>Ga0209514_10009191_pt1 | contig 10942 bp, 10 predicted proteins | sample Subgrocontami58m_FD_187452 | JGI IMG/M metagenome (GOLD analysis project Ga0209514, IMG submission 187452) | Subsurface groundwater microbial communities from S. Glens Falls, New York, USA - GMW37 contaminated, 5.8 m (SPAdes) (version 3) | ecosystem: Environmental > Aquatic > Deep subsurface >...
GGCGCAGCCTGCTTCGACGAGGGCCGGTATCGCGAGGCGCGCCCGCTGCTCGAGCGCGGGCTGAAGCTGGTCGAGGAGGAGGTGGAGCACGCCGACGCGGTGAAGCGGGAGTATTTCGTTTCGGACCGGGCGCGCATGCGCATCGGCGCCCACCGCTACCTGCTGGCGCAGATTCACTCGATGGCGGCGGCGGGCACATTGGACCGGGAGGGTCCGGCTGCGCCGCCGCCCCCGGAGGAGGCCGCGCGGCTGCTGGCGATGGGGCGCGCGATGCTCGCCCTCGCGCTGCAGGACTGGCCGGACCTGCTGCAGGACGAAGACGCTCGCCGGGACCCGGACGTGGCGCGGTTGCTGGCGGCGGAGTGAGGGACGCGGAGAAGCCATGACGCGAGCGGCGAGCCGCTCGCCTCCGCGCACGTGCCCGGGCGCGGGCCCGGCTCGCGCAGCGCGAGCAGGCATGCGCGCACCGCGTCGGTGAACGGCTTCTCGGCCCGCAGGTCGGAGAAGTCGAGGAACGGCTGGAGGTCAAAATCCCTCCGCCGTTATTTCCCTGGAAGCCAAGCCGAACAGGGATCGCCGCGTCCCGTTCCGGCGGGTCCCCCCCAACCATCAGATCCCCAGGCGCTGCTTCAACGCCTCGCGTTCCTGATGCAGCGCCTTGGGCATGCGGTCGCCGAACTTCGCGAAGAAGTCCTTCTGGTCCTCGGTGCGATCGACCCACTCCTCCTTGATCACCGCGAGCGCCTGGGCCAGCCGCTCCTTCGGAAAGTCGAGCCCGGACAGGTCGAGGTCGTCGGGACCCGGCACCATGCCGATCGGCGTCTCCCGGGCCTTGGCCGTGCCCTGGCAGCGCTCCACCACCCACTTGAGCACGCGCAGGTTTTCGCCGTAGCCCGGCCACAGGAAACCGCCGTCGGCATCGCGGCGGAACCAATTCACCCGGTAGATCTTCGGGGGCTGCGTGCAACGCGCCCCCATGTCGAGCCAGTGCTGGAAGTAGTCTCCCATGTGGTATCCGCAGAACGGCAGCATGGCCATCGGGTCGCGCCGGATCACGCCCACCTTCCCGGTGGCCGCGGCCGTGGTTTCGGAGGCGAGCGTGGCGCCGAGGTAGACGCCGTGTTGCCAGCTCTGCGACTCGAGGACGAGCGGGGCGACCTTGCTGCGGCGCGCGCCGAACAGGATCGCAGAAAGCGGCACTCCTTCGGGGGCTTCCCAGTTCTTCGCGATCGACGGGCACTGGTGGGCCGGGGCAGTGAAGCGCGCGTTCGCTTGCGCACCGGGCTTGCCGCTCTTGGGGTCGAACGGCTGGCCGAGCCAGTCGCGCCAGCCCTTGACGTCGGCGGGCAGGTCCATCCCCTCCCACCAGACGGTGTTTTCCGCGGTCTGGACCACGTTGGTGAAGATGGTATTGCGGTTGATGGTCGCCATGGCACTCGGGTTGGTCTTGGAGCTGGTGCCCGGGGCGACGCCGAAGAAGCCGTTCTCCGGATTGAGGGCCCACAGGCGTCCATCTTTGCCCACCCGGATCCAGGCGATGTCGTCGCCCACGGTGTGGACCTTCCACCCCGGGAACGACTTGGGGGGGATCAGCATGGCCAGGTTGGTCTTGCCGCAGGCGCTCGGGAATGCGGCCGCGATGTACGTCATGTTCCCCTTCGGGTCCTCGAGCCCGAGAATGAGCATATGCTCGGCCATCCACCCCTCGCGGCGCGCCATCGCGCCCGCGATGCGCAGGGCGAAGCACTTCTTGCTGAGGAGCACGTTGCCGCCGTAGCCGGAGCCGACGCTCCAGACGGTGTAGTCCTCGGGAAAATGGCAGATGAAGCGCCGCTCGGGGTTGCAGTCGGCGAGAGAGTGGAGGCCTTTCACGAAGATGTCGGACGTCCCCAGTTGGTCCCAGGCCACCTGGCCCATCCGGGTCATGATGCGCATGGAAAGGGCGACGTAGATGCTGTCGGTCAGCTCGATGCCGACGCGGCTGAAGGGCGAGCCCTTGGGACCCATGATGTAGGGCACGACGTACATCGTCCGCCCGCGCATCGATCCCGAGAAAATCCCGCGCAGCTTGGCGTAGCCGTCGGCCGGTGACATCCAGTTGTTGGTCGGCCCGGCGTCATCCTGGTTCCGCGAGCAGATGAACGTGAGCTCTTCGACCCGCGCGACGTCGTTCGGATTCGAGCGGTGGAGATGGCAGCCGGGCAACTGGCCCTGGTCGAGCGGGATCAGGACTCCGTCTCGGACGGCCTCGGAAGTCAGGCGCCGGCGCTCATCCTCGGATCCGTCGCACCAGACGATCCGGTCCGGCAGGCAGAGGTCCGCGCACTCTTTGACCCAGTCCTGGACTGCCTTGTTCTTCGTCATGGAACCTCCTGGGGGAGAAAATGCGAAAAATGGACACGTAGTGTAACCCCGGTCCGGCATGCGGACAAGGAAACGAAGCTGGGAGGTTTCCGGGTCGAGAACGGGCGGCGCTACTTCTCGGGCCGGTCGGGACCGTAGAGGACCGCATAGCCGAGGCCGGAGAGCCGGGCGAGGGCGGCCTCCTCGACGACCGCCTCGGTGATCTTGCGGAGATTCGTCACGGGTTGGCTCTCCAGCGGTGAACGGGGGTAGAGAGGAAATCAGGTTCGGTCGCTCAGCCGTTGGTTGTCGAGGAACTCGAGTCATTCAGACGGCATCGCCATCAGCGCATCTCGAAATACTTGGAAACTGCGAGAGTTGTTCCGGGCAGGGTCCCAGTGGCCGGCAATCGTGCGGGCCGCCTCGATCTTCCGCAGGCCGCCTTTGAAGTAGCCGGCCTTCTGCAGCACGCGCTCGAAGGCCTCCCACGTCCCTCCGGCGATGGCATCCGGATCGCGGAAACCTCTGCGGGCCGGTATCGTCGCCGGGACCCGCGGGTAGGCGGCCTTCACTGCTTGCCAGTCGCCGAAGTACCAGGCCTCCAATTCCTCGATGGCGAGTCGGTTGACGATGGCGTACGCTCCCCTGCGCGGCTTCGTGCGTGATGCCAGTCCAGCCTTGGTCGCAATCTTCTCGAGCCGGGACTTCAGTTCCTTACAGACGTCGTCGTCTCGATCCAAGAGGACCACGATGCGCCAGGTCGATGGCAGCCATGAAGCGTAGCCCTGCAACCGTTGCGGCAGAACCAACAGCAGATCATCCTTGCATTGGTGTGGGTAGACTTCGAAGGAAATCTCGCCGAGCAACTTCGGAAGCAGCGACCGCAGCGCGGCCTCCATGGATGGCTCCTCGACGAGCACCTCCACATGCTCGACGCTCATTTATGATGCTCCCGTTTGCGCGGCGCACCGTGGTTTACCAGGGGGTCGCCCACTCCCAGACGACCTTCCATCCACAGGTGCCCCATCGTGGCGCCGGCCTTCAGGAACTCGGGTACTCTCGGGATCTCCGAACACCGAACGGCCTGGGAGAAACCGTCGGCGTCCCGGTAGAGGATCCGCACTTCCTCGGCGCGCAGTTCATTCAGAAAGAACGGTGAATGCGTGGTCACGAGCAGTTGCGCTCTCCCGCTCGAAGCGCGACATTCCTCCGCGAGATCCGGGAGCAATCGCGGATGGAGGAAATTCTCCGGCTCTTCGATGCCGATGAACTGGGGCGGTTCCGGATCGTACAAGAGCACGAGGTAGGCGAGCATCTTCAGCGTCCCATCGGAAGCGAATCGCGACAAGACCGGTCGCTCGAAGGGAGCGTCTTTGAGTTGCAGCAGCAATCGTCCGTCCTGCATCGGTTCTGCAAGCATCTTCTCCAATCGGGGGACGCGCCGGGCCAGGACCTCGAAGATCAAGTCGAGCCGCTTCGGATGTTGCTCCTTCAGGAACTGAATCACGTTGGGGAGATTGTCCCCCGTCTTGCTCAATCGGCGTTGCGGTCCCGCCTCCGGTTGTCCGCGAGCGTCGTCGATGGAGAAGTACGACACGTACCAATCCGTGATGAACTCACGGAGGGCCGCCACGCGAGGGTGCTCGGCGAATTGCCCCAACGTGTTCACGGCGATCAGGTCGGGAGAGCGCAGCGGCTTGTCCACCCGCTCGTCCTCCTCGTCGGGTGTCTCGCCGGTCACCGCGCTGCCCTTCCCTTGGGAGTAGTCGAGGAAGCGGAACGGTTTTCCGTAGCTGCCTCGCTTCCATTGCAGCCACTCTTCCTCCACGACCGGACCTCTGGGACCCTCGTCCACGGCGAGGTGATAGGTGATGATCGGTTGGCCCGGCGCTTCGCGGTACTTGAGCTCGATCGAGACCGGACCATCTTGCCCACGGCTCTTGAGTTCCGCGGCGCGTCCGCGGCGATCCCAGGCATGGCGCAGTCCGAATTGGAAACACTCCGAGAGGAAATTGAACACGTCGAAGACCGTGGACTTGCCGCTGCCGTTGGGACCCAAAAGGACCGTCAACGGCGTCAAGTCTCGGAACTCGACCTCCCGCAGCGCGCGATAGTTGCGCACCTTGAGGTTCTCGATCCGCGCCGGAGGGGGCTCTGGCGGTCTCTTTGGGAGCACGAGAAGCGATTTGGCCATCCGGGATTACCTACCTTCCTGCGGTTGTCCGGGAGACGGTGAACGTCACGTGGGTCATGCAGCAAGCTCTTCTCGGACCGTCTCGCGCTGAGACCAAAGAACGGGACGTACTTCATAATTCTTCATCGCGTCAAGTACATCGGCAGAAACTGCCCGGTCTGAATCATTCAGAAGGGTGTATGCCCGAGATTCGGGAGACCTGACTTCCTTCGTCTCGGTCAACCAGCGTTCCCAGCTTGCGCGCATCCACAAACAGCGTCTCCCCCCGCCGGTCCCGGAATCGCCCATTCTTCTTGCTTCGCGCGAGGAACCACAGGCACACCGGGATCTGCGTCGAGTAGAACGCCTGCCCCGGCAGCGCCACCATGCAATCCACCAGGTCCGCCTCGACGATCGCCTTGCGGATCTCGCCCTCTCCGGACTGGTTCGACGACATGGACCCATTCGCCAGCACGAACCCCGCGATCCCCGTCGGGGCCAGGTGGTGGATGAAGTGCTGCACCCACGCGTAGTTCGCGTTTCCGGCGGGCGGAACGCTGTAGACCCAGCGCTTGTCCTCCTTCAGCAGTTCGCCGCGCCAGTCGCTGTCGTTGAAGGGCGGATTCGCCAGTACGTAGTCGGCCTTCAGGTCGGGATGCGCGTCCTTGTGGAACGTGTCGCCGTGCGCGATCTGCGCGTCGATGCCGCGGATCGCGAGGTTCATCTTCGCCAGCCGCCAGCTCGTGTAGTTCGACTCCTGCCCGTAGATCGAGATGTCGCCGATCCGGCCGCTGTGCGCCTCGATGAAGCTCTCGCTGCTCACGAACATCCCGCCCGAGCCGCAGCAGGGGTCGTAGACCCTACCTTCATATGGCGCGAGCATCGCCACGAGGACGCGGTTCCTCGGGGGGACATCGACGGCTTGGATTCTATCATCCGGCAAGACAGATCCGACACGCAATGCGTCCCGGTATCCTATCCCGTTCCAATCGGCGCTTGTTGGTCCAGCCGATCACCGTTCCCCCCGTTCCCTCCCCCACTCCAAGCACCCCAACAGATTCTCCCACCGCCGCACCGCCAAATCCGCCACGAATCCCAGCAGCAACACCACCAGCAGCATCGGCGCAGCCAACTCCACCCACCGCGCCCGCCCCGGCCGGTCCTCCACGATCGCATCCCCCTCCCCCAGCACCCGCCCCCCGTCAGCGCGCACACCCGCTCCAGCAGCGCGCGATCCAACCGCCCCCCCGCCGCCTCGCTCGAGACGTTGCGCACGAACCCCGCGCTCACCAGGTCCGCCCGAGGTGAACGCGGTCACCTTGCCCAGGCCGAACCGCCAGTGCGCCAGCAGCGGGTCCCCCAGGTCAGTCACCAGCGGGACCTGCGCGGTGGCCTTGCGCGTCGTCTTCACGTAGCCGAGCAGCTGCGGAGCCCGTCCCGCCGTCCGCGGTCAGCCCCGACACCTGAGCCGCGATCGCCGGGGCCGACGTCACCTTGGTCATCGGCACCACCCAGTGCGCCTCCGAGTCGAACGCCACCACCCCGACGTAGTCCTTGCGCGTCAGGAACTCCACCGTGGCGATCGCCGCGGACTTGCAGATCTCGATCCTCTCCCCCTGCATCGACCCGGACCGGTCGATCACCAGGACCAGGGCCGTCGCCGCCCGCTCCTCCTGGTCGGGATTGCGGATCTCTTTCCGCCAGAGGTCCAGAGTCTCGTCCATCACGTCGGGCGACGGGTGGAACCCGGCGTGGCGGCCGTCGGCGCGCTCAGTCGTGCCGGAGCGCGACGATCGGATCGAGCCGGGCGGCGCGCGCGGCGGGATAGAGCCCGAACACGACTCCGACGCCGGCGGAGATCCCGAGGCTGAGCGCCACGCTCCAGGGCGTCACCACGGTCGGCATCCCGGCGGCGGCGGTGATCAACGCGGGCACCGCGAGCCCGAGCCCGGTGCCGATCAGGCCGCCGAGGGACGAGAGCACCACGGTCTCGATCAGGAACTGGCTCACGATCTGCCGTCGCTTGGCGCCGATGGCGCGGCGGATGCCGATCTCGCGCGTGCGCTCGGTCACGCTCGCGAGCATGATGTTCATGATGCCGATTCCGCCCACGAGCAGGCTGATGCCGGCGATCGATCCGAGCACGATGTTGAAGGTGCGCTTGGTCGCCTCGGCCTCGCGCAGCAGGGCCAGAGGCACGCTCAGCTTGACGTCCTTCTTCGGGTGCCAGCGCGCGAGCATCGCGCCCAGCGCCTCCGCGAGCGGCTCCACGTCCGCGGTCGAGCGCGCCTCGATGATGATCTGGTGCAGCTCGACCAATTCGCGCTCGCGCGCCCCGGCGCTCACTTTGGTCGCAGTGTCGCCGAAGCGCGCGCGGGCGATCTCGAGCGGGATGTACGCGTCCACCTCCTGGTCGGGCGTCTGCACCGCACTCCCCTGTCCCGGCTCGCTCTGGATGATCCCGACCACCTCGAAGGCCTGATTGCCCAACCGCAGCGTCTGCCCCACCGTGTTCGAGGCGGCGAGCAGCCGCCGGGCGCCGTATTCCGTGAGGACCGCAACGCTGGACCTGCGCTCGCGGTCCAGCGCCCCGAGCACGCGCCCGGCCAGCACCGGGCGCGGCACCAGGTCGAACCAGTCGGGCGTGGTCCCGATCACCCGCAGCTCGAGCGACCGCTGCCCCAGCCGGCCCTCCTTGCGGACGATCTTCGCCGGGACCACCCGGTTCACCTGCAGGTAGGTCTCGCGGATCCGCCGCTCGTCATCGTAGAGCAGCCCGTACACCACCATGCGCACCCGCGCGGCCCCGGTGTTCTGCTCCTCCACCGGCTTGACCGAATTGAGCAGGAGGTTGTTGCTGCCCAGCTTGCGGATGCGCGTCAGGGCATCCTGGCTGGCGCCCTCCCCCACCGCCAGCATGGCGATCACGCTCGCCACGCCGAAGACCACGCCGAGCATGGTCAGGATCGAGCGCAGCTTGTGGAGCAGGAGCGTCTTGATGCCGAGCTTCACGTCGCGCAGCAGGTGGCGAGCGGTCATCCGCGGCCCTCCACCATGCGCTCGATGCGCCCGTCGCGCATGTGCAACTGGCAACTCGCGCGCGCGGCGATGTCGGACTCGTGCGTCACCATCACGATCGTCTTTCCCTGCTCGTTGAGTTCGCCCAGAAGATCCATGATCTGGACGCCGGTGGCGGAATCGAGGTTGCCGGTCGGCTCGTCCGCCATCAGGATGCCGGGATCGTTGGCCAGGGCGCGGGCGATCGCCACCCGCTGCTGCTGGCCGCCGGAGAGCTCGGCCGGCCGGTGGCCCAGGCGATCGGCCAATCCCACCCGGCCGGCGAGCTCGCGCGCGCGTTCGGCGGCGGCGTGCGGCTCCCAGCCCAGGTAGTAGAGCGGCAGCTCGATGTTCTCCTGCACCGTGAGCTGCGCAATGAGGTGGAAGCTCTGGAAGACGAAGCCGAGGTGCCGCAGCCGCATCTCGCTCAGCGCGTCGTCCCCCAACCGCGCGACGTCGTGGCCTTGCAAGCGATACGTGCCGGTCGTCGGACGATCGAGACATCCGAGCAGGTTGAGCATCGTGCTCTTGCCCGAGCCGCTCGGGCCCATGATCGCCCAAAAGCTGCCCTCGAGAAAGCTCACGCTCACACCGGCAAGCGCCTGGACGTCCTGGCTGCCCATGCGGTAGGTCTTGCGGACATCCTCCAGCTCGATCACCGCGCGCGAGCCGATCACGTCACTTCCCCTCGCCCCCGCCCTCGCCGGATCCGCCACCGCCCGGACCGCCGCCCCCAGAGCCCTCCCCGCTCTCCGTGCGCCGCTTGCCGCGCCCCTCGCGCAAGCGCTCGCGATCCTCCGGCGACATCGCCTCGAAGCGCTTCTTCATCTCGGCGCGCTCCTCCTCCGACATCTCCTGCCGGCGTTTGCCGCCCTCGCCGCCGGGGCCTTTGCCCCCGCCGCCTTTCCCGCCCCCGCCTTTCGCGGCGCCGCCGGAGTCGCCACCGATCGGACCCCCGCCCTCCGACCCCGAAAGCCCCGCCCCGGAGCCGCCCGAACCCTGGGCCCCGCCGACTCCCGGCCCGCCGGAAGCCGCGCCACCGGACGAGGACCCGCCTGAGGATGCCCCGCCGGACCCGGGCGCAGATCCGCCATTCGAGTTGCCGCCGGCGGCCGCGCCCGTTTTTCCGCCGTCCACGCTGCCGGCGTCCAGCGGCGGATTCAACAGCACTTCCTCCCCTTCCTGGAGGCCGGAGCGGATCTGGATGAAGCGGTTGTTGTCCAGCCCGACCTCGATCGGGCGAAGCACCGGTCCCTGCGGCCCATTCACGAACGCGACCGCGGCGGTTCCCTGGCGCAGCACGACCTGCACCGGCACGTAGAGCGCGTCGGGGAATTCGGCGACCACGATCTGCGCCTGGCAGGTCATGCCCGTCCGCAAACCCGGCTCCGACTGGTCGAAGTGGATCTCCGTGGCGTACACCTTGAGGTCCGGGTTCATCCACATGTTGGTCGCGTCGGGCATGGAGCTGATGCGCGCGACCTTGCCGGTAAAGGTCTTCCCGGGCAGGGCGTCGACGCCGATCCGCACCGGCAGGCCCGGGCGGAGCTTGTCCAGCTTCGACTCGTGCACCTTGACCTCCGCCATCATGAGGTCGGCGGTGGGGAGCTTCACCAGCTCCTGGCGCTCGCGGACGTTCTGGCCCTCGGCCAGCGGTTCGCCGCCGCCGCGATATCCCGGCCCGCCCTGCGAAGAGGTGGCGTGCACCGCGACCCCGTTGCGCGGCGCGAGGATCTTCCCCTTGGCGATCTGCCCCTCGAGCTTCGCGAGTTTGATCTGCTGGCGCTGCAGCTCCGACTCCTTGGCCTTGAGGTCGGCTTCCGCCTGTACCACGTCGGCCGACCCCTTGCGTTTCGCCCGCTCGAGCGCGCGGCCCTCCTGGTCGACGTCGGCCTCGAGCTTGGTGACCTCGCGCTGCCGGGTGAATTCCTTCAGCAGCCGCAACGAGTCCCGCACCAGCTCGAGATCCAGCTGCGCCTTGCGCGAGGCCAGCTCGTCGGCCTCGAGCTCGGTGCTCGACAGGTACTTCTCCTCGCGGAGCACGCGCGACCACTCGAGCTTCTGGCTCGCCCGCTTGACCTCGGCTTCCGCGAGGGTGATCTTGGCCTCGGCTTCCTTGAGCTTGTTGGGATAGTCGCCCTCGACGTATTTCTTCAGGTCCTCCTGGGCGAAGCGGAAGTCGAGCGCCTTTTTCGAGATCTCGCTCTCGGCCGTGCTCTTGTCGACCTCGAGCTGCTCGCGCGCGCGAATGAACGCCGCCTCGGCGTTCTGGACCTTGATCTGCTGCTCGAGCTTCTCGTCCTCGTGCTTGCTGACGTCGAGCTCGACCAGCAGGTCGCCCTTCTTGACGTCGGTGCCGTCGGGAATGAGGAAGATGATCGTGGTCTGGCCTTCCACCTCGTTCTTGAGGGTCAGTTGCTCGCGCGCCAAGAGGCTGCCGGTTTCGCTCACGATGATGTCGAGCGGGCCGCGCGCGACGCGCCAGGTGACCGGCGCGGCACTTCCGCCGTTGCTCGCCGAACCGCCGAACCAGCGCGGGGCCATCAGGCCGCCGGCCGCGGCGATGCCGCCGAGAAAAAGCACGAGCGCGATGCGCCCGGCCCATGAAGCCGAGGGGCGTTCCGGAGTGATCGAGGTCATGGGCGGTTCTCCGTGGGACGGTACTCCTGCCACCGGCCGTCGACTCCGACCTGCAGCACGCCGAGGTCGCGCTGCAGTTCGAGTTCGGCCACGCGATAGCGCACCAGGGCCGAGGTGAGGGCGTTCTGCGCCGAGACCAGGCTCTCCTGGGCCTCCAGCAGGTCGCGGATCTCGGCCCGTCCCGCCTGCAGCAACAGGTTCGTGCTGTCCACGCGCCGCCGCGCCAGCGCCACCGAAGTCTCCTGGATGCGGACCGACTCGCGAGCGGAAAGCAGCGTGCGCAGCGAGTCCCGTACCTGGAACTTGACCTGGTCCTCGAGTTCCTGAACCGACCGGACCGACTTCTCGAAGTCCACCAGCCGGGTGCGGTAGTCGACGCGCTCCCGGGTGCGCTCGAACGCCGGATCGAAGGTGAGCACGCCGGTGGTTAGGCCGCGATCCAGGCGCAAGCCTTCGCCCGCCGCGTCGACCGTGCCCGCGGAGGCGCGCCCGCCCAGCGCGAACGTCCCGAGCAGGGTGAGGTCGGGAAGCAGCGCGTCGGCCGCGACCGCGATCTTCCGCTGCGCGTCGTCCACCTTGCCGACGGCGACGCGAAGATCCAGTCGTCGATCGACCGCCAGCTCGAGCGCGGGGCGCTCCTCCAGCTCGAGCGGACCGCGATGCACCCGGTCGGGCGGAGCGATCTCGATCGCGGCGTCGGCGCCGGTCGCGGCGGCCGCTTCCCCGGGG
>Ga0209514_10009193_pt1 | contig 10942 bp, 10 predicted proteins | sample Subgrocontami58m_FD_187452 | JGI IMG/M metagenome (GOLD analysis project Ga0209514, IMG submission 187452) | Subsurface groundwater microbial communities from S. Glens Falls, New York, USA - GMW37 contaminated, 5.8 m (SPAdes) (version 3) | ecosystem: Environmental > Aquatic > Deep subsurface >...
CGAAAAAACAATGATATCATTAATGAAGGAATTGAGCTTGTAAGGAATTCAGGTACAATAGAAGAATGCAAGGAAAAAGCTAAGAAGATGAGTCTGGATGAGAATGAGCGTTTTAGTGAAATTGTTCCCAGTTGTGAGCCAAAAATAATGTTGAATATGCTCTGCTTAAAAATGCTTGATCTTGCATACGATACTTAAAATGTTTTTTTTGACTGTCAAGGACTACGAGTCTGTCCAAGAATTGTTATATAAATATTTTAGAAGGATCGGTTTCAAAAAGTTAAGACAAAAAGGAAGTCATGTTATTTTGTTTAACTCGAAGCTGAATAAACTTACAGTTGTACCGCTTCATAAAGGTAAAGAAATCAAAAAGTCTCTCCTTAGAAAAATAATTATTGAAGATTGCGGTTTGACCATAGAAGAATTCCTCAATATTAAATCTTAGAGTGTCACCAGGTATTTCTAAGGATAAGTTATTGAGACGCCACACTTCAATAATTCAGTGCAGATATATGGTGTCTTTACAATTAAAAATCTCCTCCCTATACAGGGGTGTGTTAAATTATTGTGTATGAAAAAGTAGAGACTCGCCGCGGCGAGTCTTTACAATTAAAATAAAACCTCTCCAAAGTAGGAAAAATTTATTCGTCTATAAAAATATCAACCAGCTTATTTCTCTAATATTTTTTTTCTGTTAGTATTTTTAGAATGAGTTTCATGAGAAAATTCATCAAATTACAAAAAAAATAATTAGTACAGATGAATAATTTTAAAAATAAAAAGGGAAAGAGATTTAATCTCCTTCCCTTTTAAAAAATATTCTCTCCCCTTTTGGGAGAGATAAAGAGTGGGGCTTTATTATTCTGCTACTTCAAAATCACCACTTTCACGTTTGCTTTGCCAAACAGCCCAAGCAATTGCAACTGAACAAATTACCGCTGCAATAATTCCAATTACCATTGAACCAGATTTTGGCGATATAACACCATAATTAAGAACCATTCCTAGTGTTAGTAAGCTAACCATATTCATAACTTTTATCAAAGGATTGATTGCCGGTCCGGCTGTGTCTTTAAGAGGATCGCCAACAGTATCACCGGTAATAGCTGCTTTATGAGCTTCCGAACCTTTGCCGCCGTAAAGACCATCTTCAATCATCTTTTTAGCATTATCCCAAGCGCCGCCGGCATTTGCCATAAATACCGCAAGCAACTGACCGACTAAGATCATACCGGCTAAGAATCCGCCAAGTGCATATGGACCTAATAAGAATCCAACAAGCATCGGAGCCATAATTGCCAAAAGACCGGGACCAACTAATTCTTTCTGAGCAGTAACTGTACAAATATTAACAACACGACCGTAATCAGGTTTTTTTGTACCTGCCCAAATTTCTTTATCGCGGAATTGAATACGGCATTCATGAACAATATAAAATGCTGCACGACCAACCGCTCTAATAAGCATACTGCTGAATAAAAATGGAATAGCACCGCCAATTAAAAATCCAATAAATACTACCGGATTAGCAACAGTAAGTTTTCCGGCTTCTAATAAGTACTGAGGTACTGTTAGAAGATCAATTTTATCTTCGCTGCCCACAGCAATGATTGCTATAAAGCTTGAGAACAATGATACTGCGGCAATAACTGCAGATCCGATTGCAATACCTTTTGTTTCTGCTTTTGTTGTGTTTCCAACCGCATCAAGATCGGCAAGAATTTGACGAGCATGTTTGTAACTGCCCGGTTTTTCTTTTTCCATTTCTTCTTTATCGTAACCCATTTCACCAATGCCGTTGGCATTATCAGCTACAGGTCCAAAGACGTCCATCGAAATTGTATTGCCTGTAAGTGTTAACATACCAATACCTGTCATTGCAACACCGTAAGCAATAAAGAGTGGCGGTGTGCCTGCATATGTAAGTACTGATAAGAAAATTGCAAGTGCGATAACAAGAATCATTGCAACTGTACTCTCGTATCCAACTGCGAATCCTTGAATGATGTTTGTTGCATGTCCGGTTGTACAGGCTTTTGTAAGACTTTTTACCGGGGCGTGACTTGTATGTGTGTAATAACTAGTAACTTTATTCAATCCTACAGCTAAGAATACACCTATTAAAGCTGTAATGGCAGGGCGTAAATCAAGTCCTTGAATTCCAAAGTTAGCAAACCACGGTAAGCTGTTAGGATCAACCGCCCAATAACCAAGATTTTTAAGCTCTGCTAATTTATCTAAACCAAAATATTCCGGTGTAAAGTGTAAATAACTGAAACCGATAACGAAGAATCCAAATACACTTATAACGGATCCAATCCAGAAACCGCGGTGAACACTTTTAAGAGCTGTATCGGAAGTATCATTTGCACCCGCTTTAACTGTGTATGTAGAAATTATAGAGCCCAGAACGCCAATACCGCGAACTAATAATGGGAAGATAACTCCCTTGTGCCCAAAAGTTGATATACCGAGAATCATAGCTGCAACAATAGTTACTTCATAACTTTCAAAAATGTCAGCTGCCATACCTGCGCAATCACCAACATTATCACCAACGTTATCGGCAATTGTTGCTGCATTGCGTGGATCATCTTCAGGAATATCTTTTTCAATTTTACCAACTAAATCTGCACCTACGTCTGCAGCTTTTGTATAGATGCCGCCGCCGACGCGCATGAACAATGCTATTAATGTTCCGCCGAATCCGAAACCTAATAATGCTTCGTATGCAAGATCACCAAATAGTAAAAAGATTAATGTACCGCCAAGCAATCCTAAACCATCGGTTAACATACCGGTAACAGTACCTGTTCTATAACCAAGCTGCATCGCTTCACCGTAACTTCTTTTTGCGGCTGTAGCAACTTTTAGATTTCCGACTGTTGCTAAACGCATTCCAACAAATCCAACTACCCAACTGAAAATTGAACCGATTAAGAAAGCACCGGAACGACCCCATTGGTATGCACTTTCACTTCCTTGATAAGTAAGGAAGAGAAGAATTGTTATGATGATAATTAGTGGACCTATTTTCTTAAACTGTGCGGATAAATAAGCATTTGCACCTTCACGAATTGCTGCTGCAATTTCTTGCATCTTCTTAGTACCACTATCGGCAGCAGAAACTTGTTTAGCTAAGAGAAGAGCGTAAAGGAGACCGGCAACTGCAATGCCTAGTACAGTCAATAAAGCTCCAATTTCAAGTGGAGTGTATTTAGGATCGGAGAAAAGCGAAAATGGAATGAATTTCTTTGCCCCTTCGATTAGTGCTGTCGGTTCTTGCGATGAGGCACCAGGCATCCAAACAAATCCGGCTGCAAATGCAATCATCATAAAGAGAAGATAATACCGTTTGGTGGTTCTAGAACGGAGAAGTTCTTTGATTCTTTTCATAGACCTCCCATATAATTCAGTATTGATTTATTATTATTGAATAAGTTAATTAATATATTTTCATTGCTTAGGATAAACAGAAATGTAAGTCTTGTTTATAATTTGATCTGATTTTTTCAAAAAATGGCATTAAATCCTCATTATTTCGCAATCTAAAGCTTATCTTTCCAATGGAATTTTGTTGTAAAAACTTGTTAATAAAATTCCATTAGCAACAGAAAATAAACCAAATTTGTTTTGAATCAAAGAAAGAATATCTCTGAGTTCAGAAAGATTTATAGCGGTCGTTTGACCTAGTTGAATGATTAACGATTGTTAATCTTGGGTACAAATCTATGATTTCTTCAACAAAAAACAAAAAAATGGTTACTATTTCATAACTTTGTGCAGTTATTTTAAACTTACTTTTTACACATTCAGATATCATCAATCAGAAATAACTTTAGGATTAATTATGGATCTATTAAACGATCTTACATCGAACAAAACAATTTTCTTCAATTATATGAAGGAAAAATACCGATTGTATCTAAACTCAAACATTTTCTTCCGCGATATTCAATATGCTATTAAAAGCTATTTCGAAAAGAAAGATGTTCGAATCAAATACTCACAAGCCGAAAAGTTAGCTCATGATTTTATTAATAAGCTTGAAGGTACAGGCGAATTAACAAAAATGTCTAATAATGCATGGAAAGTGAATTTTTCTTTGGGGAATAATGTTGTACAAATAGACGAACAAAAAATAAATCCTAATTGAAAGGAGCTTCAAAGTGGTAGAACAAGTTAATGTCCAAACTGAAATTGACATTACAGAAAAAGCAATTAAGCAGGTAAAAAAAATAAAAGAAGAAAATAGTATCCCATCCGATTATGCACTCCGTATCGGTGTAAAAGGCGGTGGTTGTTCCGGTATGACCTACCAGCTTGGGTTCGACGGTGATGTAAAAGACGGTGATACGATCATCGAAAAAGAAGGGATTAAAATTATTGTTGATGGAAAGAGTTTTTTTTATTTGAGCGGAATGATTCTGGATTTCAGCGATGGTTTGAACGGCAAAGGATTTTTGTTTAATAATCCAAATGCAACAAAGACTTGCGGCTGCGGCGAATCATTCGGTGTTTAAAATGGATAGAAAAAAATTTTTAACATCGCTTGGATTATTAACTGTTGCAAGCGGAATAAATAAAGTTGAAGCAATAACGAATAAATTAAATCAAAAAATAGATAGGAGTATCACAATGAGTAAATTCGAATTGGCGCCGCTTCCTTATGCATTCGATGCATTGGAACCGCACATTGATGCGCGCACAATGGAAATACATCACGATAAACATCATGCGGCTTATGTTAACAACTTGAACAAAGCTCTTGAAACCAATACTGAATTAGCAGGTAAATCTTTGGAAGAAATGTTTAAGATGATTTCAAAATTACCAGCAGCAGTAAGAAACAATGGCGGCGGACATTATAATCATGCTATGTTTTGGAATATTATGGGACCTAATAAAGGCGGTCAACCAACCGGTGCACTTGCAGATGCAATCAACGGTACATTCGGTTCTTTAGATAAATTTAAAGAACTAGTAAACAACGCAGGTGCAACTCGATTCGGTTCCGGCTGGGCATGGTTGGTTTTATCAGATGGTAAATTGGTTGTATCATCAACACCAAATCAAGATAATCCTTTGATGGATGTAGCAGATGTTAAAGGTTATCCGGTTCTTGGAATTGATGTTTGGGAACATGCATACTATTTACATTATCAAAACCGCAGACCGGATTACTTAAATGCCTGGTGGAATGTTGTTAACTGGGACGAAGTTGCAAAAAGATTTGCATCAGTTAAATAACTGCCCATCCCAACCCTTCCCAAAGGGAAGGGATTAAATAATTTTTAACATAAAATGAAAAATCCCAGCATAATGTTGGGATTTTTTTAAAGTTAACTGCTAATAGCCAATTGCTAAAAACTTGCACTCACAAATTTCATTCTATTCACAGCACGTTGAAGAGCTAACTCGGCACGTAAAATATCAACATCACCTTTACCTCTGGTTGCCAATCTTTCCTTTGCACGTTCAATAGCTTTCTTCGCACGTTCAATATCAATCTCTTCGGCAGTTTCAACACTATCTGCTAAAATTAAAATTTTATTATCATTTACTTCTACTGTTCCACCGCTTGTTGCATATTCAATCTCTTTATCATTAGTATCAGATAATTTAATCTTCCCTATTTCAAATGTACTTAAGATTGGTGCATGGTTAAATAGCACTTGAAAATTTCCAGAAGTACCGGGTACTGTTAAAGATTTTATTTCACCTTTATACACACTTTTAGAAGGAGTAATTATTTCAATATAAATTTCTTTCATAATAAATTATACGTCTCCGCTTATTTATGAGCCTTAGCTTATTCCATATTCTTAGCTTTTTCAACAGCTTCTTCTATAGTGCCGACATACATAAAAGCCTGCTCAGGTAAATTATCATGTTTACCTTCAAGAATTTCTTTGAAACTTCTGATTGTGTCTTCAATCTTAACATATTTACCGGGGAAACCGGTGAATTGTTCTGCAACATGGAATGGCTGACTTAAGAATCTTTGAATTCTTCTTGCACGTCGTACTGTAATTTTATCTTCTTCGGAAAGTTCATCCATACCAAGAATGTTTATAATGTCCTGCAAATCTTTGTACGCTTGAAGAACTTCTTTAACTTGCTTTGCAACGTTGTAATGTTCTTGTCCAATAATATCAGGTTGAAGAATTCTTGATGTAGAATCGAGAGGATCAACTGCGGGATAAATACCGAGCTCAGAAATTTGACGGGATAATACTGTTGTAGCATCCAAGTGAGAGAATACAGTTGCTGGTGCGGGATCTGTTAAATCATCTGCCGGAACGTAAATAGCTTGAACAGATGTGATTGATCCTTTATCTGTTGATGTAATTCTTTCTTGAAGCTCGCCCATTTCCGATGCAAGATTTGGTTGATAACCTACTGCAGACGGCATTCGTCCAAGCAATGCTGATACTTCCGATCCGGCTTGAGTAAAACGGAAAATGTTATCAATAAATAAAAGAACGTCGCGTTCTTCTTCATCACGGAAATATTCTGCTATAGCTAATCCTGCTAATCCAATTCTTAAACGAGCTCCCGGTGGTTCGTTCATTTGTCCAAATACAAGAGCTGTTTTATTTAGAACTCCGCTCTCTTTCATTTCGAGCCAGAGATCGTTTCCTTCTCTTGTTCTTTCACCAACACCGGCAAACACAGAATAACCTCCGTGCTGCTTTGCGATGTTATGAATCAATTCTTGAATGATAACTGTTTTACCAACACCGGCTCCGCCGAATAGTCCTGTCTTTCCGCCTTTTGAATATGGTTCAAGAAGATCAATAACTTTAATTCCGGTTTCAAACATTTCCTGCTGTGTAGAAAGATTTTCGAACTTTGGCGAGTGACGGTGAATTGCATATCTCTTTTTAGATTTAATTTCTCCCAGTCCGTCAATTCCATCACCAATAACATTTATTAATCTTCCTAAAGTCTCCGCACCAACGGGAACCGTAATTGGACCGCCGGTATCAATTGCTTTCATACCGCGAACTAAACCATCTGTTGTGTCCATTGCAACTGTTCGGACTCTGTTTTCGCCAAGATGCTGCTGTGCTTCTACAGTTAATTCTTCATCTATTCCTTCCAAGCTTTTTCTTGGAATTTTGATTGCATTGTAAATTTCCGGAAGGTATCCGTCTTGAAAATCAATATCCACTACGGGACCGATAACCTGTGCAATTACCCCTTCATTATGAGCCATTTCTAATCCTTTAGTTCAAAATTTTGTGCGGAAAATTATGAAAGAATGAGGTGATTTCCAAAAAAGTTGAATTTAAGTTGAAGTGAAAATATTATATATTTCTTTAAGAGAATTTGAAAAAAAATGTCTTAGTTGTGATTATGATAATTATAGAACGTTCATCTCTCGATAGACTTTTTGAAAAAATAAAAACTGCCGGTTACAAACTTATCGGGCCAACGATCCGCGATGATGCAGTTGTTTATGACGAATTAAATTCTACTAACGATTTACCTATCGGTTGGACCGATGAACAAGACGGCGGTAAATACCGGTTAGTGAAGAGAAACGATAATTCTCTTTTCGGATACGTTGTTGGTCCTCAATCATGGAAACGATTTTTAAACCCTCCACTGCAAAGACTTTGGCAGGCAAAACGTCTCGATAATAAAATAGAGACCATTCCCGAACAAGCAGAGAATACGAAATATGCATTCATAGGTGTCCGCTCATGTGAACTTAATGCCATTCTGATCCAGGATAAAGTTTTTATTGGTGGTGAATTCGTAAACTCCTCATATCAAAAACGCCGTAAAGATAATCTAATAATAGCCGTGAATTGCACAATAAGCGGTGGGACTTGTTTCTGCGTTTCCATGAATACCGGTCCAAAAGTAAAAGAAGCTTTTGATTTAGCTTTAACCGAAGTGATTACGCACAATGAGCATTACTTTTTAGTTGAAACCGGAAGTGAATCGGGCAAAAATCTTTTAGAAGATATTCCTCAAAGGACGGCAAGCCAGGATGAAATTAATACGGGCGAAGAATTAATTAAAAAAACTTCCGACAGCATGGGAAGATCGCTCGATACTAATAATATTAAAGAACTTCTATTTAATAGTTTTGATCACACTCAATGGGATAAAGTTGCAAGCCGGTGTTTATCTTGTGCTAATTGTACAATGGTTTGCCCGACATGTTTTTGCACAACTGTTGAAGACGTAACGGATTTAAGCGGAAACATTGCCGAACGCTGGCAAAAATGGGATTCATGCTTCACACTCGATTTTTCTTATATTCACGGAGGAAGCATCCGCAGTTCGGTTAAATCGCGCTACCGTCAATGGATGACACACAAGCTTTCAACGTGGTTCGATCAGTTTGGAACATCAGGATGTGTCGGATGCGGTCGCTGTATAACATGGTGCCCGGTTGCCATAGATATTACTGAAGAAGTTCGTGTAATACGTGAATCAGATAATTTACTCACTATTTCAAAAGAGGAGAAAAGTGATGGAATCGCTTGAGAGGATTTTACAAGAGCACTCCTTTGTAAAAGATTTATCAAATGAACATGTTAAATTGATTGTTGGTTGTGCAAAAAATGTTGTCTTCGAACCAGAAAAATATTTCTTCAAAGAAGATCAAGAAGCCAGTGAGTTTTATATTATTCGTTCCGGCAAAGTAGCATTAGAAATTTACACTCCTGAATACGGTCCGATTACAATTCAAACTCTTGGCGAAGGGGATGTTTTAGGATGGTCCTGGTTAATTCCACCTTACCTATGGCGTTTTGATGCAAGAGCTGTAGAACTTACACGTGCCATTGCACTCGATGGAAAATGTTTAAGAGGAAAATGCGAGCAAGATCCTAAACTTGGATATGAATTAATGAAAAGTCTCACTAATGTATTCGAACAAAGATTATACGCAATGAGATTACAACTCTTAGATATTTATAATTTACGTTCTACTAATTAAAGCAGGTAAAAGAATTCAACTATGGATGTGATGATTCCTCAGTCATACCGGATTCAAAGAGTAATAAAAGAAACTCACGATACTTTTACACTTGAATTAAAACCGCCCGAAGATCCTGGCAAATTCATTTTCAGTGCAGGTCAGTTCAATATGCTCTATTTGTTCGGGATAGGCGAAGTGCCCATTTCCATCAGCGGGGATCCTTCGAAAATTGAAACTCTAATACACACAATACGAGCCGTCGGTACTATAACAAAGCAAATGTCAAAATTGAAAAAAGGAGATTTGATTGGTGTTCGCGGTCCATTCGGTTCGCATTGGCCGGTTAAAGAAGCAATTGGCAACGATGTTGTTATAATTGCCGGTGGAATAGGACTTGCCCCGCTAAGACCAACGATATATAAAATTTTATCAATGCGTCAGCAGTTCGGTAAAATAATTCTTCTTTATGGAACACGTACGCCTGCTGATATACTTTTTAGGCGCGAACTTGAAAAATTAAGATCGAGGTTAGACATTGATATTTTTGTTACAGTAGATCATGCTACACCGGTTTGGAAAGGAAATGTTGGAGTTGTAACAACATTGATTCAACGCTCACATTTCGATCCTTTCAATACAACTGCTATGATTTGCGGACCGGAAATAATGATGCGCTATACAATTTCAGAGCTTACAAGACGAGACGTTAAATCAGAAAACATTTTTGTCTCGATGGAACGCAATATGAAGTGCGCTGTAGGATTCTGCGGGCACTGTCAGTATGGAACAAAATTTATTTGTAAAGATGGTCCCGTTTTCAATTACGAACAAATAAAAGATTTATTCGGAAAGAGAGAATTATAAAGTGGTGAAAAAGAGAAAACCTAAACTTGCTGTTTGGAAATTTGCTTCGTGCGATGGCTGCCAATTAAGTCTATTAGACTGCGAAGACGAATTACTCTCAATTGTCGGAGCGATTGAAATTGCCAATTTCCCGGAAGCCTCGCGAGCTGTTGTTAAAGGACCGTACGATTTATCACTCGTAGAGGGTTCGATTACCACGCCTCACGATGCCGAAAGAATTCATAAAGTTCGCCGATCTTCAAAGTTCTTAGTAACCATCGGGGCGTGTGCAACCTCGGGCGGAATTCAAGCATTAAAAAATTTTAAGGATGCTAAAGAATTTACAAGTATTGTTTATGCAAGTCCTCAGTTCATCGAAACACTAAACACGTCAACCCCAATTTCAAATCACGTGCGCGTAGATTTTGAATTACGCGGATGTCCCGTGAACAAGTATCAGTTGATAGAAGTAATTAATGCATTTCTCAACAACAGAAAACCGAACGTGCTTCCTCACAGTGTTTGTATGGACTGTAAGCGAAATGGAATAACGTGTGTAATGGTTGCGAAAAACACACCATGTTTAGGACCGGTAACTCACACCGGCTGCGGTGCTTTGTGTCCATCGTACAACCGGGGATGTTTCGGCTGCTATGGACCAAAAGAAACAGCAAATCCCGGTTCGCTCGCCGAATGGTTTACATCTATCGGTATGGAACATGACGAAATAATGAGAAGTTTCCGCGGAATTAATGCTTATGCAGATTCATTTCGAAAGGTTAGCGAAGCTTATGAAAAATAGAACGATTAAAGTGGATTATCTTGCGCGGGTTGAAGGAGAAGGATCGCTCTACGTTAATATCAAGAATAATGAAGTTACAGATGTTAAGTTTAAGATTTTCGAACCCCCGAGATTTTTTGAAGCTTTTCTTCGCGGGCGTCACTTCACAGAAGCTCCCGATATTACTGCAAGAATATGTGGGATCTGTCCTGTTGCTTATCAGATGAGTTCGATTCACGCAATGGAGAACATTTGCGGCGTTAAACTTGAAGGACCGCTGAGGGAACTGCGGCGTTTGCTCTATTGCGGTGAATGGATAGAAAGCCATGTCCTTCACATTTATATGCTTCACGCTCCGGATTTTCTTGGTTATG
>Ga0209514_10009197_pt1 | contig 10936 bp, 15 predicted proteins | sample Subgrocontami58m_FD_187452 | JGI IMG/M metagenome (GOLD analysis project Ga0209514, IMG submission 187452) | Subsurface groundwater microbial communities from S. Glens Falls, New York, USA - GMW37 contaminated, 5.8 m (SPAdes) (version 3) | ecosystem: Environmental > Aquatic > Deep subsurface >...
GGCTGTTCCCCCGGAAAGCAAAGGGAGCATCGAATGGTATGGACGGGCGGGAAGGCTGCTCTGGGAAGCGCGAGAGAAGGCAGGTCTTTCCCGGTACGAGGTAGCTGAGCGTATGCACGTTCCAGTTGGTAAGGTTCGGTTTATCGAGGTCGGCCTTGCTGACGAGCGGGAACTCAACGATAGGTTTCTGGAGAGCTATGCCAAAGCAGTTGGCGATCCTGACCTTTACGTGAGGTTCAGGAAAACCTTCGGATTACTTCAGGGAATGATGGCTTTCACGGGAAGTGGTGGGGTTGACTGACGCCTCAGATGAAAAAGGCGGGCATGCTCAGTGAAGCGAAACCTGGGACCGTACTGTGAGCTATCACAGATCATTGGAATTCACCTCGTCCTAGAGGTCGGGGCAAGTGCGGTGTGGATTGCATTCCACGCGTTCGTAGAACCTCAGGTTGAGCAAATTGAATGGGCCATAGCGGTCATGGTCGCAAAGGGATTCGAGGATGCAATGGTCGCTGCTCTCGCTGCTGTCATTCCTGCCAGCTTCTTTGTAGAAGTGGCTAGATTCCTGTGGAAACGCGGCAAAGGCAATTGAAGAGGGAACTGTCGTCATGAATAAGAGATACGTTCTGGCTAGAGTGTAAGACAGTTGAACTATAGAGCAACAATAGAGTTGCATAACCCAAGCAAAAGAGGGCTTTGAAATGGACTGCTCGACGCTGAGTATTGGGAAATCTTCCCTGGCTGACCCTGCTCTCCCGGAACTTAACCTGATCAAGGATCGCTTTCTTAGGCTGGTGTTCTTCGAAAACGCGCGATGGTTAGCTCGCTACATTGCTTCTAGTGCAAACGGCCGTTCTGAGCTTGAACGTCGTGACGTAGCCTTGACGCAGTTGAGTTTCGTCTACTTGGCGGCAGCCAAAGCTGTTGCCGATCTCCAACATGAGACGGCGTTGCCTGGAGAGACTAGGGAAGAGCGTAGCGTATGGATTCAGGGCGTTGCCAGGCGAGTCATCCATCAACATTTCCGCAATCTCTATCGTTCGCGGAAGAATGGAGTGCTGGGCAACAATGAACGAAGGTCGATGAACTTGGCGGAGGCTTATGGTCATCTCGCATACTACGGCGCTTGGTGGATCACGCCAGAAGATACCACTTTGGAGAGGCACGATCCTCAGGAAGTCATTCTTGACGGCCTCAAACATGAGGGTGAAGCCGTTGACCGAATGGCGGAAGTGGAAGAAATTCTCTCAGTCTGGGATGATCTCGAAGAACCGTAAAGGATAGCTATCTACCTTCGCTATCCATCCGAAATATCTCACACCGCACCACACCACGTTGCATACCTTGTGAAAGCCTCAAGGCGCATCTGCGTGGAGCGTAGTTAGACCATCTTATGCATCAGACACGGCAAAGGACACGCCCCGTGCTGAGTCTCTTGAGGCCCTTGGGTTGAAAGTAAGGTTAAGCCAGACCAATAATGCCGTCTCTCACTTCGTATAGCAGAAAACTACTGGTATCTCATAGAATCTAGGGGTTAAAAGCACCCGTATAGCATTGCTTTTTCGTCTCGTCTATGCTATACCTTGCCCACCCCAATAAGGGCGACGGGGGAGACCGCGGAATGACTAGAAGTGGTCTATGCGAGTCGTTCAGGCGCCACTGTTCAGTACCGTGCATTTGCCAAGGAGGCGTGACCATGAACAGGCAAAGTAAGGCCAATGTACGAAAATTAATGACCTGGTTGAGGCAAAACGAAGCAGTCCTTTTGACGGGTCTATCAGGGAAGTCCTTGGAAACTGACAGCGAAATCCTGGCGGTCGTGCTAAAGGAAGCTGTGGCGAGGATCGGACGAGGTGAACCGCTTCCAACCAACCTTACGACGTGGTTGGAGTCAATCGCATCACAACACTTCATCAAGCATTAGTGGTCTATACCCCAAGCAAATGGAGGCGCGTCCGCATCACAACCTCACTTCATGAATGCAGCGGCATGGCGCGTTTCGAGGCTCCTCAACGAAACGGGCCGTCGCCGTCCATTTCAGAGCCTCGGTTCATTTTATGTTCGTTGGGCGAGCGCAGAGCATTGCATTTTTTCACATGTTATTCTAGTATATCGCAGTTGCTCATCATAGGATCTAGTGCCAAGGAGGGCCGTTTTGCCTACACGTAGCGTCTATCTGGATGAGGAGACCGACAGGCTGGCAAGCGAACTGATGCAGGCCACAGGCGCGAAGTTGTCAGCGTTATTCCATGAGTTCCTGCTCCGCATGAAGGCGGTGCAAGGCATGGCCGGGCATCTAGCTATTGTACAAGATTGCTCAACCCTTCGTATGTCTGCCGATGGAGATCCGTACAGATTCGAGACATGGGTCGACCAAAAAAACACCAGGAAAGTGCTCCTGATGGGTGTGACCATGCGGGACGCATTAGTTCATCACGCCGAGGTATGGGAGAATTTACTTGGCAATGGAGCAGCAATCCACGTGCTACTGCAAGGTGATTTGGATTCCGATGAAAGTGAGACTACACGAGTGCTCGCAAGAATGCGACTCGATAACGGTCAGCGGCTTGTCGAGCGGAAAGAACGAGCGAACGCAGTGCTGAAACAGCTCTCGGAACTTGCCTCCACCAGGCCTGGTGTGTTAGAAGTGAGACAAACTGGACAGAGGCTCTTAACCTACAGCGCAGTAATGATCTGGAAACATTCCCCTATGGGGGAAGTAGAAGGGCAGATACACCCTTATTTCCCCAACTATGACTACAATCGCGGTCCAAGGTTCATTGTAAGTACTAGTGAATCTAGCCGAAGTTTTGCTGCCCTAATGAAACCCATCGATGACCTATGGGCCACCTCAGAAACAGTCGACTTCGCATCAGCGATAGCCCGGTAGGTAAGCGTGAACTCAGATCCCTGCTGTAATAAAACGGCAGCAGTCACATCAACCGGCTTCGCTGTTCGGGGTTTCCTCTGCCTGCGGAGCAACCTCAGAGGACCGTTTTTGTGCGCGGGTTGGCGGTAAATATCTAGCCAGTTCCGGTCTCTGCGGGTCCTGTCGTGTGCGCCAGTTGTATTTTTTAGACAACGACCTCAACCTCTTGGTCGCCTCGCCCTCTTCAATGCCGGCGTATTGCTGGACAAGCGCTGCGGTGACGTAGCCTTCTTTCTCAAAGATGGTCGGCAAGGCCGCTTCAATCCTGGCGTCGTAGCCTTGCAGCTCCTTTCTACGCTGATTCCAGTTACTTCTTGGCTTGCCATTTGTCGCACGCTTGGCAGCGGGATGGAACAGACCGTTATAGGTGTTCACAATATCCTCAACACGAGAAGCAAAAACGTCGGCCTGTCCGAGCGTGACATCCGGCATTAGCTCGCCGAGCCTGGGAAGGTCTTCGTCCAATTCGCCTTTGAGCTGTTCAAGGTAGTGCGAAACTCTTCCCGTGAAATGTTGCTGGTAGTTCATACACAATCACTCTATGCGCCTGTTGATAAGGACTCCTGCGCAGGCTTGCGTATCATGCGGGTAAACCTTGGTTAACGACCTCCAGTTCGGTCGCAAAGGAGCCGAGCCGCTGTTTGACGACCTCGGCGTACTCCGGGTTGATTTCTATTCCGACCACGCTCCTTCCAAAGTCTCGCGCTGCTTTGAGAGTCGTGCCGGAGCCTGCAAAGGGGTCCAGCACGACTCCTGGCGTGAACCCAGCCCCGCAGTTGCAACCTGCTGCTAGAACCCGTTGTCGGCCGTGACTCGCATAAGACGCCTCGTCGTAGTTGTCCGTTTCGTCGGCGGATGCTTGAATCCGGTTTCCCCATTTTGCGGCCAGCACACCTTTTTGCGCATCGCGGACACGGATGTTGAAGGCGGATCCGACCGAAGTATGTCCGTCAACTATCTCACGCTTCGGAACTCCGCAAGCGGTGCACACCATAGGCGGGCAAGAAGACAGAATTGGCTTGACGCAAAGCTTTTCAGGATAGACAGCAAAATGTGCGCCCCTGAAGCTGCTTGATGAGAGCGACCACACGTCGCCTGGATTCTTGCCGGGAGTAGAGGTCGTTATGCCGACATATCTCCCGCCTCCGTAATGGCCGTGTCCGATCCGGCCTTTAGTCATTTGGTAAAGCAACTGAAGCTTCACTGCCGGGGCTTCTCTGTTTCCTCGCGCGTTGGCATAGTCCTGAAGCCAGGTTGGGACAGGTGTCTTGCCATCAGCGAATTGAACGCCGCGCGGAATGTGCGGGCGGTTGTACTTGCTTGCGTGTTTGATAAACCCCTGGGACACCAGGCCGCCGAACCTCTTGAAGCTTGACAGTTTGTACGGTTCTCTGATCGCTTCCAGGTTGTAGTAGTATCTCTCGTTCTTGACGAAGTGAAAAAGATGCTCGTACCGGTTGGACAGGCGATCTTTGACACTTGAAGGCAGGCCGTTGATCTTGTGCCAGATGATGTCGTTTCTGAGAATCCATCCTTTGTCTTGCATTGCGATGGCGAATCTCGCCGGAATCAAGGCAAGCTGTTTTCCACGTACCCAATCAAGAGTTGGGTGGCTCATTTGATTTGGTCTCATTCCTTCAGGATAGCCACGGTCACGTATTCCTGTGAGCGACTGCTTGGTAGGGCCGCCCCATTTGCCCAGAGAGCAATACGTGTCCCCGAGGTTAACGTAGACACTGCCCGTTGGTTTGAGGGCGCGCTTGACTTCGTCAAAAACGCGAACCAGTTTTGCTATGTATTCCATGGGATCGGATTCAAGTCCGATCTGATCTGCCATGCCGTAATCTCGTAACCCCCAGTAGGGAGGCGAGGTCATGCAAAGGTCGATTGAGCCGGACCGCATCGTACGCAAGACTTTCGCCGCATCGCTAATGAACAGGCGCAGGGAAATGCGGCAAGGCGGATTTGAACCGCCATCTCCCCCTGGATACGGAGGTATCCCTTCCGGTCTTGGAACATTGCCGCTGCCAGTTGACATCCAATACGTCAGAAGCGCGGCCTAGTGAGTCCGCAGCAGGGACCTTGCCGAGCAGCGCAGACATTGGTTGAGGAGGTGATTGTTCGTGATACCTGGACTGAAGCCACGCTCGATCACGTGGAAGCAGGCACCCTCATGATTGCTCGGTCTCCCGATAAAGCGCCGACGAATTCCCATCCGGTCTTCAGGTATAACTCCACCTCGTTCAACGGCACAACCTTCTGTCTCACGCCGTTGTTGGTCACATCCAAAGTTAGCCTTTCCCTCACAAACTTGGAGAACTCCTCGTCGCCCATGGCAAAGTGGGCTTCGGTGATTTCTTCCGGTGCAGTGCCCATTGCCATGAGGACCTGTTTCCTCACGATGCGAGTAAGGCGATCCTGGCCGTTATCCGTTTCGCGTGTCTGAAGCTGCCTCTGGGCCTTCCCATAGGACTCCCGCATTTGCTCAATGACCTGCTCAGGCAGCCTTCCCTTGTTTAGCGTGTACCGATGCTCTATGTCTCCCTTGTGGCCCATGAAGAATGTCCGGTAGTCTCGGATTATGAATCCCTTTGACTCAGCCACCATAAGCTGTGTGTCAAAGTATGCTCTCAGGACGTACGGACGCCACGCGAATCCTGCCCTGGTGATGCACTTCCTCACAATGTCGCTGATGTTGACGGTGGTGATCAGCTCGTTGCCTGCGTATTTGGGGGTAATGACCGCTGATTCGCTCGTGAGTTTCTCGCCGGTTCGCATCCTCATTTCCAGATAATCGCGAAGGTAGTCGCAGCCCTCGTTGCTCAAAAAAGCGAAATACTCCCTGCCGCTCTTGCTCAGATTGGCCCGGACTCGGACAAGAGTCGGTGTTGAAGTGAACTCGACCTGCCTGTCGCCCAAAACAAGCTCAGGAAGGTCTCCGACCCTCAGGCCGTCATCGCCGCTATAGTTTCCCAACACCTGTGGCCTTAGCCCGGAGTGTGCCATGAATGCACACGCTGCCCTGCCCTTGTGATCGCCTGCCAAGAAGACCTTGGCCAACTCCTCTTGCGTCGGCACTCGCTCGTTCTTCAAGGTGGGCGTTTCGTCAACACCCGCAATCTTTATCCTTCTAGTCACAGGCTTCCCGTTGAACGCCAGCCAAGACTTCACGGCTTTCAGCACAGAAGCGACGTAGCTGCCTGCCAGGTGTCTGGCTTCAAGGCTGGAGACAGTGTCCAGGAGCAAATCGTAAGCCTGCTGGTCGTCAAAGGCCGCAATCTGCTGGGCTGATACGCCATGCATCTCACAGAGGTAGCCAAGGCGTTTGAGATAGACGTTGGCGGTGATAAGGGAGCCTCTGGCTACATTGGCGTACCAACGGCTAATGTTCGGATCTGCACGGAGATGGCTATACTTTTGCTTCATGCATGGTCATTAGATGCGCCGGCATATAAAGGTTCCATGCCCGAAAGGGTTAGGGTCCGGCGGGACCTGAGTACAAAAGGGTTCAGGTCCAGGATGGGACGCGGGTTGCGTTCAATGTTCTCACAACTTGCAACCACATTTTGACTTTCATCGCGAATTCTTCCACTGGTATCACGTCAGGCTCGCCAAGAATCAGTTGCCTGAGAACCGGAACCTGAGCGAGTTCTTTGGACGCGAATTCTTTCAGCTTGACCAAGTTCACAGTTCTCATTGGGACTCACCACTGCCTTCACCATACGCTCGCAGCCGGTGAGCGCGACGCTTTCTTGTTGTAGAGTAAACGGGCGGATGCAGCACATGGCCGGAGTTGTACGCTATGTGGCGTTCAACATCGGAGCCGTAAACTTGGCGATGCAAGCCCCTCACCTTGCCAACCATTTCCTCAAGCTCGTATTTCCTGATTTGCAAGCACTGCCACACGCTGATTGCGTGCTCCATTTCAAGGAGGCTGTTGAGTTCGTTGACGAGATCCTCTTTCCTCAATTCGCATCACCTTTGATCCGGATGCCGTGAAAGGGCACGATTGAAATTCTCCCGTCATCCCGAAGACGCCAGAGCAGTTGCCAGATCTCCGCCTTCTTCATGCACAGTGCCGGGCAGATGCGCGAGAACACCACTGGGAAGGGTATGCAGCCTCGGTAGGGTGGCTGGGCTGCTAGGCGTTTCAAGTGGTCGAGAGCGTACATCTCGAAGGATGAGGAGATACTCTGGGACAGCATCGCCTGAGTTAGAAGCTGATGGCTAATAACCCTTGGGGAAGGACCTTGCGGCTCACGACGCAGTTCGCATTACCTAGAATTAACAGGCGTTGCGACTCAACGATGCGTTGGTCAGTAAGCATTGAGTCGCGCATGGTCTTCGGCTGACAACCTGTTCTCCAACAGATCAACCATCCTCGCTGGCGTGATGCGCTCATACGACCATTCGCCCGGCAGCGTGTCCTCGTACCTGGCGTAGAAGTTGCGCTCGGTGTCATATAGATGGTTGGTGTCCAGGTCTGCCAACACAGCCGGCGGCTCATCAGTGTTGTCGGCGTCGCCGGGCATGTCTTCCCGTAGAAGATAGCGTGCCCATTCCCTTTTGTTCGAGTCGGTAATCGGCGAGAGACCAAGCCTCCAAATCTCATTTGCCAGACCAGAGTTCAATTTACTTGGGTCTTCAACGTATCTTTCGTACTGTGCCGCCAATCCCTGATAAACGCGCTCCGCGCCTTTGGCCTCTGTTTCTGCGAGGATTCTCCGATAGTAGGCCGCTGTCTCCGCCGCGTACTTTCTAAGGTCAAGGTACTGCCATGTCGCCCCGTGAACCTCAACGATGCGGGCGATGCCGTCAATGATGAACGCAGATTTGATGGAGGACATGCACCATATTTCTAGCGCGTAAGAATTCAATCTTGCGTGCGGGGTTTGCCGATGGTGCGGATGGAACGACTGACCTACCTTTGCGCCAAATGAGGATTCGAGAAGGAAGCAAGACGACACCGCCTGAGATAGACAAGCTCTGAGCTTACGCGGCCCGACCTTGCGTTTCACGAAGCCGGCCTCAGCACAAAGATGCTTCCGGGCGTGGCAACTCGATCCCTGTTGAGGAAGCCTTGCGACGCGAGCGTGTTAATGTAAAGGCTGAACGTGCGGTCCGCCACAGGACGCAGACCGATGTCCTTGCAGCGTTGCAGGTAAGTCGCCCACAAAAGTCCGCTTGAAATCTCGCCCTGCCCATCGACGATCTCAACAAGCAGCCTGTGATGCTCGGTCAGGCGCTTGAGCCGATATTGGATTTTGAGCTTGTGCGCAGTTGTCCAGCCGCGCTCTATGTGGCTCGGCGTTATCACAGGTGCCGAGTCAATCGCCGCGTGTTCGGCTCCGGTCCGCAAGGCGTTTACCGCGACCCTGGCATCACCTTCAGCCAGCTCGACGCATCGTCGAAGTGTATCAGGCGACCAGGAACTAGGCGTGAGTGTCGACTTGGCCTGTTCTTCCAAGATGAGTCGCAGGTGTTCAGGCGAGTACGGATCAAAGCCGATCTGCATTGGACTGAACCGCGACGTTACGCGGCCCTCAAGTTCAAAGAGGCACTCCCTGCTGTTGCTGATCGCGATGATACCCACGTTGCCCATCTCTGTCAGCGCGTACAGGATCGAGTTGCGCTCCTTGGGCGGAGCCTTGTCCAGCTCGTCTAAAATCAGAAGCAACGGCTTTCCCCCTAGGTGTGAGAGAATGCGGTTGAGCTTCACGACGCTGTTCGCATTGTCTGGAATCAAGAGGCGCAGCGATTCAACGATGCGCTGAAGGACCAGAAACAAGGTGGGATGCTGCCAGCAGTTCACGTAAGCGACTTCTACGCGAGGGTTGTTTGCGAGCTGGGATGTGACGTGCTTTGCGACCGTGGTTTTGCCAGTGCCAGGTCTTCCATGAAGCCAAACGTGTACAGGCTTACGGCCCGAGGCAGCGGTAAGAAGGTAGGTCTCCAACGCCTTGATCTGTGCGTCGCGTCCGATGATTTTGCCGGGCAACCCGTCTCCACTTGGGGTGCTGAGGTCACGTCTCCACTTAGGCTCTTCTCCCGGCATACCCAACTAAGTTTGACGGCATCGGGCATAAAGGCTTCGGAGGAGCGGCTTGCGAGACTTGCCGACGAGCACAGGCAATTCGAGGAGTGAGGAGTCTGGACGATGTGCGACCAGACCATGAAAGCAGATGACGCCGACTCTGGGCTATAATTGAACCAGCCCAGGAAAGGGACGCTGCTTATCGACCAGGGCGAGTTGATCACGCTGAGGGAGGCAGCAGAATTCAGCGGGCTAGATGACTCACATCTCAGACGCCTATGCCGCTCAGGGAAGCTGAAAGCATTCAAGAAGGCCCGGGACTGGTTCACAACCCGCGTAGCTGTTGCCGAATACCTCAAAGACTTTGAAGCGCGAAGGAAGGGACCGCGAAAGTAAGGCTTCTTGTAGTAACGCCCGCTAGCGGGTATAATAGACTCTGCAAAGAAATTAGGAGGGTGTCATATGGCAGAGCCTTGCACGACCTTACTCGGTGGGCTGTTGGTGGCCCTGGGCATCGTGAGCGTTGGAGCGGCGACAGGAGAATCGAAGGAGAATCGGTCACAACAAGCGCGACAGGATCTGGAGGAAGCAAAGGCGAAGCGTCGGGAAGATTACTACTGGGAGCGCAGGAATCGGACTTAGTTCAGACCAACGGGTCACAGAAATCAAGGAGACCTGCCAGCCGTTCGGGCCCATCGACGACTAACCTGCGGTTACTCACAGCCTCGTGAAACCGATGAACTAGTTGGTCCGCGTGAGTACGGTCAAGAGCTAGGACAATTACTACCCCGGCCAGAAGGCTTGCCTGGATGTTTTTGGCTGCGTCCGACTTTCCGGTTTCTATCTCCACGATAATCCGACGTGCGCCTTTGGTCGCCACAATATCGGCTGCGTGGTTCTCGGTCACCGCGACCTCATAGTCCACGGTCCATCCCCTTCCCTTCAGTTCGTTGGCAACGACGGCCCGCCAATACTCGTGCTCCGGTCCGCCTTTCTTGAACGACGGCACGTCAATGCCTCGCGATCTGCAAAGCTCCTCTGCGTCAGGCGTGAGCTGCAAGAAACGCACACGCCCGGACGAAGTTGCCACCAAGTGCGACGCCAGCAGCCCGCCCACCACCAACGAATCAATGATGCGGCCGCCGGCACGGGGAGAAACAGCGAGACGGCGGAAGCGAGCGGAAACGGGAGAAGAAGGGTGTGTGATGACATCACATAACACCTTCCATTCACTATCAGAAACACGTTTGTTATCTGTGGCTGGAATAGGCGTAATCACTGCCTGAACAGGTGGAGATGGGTGAACACGCTCGGAATTAGTGGAATCGGTGACCGTTCGCACGCTCAGTTTCTCGTCGGTCACAGTGCCTTTGGGAACGTTCATCAACGGGAAGCGGACCAGAAACGGTTTGTCGTAGCGTGACTGAAGTTTGACGATGCCGGTCCCGACCTCCAGCGACGTTAACCAGGATTCTTCGGACTCGGAGAGCTGCAAGGCTTCGCGCAGTGCTGCCAAATCGCGCCCGTGTTTCAGGTTCATTGCGATTGTGGTATGAGTGTTGCCTAGCGCTGGAATGGAAATCAATGAGGGGTGTTGGTCAATCAGGATGACAGCTTCGCCCAACTCGCGGATCTCACGCAGAATCAAATCGGGAATGGACTCGCGACCTTCTGTGCGACGGAGAAGGACGTGGTGGGCCTCTTCGATGACAAGTGCGTGCTTGAACGTTTCGCGTGTCGGCTCGTTCAGCCTGTAATGGTGAATCCACAGCAGAACCGCCTCGATGAAAAATGTCTTGTCGTTGTCGTTCAGGGCGTCCAGCTCAAACACAGTCTGCTGATCGAGCAATCTGGTGAGCAGGGCGTTGTCATGGGCAGCCACCATGCCACCGGTCCCACCGTGACAGAGGGTGCCGACGAGCCGAAGGGCTGAGTCCATCCACTGGGCCTGCCGGCCACGAGCTTTGTACGAC
>Ga0209514_10009206_pt1 | contig 10927 bp, 13 predicted proteins | sample Subgrocontami58m_FD_187452 | JGI IMG/M metagenome (GOLD analysis project Ga0209514, IMG submission 187452) | Subsurface groundwater microbial communities from S. Glens Falls, New York, USA - GMW37 contaminated, 5.8 m (SPAdes) (version 3) | ecosystem: Environmental > Aquatic > Deep subsurface >...
TCCGGCGGCTCTCGGACGATGAGCTCCTCGAGCGCATCGCCCCGTTCCTCCCGGCGGAGTGGGACCGCCGCGTCGTCCGCGAGACGATCCCCCACATCAAAGAGCGGATAGAGACGCTCACGCAGGCCAGGGACCTCATCGCGTTCCTGTTCACCGACGAGCTGCCGACGGACCCGGCGCGCTACGTCCCGAAGAAGCGCGCGGCCGCGGAGACGCGCGACGTCCTGGTGCGCGTGCGCTCGGCCATCGCCGACCTGAAGCCGTTCGCCGCACCCGCCATCGAGACGGAGATGAAGCGCATCGCGGCGGACGCCAGCTGGAAGGATCTGAACATGGCCGTGCGCCTCGCAGTGACCGGCACGAACGTGGGCTTCGGCGTGTACGAGTCGGTGGCGCTCCTGGGCCGCGATCGCGCCATCGCCCGGCTGGACCGCGCGAGCGCGCTCCTCGGCTCCGAGGAGCGAAGCGACTAGCGCTCGCGCTCGCGGCGAACGAAGAGCGCGGTCCCGGCGACCATGAACACGACGAACGCGGCGCCGATGATCGCGCTGACCGTCGGTGGGGCCTGGAGCACGACCTTGTCGTACTCGGGGCTCCCGCGATAGAAGAGCCCGCGCACGAGGTCCACCGCGTAGCGCATCGGCGACAGCCGCGACGCGACGTCCAGGTACAGCGGCAGGTTCACCAGAGGGGCGAAGATCCCGCTGAGGAAGTACTGCGGGAGCATCAGGAACGGGAACACGTTCTGCGCGGCGCGGCGGTTCGGCAGGTTCGAGAGCACGAGCACCCCGAACGAGCCACCGAAGAGCGCGGCGACGATGCCGCCGACAGCGAGGGCCGCGACGCGCTCGGCGTTCAGCTGCACCCCGAGGAGCGCCGCGAAGGCCACGATGCCCGCCGCGACGGGGCTCGCGACGAGCGTCTCTCCGAGGATCTTGCCCGCGACGATCGAGTACCGCGAAACGGGCGAGACGAAGATCTCCTGCGCGAAGTCGGTCTCGCGGTCCTCGATGAGCGAGATGATCCCCTGCGCCGTGGTCTGGAACAGCGTCATCGCCAACACCCCGGTGAAGGTGAAGGCGACGAAGTCATAGCCGACCGCCTGCCCGAACGCGGACTGCAGGCTCGCCCCGAGGATGCCGATGAAGACGATCGGGAACACGAGCTCGCTCACGAGGCGCGCGCGGTCGCGCAGCAGCTTCGTGAGATCGCGCTGCGCGAGCATGAGGATCGCGCCGATCTCCCTGCTCACAGCGACGCCTCCTCGGCGAGGATCCGCAGATACGCGTCCTCGAGCTTCATCGCGTTCCCTGCCGTGCCCTTCAGCTGTGCCGGCGAGCCCTGCGCGACGATGCGCCCCTTGTCGATGATGCAGACGGCGTCCGCGTCCTCCGCCTCCTCGAGGTAGTGCGTCGTCAGGAGCAGCGTCGTCCCGCTGCGCTCGCGCACCTCGCGCAGGTACTGCCACAGCGTCCGGCGGCTCATCACGTCCAGCCCCGCGGTCGGCTCGTCGAGGAACAGCACGGCGGGCTTGTGCATGAGGCTCCGGAGGATCTCGAGCTTGCGCTTCATGCCGCCGGAGTAGGTTCGGACAGGCTTGAAGATGTCCGCCGCGATCCCCAGCATCCCGGCGAGCTCCATGACGCGGTCGCGGTACTCCTTCGGCATCGAGCGGTAGAACGGGCGGTACGGGAAGACCCCGTACAGCACGGCGTGGAGGCGGATGTTCTCCTCGCCCGTGAGGTTCTGATCGAGGCTGGGGGTCTGGAAGATGATCCCCACGCGCCGCCGGACTTCGCTCTGCTCCGCGCGGACGTCGTGATCGGCGACCCGAGCGCTCCCCGCGGTCGGCGCGAGGATCGTCGTGAGGATGTTCAGCGTCGTCGTCTTCCCGGCGCCGTTCGGCCCCAGGAGCGTGAAGAACGACCCGCGGTCGACCGTGAACGAGATGCCGTCCACGGCGTTCCTTTCCGCGCCCTTGTACCGCTTGACGAGCCCGTCGACGACGATCGCGGCCGAGGTCATCGGTCGGTCGTCGCCTGTTCCTGCTCCTCCACCGCGGCCAGCGCTTCGCGCAGCGTGAACCGCCCCGAGTACAGCGCGCGCCCCACGATCACACCGCGAACGCCACGGTGACGCAGCCGGGCCACGTTCTGGATGTCGTCGAGCGAGCCCACGCCTCCGGAGTAGATGACGTCGCCGCCGAACGCGCGAGCCGTCTCCTCGAGGCCGTCCAGGTCGACGCCCTGGAGCGTGCCGTCGATCGACACGTTGGTGTAGATGACGGTGGGCACGCCCGCGACCGCGAGCTGCCGCACCAGCTTCGACGCGCGCATGTCGGTCGTCTCCGTCCAGCCCGCGGCGGCCACGAAGCCGTGCCGCGCGTCGACGGCCACGGCCAGCCCGTCGGCATGCCGGTCGACGAGCCGGCCGATGAGCTCGGGGTCACGGACGGCCGCGGTGCCGACGACGATGCGTGAGACGCCGGCCTCGGCGAATGCCTCGGCGGTGTCGAAGTCGCGGATGCCGCCACCGGCCTGAATGCGCACGGTGAAGCGGTCCGCGATCTTGCGGATCCAGGGAAGATTCTCCGTGCGTCCGGTGCGCGCGCCGTTGAGATCGACGACGTGCAGCCACTCGGCGCCGTCAGCGACCAGACGCTTCGCCGCGGCGAGCGGATCGGGGGCGACGTCCTCCGCGGTCGCGAAGTCGCCCGCGGTCATCCGGACGCACCGCCCGTCGAGGATGTCGATCGCGGGATACACGATCACGGCGTCTTCTTTCCGGGCCCCGCGATCGCGCGTCTGATCTCACCGCCGGCGAACGCGGCGGGGATCGTCAGGATCAGGCCGGCGGCCTGTGACCAAAAGGGTGACGACTCCGGTGCGGCGAAGACGACGCTGAAGCCCATGGCGGTGGACACGACGCCGACCGCGAAGGCATGGAGACGCTCCGCGCCCGCGGCCAGCTGTGCGGCGACATACGCCCCCGCGGCGGTCATGACGAGGCCCAGCGTGAGTGTCGCGATCTGCAGCCCCACCGACGCGTCATAGATGCGCGTCAGCTCCTCTGGTGAGGCCGCACCCGTGGCGCCCCCGAGGATGCCGAAGAACACGGCGCCGAGGAGGAAGGTCCCGACCATGTCGACGAGCGAGCCCAGGAACACCGCGCGGATCCGCAGGTCGGTCATGAGAGGGCCGATGCTATCCGGACCCCGGCACGCAGACGTTCGAGCGGACCGGCGATGCCGAGCCGATCGCATAGCGCCTGCAGACGCTCCGCGTGGACCGGGGCATCCGGGATCTCGCCGGTGCCGCCAGCGACCGGGCAATCCTCCGCCAGCGCGACGACCGTGCGCGCGCGGACCAGGTACTCGGCGCCCCGCTTCAGCTTGGCGCTCACCGTCGGGGAGAGATCGCCTGCCGCGAGGATGGCATCGAGCGAGCCGTACTTGCGCAGCAGCTCGCTCGCGGTCTTCTCGCCGATCCCCGCCACGCCGGGAAGGCCATCCGACGGGTCGCCGCGCAGGATGGCGTAGTCCATGTAGCGGTCGCCCGGGATGCCGTATTTCGCGCTCACCCACGCTTGGTCGACCGCCGCGAGCTCGCTCACGCCGCGCAGCGTGTACAGCACGCGCACATGGGGATAGCGCACGAGCGCGAAGAGGTCGCGGTCGCCCGTGACGACCTCGACCGCACCCTCGGTGCGTGTGGCGAGCGACGCGATGACGTCCTCGGCCTCGTAGCCCTCGGACCGCCCCGTCGAGATGCCGTACGCCTCGAGGACGTCGATGATGAGCGCGATCTGCGGCTCGACCGGGTCCACGGGATCGTCCGCGGCGGCGACGCGATGGGCCTTGTACGCCGGCAGCGCCGCGACACGGAAGGCCGGCCGCCAGTCGGCGTCGAGCGCCACCCACAGACGCGACGGGCGGCGGTCAGAGATCAGCCGCGACAGGAAGCCGATGAAGCCGTGGACCGCGTTCGTCTCGGTCACGCCGTCCGGGGCGATGACGACGGGCACGGCGTGATACGCGCGGTAGGCCAGGCTCGATCCGTCGATCAGGAGCGTGGCGCCGGGCGCCACTAAGCGACCGCTGTCGCGAAGACGGGCGCAAGCGCCTCCAGGAATCGGTCGTTCTCCTGCGGCGTCCCGATGGAGACGCGCAGGCAGCCCTCGCAGCCGGTCCACGGGCTCATATCGCGTAGCGCCACCCCGTGATCGAGAAAGCGGGCCTGCGCGGCGGCGGTGTCGCCGCCGATGCGGAAGAGGATGAAGTTCGCCTCGGACGGGAACGGCTCGATGCCTCCCACCTTCTGCATCGCATGGAAGACGCGCTCGCGCTCTGAGCGGACCAGCGCGATCCGCTCGTGGACGGTCGCCTCGTCGCGGGCGATCTTCGCGGCGAGCGCGTAGGTCACGACCGAGACGTTGAACGAGACGTGGACCGAGCGGACCGACTCGGCGAGAGCGGGATGCATCACGAGGATCCCGAACCGCAGACCCGCCGCGGCGTGCACTTTGGAGAACGTCTTGCTGATCACGAGGTTCGGGTGCTCGGCGATCGCGGGGAGCAGCGTGCGTCCGGCGATGTCCGCATAGGCCTCGTCGACGAGGATCAGCGTCTCGGGGTACTGCTGCGCGACCGCGAGGATCACGTCGTCCTCGACGACGGTGCCGGTGGGGTTGTTCGGCGTGCAGAAGCAGACGATGTCCGGTCGCACGCGCGACATCGCGCTGAGCGCACGCTCGCGCGTCAGCCGGTACGGCAAGCCGACCATCTCGCGCGCGAGCGTGCCGCCGGCGATGGTCGTGAAGCGGCCGTGGAGGTTGTACGTGGGCTCGAAGAGCAGGGTCGTGCGTCCCGGACCGCCGAACACCAAGAACAGCTGCATGATCGTGTCGTTGCTGCCGTTGCCGAACAGGAGCTGGTCGGGCTGGACGCCGTACTGCTTCGCGAGGATCGAGCGGATCTCCGCAGCGGGCCCGGGGTAGCGGTTCAGCAGGAGCCGGTCCAGCTCCGCCTGCGTGAGGTACGTGCCCGCGGGCGTCGGCTCGGGCCACTCGTTCGCATTCAGGCGGACGGCGTCGCCGATGGGCCGCTGGCCGCCGTACGCCGTGAAGGAGCGCAGGGCCTCACGGGGAAGTGGGATCCGCATCGCCGGATGCTACCGGTGCCCCCCTACGCGGGCGGGCGCTCCATCCACACCGAGTAGCCGAGGCGCCCGGCGTACTGCGGTCGGAACCGCTCGGCGTTGTATGCGTGGGCGACGTCGACACGCCGCGATCCGAGCTTCGGATCCGGCAGCGGCGCGTGCGCGTATCGCCCGTCGCGGATCGCGACCATTCGTCCGGTGATGCCGTCGCGGATGAGGTCGACCGCGACGTTGGCGAACGTCGTCGCGACCATCTGGTCGAATGCGTCAGGGTCCCCGCTGCGCAGGTCGTACGTCAGCTCGCTCACGAGCACGTCCTCGCCGGTGCGCCGGCGGATCTCCTCGGCGAGCGCCTCGCCGACCGACGCCTTGCGCCGGTGCCCGAAGGCGTCGGGCTCTCCCACCTCCGGCAGCTTGGCGCCCTTCCAGAGCGCGCCCTCGGCACAGATCACGAAGGCGTAGCGGCTCGGGTTGAGCCGCTTGTCGTCCACGAGCGTGGCGATCAGCGTCTCGAGGTCGAACGGCGACTCCGGGATGAGGCAGCGCGCCGACGTGACATACGCCGTCTGCAGCGCGGTGAATCCCGAGTCGCGGCCGAAGATGCGAAAGATGCCGATGCGCTCGTGCGACCCGAGGGTCGTGCGCTGACGGTCGATGGCCTCCATCGCGCGTGTGATGGCGGTCGAGAACCCGATGCAGTACTCGGTGCCCTGGACGTCGTTGTCCATCGTCTTGGGGATCGCGACCAGCGGGAAGCCCTTCGAGGCCAGGACCTGCGCGAAGCTGATGGTGTCGTCGCCGCCGATGACGACCAGGCGTTCGATCCCGAGCGCCTCGAGGTTCTTCAGGACCACCGGCGTGAGGTCGTACGTCCCGTCGGCGGACAGGCAGGCCGCAAGCTCGCCGCGATCGATGTGGTCGGGCAGCCGGTCGGCCCTCATGCGGGCGGGGTTCGTCCGTGACGTGTGCAGGATCGTCCCGCCCGTCCGGTCGATCGACCGGGTGCTCTCGCGGTCGAGCGCTCGCACGTACTCGTCGTCGAGGTCGGGGCCGATCCGGACGTGCGTGAGGCCCTTCCACCCGCGGCGGATGCCGACGACGTCGCCGCCGAGCTCGCTCCAGCGGTACACGACGCTCTTGATGACCGAATTCAGGCCAGGGACGTCTCCCCCGCCCGTCAGGACGCCAATGCGCATCAGTGGCTCAGTGTGCGCCGATCATGGGACAATCGACTTCTCCACTTTGGGGAGTGGCCAAACGGTAAGGCACCTGACTCTGGATCAGGCGATTAGAGGTTCGAATCCTCTCTCCCCAGCAGATCCGAAGGAACTCGCCGGATTGACCGCCGATAGCGAGCGGGAAGGCACCTGATGCGAATTCAGCTGATGCCTCGAATCTCGATATCATTCCGACTCGCGCCGATCTGAGCCTGCCAGGCTTACCTGACTCGACTCGCGCACACGCGGACTCGCCGAACGCCGCCAACGCCCAGCGGTCGATCGGTGGAACTGGAGCCGCCGGTGGGCGGCCGTGCGCATCCGAGCCGCCACCGCAGCCTTATGGGGCGTCTTGCGTTTTTTGTGTTTACGTGGCATGCTGCACCCCATGCGGATCTCTGGCGATCTCCTGAGCACCGGGCAGGCGGCCGAGCTTCTCGGCTGCTCGCGCCAGCACGTCGTCGATCTCTGCGAGGCAGGCAGGCTGCCATGCCAGGCCATCGGGAAGCATCGCCGCGTACGGCGCGCCGACCTCAGCGCGTTCCTGCCCGCCGAGCGCGGACCACGTCGCGAGTTCGTGCGGTCTCTCTGGCTCAACCGCGCGGTCGCGGGCAAGCTCGCTCGCGACCCTGACCGCGTCCTCGCGAAGGCGCGGAACAATCTCGAGCGCTTCCGCGGGATCCACGCTGGCGGGAGCGTGCGTCGCTGGCTTGATGAGTGGGAGCGGATCGTCGAGGAGGGCCCGGAGTCGGTGATGCGGACGCTGACCGCCGAAACGCCGCACGCGGCGGACCTACGCCAGAACTCGCCGTTCCCGGGCGTCCTGTCGGAGGCGGAAAGGCGCAGCGTTCTCGCGGCTTTCGCTCGCTACTGGGAACGGCGCGCCGCGTGAGGCGCGACCAGCTCGAGCACATCCTCCGAGCCGCCTCGCGACTGACCAACGAGCGGGAGTTCCTCGTGATCGGAAGCCAGGCCATCCTCGGCAGCTTCTCGGAGGATCGACTCCCACCCGCGGCGGTCCGCTCGATGGAAGCGGACATCGCGGTCTTCGATGATCCCGACGAGACGAAGGCCGACAAGATCGACGGCGCGATCGGCGAAGGGTCTCGATTCCACGAAGAGTTCGGCGTCTACGCCCAAGGTGTGAGCGTCAGCACAGCGGTCCTTCCAAAAGGGTGGCAGGGCCGGCTCGTCGTACTCGCGTCCGCGAACACGCAGCCGGGCCGCGGCCTCTGCTTGGAAAGTCACGACCTCGTCCTGAGGTCCTCGCCGCACGCGTCGAGGCCCTTCCGATCGAGGAGCAGATGAAGGACGGCATTCGCGCCTGGCTACGAGGTCAGCAGCGCGGAAAGATCACCTGACTCTGGATCGGGCGATCAGAGGTTCGAATCCTCTCTCCCCAGCAGATCGTCGCGCGACGGATGCTAATCCGCGGGCCCGGCGTAAAGCTCTGCGGGGACCTCGACGAACCGCTCCAGGACCCGCTCCTGGAGCCGTGCGGTGAGAAGCATCGGCCCGATCACGATCGCGATCGCGAGGACGGCCAAGGCCATGAAGCCATACGCCTCGGCAAGCGGACCGCCGGCGAGCGGCAGCACGATGGACGCGACGCCGCTCGAGCTGTCGAGCAGGCCGACGGCGCGGCCGCGCTCCACTGCTGGAACGGTGTCCGCCACGAGCGCGGTCGCGGCGACGCTCACGCATGACCAGCCGACGCCGATGAGCACCAGGCCGGCAGTAGCGACCCAGTAATCGGAAGCCAGCGGCACGAGGAGCGTTGCGCCGGCCGTTATCAGGAGCCCCAGCTGGATCACCGCTCGACGTCCGAAGCGGTCGGTCATGCGGCCGATCGGGAGCGACAGGCCGAACATCCCGACGACGTGCAGCGACACGGCGACCGAGATCATCGTCAGCGGGTGGCCGCCATGCGACATGGACAGCGGCGTGAGCGCCATCATCATCACCATGATCCCGTGCGCCGCGAACATCGACGCGAGAGCCACGCGTATCGGGTGATGCGCGAGCCACGAGCGGAGGCCGGCGCCTGCGGCGAGCGTCGCCCCGTCACGAAGCGGAGGCTCGTACCCCGGATAGAAACGCGCGAGGTGTGTGGCGATCGTCTTCGGATCCGGATGGATGAGCAGCACGAGGACCGCGCTCGGCACAAGGACCGCCGGAACGAGCAGCCACGCGAGGGCCGTGGCGTCGATACGCAACGGCACGGCTCCGGCTTGGGCCGCAGCGATCAAGATCGGGCCGCCGAGCGCACCGACGAGCGCGCCGGTGAGGACGTATCCCAGCCCCTCGCCGCGCCGGTCCGGCAGATACATGTCGGCCGCGGCGGTGCGCAGCTGCTGACCGGCCCCCACTCCTAGGCCGAACACCAGCAGGCCCACGAAGAAGATCGGGAACGAGAGCCACACCATCGAGAACCCGACGGTGACCGCGCCGACGAAGCTCAGCGCGAGCCCGAGCAACAGGCCCGCCTTGCGGCCGTACGCGTCGCTCACCCACCCGATCGGGTACGCGATCAGCAGCCTGGCGAAGTACAGGAGGCTGCTCCCGAGACCGGCGAGGACCATCGAACCCAGGAGCCGCTCGATCATGATCCCGCCAAGCGTCGGCGTGAGCTGGGTGCCGGCGCCGACGAACGCCTGGGCCCCCGAGAGCAGCAGCGTGTTCTTCTTGATCAGGGCGGGCACCGTCGTCATCGAAGGACGCACGTGCCCACCCTAATGTCAGCGGTCGTCCGGCCGCTCGGCGCCGCTAGGCGTCAACGGGCGTCAGGCTCTCGAGCGCCATTCGCAGCCGCGCGTCGACCTCCTCGGCGATGCGGTCGAGCGCGGGGTTCTTCACCAGCCCGAGCGCGGCGCCGGGGTCCATCGCCGCAACGATCGAGCCACCCTCGACCTCGTACACGACGACGTTGCACGGCAGCAGCAGTCCGATGTCGATCTCCGCCGTGAACGCCTGATGCGCCAGCGGCGGGTTGCACGCGCCCAGGATGATGTAGCGGCGGAAGTCGACGTCGAGCTTCTCCTTCATCGTCTTGCGCACGTCGATCTCCGTCAGGACGCCGAAGCCCTGCTCCTTGAGCGCGGCCTTCGTGCGCTCAATGGCCTCGTCGTAGGGAAGCTTCAGCTTGACTCCGAAGCCGTACCCGGTGCGCTGTTCCACGCTCATTTCTTGCCTCCCGTCTTCTTGCCTCTCCATGGTGCACTCTTGTTCCGACGCCACGTCGAGGAGGTCCAACGATGATCGTGTGCCTGGCGGTCACACCCGACGGCCTGCTCGGGCCGCGCTGGGGAAAGGCGGAACGGGTCGCGGTCGTCGACCTGCGCGACGACGCGATCGAGAGCTGGAACGAGTTCCAGGTCGGCTGGGCAGAGCTCCACGATCTCGGACCCGAGGGCGGGCATCACGCGCGCGTCGCGCGCTTCCTCAAGGAGCATGAGGTCGAGGTCGTCGTGGCCGAGCACGTCGGGCCCGGCATGCAGCAGATGCTGGGCAAGATGGGGATCGAGCTGCACCTCGCGCAGGGCGGCCGCGCGAGCGACGCGGCGCTCAGCGTGCTCGGCGGCATGCCGAAACGATCCTGACGACCGCTTACGCGGTCGGCGGGGCGCCACCCTTCTCGAGCGGCCAGTACAGCTCCTTGTGGATCGCCGCCGCATCGAAGCCCGCGGCGCGCAGGATCCCGTCAACGGCCACCGTCATCTCCGGGTTGCCGCACACGTATGCCACCGTGCGGTCCGCTCGGATGCCGAGCTCGCCGAGGAGCGGACCCAGCACGGCCTCCGCGCGCCCCGTCTTCCCGGACCACCCCGCGTTCCGCGCCTCGCGCGGCCGTGAGATCGTCGGCACGTACGTGAGCGACCATTCCGGATCGGCGACCCAGCGCTCGATCTCGTCCCGATAGCCGAGCTCGTCGGCGTAGCTGACGCCGTGCACCAGGACGACGGGACGCGGCGCGCGGTCGTCGTCGAGCGTGCGGAGCATGGACACGAAGGGAGCCAGCCCGCAGCCCGTCGCGATGAAGAGATGCGTGCGCTGGTCGTCCGGGCGCAGCGTGAAGCGCCCCTTCGGCCGCCGCAGCGAGACACGATCCCCCACTCGCGTCGCGAACAGGAGCGGCGTCAGAGCTCCACCAGGAACGAGGCGGACGTAGAGCTCGTAGCCGTCGCCCAGCCGGCGCGCGCTGCTGGCGATCGAGTACGGCCGCTCGACGCGCTCCTCGTTGGCAGCGAGGCCGATCGTCACGTACTGCCCCGGGACGAAGGCAGATGCTCCCGCGTCGGGGCGGAGGCGGAAGCGCGCGACGGTGTCGGTGAGGTCGGCGCGATCGACGATCGTCGCGCCGGCAAGCGGGGCGGTCACCCCTTCCGGTCGTGCCACGTACGATCTGACGCTAGCGCAGCGCGTCGGTATTGGTCGTCGGGCCTGTACCATGGAGGTCCCTCCTATCGACACCGATCGGTGGCCTTGGGTATCGGCCCAGCACGCGACAAGGGAGAAGCCAACAGGGGGGACGCCGCAAGCGCACGTCCTTCGGTG
>Ga0209514_10009211_pt1 | contig 10922 bp, 12 predicted proteins | sample Subgrocontami58m_FD_187452 | JGI IMG/M metagenome (GOLD analysis project Ga0209514, IMG submission 187452) | Subsurface groundwater microbial communities from S. Glens Falls, New York, USA - GMW37 contaminated, 5.8 m (SPAdes) (version 3) | ecosystem: Environmental > Aquatic > Deep subsurface >...
TGAGGGCCAGAGAGGAGGGCTAGGCAACGGGCTTCAGCAGGAGCGATAAGCAAGAAGCACTTGCCAGATCACGCTTAAGCTTGGTAGTGCATGGAAACCGAAGACTGAACGTCACCCGGGTTTCATGCGTCGCAATGAAAAGACTAGTTTGGAGGCAGCAACCATGGGAATACAAAGACCCGAAGCCGTAATATTCGACGTGAGGGCTCTGATACCCTCCTACCGGCACACCCTTATTTTCTCTATCCTGGAGCAATTAGCCCAGTTGTCGCCCCAGACGCCCCTCTGGATTGTCAACGATCACAATCCGCAGGGGCTCGGCTTCGAGCTAGACATGCGCCCAGAGACCGTGGATCGCTATGACTTCGAAAGCGAGTTGCAGCCCGACGGCTCTTGGCTGGGCAAGATGAAGAGACGGCAGGCCTAGGACTTGATTCGGACGGACGAGTCCCGCCGGGAGGCTGGGGGCAAGACCGCCGCCAGGCCTCCCGTTCCGCGTGAGCACGGGGCCTGGGCCATGCTCCTAATCCCTCTGGTGGTCGGGCTGGCGGCAGCCGGAAACTGGGGATGGGAGGGACCGCTCTTCTTGGGCGCCTGCCTGGCTCTTTACTCTGCCAGACAGCCCATCACCATGCTCGCCAAGGGCCCCAACGATACAGCCGCCAGCCAGCGCGGAACCGCCATGACCTGGCTGGCACTGTATCTGGTTCTCGCCCTGGCATTCGGAGTTCCATTGCTCTATCCCTTGGGACGGTGGCTCGTGTTGCCCTGGGCCGCGGTCTTTGCGGCCTTCACCGTCCTTCACCTGTTCCTGCGCAACCGGCGCCTGGACCGGACGCCAGCCGGCGAGTTCATAACAGCCGCAGGTCTTGCGCTGACCGCTCCGGGGGCCTATCTGGTCGCCCGCGGATTCGAGCCAACGGCCGTTTATCTCTGGATGCTGACAACCCTGTACTCGGGCGCCAGTGTATTCTACGTCCGCCTGAAGATGCGGCACCGCGCTTTGCGCAGGCCCGCCTCCAGTCTGGGTGAGAGGGTAGCCCTCGGGAGGGCGAATATCGCATATGTGATCATTCTCGTTGCGGTCGTAGCCGTCCTGGCTTTATTGCGTCAGGCGCCCCCCCTGGTTCCATTGGCCTTCTTGCCACTCGTTGTGAAAGTTCTTCTTGGCATCGCCACCGGGGGGCCTCAGGTGGATATCAAGAAGGTCGGTTGGACCGAGGTGGTCCATTCGATATCTTTCACAATCCTCCTGATCGCAGCCTATCTGATTAGCCCAAGTTCGTAGTACAACGCTTAACTGATCCTTTCCTCGATCCCATCGAGAGATCACGCCGCCCACCCCGGCACAGGTTCCAGGCAGAAGATCGGGGAATTGTGTGACTAAAGTCCCTTATATTTCCGATAGATCGTGTACAATAATTACAGTGGGAGGTGTGTGGGCCGGATCAGAAGGGCGATCCGGTCTTCTTTTAGGCCTTCGACAGTACTATTTCATGGGAGGACAGAGAATGGAGCAGGAAAGCAGACCCATAGTCGCCCAGATCCTCGATAACCTGATGCTCTGGCTGTTCATGGCGGCCGCCATCGGGTTTCTCTACGCAGTCTGGGCCACAGTCGAAATTCTGAACCACTATGTGGGCCAGATGATCCTGTATACTCCGGGCGGGGTGCCCTTGGTGCCAGGGAGGTAATGAAGAGAAATGTCTTCTTTAGCCTCTCCCGAATATGGCTGGTGGAAGCCCTTCCCCCGGCATGAGAAGCTCTGGCTGATCATCATCGGTGTGGCGGCGGTTTTGCTTTCAATCATTACCATCGTATGGGCGGTCTCGGGAAAGCAGAACGTGCCGGTCGCTTCCTACAACGTCACGCCGGCAGCTTTTGAGAAGCAGGTAGCCGATTTCACGGCAAAGCACCAGATACCAGGCGCGACCGGCGAAGTCAGGGTCCCTCCCGGAGAAGATGCCTTCCTGATGGCTAATATGTGGAGCTTCAGCCCGGTGCTCCATCTCAAGGCCGGTCAACCATACACGATCTGGATGTCAGCCAAGGACGTTCTCCACGGGTTCTCCCTGGCCGGACAGAACCTGAACCTCATGATCGCTCCAGGCCACGCCTACGGGGTCAGGATCACGCCGCAGGGACCGGGCACTTACCTGATCTTCTGCAACGAGTATTGCGGTCTTGGGCATCAGGCAATGACCGGCAAGATTATCGTGGAATAAGGAGGAGCTCATGGCTGTTGCGGCAAGACCATCTCAAGATTTCCGGACAGAGTTCCGGACGGATTCGTTGTTGGGACTCAAGATCCACCTGCCCGCTCAGAATCTCTTTCTGGCGAACGCGGTCGCAGCCGTCCTGGCTCTGGCCCTCGCCGGCGGGTTCGCCTTCCTCATGGGGTTCACACGGGTGCCGGCCATCGGTATCTTCAGCCAAAACCCCGACGCATTCGGCCGGGTCTTCACGGGGCATGGGGTTTCAGCTCTGATCCTCTGGCCGATATTCTTCGAGGTGGCGGCCTTGATCTTCACGTCCACCATGTTGCTCGGAGCCAGGATCTGGAGCAATAAGTTGGGATGGATTGCGTTCCTTCTCATGATACTGGGAGCGGTCCTTCTCGAGGCCTCGGTCATCGACGGGGTTGCAGACGTTGGCTTCACCGGCTATGTGCCCTTGGTTGCCAGCCCTTTCTTCTATCTCGGTTACGTGGTATTTGCAACCGGGGCTTTGCTGGCGATCATCAACTTCGCCTTGACTCTAGCCCAAGCCAGAGCCGATGGAGTATTGAAAGGGACATTGCCGCTGGTGACCTACGGGGCGGCGACGGCGGCTATTCTGGCGACGGTGGCCATCGCCTCCGGACTGGTGGCCCTGGTCCCAACTCTGCTCTGGACGGTCGGCGTCTTCCCCTCGGTTGACCCCATTTTCTACCGCACCTGGTTCTGGGGACTTGGCCACACACTCCAATACGTTAATGTGGTGGCGATGATCGTCGCGTGGTACGCTCTGGCGGCCCTCACCTTCAAGGCCAACCCGATAAACGAGAAGTATGGTCGGATAGCCTTCACACTATACGTCTTCTTCACCGTCCCGGTGTTGGGTCACCACTTCCTGGTGGATCCGAGCCTGTCTCCTGCAGTGAAGATCCTTGGAGGGACCCTCTTCGGCTTCGGCCTCGGGATACCGAGCCTCATGCACGGCCTGGCTATCCTCGGATCAATCGAGATCGCCGGCCGCAACCTGGGGGCCAAGGGCCTCTTCGGTTGGCTGAAGCTGGTGCCGTGGAAGGAGCCGGGCATGGCGATCCTCATGGTGTCGATGGCTCTCTTCGCCATCGCAGGGTGGAGCGGCACAGTGGGCACAACGGTGCAACTCAACATGGTGACCCACAACACTATGTGGGTCGTGTCCCACCTCCACGGCGTGGTCGTGGGAGGCACGACCATGGCTTTCATGGGCCTGAGCTACTATCTGGTACCTCTGGCAGCCCGTCGTCAGTTGTTCAGCAGGAAAATGGCCCAGATACAGCCCTATCTCTATGGTGTGGGCCTTTTGATAATGGTGGTGACGTTGAACTGGGCAGGGTTCTTGGGCGTGCCCCGCAGAACGCCTGACATCTCTTACGGCGGGGCTTCGCCCGACTGGTTTCTGTCCATGAACCTCGCTGGCATCGGCATCGCACTGGCGATTGCAGGAGGTGTCCTTTACATACTGAACATGGTCCTGACCCTGACTCACGGGAAGAAGTTTCAATAGATGGCCGGCGAGGTCTGATATGAAAGCATACCTGCAACTGTGCAAGCTGCGGGTAGCGGCGCTCCTGGTGGTGGTGGCCGTAGTAACGTACATTATCTCGTCCCCTGGACGCCCGGACGTGTCGAGGCTGGTCCTTCTGGCCCTGGCTGGGGGCCTGGCATGCATAGGATCGGCTTTGCTGAACCATTACTTCGACCAGGATATCGACCGCTTGATGCAGCGGACCAAGAAGAGGCCGTTGCCCTCTGGGCGGATAGCCAACCCAACAACGGTCTTCTGGATTGGATTGGCGGTAGTGGCGTCAGGCCTCGCCGTCTCAACCCTGCTTGGCCCCGTGACCACCGGATACATTCTCGCCGGGGCTATCGTCTACGTAGTGGTGTACACTCTATGGCTAAAACGCAGAAGCCCAACCAGCACCATAATAGGTGGCTTATCGGGGTCCTTCGCCGCCCTCGCAGGATGGGCCGCGACTGGAAGCCAGCCGGTCCCTGCGCCTTTCGTGCTCGCGTTGGTGGTCTTTCTGTGGTCGCCGCCCCACTTCTGGAGCTTCGCCCTGGCCAACCAGAAAGACTACCAGACCGCCGGTGTGCCGATGGTACCACAACAAATGACGGGCGCATATATCCTGGGAAGCGCAGCGCTATTGGTCCTGGTTTCGATAGGCGCTTTCGCCACCGGGGCCCCGTTTGGATGGGTCTACCTCGGCGTCACTTTAGTGCTTGGCGGCGCCTTCCTGTTCTTGGAGGGCCGGCTCCTGGTGGACTCTTCCAGCCGAGCCGCCTGGAGAGGATTCAAGATGTCCGGCGTGTATTTGGGATCGTTGCTCTTGGCCCTGGTGTTTGAGGGTCTGCGGGCATCCGGCTAGCAATTATTTGGCTTCTTGTAGGAGGAGAAGATGAACAACGAGATTCCCGGGACGTTCGCGATAATGGTGATCTACCTCATCCTATTCACCATAGGATTTGTGCTGGTCTTCGCCAATCTGGGCACCAAGTGGCCCATTGGCTGACTAGCCTGTATCGGACGAAATGAGGTAGCGAGACATGGATATGAGGAAGCTGGTCATGATCTACCTGCTTCTGGACACCTTTGTGGTGGCGCTAATTGGCGTGTTCAGCTTCCACGGAGGGCACGGAGGCTGGGATTTCTTTCTGGTAAACGGCGTCCGCCTCGGTGTGACGGGGACGATTGTCGCCCTCTGGAGGGCCGGAACGGGCGGCAAGTGGCTTGAGAGGGTACTTTTCGGGAAACGCCCATCTCAGGATTAGCACCTCGAGCGAACATGCCGGGGCCACGAAGGGAGTAGGGAATGGTAACCAAGGCACAGGTCCAGAGCGGGATTTTGAGGGAACTGACCGATACCGTCCGATACGCTGTGAAAGGACTGCCGGACAAACTTTCGGTTGTAGACATCCGAATAGGCATCTACTACACCGCCGTAAAGCTCAACACGGGACATGCGGGCGTGGCGTATACGCCCACCCACGAGATACCTCAGTCCCGCTGCTGCCCGTTATCGCAGTCCCGAATGGGTGGAGCAGGGAAGTTGCTGGACCTGTGCCTCTTTGAGCATGTGGACCTGGCCCACAGCGACAATCTTCTGGAAAGCGCCGTGGGGGTCGCCACCGTCAACGCCCTTTCCTCGCTCTTGCTCGAAGGCAAGCGCCCTGGCTACCGCCTCATGGGGAACGAGCAGGACACCTTGAGCCTCATCGACGTTGGCGAAGGGGACACCGTCAGCATAGTGGGCGCATTCCCCCCCGTTATCAAGCACATGCGCCAGTTCACGAAGAACATCTACGTCATTGAGAAGAACCCCAAGGCCCAGGTCGACGCCAACCTCGAGCCCGAGGATGCCGCGAAGAGCCTCCTACCCAGGTCCGATATCGCGGTGTTCACCGGCGCCACGATTGTCAATCATAGTTTCGAAACCCTGGTGTCGCTTTGCACCTCCGCCAGGGAGATTGTCTTCCTGGGACCCACTTGCAGCATGATTCCGGAGCCTCTATTCGACCATGGGGTTACCATCATGGGAGGGCTGCGGATCTACGACGCAGATCGCGCCCTTTGCGTGGTATCTGAGGGAGGCTCAGGCAACCACTTCTACGAGTCCTGTGCTACCAAGATGACTGTGGTGCGGGCGGACCGCCGGATGTAAACTGGATAAGTCTGAAGCGGCCTGGACCGTTTGTCCAGGCCGCTTCCTTTTGTGTGCGCCCGGCACGGGCGCTGACTTGAAGGTGAAAGTCCTTTGCAGGGGAGGCAGCCTCTACTGCGAGCCGAGGGCAAGGGCGTCATCGTGAGATGGGGTCTGGAGGAAGCCGGAGGCGAGACTCACGGCCGGAGGAACACGAAGCGCATAAGAGGCGCTCCCGTCTGGGTGAGCCGGCATAACACGGCGAAACCCTGGTTGCCAAGGGGCGGGGGCGTAGATGCGACTGGCGCGGGAGGATAGTCAGCGTTCTTACCCGGGGAGACCTGCTCGCAACGTCGGGTAAACCGACAGGCAGCGCTGTGAGGCGAGACCGGAGCGAGCAGGAGTCAGCCGAGGCCATAGTACTCACCAAGGAGCCGAAGGTGGGGAAGGGCTGAACGTCAGGATGGAGGTTATCCATTGGCGAGTTCGGGGGGTAGTGCGGACAGCAGCCAAACCCGCAAGACGGGACCTACCATGAGCAGGGAGAGGGTGAAGCCCTTGGGGGCCATGGTAGAGCCGAGCGCTACTACGGCACAGACCAGAGGGATGACCTACGCAGAAGGTGAAGACCATCTGTTGGAGAGGGTGCTAGAACGGGGCAACCTGATAAAGGCACTGAAGCGAGTCGAGGGGAACCGTGGAGCAGCCGGTGTGGATGGGATGGGCGTAAAAGAGTTACGGTCATACCTGGTAGAGCATTGGGCTGCAATACGAGAAGGGCTCCTGGGCGGGACCTACAAGCCACAACCTGTCAGGCGGGTGGAAATCCCCAAACCTGCGGGAGGGAAGAGGCAACTAGGGATACCGACAGTGCTCGACCGCTTCATCCAGCAGGCATTACTACAGGTGCTCACGCCAGTATTTGACCCAAGCTTTTCGCCGTCCAGCTATGGCTTTAGACCGGGGAGGCGAGCGCACGAGGCCGTGCGGCAGGCGCGCAGCTATATCCAGGAAGGGTACAAGTGGGTAGTAGACATCGACCTGGAGAAGTTCTTCGACCGGGTAAACCACGACAAGCTAATGGCCCTGGTAGCCCGGCAGGTGAAGGACAAGATGGTGCTGAGGCTGGTCCGGAGATATCTGGAGAGCGGAGTGATGGTGAATGGGGTGGTGGTGGAGACAGCCGAAGGTACCCCGCAAGGCGGGCCGTTATCGCCGATACTATCGAACATTTACTTGAATGAGTTGGACAAGGAACTGGAGATGCGAGGGCACAAGTTCTGCCGGTACGCCGATGACTGCAATATCTATGTGAGGAGCAGACGAGCCGGAGAGCGAGTTATGGCGAGCGTGAGGGGATACCTCGGGGACAAGCTGAAGCTGCGGGTGAACGAGGCCAAGAGTGCGCTAGACCGACCCTGGAAGAGGAAATACCTGGGGTTCAGCTTTCTAGCGGGTAAAGAGGCCAGGATTCGCCTGGCGCCGGAGAGTGTGCAGCGGGTTAAGACAAAGCTGCGAGAGCTAACTCGGCGGAACCGTAGCCAGGAGATGAAGGAGCGAATCCGAGCCATCAATGCCTATCTTGGTGGATGGGTAGGGTACTTTGCCTTGGCAGAGACGCCAAGCATCCTGGATGACTTAGAGCGGTGGCTAAGGCGCAGGCTTCGGGCTTGTCTATGGAAGCAGTGGAAGCGGGTACGCACCCGCTTCCACAAGCTGCGAGGGTTGGGGCTACCAGAACGAGTAGTGGGCTATATGGCCAACACCCGGAAAGGACCCTGGCGCATCTCGGCTAGTCCGCCCATACAGCAGGGCTTAGATAACACTTATTGGGCGCAACAAGGACTGGTCGACCTGTTGGAACGCTATCACCAAATACGGAACACCTGGCGAACCGCCGGATGCGGACCCGCACGTCCGGTGGTGTGAGAGGAGGGTAGGGCAACCCTACCCTCCTACTCGATCCGCAGCCGAATGTGAAGGGGGCGAGAACCAGAAGACCCGATCCCACAGCCAGCCTGTACACCACGAAGGGGAGGGTGGAGTGCCTCTGCAAGTATCGCAACAGGATGGCTATGGTGGCGAAACCCGCCAGGGCAGAGGCGCTCGATCCGAGTAACACCAACATCCTCTCGTCGGCGGGCATTCCCAGGTCAAAAAGGGATGGCAATCGACGCACCGAGGCGCCCAGGATTATGGGTGTGGAAAGCAGGAAGCTGAACCGCGCCGCGGTCTCCCGTGTCAAGCCTCTAAACAAGCCCATGCTGATTGTGGCGCCGCTGCGGCTGACCCCGGGGATCACGGCAAAGGCCTGGGACAGGCCGACGAGAATCGAGTCGGTGAGCGAGAGACGGCCCAGGTCCCTTTCGTGTCTGGCCAGCTTCTCTGCGAGGAGGAGCACCAGCCCCAGTACGATCAGCATGACGGCTACCAGGCGGATGTCACGGAAGGCAGTCTCCGCTAGGCTCTCGAGCAGGATGCCAGCAACGCCGCCAGGGATGGTCCCAATGATGATGAACCATCCGAGGCGGGCATCGCCTTGCTCGAAGGGCGTTCCTCTTACGATGGCGCTCACCCAGGCGCCGATGATGCGAATCCAGAACCGCCAAAAATAGGCGATCACGGCGACAAGAGTGCCCAGGTGAAGCCCTACATCGAAGGTCAGTCCGGGATCTTCCCAGCCCGTAAGCCACGGTACTATTACCAGGTGCGCAGAGCTGCTGATTGGGAAGAACTCCGTCGCGCCCTGGACGAGCCCCAGGACGATCGCTTCTACTGGCCCCACAAGCTGTATGGCAGGAAGGGCACTACCAGGAGGGCTACGATATTGATGATCTTGATCATAGGGTTGATGGCAGGACCAGCGGTATCCTTGTACGGATCTCCCACCGTGTCGCCAGTAACCGCTGCCTGGTGGGCAGGGCTACCCTTGCCACCGTAGTTGCCGGCCTCAATGTATTTCTTGGCGTTGTCCCAAGCGGCGCCTCCGGTAGTCATGGAGATGGCCACGAACAGTCCGGTCACGATACTCCCAACCAGAACACCTCCAAGGGCACGCGGTCCTAAGATCATTCCCACCAGGACCGGGGCAATGACCGGGATGAGGGCTGGGACCATCATCTCTTTGATGGCTGCCTTGGTCACGATATCGACGCAGGCTTTGTAGTCGGGCTTGGCCTTGCCCTCCATAATGCCCTTGATCTCCTTGAATTGGCGTCGGACCTCTACCACCACCATGGAACCGGCTCTACCCACGGCCTCCATGGCCAGGGCGCCGAAGAAGTAGGGCAGCGCCCCGCCGATGAAGAGCCCGATAATCACGTAGGGGTCGGAGAGCTCAAACCTCAACCCCTTTATCACCGCCCCCAATTCGTGGGTGTAAGAGGCGAAGAGCACCAGGGCAGCCAGTCCGGCCGAGCCGATGGCGTAACCCTTGGTTACGGCTTTGGTGGTGTTGCCCACGGAATCCAACGGGTCGGTGATCGCCCGAACCTTCTTGTCCAGTCCGGCCATCTCGGCGATGCCCCCGGCGTTGTCGGTGATGGGTCCGTAAGCGTCTATGGCGACGATCATTCCCGTCATGGACAACATGGCCATCGCCGCGACGGCGACACCGTATATTCCCGCTAGGACGAATGAGACCAGGATGGCTGCGCAGATCACGAATACCGGAACGGCCGTGGACTTCATGGAAACGGCCAGGCCTCGGATTATGTTGGTCCCATGACCAGTGACGGAGGCGAGGGCGATCGCCTTGACGGATCCGTATTTGTCGGAGGTGTAGTACTCGGTGATGACGACGATGAGGGCCGTCACGACCAGGCCCACCAGCGAAGCCACATACAGATTAATAACCGGGTAGGCGCCGTTGCCCTCCATGAGCCACTGGGTTATGGGGTAGAAGGCTATAGCTGCCAGCACTGCGCTGACCGCCAATCCCTTGTAGAGTGCTCCCATGATGGCCGTGCCGTTTCCCAGTCGCACGAAGAAGGTCCCAACGATAGAAGCCAGGATGGAGATGCCTCCCAGGGCCAGGGGATATATCAGTGCGTTCCCAAAGCCCTTCAATAGGAGGGACCCCAACAGCATGGCGGCTATGGCCGTGACGGCATAGGTCTCGAAGAGGTCGGCGGCCATGCCGGCGCAGTCGCCAACGTTATCGCCAACGTTGTCCGCGATCACGCCGGGGTTTCGAGGATCGTCCTCCGGTATGCCCGCCTCCACCTTGCCGACCATGTCGGTGCCCACGTCGGCGCCCTTGGTGTAGATGCCCCCACCCAACCGGGCGAAGACCGAGATAAGGCTGCCACCGAAGCCCAGGCCGACCATGGCATTCAAGTTGCGGGTGAAGTAGTAATAGACGCTTACAGAGAGAAGGCCCAGCCCCACGACAAGCAGGCCCGTAATGGTACCACCTCTGAAGGCCACATCCATCGCTGGGCTCAGGCCGCGCTTGGCGGCTTCAGCGGTCCTCACATTGGCTCGAACGGATACGTTCATGCCGATGATTCCTGCCAGGGAGGAGGCCACGGCCCCGATCAGGAAGCCCAGGCCGGTTTTCCAGCCCGTATCGAAGCCCGCGATGGCGCCTATGCCGAAGGTGAGGAGAAAGAATATGACTATGGCAACGACGGCGATTACGCGGTACTGCCGGTTCAGATAGGCGCTAGCGCCTTCTTGAATTGCCGAGGCGATGGCTTTCATGGCCTTGTCGCCATCGGGAAGGGAGAGGATCCAGCGAATGAGGATGCCACCATAGATTAGCGCTATGATGGCTGCCCCGAACGCGAGGGTGAAGGAGAACTGCTCTTGCGTCAACCTAACCTCCATTCCTGTTTCTATGTTCGAGAACTGGTCGCGGCGGCCCGGCGGATAATGAAATCCAGGGTCATCCGGATTGTAAGGTTATCCGCAAAACGCCTCCGTGTCAAGGTTTTTGTGATGGACGGCAAGCTCAGTAATATCGCACTTGTCTTCCTGGTATCGTCTGGTATGTGAATACGTCTGAGGTCAATAGTATAGATAT
>Ga0209514_10009215_pt1 | contig 10919 bp, 10 predicted proteins | sample Subgrocontami58m_FD_187452 | JGI IMG/M metagenome (GOLD analysis project Ga0209514, IMG submission 187452) | Subsurface groundwater microbial communities from S. Glens Falls, New York, USA - GMW37 contaminated, 5.8 m (SPAdes) (version 3) | ecosystem: Environmental > Aquatic > Deep subsurface >...
AACGTGCGCTCCCCGGCTCCCACAGGGCGTGGGAGGACCAAACAGTGTTACCCATGTCCCCGGACTGATCTGTTACCTATCTCCCCGCCCGGACAGTCGGCGATGAGCACGCGCCCTCGGCGGCTGCTTCAGATGCTTCCGACGGGATAGGGCTGACCGCAGCTGCGCGTTAACCTTGGCGGACGAATCGAACACCGCCGCGACGTCCGATTCGAGAACGACGGCAACGACCGGCCGAGTCATCCGGGATGCAAACCGATTCGGTTTGGCCCGCGAGTAGTCGAACTGGTACTCACTGCGGATGTCGCTCGACTTACGTGGTCCGTTTCGGGGTGTTTTGCTCATAGTCCCGTCGCTCATGCGCCGTCGCTTCTCTGGCGCCAATGATTCTCGTTCTCGGTTCCCGCTCCGTGAAGCTGACAATCAAGAGACGCTGGTTGGCCGAGTGCCCGATGATCAATTCCCTCCGTTCGTTGCCCGAATGATCCGGATCGTCGAAAATGTTGGCAAGTGGATCGGCAAATACCGTCAAGGCCTCTTCGAACGAGACGCCATGTTTCCTGAGATTCTCTTCTGCCTTCTTCGCGTCCCACTCGAATTCCGGCGTCATCGGATCGTTCCGAGACTACCACGACCCATGCTGTGCCGTCGTTGTGAAGCGGGCTCTTGCCTATCCGGTTGTTTCAACAGGCCACCAGATATAGCGTAGGCGGGTGGCCCGGCCGCCCTTGCCCGCGAACCTGCGCGAGTGTCAAGGTCAGTTCGCGACCGAGGAGGCCTGCCAAGAGTACCTGGCTGCCTGTCGCTGGCCGAATGGTTTCAAGTGTGCGCGGTGTGGACACGGGCGAGCCGACGCGATGGTGAAACAGCGACGCTGGCGATGTGTCGCCTGCCGTTACCAGGTCTCCTTGACGGCTGGGACGATTCTTCACAACACGAAGATCCCGCTGACGGTGTGGTTCTGGGCCGCGTCGCTGATGACAACCGATAAGCGGGGGATCTCGGCGCTCCTGCTCCAACGGCAGATGGGGCTTCGTCGGTACGAGACCGCCTGGATGCTGTTGCCTAAGCTCCGGCGCGCGATGGTCAACGTGACGCGCGAGCCGCTGCATGGCGACGTGGAAATCGACGACACCTGGGTCGGCGGGCCACAGGCCGGCCTGCGGGGCAGTCGTCAGCTGAAGGGCCGAAAAGCGGCCATTGTGGTGGTGGCGGTGGAAAACCGCGACGGCATCTCCGGTCGGATCCGGATGACGGTGATCCCCAATTTCAAACAGACGACGACGATCGAGTGCGTCAAGCAACACGTCAGTCCGGGATCGACGGTCCATCCCGACGGCCTGAAGGGTTTCGAGGACGTGCTGTCCGCCGGCGTGAAGCACATGCGGCGTACGCAACCGCTCCGAAGCGCCCTGCGCAGAGGCGCGACCTCCGTCGTGCCGCCGGCCGACCGCGCCATCGGCAACCTGCAGCCGTGGCTGATCGGCACGTGCCACGGCGTCAGGAAAGCGCAGCTGCAGATCTACCTTGACGAGTTCGTCTTTCGGCACAATCGTCGGCGGCAACCGATGGCCGCCTTTCAAACATTGCTCGGCCTCGGGACCGGACGCGCTCCCACATCGTACGCGGCCGCCGTCAGGTGCAGCCGCAGGTTGGCCAGCTTGCCGAAGAGGTCCTACCGTGGTAATACTAGAGTATGAAAGTTGCGTTGTCGATACCTGATGATCTATTCGAGACCGCCGAGACGCTGAGCAAACGCCTCGGCGTATCCCGAAGCCGCCTATACGCCTCGGCGCTGGCCGACTTCCTCGCCAAACACCGTGGCGGAAAGGTGACACAGCGCCTCAACACCGTCTACGCGACGCAGGACAGCGGGTTGGAGCCGGGCGTGCGGCGTTTGCAGCGCCGGTCGCTCGAGCGCAACGCGTGGTAGTCGAGCGCGGCCAAGTCTGGTGGGCGGACCTGGGCGAGCCGAGCGGCTCCGAACCCGGGTTTCGCCGACCGGTGTTGATTGTGCAGGACGACGCATTCAACCGCAGCCGGCTCCGCACCGTCATTGCCGTTGTTCTCACATCCAACCTGCGCCTTGTGGAGGCGCCGGGGAATGTCCTGATTCCAGCCAAGTCGGCAGGTCTCCCGAAGGACTCGGTAGCGAACGTCTCGCAAATCATCACCATCGACCGAGATTTTCTCAGCGAGCCAGCCGGCCGCCTTCGAGGCCAACTCCTCAACGATGTCGAGCACGGTCTCCGTCTTGTTCTGGCCCTGTAGGCCCTCAGCGCGCGGATGCCCATGCTGGGCACGCGAACATTTGCGAGCGGCGCGACGCACCCGACAGTCAGGAAACGGCTTCGCAGCGCCGAAATCCGCGGCAGGTCACGGACCTACTGCAGATCGCCAACGGATCGCGGAGGAGCGATTTCCCGCGCCGTCAAGCAGTTCGCGGGAGCAGCCGTTTTCGGCCAAATCCGCGGATGTGCCAAAGTCGAACTAGAACTTGGGACCGGCCTCTTCGAGCAACCGCTTGGCATCGGCCGATCCGGGATCGAGCGCCAGGGCGCGCTCGCCTTCCAGGCGCGCGGCGGCCGGATCGTTCGCCTGCAGAAACGCCTCGCCGAGCGCGACGTGCGCCTCGACGGTTTCCGAGCTCCAGAGCGATATTTTCAGGGCCTCGACGGCTTCCGGCACCCGCCCGTTTCGAAGGCGGATCCGGCCCACCAGCAAGTGCACCTCCGGCTGGTATGGCGACAGGAAGAGCGCGCGGTTGAGCTCGACGATCGCGACGCGATCGTTTTCCTGCTCGAACAGCCGTCGTCCTCGATCCAGGTAGAACTGCGCGAGCTCCTGCTGATCGCGCTGACCAGCCGCCACCATGGCCTGATCGATGCGCGTTCGGTCCGGCGCCTCGATGTCGGCCTTCAGGCGCTCGAGACCCTTCGGCACCGGGTCGGCTGGGGGCCGTTTGCTCCATTCCTCGAAGGTGGACGACAGCCGGCGCGCCAGCTCCTTTTCCCGTGCTGCCTCCCCGCTGTTGCCGCTGGCCGCGAGCGCCGTGCCGAGGACGTAGTGGGCCTCGCCGTCGGCAGGGTTGCGCCTCACCCCTTCGCGCAGCCAGTAGATCGCTGCCTGCGCATCGCGATCGAGCCAGTAGGCGTAACCGAGATTGAAGAAGTAGTCGGGATCGCCAGGGTCGGCATCCGCCGCTTTTGTGAAGAAATACGCGGGCTGGCCGGTCTGCGGACTGCCACCCCGCCGTGCCTGGATGACGCCGAGGTTGTTCATCACCGGCGCCGTCGGCGCCGCATCGGCCAGCGCGCGGAACGTGGCGAAGGCCTCGTCGTGCCTGTTCAGCGAAATCTGGGACAGGCCGCTGCGAAATCGGGCGCGGCGTGCGAAGGTCGAATCAGCGGCGACGGGCTGCATGGCGGCCAGCGCCTGCTGATGATCGCCCTGCTCCGTGTAGACATCCCACAACGCCAGCCGCGCGCGGTCGAACGGAGGATGCCGCGTCAGCGCGGCTTTCAGGTAGTTGACGGCGGTCGCCGGCGTTTCGGCGAGGATCCCCTTGATGAAATCTTCAAACGCAGCCACCGGCGGGTGCAGCCGCTCGATTTCTTCGGACGTTTGGGCGGAGGGGGGCGCGATTTGGCGCGCGACCCGCTCGAAGGTGGCGAACAGCTCGGGCAGCGGGCCGCGTTCGGTGACATTCGTCTGCACCCGGCCGGTCTCGAGCGTGATGCTCCGCGCCCGCACGACGAGCGCGTCGCCTTCGAGCTGCAGCGCCCCGATGACCACGCTCGCGGCGCCAAGGAGCTCGCCGATGCGGATGATGGTCGCGTCCGTCAGCGAGGCGGCCGTGGGCACCTGCAGGCGCTCGAACGCCCGCAGCCGCTCGTCGCGTGTGATCGCGTCCACGCCGAGGGCTCGCAGATCGTCGGTCATCAGCACGGCGGACGCTTCGCTCATCCAGAAGATGCGTCCCTCGCGCTTGACGTTGTCGAACGGCATGACGAGGACGCGCGCCGGCGCGACCGCCTGGTTCGCGGGAGTGGCAGGCTGCTTCGCCGTCGCCCGCTCCGTCAGGGAGACTGACAGGGCGATCGCGATCGCTGCGACGCTCCGCGTCTTCATGCGGGATCGCCTCCCCGCGCGCGGCCGTTGGTCAGCGCCATCTTGAGCACGCAGGTCGGCTCACCGGTCCCGCGGCACGCGACGACTCTGGCGCGAGCCGGCATGCTGAACAGCGTCATCAGCCGGGTGAGCGCCGCGGCATAGAATCCGCACAAGGGCTGCGGCGTCGGTTCGCGGACCGTGCAGAAGATCGACGCCCGCACCTCGATGCTCGCCGTCCCCTTTCGCAGCCGCGAGATGGCGCGGTTGCCACGGAAGCTGCTGCGCACGAGCTCGCAGGCGAGACGCAGAATCAGGCGGCCGCGCAGCCAGCCGGGCGCCGCTTTGATCAGCGCGCGGCGCGCCGCGGGCATCGACGCCACCGTCCACTCGGCCGCATACTCGCCGGCGCGCGTGGTGATCATCTGATAGGCGTCGCCTTCCTGGCGCAGGAAGCTCAGGACGGCGTACAGCGGCGCGAGCCCGATCGTGCCTTCGCGCAGCCCCTCGGCATTCAGCCAGTTCTCGTAGAATCCGAGACGCGTGGGGAGAATGTCGGCGATGCCCTGATGAAGGCTGGCCACGAGAACCCGCCCTATTCCCGCTTCGCGCATAGCTCCGCGTGCTGGGTGGCAAGTGCCGGGTGCATCGTGCGCAGAAGGCGCAGTAAGATCGATCTGTGATGTGGAGCGCTGCCATCCTGGCGGGCGGACAGGCCACCCGATTCGGCGGCCGCGACAAGGGCAGCCTGGTCGTGGATGGCGACACGATTCGCGCGCGTCAGCTTGGCGTCCTGTCGCAGATTGCCGAGGACATCTTGATTGTCGGTCTTCCCGACGTCCCTGCGATCCCGCAGGGCCTCGCGGTGCGCGCGGTCGCCGATCGTGTGCCGGGGTGCGGCCCGCTTGGCGGCCTGCACACGGCGCTCAGCGAAGCGCGCGGCGAGGCGATCGTGATCATTGCCTGCGACATGCCGTTCGTCGCGGCCCCGTTCCTCGCGCATCTGCTCTCGCTCACCCGTGAAGCGGATGCCGTGGTGCCCGCGACCGATCGCGGCTACCATCCGCTGTGCGCGGCTTACACGCGCGCCTGCGCGGAGCCGGTCGCGCGGCGGCTGGCCGCCGGGCGCCTGAAGATGACGGATCTGCTCGAAGATGTGCGCGTCCGGGTGGTTCCTGCGGAGGAGATGCGCGCGTTCGGCGACCCCGACGCGCTCGTCGCCAACGTCAACACGCCGGGCGAGTTTCGAGATCTCGAGGCGCTGCAAGGTCACAAACCGTAATCCTAGCACGGGCTTACCGGCAGGCCCGCGTCCGAACGTGTCAGGGCGTTCCGAGCAAGCTCCAACGACATGATTCTCACCGTTCAACGTCTGGTCCACGATGCCATCGTCGAAGCCATCGGTCGGCTGTACGGAATCGGCGGCGTCCCGCCGTTCGCCATCGAGGTGCCGCCGACGCGCGCGCTCGGCGACCTGGCCGTGCCCGTCGCGTTCCAGCTGGCGCGGACGCTGCGCAAGGCGCCGCGCGCAATCGCCCAGGAGATGGCCGGCGCGCTCCGCGCAATTCCCGGCGTCACGCGTGTCGTCGCCGCGCCGACTGGATACCTGAATCTGTATCTCGATCGGCCGGCATTCCTTCTCGCGCGGTTGCGCAGCGAGGTGGAGTCGTCGAGGGTGGCCGCCGACAAAACCATCGTCGAGCACACGGCGATCAACCCCAACAAAGCCGCGCACATCGGGCATCTGCGCAACGCCGCGCTCGGCGACTCGCTCGTTCGCGTCCTCAAGTTCCGCGACACGCCGGTCGAAGTGCAGAACTACATCGACGATCTCGGCGTCCAGGTGGCCGACATTATCGTCGGCTTCCAGGAGCTCGAGCATCGCTCGCTCGACGACGTGCGCCAGATCGCCGACGCCACACGATTCGATTACTACTGCTGGGACCTGTACTCGCGCGCCACGGAATGGTACGGCGGCAGCGAGGAGCGGCTCGCCATCCGCGCGACGGCCCTGCACGATCTCGAGAGAGGCGGCAACGCGACGGCGGAAGTCGGCGCGTTCATCGTCGACCGCATCGTGCGGGCGCATCTGCAGACGATGGCGCGGTTGAGCATCGGGTACGACCTGCTGACCTACGAGGGCGACATCGTACGGTTGCGGTTCTGGGCGCATGCATTTGAAATCCTCAAGGCGCAGGGCGCCGTGTTCCTGCAGACCGAAGGCAAGCTCGCGGGCTGCTGGGTGATGCGGATCGAGGACGAGAACGCGGATGCGGCGGCCGATGCCGATCGTCCGGACGATGAGCCGCGCGAGAAGGTGATCGTTCGATCGAACGGTGTGGTGACCTACGTCGGCAAAGACATCGCCAATCAGTTCTGGAAGTTCGGCCTGCTTGGACGCGATTTCCGGTACCGTCTGTTCGGCATCCAGGCCGACGGCCGCCCGTCGTGGTCCACGACCTCGGGCGAAACCGATCCGGCCGCGCCGGAATTCGGGCATGCCCGGCGGATCTACAACGTCATCGACTCGCGCCAGATGTATCTGCAGGCGCTCCTCAGCCAGGCGTTGCGCGCGCTCGGGCATCCTGAAGAGGCCGACAATTCCGTGCACTTCTCGTACGAAATGGTGGCGTTGTCACACGCGACCGCGCGCGAGCTCGGGTACGACGTCACGCCCGAGGATGCCAGAAAGCCCTTCGTCGAGGTGTCCGGGCGCAAGGGCCTCGGCGTCAAGATCGACGACCTGCTGGATCTGCTCACGGACAAGGCGTCCGCCGAGGTGGCGAAGCGGAATCCAGAGTTTTCGCCGGCCGAATGCACGCGCGCGGGCGCCCAGATCGCCGTCGCCGCAATTCGGTACTTCATGCTGAAGTTCTCGCGTGGAAAGCTGATCGTGTTCGACATCGAGGAAGCATTGAGCTTTGAAGGAGAGACAGGTCCGTATCTGCAATACGCAGCGGTCCGTGCAAACAACATTTTTCACAAGATGCTCGAGCGTGAAGGTGTCACCGAAGCGATGGTGCTTGCGGCTCTGAATGGGGCGTCTCCCGAAGAGCTGATCGGCGACGAGGCCTCCCCTTCGGACCATACGTTATGGGCGGTCGTGTTCGAGGCGTCACGTCTCGACGACGTGGTCGAGCAGGTGGTGAGATCGCTCGAATTCTCGGTGCTGGCGAAGTACGCGTTCGGCCTGGCCCAGAGGTTCAACGCGTTCTATCACCAATATCCGATCCTCAACGAAGAGGATGCCGACCGGAAGCGCTGGAGGGCCGCCGGCGTCGCCTACCTCCGATCCCAGCTGACGCGAGCCCTGGAGTTAATGGGGATTGAAGTTCCCACCCGGATGTAGCACGATCGCTCGACCCTCTCCGCAAAGGACACAAGGGACATCACCGACAGAACGCGAAGGCCAGTCGGTCTTTTCTACGTGTCCTTGGTGTCCTCCGTGGTGAGGGGGCATGGACCGTATGCCTCTAATCGCCATCAGCGCCTGTCGCAAAATCGAGGACTACCGCCAGGCGGTCCTTCACGTCGGGGGCGATGTGAGGGTAATCGAGCGGTCGATGCCGGTTGAAAAGGCGCTCGACGGAGTCGACGGCCTGGTGCTGACGGGCGGCGCCGACATGTCGCCGCACCGATACGGGGAGCCGCCACACGCGGAGGTGGTCGAGGCCGAGCCCGGACGTGATGAGTTCGAAATTGCCCTCGTTGCCGCCGCGCGGGCGCGCGACTTGCCGCTCTTCGCCATCTGCCGCGGCGTGCAGGTGCTGAATGTGGCCTGCGGCGGCACGCTCGTGCAGGACATCCCCTCTCAGGTGCCGGGCGCATCGCAGCATAGCTTGACGGTCCCGCCCCACGAGCCCTACTCGCTCGCGCACGAGATCTGGGTCGAGAAGGATTCACTGCTCGCAAAGCTGATGGGCGAGCGGCTGCGCGATCAGGACGCGTGCGATGTGAACAGCCGGCATCACCAGGCGGTAAAGGCGGTGGCGCCCGGCTTCCGTGCGTCGGCCACCGCGCCCGACGGCATCATCGAGGCAATTGAGGACCCCGATGCGCGCTTCTGCGTCGGCGTCCAGTGGCATCCGGAAAACTTCTGGCGTACCGGCGAGTTCCGCTCGCTGTTTGAAGGATTCGTCGAGGCCGCGACGAAGCAGGCCTGACGGTCGATCCTCAAATCCTCAAATTCTATTGAACACGACCACCGTCTCCACATGCGGCGTGTTGGGAAATAGATCGAACGCGTCCACGCGCTCGATCGCGTAGCCCGCATCCACGACCCGGCGCGCGTCGCGCGCGAGCGTTGCGACATCGCACGACACGTACACGAGGCGTCCCGCCTGCAGGCGCAGCATGCCGTCGAGCGCCTCGCGCGACATGCCGGTGCGCGGCGGGTCGATGATCACGATATCCGGGTGAAACCGGGCACCCCGCAGGAATGTTTCAACGGCTTCCCGGATGGGCGTCACGCCGCCGCCCGCCGCCGCGCAATTCGCGACGAGGTCCCCCGCCGCGACGCGGTCGCCCTCCACCGCCCTCACGCGCGCGCCGCGCGCTGCCGCAGCGCTCAGCGCGAACGCGCCTCCGCCCGAGTACAGATCGACCACATTGGAGCCGGGCGCCGTCTGCGCAACCACGTGCGCCACGAGATCGCGAAAGAGAAAGCGGTTGCCCTGAAAAAACGTGAGGACGTGTCGCCGCAGCGATACTGGCGCGGCCGCATCGAGGGAGATGACATCTGTCACATGGGCATTGCCGCGCGTGCCGAATCCTGACACGACGCCCGTCAGACCCTCGATCGCCGCCAGCGCGTCCAGCGTCTGTGTGTCGAGCGGCGCGGTCGCGTCCACATGCACGACGCGCTCGGACGCATCCGCGTTCTCGGCGAGGACAATTTCCCGAGCGCCATCACCGCCGAGGTTCGCGAGGGCGGCGGCAAGCAGCTCCAGCGCATCGAGCGATGCCGGCAGCAGCTGCCGCGTCTGCCGCGCGTCGCAGAGCTCGTGTGTGCCTTCGCGATAGAAGCCGACCCGCGCGCCGCGCACGTGCAGGCGTGCGCGCATGCGGTATCCCTCTTCCGCAGAAGGGGCGACGACAACCGGCGATGGCAGCGGCAGCCGGCCGATGCGCCCGAACGCGTCGGCGATGACGACCGATTTGATCTGCAGCTGGCGTGGATACGCGACGTGCGCGTACAGACAGCCTCCGCACGCGGGATCCGCCGCAGAGGGTCGGCGGTCGGGCGACTCGTCTTCCACGCCGATCGTCTCGGCGTAGGCCACTCCCTTTCCGACGCGTTCGATCCGCGCCAGCACGCGCTCGCCGGGGATGGCTCCGGCGACGAGGACAACCTGGCCGTCCACGCGGGCGATCATCCGGCCGCCGGCGGCCGGTTTTTCGATGGAGAGCGAGAGCGTTTGGCCGAGTTTCAACTCAGGAGCCTACGGATCGCGTTTCGAAAAGCTATCGACCACGGTGGACACTGAGGACACGCAGGTTCACACCTGATGAGCAACCGGGCTTTCACTCAGTGTCCCCTGTGTCCTCCGTGGTGGAGCGTGTATTTGTCAGGCCTGCTCGTACCGAATCGTCGGCAATCCAAGTCGCTCGCGCAGGAGCCGGCCGATCGCTGCCGCCCGCGCACGGGCGAACGCGTCGGGCGCCATCGCCGAGCGAAAGCCGGCGAGCTCCTCGTCGGCTTCCTGTTCGAACGCGCGGCGCATCGCATCGTTCATCGCGGCCCGCGCCTGCTCGAGCAGCCGGGTGTCAAGCGCCTCGAGCCGCGCGATCAGCGCCTGCCGCGCCTCGCCGCGCACGCCGCGCGCCTCGGCCCGCGCCGCGTCCAGCTCGCGCGCAGCGCGATCGATGACCTCGTCGAAGTCGGCGCCCAGTGTGCCGCGCGCCCGCGCGTTCGTCAGACGCATAACCACCCGTTCCAGATGTGCGGGAAGCGATTCGCGACGCGTCGCCGAGGACTGGGTGCTTTCGACTGACGACTGATGACTGGAGACTGACGACTGTGCCAGTCCCAACGCCCTGCGCCACTCGTCGAAGACGTCGAGGACGTCGGCCGCGCAGAAGTCGATCTTGACCGGCCGGCGGCGCGGCCCTTTCGCGTAGTAGCGCTCGAAATACCGATCGATGCCGCGCAGCACCACCTTCAGCGGCACGCCTTGCGCCGCCCAGCCCGACACGACCTCGAACGATGGTCCGACGACCCGAATCAGATGGCCGTCGTTCTTCTGACACAGGTAGGATTCGACTTCGCGGCAGTAATCTGCAGTCTGCAATCTGAAATCTACGCCTGCTGGCGCTGGTTGCGTTCCCACACGATCTTCAGGCCGTGCAAGGTCAAGTCGGGATCGACGTGATGGATGACAGCTGTCTCCGGCGCAATCACCTCGGCGAGCCCGCCTGTCGCAATGCAGAGCGCGTTGCCGCCGAGCTCGTCGCTCATGCGCCGGACCAGACCCTCGACCATTCCGACGTAGCCGTAGAACAGTCCCGCCTCCATCGCACCGACCGTCGTGCGGCCGATGACCTGCGTCGGCTTCCGCACGTCGATGCGCGGCAGGCGCGCCGCGCGCTGAAAAAGCGCGTCCGCCGAAATCTGCACGCCGGGGCAAATCGCGCCCCCCAGATACTCGCCTTTTGCCGTAATCGCGTCGAGCGTCGTCGCCGTCCCGAAATCGAGGACAACCAGCGGCCGGCGCGCCGCCCGGCCGAACCGTTCAAAGGCCCCGACGCCGTTGACGATCCGATCGGCGCCGACCTCAGCGGGGTTGTCGTACAGAATCGGCATGCCAGTG
>Ga0209514_10009216_pt1 | contig 10918 bp, 10 predicted proteins | sample Subgrocontami58m_FD_187452 | JGI IMG/M metagenome (GOLD analysis project Ga0209514, IMG submission 187452) | Subsurface groundwater microbial communities from S. Glens Falls, New York, USA - GMW37 contaminated, 5.8 m (SPAdes) (version 3) | ecosystem: Environmental > Aquatic > Deep subsurface >...
GCTTTGTGGAGGTCCTCTGTGCCTGCCCTCCTAATTGGCACATGACACCCCTGGATAGCCTGAAATGGATAGAACAGACTATGATTCCTCAGTTTCCTCTTGGGGAGTTTAAGGATGTTCAAAAAGCCGGAAGGACGGGGAAATCCTGAGCACTAATTTCTAAACTCTAAACAAATTCAAATTATTAAAATCCAAAACAACTAGGGAAAGGGCACGTGTGGCCTTTGGATAATTGTGATTTTGGATTTGTTTGGTATTTGGTGCTTCGGATTTAGGATTTCCAAGAAAGGGATTTTATGGTGGAATCAGATAGCCACAATGTAATTATAGTTGGTATAGGGGGGCGAGGTGTCCTGGTCGCCGGGCGGCTTTTAGCCGAGGCTGCTATGACTCTGTATGAGCATGTAACCTGGTTGCCATCTCTTACCACTGCCATGCGGGGCGGCCCCTGCGAAGCCACTATTGTGTTTTCTCACCAGCAGATTCCTTCGCCGATGGTGTGGCGACCCCAGGCTATCGTAGTTATGGAATCGAACCAGCTTAAAGGCTTTGAAGACAGGGTTAAGCCCGGCGGATTGATTATCACTGAGAGCGCCGGCCTGGCAAACGGCACCAAGCGGAAAGATGTGCGCTTCCTGAAATTTCCCGCCATATCAATTGCGGTTGGGTTGGGTGAGAGCCAGGCAGCCAACCTTGTTCTGCTAGGTGCCTATGTGCAGGCTGCCCGGATTCTACCCCCGGAGCTTATCGAAACATACTTGGAAAAGAAGTTCGGTTCCCGTGAAAAGGTTTTTTCCCTGAACCTCCAGGCGTTCAGAGAGGGGATAAGGCTTGTTCAGCAGGCGCAATAGTCAGGAATAAGTCCTGAATCCTGAGCAACGACTAATATCGCACAGCACCACCATCAAACGGTGAAAATGGATCTGATTCTATTTTCACGGTGAGGACGGAATCCCCCTTCCCCCTTTAGTAAAGGGGGTGCTCCGGTGTATCGGAGCGGAGGATTCTATTTTGCAAGGAACATCGAAATACGAAGGCTGCAACGCGGTTGTGGGTGGCTTTGAGATTGTGATTTAGGTAATTGGGATTTGTTTGAGTTTTGGAGATTGGTGTTTGGAGTTTAAACGTGTACATGGCGGATGACTAAACGGTTCTGAAAGGAGTCAGCAATGGGGTTTAAGGTAGCTGCTACTTTCTACATGCCAGGTCTGGATTTCAACGAGGAAAAACTGGTCAGTATCGGGGCTATCGTTGAAAAGAAGCATTGCACCACTCCCGATGAGATTATCTCTATGGCCCACGACGCTGATGCTGTCATTTCCCCCACATCGGTTCAACCCTATCCCCGTAAAGTCATAGAAAAACTTACATGTTGCCGTATCATAGCCAGCGCCGGCATCGGTTACGAAAGCATTGACCTCCGGGCAGCTACGGATATGGGTATCGTGGTCACTAATACACCGGATTATTGCCTGGATGAGGTCTCCGACCATGCTATGGCGCTGATACTGGCCTGCGCCCGGAAGCTCCCCCGCGTACAAAAAGCTGTCCGTGAAGGTAAATGGACTACCAGCCATGAACTTCGCAAAGGGATTTTGCCGCCAATGGCCCACCTTAGAGACCAGGTGCTGGGCATTATCGGGCTGGGCCGGATTGGACGGAGCCTCGCGCCAAAGGCGAAGGGGTTCGGGATGAGGGTTATTGCTTATGCCCCCCATACCTCAGAGGAGGAAATAGCCCGGCTGGGGGTCGAAAAAGTCAACCTGGATAGATTGCTTCGGGAAGCGGATTTTGTCTCTATCCATGCGGCGCTTACCGAAGAGAACTATCACCTGTTAGGTGTGGACCAGTTCAAGAGCATGAAGCCAACTGCATACATTATCAACACTGCCAGGGGGCCGCTGGTTGATGAACAGGCTCTTACCACGGCATTGACTCAGAAACTGATAGCCGGCGCTGCACTAGATGTACTGGAAACAGAGCCTCCCAAATTGGACAATCCTTTGCTTAGCATGGACAATGTCATAATTACAGGCCACACTGCCCAGTATTCCGAATGTTCAGAGGCAGAGCTATGGCGGACTCCGGCTGATGAGATAGTAAGGGTGTTTCAAGGCCAGTGGCCGGTCAACGTCGTGAACCCCGAGGTTAAGGAAAAATTCTTTGAACGCTGGGGCGCTGAACAGGCCGGGAGGTGACTTCCTCTGTCATACTGGAGCGAAGCGAAGTATCTCAGGGTGGTGTGGGGAGAATACCGCCCTGCCCTGAGATTCTTCGTCCCGACACGCCGGGACTCCAGAATGACATAATGTTACTATTCCTTAAACATGCGTATAAGAATCCAGTCGTAAGCAGCGTAGGTCCTTATTTTAGAGCGGTTTTCGGAAAGGAGGTAGGTGATTATGCCTTCGATCCTGGAGGGGATACGAGTCCTGGACTGGACTATTTTCCAGCAGGGGCCGGTGGCTACTGCCCTGCTGGGAGACATGGGGGCGGAGGTCATCAAGATCGAGGAGCGGGGGGTAGGCGACCCGGCCCGCGGCATGATGAAGGTGATTGGCGCTATTATCTCGCAGGCAGTTGGTGGGCGCAACGCCTATTACGAGAACAATAACCGCAATAAAAGGTGTATAGCTCTGGATTTGACCAAGCCGCAAGCTAAAGAAATCATTTATCAGCTTGTAGAGAAATCGGATGTTTTTGTCCAGAACTTCCGCAAAGGTGTGGCGGAGAGGATGGGCATGGGCTACAAGACTCTGAGCAAATATAATTCCCGGCTTATCTATGCCAGCGCCTCGGGCTGGGGACCGGAGGGGCCTGATGCCTCCGAACCCTCGGCGGACTATACCGGTATTGCCCGATCCGGCATTATGAGCCTGGCGGGAGAGCCGGATATGCCGCCCCAGATGGTGCAGGGAGGGCTGGGCGACCAGACGGGCGCTATCATGACGGCTTTCGGCATAGTATCGGCGCTGCTGGCGCGGGAGAGGTTCGGTGTGGCTCAGGAGCTTAATGCTTCCATTCTGGGCGGGCTGGTCTATCTTCAGAGCGTGCCGGTATCCATGAACCTCATGGCCGGGGTTACCGGTTTCCGCACCTACCGGTCGAAGGCGGGCAATCCGCTATGGAACCACTACCGCTGCAAGGATGATAAATGGATTGCCCTGTCCCATTTACAACCCGACAAGTTCTGGCCGAATATATGCAAGGCCATGGACATTTGCCATCTTCAGAACGACTCGCGTTTTGCCAACCTGGAGGCGCGGGACAGGAACCGCCAGGAGTTTATCAAGCTTCTGGACGGGGTCTTTGCTACCAAGACGCGGGACGAATGGATCAAGCTTTTCAAGGGAAACGGCGTTATGTATGCCAGAGTGAACTCCTTCGCCGATATGAAGGACGACCCCCAGGTGATAGCTAACAACTATATTACCGAATTTGACCACCCTACTGGTGGCAAGCTCAAGGTGATGGGGCACCCCATCACCTTTGCTAAAACCCCCATGAAAATCCAGCGGGAGGCGCCGGAGTTCGGCCAGCACACGGAGGAGATACTGACGGAGATCCTTGGCTACTCCTGGGAGCAGATAGAGGAGATGAGGGGGGCGGGGGTGATTTAGACTATTGCACCCTAGAGTGGGCGGTACTGTACAATAGACAGAACCAGAACCTTCGAACTCACTTTTAGCTTGTGAGTCCTGCCAAATTGTATCCTTGGGCTACTCATAACCTAGCATGAAGTCACTTTCTTGCCCCATTGTTATCTACCTGTTAGCAGAATTCCTTGCTAATTTAAGACTCAATTCCTAGTATAGTATAATATGCTAACATACTTTAATTATCCTGTGCTTTCTTTTTTATTCGCTCAATATTGAGCATAGTCTTCCAGATAAGAGGGATTTATGAAAAACAGAGAATATGACATAATAAACAGCATTACACCAAATACTACATTGCCTCCTAATATTCAAACCTTATTAGAAAGTTTTGTTCAGCAATGTACACCTATTGAAAACATCCTTTATGTTTTTATTGATGCAAAAATTGCTGCTTACTATTGTGAATGCCACCTTATGGCTACAAATTTAATAAAGCTATGTACTATAGACGTCCCTCTGGACCCTGAAGAACAAGCAGAATACCGGGCTAATCGCGAAATTGTTGAAGACGACGTGGCTTTCGAACAGATGAAAACCGATGCTAAGGACAAGCGCACATTCAGCAACATAGTAGGCGAGTATGATACTTCGCATGACCCTAAACACCCCATTAAAATCATCGGCGGGCAACATAGGTATATTGCAGTCAAAGGAGCACACGAGGCTGGCACTAATGTCCATCACGGTGTGAAGATATACTTTGGGTTAAATAAAGACCAGAGGCTCGACGTTCAACTAATCTCCAATACCAATATTGATGTATCTAGCGACTTGTACGACCGCCTACAAGAGACCGCTGTCGGTCCTCAACTCAGGAATTGGTCTCAAGGAGTAGGTTTCTTGGACCCAGGTAAAGACTTCTCTGCTAAGAGGCTGAAAGGCAGTGCTGTTACCGTAAGGTCAGTTAGGTCTTTTATACTAGGTTACTATAAGGGCACTAAATTAGACCCTTCGCAATTCGAAAACCTTGATACCACCCCATCTATCTGTAGAACCGGTAGACCTGACACTGATTGGGACACATTGCGTAAGACCTATACAAATCTGTGGACGGATGAAGCTTTACGAACGGCCGCTCAGGAATTTGTCATCTTAGACCAAGCTCAACGTATCGCTATTCAGAAAATGTACGCCCAAGACAACACAACAGGCTTAGTTTACGAAGACAAAGCCCTTACTTTCTCTGTTATGACAGCATGGGCGTACGTTGCGGGTGTTTTGCAGTCCAATAATGTACGCTTGCAGAGACATTATGATTTGAAAAATGCCACCAAAGACAGAGACCCTCTCAATACTCAAGCAATGTCAAAGGGCAGGCACAAAAGCGACCCTGAGAACTACAGAGGTTTAGGTACCAGAAATGATTCAAAGGAGAGAGGGCGATGTGTTGAACTTTTTTATCTTCAGGCAGAGAAGGGGTCGGGCATTACTGCCGCCGTTGTTGACGCTGCTATTAAACGTCACTACACAAAACAAGCTAAGCTTGAGCAATTACAGGCTGAGAAGAAAGTAGAATAACTGATGAAAGAGGTTGATGTTTTCGCTACTGAATTGCTCGAGGAAGCAAAAAGATTCTTGGAAAAGGCTAAGGACAGTACTGACGAGCAAGGGCGAACAGCTTTCTTAAACGCTGCTTTGTTACTCGGTATGTCTTCCCTCGAAGCGCATATAAATGCAATTTGTCAGGAGATGTCCGAGAGACCTGCCTTGAACATAATGGATTACTCTGTTCTTTCTGAAAAAGAGTTCGTCTTTGATAAGGGCAAGTTTGAGTTAACCACTAAACTCAGGATATACAATATAGCGGACCGCATTCTATTTATCTCGAAACGTTTTGGTCTTAAAGGTAGGCAGTTTGATACCACCGCAGATTGGTGGTCAAAACTACATCAGGCTATAGATAAGCGGAATTCTCTCGTACATCTGAAGGAAAGCTACATGATCACCTACGAGCAAGTGAAATCGGCTTTTGAGGGTATTCTGGGAACACTCGACGCTACCTATATGATTTTATATAATCAACACTTCCCAGCTTTAGGCCGACAATTAGATTCCAACATGAGCTTTTAATCACCTTGAGCTTTGGGGATATCAGGAAAGTAGATTCAAGTGATATGATTACGACACGGCGGCTGGCTGAGGTTAAGTTGTCAAATCAACGTGGTGGGTTAAGCGCAACGCAACCCACCTTCGGGAGAGGGCGTTGGTGGGTTTCGTCCCGACGACGTCAGGACTGCACCCACCCTACAAGTTAATTCTTTGAAATGTGTAACAGATTATTTCGGACGAAATTATGAACCTTGCTAAATTAGAACCTGTAGTGCTTACCCGCGACATCCCGGAGCGTGACCTGCTGGCCGGGGATATAGGCGCGGTGGTGCAGGTCTATTGCGGGGATGAGGTGGAGGTGGAGTTCGTGAGGGCTTCCGGGGAGACACAGGCATTGCTGACATTAAGCTATGCGGATGTCAGGAAGGTAGATTCAGGGGATATGATAACGACCCGGAGGCTGGCTGAGGTTAGGTTGCCAAATTAATAGCATTGAATCCCCCTCTCTCTAAATCTCCCCCTCGGCGGGGGGAGAGGAATAGTTTCTGCCTCTCCCTCAATGGGAGAGGATTGAGGTGAGGGTGTAGTGAGGAGAGTTATGGACACTATAACCAAACCGGAAGGTACGCCCGCTAAGACGACGGCGGTCAAAGCCACCGATACGGCTAAAAAGGTTCGCGGGCTGGTGAAGCAGATGTACCTGGGCGCCCAGGAGGCTAAGGCTAAAGGCATTCCCATTGCCTACTGCATGGTGGCCTCTCAATATGATGAGATCGTTCGGGCTTCCGGCGTCGGCACGGTATGGACGGAGAACTATGCCGGCCTGTGTGCTGCCAAGCGGGATGCGGAACGGTTCATCCTCAAGGCGGAGGGCGATGGCTATTCCAATGTGCTATGTGGATATGCCCGCGTCGGCATCGGCTTCGAGGGCCTGCGGCAACAATTCGGCGGGACTCCGCCCAATGCCCCCGATGGCGGCATGGCCGCGCCGGATATGCTGCTAGGCTCCAGCAGTGTCTGCGACCCGCGTTTCAAATGGTATCAGGCTATGGGGCATTATGCCGAAATACCTATCCATAACATAGATGTAGTCTGCCCGCCGATTGACGCGCGCCTCCCCGAGGTCAGAGACTACTACGTGAAATATCAGCGGGGCCAGTTCCAGAACCTGGTGAACTTTCTGGAGCAACAAACTAAAAAGAAATTCGACATGGACAGGCTGTGGGAGGTCATCCGCATCTCCGATGAGACGCGCCGCTGGTGGTGGGATGCCTATCAGTTGCGCAAGGCAGTCCCCTGCCCCATGCCTTCGGAGGACCACTTCAACACCTTCGTCCCCGCCTATTTCATGATGGGTACCCCTGAGGCGCTCAACTTCTACAAGGAACTATACCAGGAACTCAAAACCAGGGTGGATAACAAAATTGGTGTTATTCCCGACGAGAGGTACCGCATCATCTGGGCCGGCGGGCTGCCGCCGTGGCATACCATGTGGACGTTCAACTATTTTGAAAGCCAGGGGGCGGTATTCGTCATTGATACATCCTACCGCCCTTTCGACCCGGTAGAGGTGCCTTCTAATATCAAAGACCCTCTGGACTACCTGGCATGGCGGACCATACTGCGCGCTATTTACCGCTATGAGAAGGCTTACAAGCACAGCGGCAATGCGGATGTGGAGCTACTGCTGGAGATGGTGGAGGGATACAAAGGGGATGGTCTGGTGATGCATGCCTCGCGTTCCTGCCGGGCGACGACTATCGGCCAGCTATACCTGAAGGACATGGTGCAGAAATATGTGCCGGTGCCCTGCCTTCAGCTTATCAGCGACCTGATAGATGTGCGGGACTACTCGGAGGCGCAGTGGAAGATGCAGATTGATGCCTTTGTGGAGACGGTAGCGGCGAGCAAACGGGGGAGAAAGGGATAGGCGGTATTCATGTAATGGGGCTGTGTAGTTTGGAGGCAAACAGACATAGGAATGGGATTAATCATATCAGAAGTCATAGATGGAGATTATCAATGGTGATATAAGGCGGCCAGATGAAAGAGTATTACGTTTATATTCTGGCAAGTAAAAGGAATTGTACCCTTTACATCGGTTTCACCGGTGACCTTGTATCACGAGTCTCCCAACATAAGAAGGATCTTGTTGATGGTTTTACTAAAAAGTATCAAGTTCATACTCTCGTTTATTTTGAAGAGTACGATGACCCTGAATCAGCAATAATACGAGAGAAACGGCTAAAGAGATGAAACAGGAAATGGAAAATAGACTTAATCGAAAAAGGAAATCCTGAATGGAGAGACTTATACCAGGATTTTGTTTAAAGGTGGATGCCACTTTGTCATTCCCGTGGCAACGGGAATCCAGCGAAAGATCGGTGTCGTATTGCTGTCAAGTATTGATTACAAAGTGGGGTTCTGGATTCCCAATCAAGTTGGGAATGACACCTTGTGACTTGGTTCCGGCTTGTCCGGGTTAGGCTTAAGTTCGCCGCATATTCACCGATTTGTATACCATAATGACCTTATTTGATGTTATGCATTTATCAAATGGCCTGCCCTGAATACACCAGGGAGGCCCATTTTGTATAGAGAAACGGCCCCCGATAAACCGAGGGTCTTCGACGTGCCGTGTCTCTACTTCCCCAAAATCAGCTTGGCTAGATCCCGATCCCGCATGATCCTGCCCACTTCCTCTTCATCCTTGCCCGATACGATCTCCGGGAATTTTGGTATCAGGCGGAGGGACGGAGGCCTGGGGTCAGCTACATCCTTGCGGACAGAGAGCCGGGGGTCCAGCTTTGTATAAGTCGCCTGGCCTTCCTGAGAAAGCAGCCAGTTGATGAACAGGCGGGAGGCATTTGGATGAGGACCATTGCTTAAAAGAGTGACGGCCCCGCCGGATGATAGCGGTATGCCCTCTTTCATATCTATTGCTTTGACCGGAGCTCCCTGAATGGCAAAGGGGCCGGTAGTGGCGTCGGAAGCGCCCCAAGCCAGAGATACCTCACCGCGGGCTACCGAAGCTGAGATATCCCGGGTGGTGGTTACCATCTTCAAATCCTGCTGGCCCAGCTTTACGAAGTAATCCTTATCTACCCCCTTCTTGAGCAACATTAAGTAAATATAGCAGGCATTGGGGATAGTAGCCGTATCGGCCAGGGACATCTTGCCTTTCCACTGGGAACCCAGAAGGTCAAGCCAGGAAGTGGGTTCATCCTGGGGTTTTACCAGGTTCGTATTAATTATGGGCAGTTGTGAAGTTAACATAAAATTGAGCACATGGCGCTCTGGATCTAGCGGAGGGAACCCTAACCACGTAGCCTGTTGTTCTTGAAGGACAGGCAAATTACCTATGGCTGTGGTCATACCTTCAGTCTTGGCCACAAACAAGATGGAAGCGCCGCTGGTCAAAAGGTCGGCATTCCCTTGTTTTGCCCTTTGCTCAGCCCGGATTCTCTCGATGAGCTGCATGCCTGGCCCGGCAATGGTTTCTATTTCGATACCGTATTTATCTTTAAAGGCCTTAGCCACACCGATGCCCACATCGCCTATCAAATGAAAGCTATAAGCGTTTATTTTGCCTTCTTTTTTGGCGGCTGCTATCAGATTATCCAGTTCCGATGTCTGTATCCCGGGTGCGGCTCCAGGGGTAGCCGGAGAAACAGGGGTAGCTTTTGGCGGTGGTGATTGTGTCGGGTTTGCTTTAGGGGTGCAAGCCGCCGTGAACCAAACTATTAGAACCAGGACAATCAAGAGCGATCTTTTCATTATTATTCCCCTTTCCTGTAGGTCCCAGATTAAAACTGATAATCTTTCCGGGAGCCGTTAATTTCAGACATTATACAGAAGGCAGCCCCGGGACGCAACCAGAAGTGGCTATGTGAACTTTAGCGGTTTATACGAAATATCAAATCTTGCCGGGTAAAAGGAAAAGGGCTGCCCCTGAGCCGTCAGGGGCAGCCCTTTTTATAATAATCGCAGAAATTACTTTTTAGCCGGTGTGGCTCCCATTGGCCCCAGGGCAAAATCCGCTCTCTGGTTGACAGCGTCCCAGTTGATATTTTTCATAAAGGCTTCTATGTAACTCTTCCGACCGGTGGCGAAATCAATGAAATAAGCATGTTCGTAGACATCCAGAATCAGCAAAGGTGCGCAGGACCAGGGCGCTTCAAAGTGGATGTCGCTCAGCCAGTTGCGGAGTTTCATATCGGTGAAATCAATAGCCAGCACTACCCATCCGCGGGCGCATAAGCCCTGGGCGCGGAAGTTGGCCTCCCATTTCTCATAGGAACCGAAGTCCCTGTTGATGAGGTCCAGTATCCTGCCTTTCGGCTTGCCATCGCCACCCAGGTTTCCAAAGTAGTACTCATGGAGCCGGATAGCGTTGGCGGCGAACACTTTTTCCTTCTCCAATTCCCGGATGAGGCTAAAAGTGCCGTTCGCTTCGGCCAGGTTCACGTCCTGGAGTTTGGTCTCGATCTCGTTCATCTTGTTAACATAACCTTTGTACAGGACGTTGAAGTGTTCGTCGACCTGTTTCTGGGAGATTCCCTGCAGGGGTTTTGAGGGTTTAAGCTCTTCTTTTGCGGTCCAGGCCATTTGGCGCCTCCTTAAATTAAATATATTCCATCAGGCCGAGATATTTAGTAGCCTGATAATTCCTCTCACTTAACTCCGGGTTGCGACAGAGAACGGAGATAACGGGTGGGCGGGAGAAAGGTCGCCGAACAGGGCGCGGCTGATGACCATCCGCCGTAAATTAGTAGTACCGCCCGCTCCGTAGTTGGAATGAGCGTCCCTCCATACTCGTGTCATGGGGTGCCACATGTCTAGTATCGCGTGGCCGCCGAATATCTCTATAGCCCGGTCAACTACCTCGTATGAGACCATATTGGCAAAGGTGCTGGACATCTCAAAGAACTTGGTGTCAGCCTGTCCGCTGTCGGCGATGGCTGCTGCTCTGTAAGCCATAGACCGGGCGGCTTCAACCTTGATAGCCATGTCCACCAGCGTAAAATTGAGGCTCTGGAATGAGGCAATGGGTTTATCGAAAGCTATACGCGATACGGAATAGTCCAGTGCCATATCCAGGGCTGATTGGGAGAGTCCCAGGGGGATACCCGCAACCGCCCCGGCCTGGTCGAGCCCCCCCCGGGCTATCCTTACACCGCTATTCAAAGGTCCCAGGAGGTTCTCCGCCG
>Ga0209514_10009217_pt1 | contig 10918 bp, 12 predicted proteins | sample Subgrocontami58m_FD_187452 | JGI IMG/M metagenome (GOLD analysis project Ga0209514, IMG submission 187452) | Subsurface groundwater microbial communities from S. Glens Falls, New York, USA - GMW37 contaminated, 5.8 m (SPAdes) (version 3) | ecosystem: Environmental > Aquatic > Deep subsurface >...
GGGAGGATCGACATGATGTATTACTTAGGCGGGACGCGAGCGCCGATCACAATCAAGAGGGCGTCTCTGTCAGAATCATTCGGATTTGTTTGGGGGTTAACAGTTACAGCAACCACCATACCGTCAACATGGAGCGCGTTTCCTAACGCTAGTGCTGCTGACTCCAGCTTTATCCGTTCGGCGGGATCAAACCGAATTTCCACTCCGGGCATTGCCGCGATTGGAACGCCCGCCAAAGGCGTTCCCATTCCTGGAGAGCCTGGGGGAAGCGGTACGTATACCCAGCCAGCTTTGTCTAAAGCTGCATATAATGACTCCCAAAATGCTATCCCGTCGTCGGCACCTTGGGTGATGGCGGCGAAATATCGTTGGCCTTTAAATGCTGTTACTGCAGCGGCAACGAACGCTTGGCGATCCGGACCTAGCGTGCGAGGGGATTTCAGGCGTTCAAGTTGGAGACGAGCTTCGGCGGCTTCTCTGCGTGCGATTTCCGCTCCTTCATTGGCCGTTGCCGCGTCCTTTTTCGCCGTTTCCGCCGTCGCATTAGCCTGTGCGGTCTCCTTCCCAGCTTTGACCTTGTATGTTTCAAACCTTCTTTCGGAAGCTTCCGCCTCAAGCTTCTGCAATGTCACAACGGCAGCGGTGGTGACGACGACGGCAACCGCTGCCAATGCCGCGAACCCTAAAGCCCAGAGCATTGCTTGTTCCCAAGAATGCAAGCCGATGCCAAATAGGTTTACTATTGCGGAGGCATTCATATTCGCCGCGTCCGCGCTTTCTGTCGTTGGCATTCTAGCAACCCTGGTCTGGATTTCCTTGCAGAGGTGAGCTTACAGGTCTTCTAGGGCGATTCCCTCCATTTCTAGGGCCGCTACCCACGGTATGGATTTCGGAATCTCCCTCATCATGACGAAGGTGACACCTTAGGCCCTGAGACGAGGAAATGCGCTATAAGGTGCCCCTTCGGGGGCTTTTGCGTATGTCTGATGAGAGGGCACATGGGAACTACAGGCTGGCTGCCTATTGCGATCGCGCTTGTTGCTCTAGGTGTGTCGCTCTTCAACCTATGGACCACGCATCTGCGTCGTGGTCGCGTGTGCATGACGCCGCCGACCCTCGTATACATCGGCCGGGACGGAGACGAGAACAGGCACAAAATCCACCTTCGCACGCTTTTGTTCAGCACCTCTGTTCGCGGGAACGTTATCGAGAGCTTGTACCTAGTGGTGCACCAGCAGGTCATGAATGGGCACCTATCTCAGGTCTTTGACTACTGGGCGTACGGCGAGATAGGCAAGCTCTCAGTCGGCGGTGGTCTCTACGTTGGCCAATCCGGCATAGCAACAAATCACCATTTCGTTCTTAGCCGACGGGCACCACAGGAGTATGCGTGGTGGAGCGCTCCTTGTCAGATTCAAGTCTTCGCTCGGGTCCGAGGCCAATCTACGCCTCACCTGCTCCACGAGATCAAATTCGATATCACTTATGAGCACGCCGGCTTGCTGGCGCAGGTGCTGGATATTGGGGTGTTTTACGAATGGAGTTCGGACACAGCCGACTATGCAGGTCATGCCGAGAAACGGCCGGTCCGTAAGCCACGCGGAGAGGACACGAAGGAGCTGGGATAGGCGTCAACTTGAACATGCCTTGCTCCCTTCGCAGGTGGCCCATCGCAAGCTTTTTCAGGCTAAGTGGACCCACCGGTCCCCACGTTGGCAGCCTTACAATCGGGTATGCTTCCAGACAAAGGTGCCACCGAAGTTCATGAAGTCCTCCATGACCTTCTCCAACTCGACCATAACCTTGTTCGACTCCGCGTCGGCATCCGCACCGGCGGTGATCCGAAGAACTTTGTTGACGGCTACCCGCTCGTTAATAACGGCTCCCGGTTCAAAAAGTATGTCCTCGGAACTACCTCCAATTGATATTAAGGCTGCAGTTCCGGGCTGTTCGCGGACATGAGCTCGAAGCTCGTCTCTTATCATCGTGGGATCGTAGTGAAATGCGAGTTTGTTTCTGATGTCCGCCATCACCGCCCCTAACGCTACGCCGGGCTTGTAATTGGTGAGGTGGTCGAATTGTGCTTGGGTTATCTGAGGACACTGATTCACCAGATCGCGGAGGTTGGGCTTTTTTGCAATCTCACGGATGAGGGCTAGACCCTCATGCAAGTGCCCGATCTGAAGCTCTACGAAGAACTTGAAGGCCTCTTGCTGCTTGACGCGCGTCTTTTCATCGGTCCTCCCCCGCCACATTGTTGCGCTTTCCTCGGCAATCGCGCAGTCGTTCATGACCATCATCAGCCGGATCAACATGGACCCGACCTCCGGATCGCGCGCGATCTTGTCGATAGAGACGAGCTTGGTTCTGCTACTCATATTCCACCACCGTCTCGCGGTCGAATGCTATTCTTCTTGCCGTAGCCGCGCCTTCCGCTCATCAGCTGCATTGGTGTCGCTATTGAAGCGGTAGCTCGTCCCTTCAAAGTCGAGGTAGCGGCTGACCGTCGTTTCGCCGCCATCATGGAAGATGATCCGCGCTTCACAGAGCTTCGGGCCGTAAGCGCTAGCCTCTCACAGGCGACAACCTGGATTGAGCTAAGCCGCTTCGGAGACTTTTGCGTGTCAGGTATCGAGCATATGCGTTACACGACCACTAGGTTTTCGGCGGTTCTGCGTTCAAGATTTGTGTAATGACCAATCCAGTTTCCATACGCGTTTCCGCTGTAAAGTCTTCATCAGCCCAAAGCGTTTGTTTGTAGGTTCCGAATGCGGTGTTAGCTCTCGCCTTCACGGTTGAGCTTTTTGGCAGCTTGAGCAGCGCAAGGGCTATGTCTCTTTCTCCGTAGACATAAAATGTCTGCCCTGTGTCGATGGTCACGCGGCTCGCAACAGTGGCGCCCGGCTCCAAATGAAGTGCTACGCAATCCTCGGCAAAAGCACTCCGAACATCATTAATGGGAAAATTGAACCGCCCCGGGTTTGCCGGAGGCTATTTGGTTTGAGTCATGCCGCCATGGCTGGTTGGTCCAGCGTAGCGTAGTAGCGTTCCTCAGCCTCGGCCGGCGGGATGTTGCCGATAGGCTCCAGCAGCCGGCGATTGTTGAACCAATCGACCCATTCCAACGTCGCGAACTCGACAGCTTCGAACGACCGCCACGGCCCGCGCCGATGGATGACCTCAGCCTTGTAGAGGCCGTTGATGGTTTCGGCGAGAGCATTGTCGTAGCTATCGCCCACGCTGCCTACCGATGGCTCGATACCAGCTTCGGCCAGGCGCTCGGTGTATTTGATCGAGACGTACTGGCTGCCTCGGTCGCTGTGATGGACAAGCCCGCCACGATGGCGGGGCCGCCGGTCATGTAGAGCCTGCTCCAGGGCGTCGAGCACAAAGCCCGCGTGCGCCGTTCGCGACGCGCGCCAGCCAACGATCCGCCGAGCGTATGCATCGATGACGAAGGCGACGTAGACGAAGCCTGCCCAGGTCGCGACATAGGTGAAGTCAGAGAGCCACAGCGCATTCGGGTGCGCGGCCTTGAACTGCCGATTGACGTGATCCAATGGGCGTGGCGTCGCTTTGTCACTGATCGTCGTTCTGACCGGCTTGCCGCGGATCACGCCCTGTAAACCAAGAGTTTGCATCAGCCGCGCCACGGTGCAGCGGGCAGCATCGTGACCCTCACGCTTGAGCTGCCGCCAGACCTTGCGCACGCCATAGACGCGGAAGTTCTCCTCGAACACCCGCCGGACCTCTGGCTTCAGGGCATCATCCCGTTTCGCCCGCGCCGACAACCTGGTGGGATCGGCACGCTTGGCAGCATGCGCATAGTAGGTCGATGGGGCGATCGGCAGTACCTTGCAGATCGGCTCGACCCCATACGCCGCCCGGTGATCGTCGATGAACGCGATCATGGCTTGTGTCGGCGGCCGAGCTCCGCCTGGGCAAAATACGCGCTCGCCTTGCGCAGAATCTCATTGGCCTGGCGAAGCTCGCGGTTCTCCCGCTCCAGCGCCTTGAACCTGCCAGCCATGTCGCTGGTCAGGCCAGGCTTCCCGCTGTCGCGCTCGGCCTTCTTTACCCACTCGTTCAGCGTCTGCGACGTGCAGCCTATCTTGCCCGCTATCGAGACGACCGTCGCCCACCGCGACGCATGCTCAGGCTCGTGATCCAACACCATCCGCACCGCACGGGCTCGGACCTCAGGCGAAAACTTGTTCGCTGTCTTGCTTGTCATCGCTCCACTTTCTCAAGAGTTGGAGCCTCCTACAAACCCGGGGCGGTTCACCCTTAGTATGTTCCTCGGCATTAGCAGCCACCGTAGTTGATCCAGTGTCGGGGTCGGAGGCACCTGGGGAGTGCCGGGAGCCGGAACAGTGCAGGGCCGGGTCCTTATCGAAATATTGACGGCGTCGTACTCGCCCTTGAGGCGTCCGCGTTCATCCTTAACGGCTCACGTATGCTAGACTGGTCGGACCAAAGAGGGGGAGAAACCATGACCGTAAAACTCTATGCCATGACCTGCGGCCGTCTGGTCGGCCGGCTGAAGGACATGATCGAGGGGGAGGATGGCAAGGTCGCCCTGCCGATTCCGTCCTACCTGATCGAGCACACCAAGGGCCGCGCGCTGTTCGATACCGGCATGCACCCGCAGTGCCGCACCGACGCCGCCGGCCGTCTGGGCGAGGGGGGTGGCGCGGATTTCCGGCTTCGAGCAGTACGGCACCGACGACGACGTGAAATCTCGGTTGGAGTCGATCGACCGCGACCCTGGCAAGATCGACTACATCGTCAATTCTCATCTCCACTTCGACCATGCTGGCGGCAATGAACTGGTACCCAACGCCGCGATGGTCGTGCAGAAGCGCGAATGGGAAGCCGCGCAGGATCCCGAGACGGCGGCCAAGGTCGGCTTCTTTCGGGCCGATTTCGACCACGGGCATCCCGTTAAGCAGGTCGAGGGCGAGTACGACCTGTTCGGCGATGGCAGCGTGGTCTGCATCCCGACCTACGGCCACACACCCGGTCATCAGTCGCTGAAGGTGCGCACGGAGAAAAGCGAGATCGTGCTGACAGGCGATGCCTGCTACTTCTGCCGCACGCTCCGCGAACGCCGGCTGCCGCGTTTCGTCTTCGATCGCGAGCAGATGCTGGCGTCGCTCGACCGGCTCGAGGCGCTGGAGAAGGGCGGGGCCAAGCTGTTCTTCGGCCACGATCCCGAGTTCTGGAAGGACGTGCCCCAGGCGCCGGTGTCGGCGTTCTGAGGCATGCCTCAGTTCTGCAGCGTGAACTCGATCATGATCCCACTCGACTGTTCGGGCTCAATCAGCACTCGGTCACCTTCGATGAGCGCGAAGCGTACGTTGTTGGCGCGCAAGAGCGTTTGTAGCGGAATCCCATCGAAACCGGAGCGACGGAGAAATCTAAAAGCGCTTGACACCTACACGCCCCAATAGAGAAGGGACGGGGGCTCCGCCGGGCCCTCATCAAGCAGTCCGAGATGTGGACACCCGTGATCCGGAAGGCCATATCAAGCTGGAGAACTGACGGGCGGCGCCTCGCGGCTACTTGTCCAGCCAGACGTCCTCGAAGCGGAAGCCGTTGTAGACGCTGTTCACGTTGGCGACGTAGCCCTTGACGAAGGGCTGCATGCAGATCGCCGCGCGGTTCCACATGATGACCGGCCGGGCACCGTCCTCGAGCAGCTTCCTGTCGATTTCCCACACGATCTTCTTGCGCTTCTCGATGTCGGTCTCCTGGCTCTGCACGTCGAACAGCTTTTCGATCTCGGGGTTGCAGTAGCCGGTGTAGTTGCGCTCCGACTTGCAGGAGAAGTTCTCGTAGTAGTTCTGGTCGGGATCGTCGACGCCGTTGCCGGTGGTGTTGAGCCCGACCGTGTAGTCCTTGCGCGTCACCTTGGGGAACCATTGCGTCGTCTCGATGATATCGACGTCGGCGTCGATCCAGATCTCCTTGAGCTGGCTGGCCAGGATGACCGCCGGATCCTTATAGAGCGAGATGCCGCGGGTCGAGATCTTGAGCTTCAGGTGCTTGTCGGGTCCGTAGCCCGCCTTCTTCATCAGGGCCCGGGCTTCCTCGCGGTTCTTCTCCACGTTGGTGCCGTAGCCCGGCACGCTGCGCAGCATCTCCTCGGGCAGGCCCCAGATACCGTCCTTGACCGGCTGCATGGTGCCGCCGTCCTGGGCGTCGCCCTGGTTCAGGATGTCGATGAAGGCCTTGCGGTCCATGGCGAGGTTCAACGCCTTGCGCACGTCGGGATTGTCGAACGGCGGCGCATCGCGATTGACGATCAGGTTGGTGGTGTTGTTCATCGACGTGACTTGGCACTGCGCGCTCGGCAACTGGGCCCTGACGTCCTTGAGCAACGGCATGGTCACTTCCCAGGGGAAGGTGATGTCGAAGCGACCGGCCATGAAGCCGAGCATTGCGGTGCCGCGATTGGGCACGATGGTGAACTCGATGCCGTCGAGGTAAGGCCTGCCCTTCTTCCAGTAGTCGGTGTTCCTGGTGAGCTTGAGGCCCTCGTTCTGCTTGAACTCGACGAACTTGAAGGGCCCGGTCCCGATGGGCTTGGTGCGCATCTGCGCCGCCGGCACGTGGCAGGGATAGATCGGCGAATAGCCCGACGCGAGCAGCGTCAGGATCGAGGGCTGTGGTCGCTTCAGATGAATGGTTGCCTGAGTGTCGCTGTCGGCCGTGACATGGTCGACATTGGTGTACCAGGACTGGCGCGGATTGGCGCGCAGCTTGCTCTCGGCCTTGCCCAGCAGGAGATCGAAGGTGCAGACCACGTCCTTCGCGGTGAAGGGCTTGCCGTCGTGCCACTTCACGCCCTCCTGGAGCTTGAAGGTGAGGTCCTTGTGGTCGGCGCTCCAGCTCCACGACGCGGCGAGATCCGGCACGATCGTATCGGGGCCGTTCTGGGGCTTGTTCTGGTCGAACAGCACCAGGTTGTTCATCACCGGCATGATCGGGATGACCGTCGAGTTCGTCGCGGTTTCGAGGATCGACAGGGTCGGCGGATTGTCCCGGTGATATATCTTGAGGATGCCGCCGCTCTTCTGAGCCAGCGCCACACCCGTCGAACACACAAAGGCGGCTAGCACGCCGCCAAGCAGGACCACTGGCCGCATCGTCGTTTCCTCCCGTCGGTTTCCTCCCGAGCGCGCCGCATGTCGAGCCGCAGCGTCGTCAGGTGAAACAGTCTAGCGCACGGCCTAGAGCCGGTCGAGCCAGACTGTAATGAGGACGCGCTAGGTTCTGTGGACTCTAGGGATTGAACTAAACCGCTGGCGCGGTATGGGGCTTTCTGAGTTGGCGTGAGAGCGTTCCTGTCTGAAGGATTGCGGGTTGTCGAAGCCCACCCTTGCAGACAGGAGAACCCCGATGGCCGAGTTACGTAAGCCCTCTTCGCCGCCGCATGATCGAGGACATGACAGTCCGCAACCTGTCGCCGGCGACGCAGCGATCGTACCTCCATGCGGTTCGACTTTGGTGGTTGGACGGCTCTTGCCCAATGCGTTAGTCTTGACATCCTGATTGAGTAACTCGTCGGGGTTCAACTCGGGACAGTAGCCAGGCAAGCGGATCAGTCGAAGACGATGCAGGTTGTCCGCCACGAAGCGTCCGGCAATGGCCGATCTGTGTAGTGGATGACCATCGACGATCAGATAGAGCTTGCCCTTGGCCTGCCGCAGCAGGCGTTTCATGAATTCGATGAACACCGGGTTATGAAACTTGCCCTGAAACACCATGAACGCCAAGGCGCCTCGATCGCCGAGATCATGTTGCAACCAAAGCGTTGCCCGGTCGCGCGCACCACAGGCGTCTGGCCGACAGGGGCATAGCTGGTTCCTGTCACATGGTCGCTGCGCAAGCCCATCTCGTCAGCCCTATAGATCGTGGCCCGCTCGCGTTTGGCGTCAGCGGCCAGCGCCGAATACTCCTCAACCAGCCAGCGCTTGATCGCGCTGTCGTTTCTCTCATAGGCCCGTCGCACCGGCTTCTGCGGCGTCATCCCCCAAGCCCTGAGGTAGCGCCCCACCGTCGTCAGCGATACCGCCATCCCGTACTCGCGCTCGATCAGAGTTGCCACACCCGCCCGCGTCCACAAATAGAACGGCAGCTTCAACTGATCGGCATCTTGATCACGATCAGACCGCGGCTTCGCGCCGACTGCGCCCAAGTCAGCCGGCCCGATCCGGGCCGCCGACCGCGACGCCTCAACTTCAGCGCCCGTAGACCGCCAACCTTGGCCAGGCCAACCCACTTGTTCACCGCCCGCAGGCTGACCGCAAACCGCTTCGCCGCTGCACCCTGCTTCAGGCAGCCACGCACCGCCTTGACCACCAATCAGCGCACTTGGCCTTGCGTCGCCATATCCAGCTTCCGGCCATCCGTCTTCGCTTCCATGCCATGGATGATAACATACTACGCACTATTATATGAACTGATCAGTAATGCCATGATCGTGGCGCTCCAAGCGGACCAATCAAATGAGCTGTCATGAGGCTCGTTGCCGTATCGGCGGAACGATTTCCCACAAAAATAGGCAGCGGTTGCGTCAAGCCAAGACCGGCGGCCGCTTATCCGCTCTCGCTATTGGCGGTTACCACTTCACTCAGGAAATAGTCCGTTTCATTCAAGCGGTATGGGCACTCCCGCAACCAGCTTGGCAGTGCGGAGCGCCATCATCGACTTCACATGGCTAACGTTGATCGCCGGAGTTAGCCGAGTCGTCAGAAACCTTTGATAATCGTCCCAACTTTCAGCCACGATCCTCAGCAGAAAGCCTGCTTCGCCCTCGAACATGTGGCACTCACGAACTTCGTCCCAGCCTGAGATCAGCTCCTCGAACAATTTCAAGTCAGCCTCAGACTTGCTGTTTAACCCGACAAGGGCAAACACCGATACGCTGTAGCCCAAGGCCTCGGGGCTGAGCTCGGCGTGGTAGCCCTTGATGACACCCGCTTGTTCGAGGGCACGTACCCGCCGCAAACAGGGCGGAGCAGAAATGCATGCCCGCTCCGCCAGCTCGACATTGGCAATGCGGCAGTTGGACTGTAGATCACTGAGAATGCGCCGATTGATGCGATCGAGCTTTCCGCGTGACATTCGGGTTCCTCGGGTGGCTGTGCGTTGCGCCAGATCAATAGCACCAAAAAAGTACTGATTTAATGCGCTCGTGTCGACAACTGCAGATTCGCCACCCCGACGCGCAACTGCAGCGTTGGCAATCCCATGATCGTGGCACTCCGAACAAAGCAATCGAATGATCCGTTTATGCGCTTGGCTCGTGCCGCGATCAGAGCGCTCATGCGGTCACCGACAACGGAGACTGACATGCGCCGCACCGCCGACAACCGCACCGCCCTCGACGCCTACATCGCCAGAAAGACCTGTTTCGACACGACGGTCGCTCGCCTCAAGGCGCTGAGCGACGATCACTTCAACGTTGGGCCCGACGAGATCGACTGGAGCCACGTCGGCATCCTCGCCCACTATGCCGAGCTGCTGAAGCGTATCACCGACAGCGCATTCAAGGAAGGCGAGCACGCCGAGTAGCGCACTGCACAACATCATCGCCCCGTGCCGTGCTGCAGCGGCAACCGGGGCTCGGGCCCGTAGCAGGGCCGCGGTGGTCGTGGCCCGCGTTATCGAAAAGTTCCACGTCATGTCGAATGCTTCAACCGCCGCACGCACCAGCAAGAGGGCCGTTCGCCCCAAGGGCGCCGCCAAGCCGAAAGCTGCGGCCAAGGCGGCCAGCACGCCTCGCGCCGAGAGCAAGCAGTGTAAGCATGCGGTGAGCTCCTCGCCGGAGGGGTACCAAGCAGTCGCAGCTGATCACCCTGCTCAAGCAGTCAGACGGCGCAACCATTGTCGAAATCGCCAAGGCACTCGAGTGGCTGCCGCACACGGTGCGGGGCGCCATCGCTGGCGCACTCAAGAAGAAGCTCGGGCTCAAGGTCGACTTCGAGAAAGTCGATTCGGCCCGCGGATGGGCCTACCCGCATCGCCAGATATCTGCCAGATGTCGCGAAGCCGGTGGCCGTACCCGAGCGCGACCACCGGCATTTCGCTCTCCGGCTTGATGTCCAATCGACCCTCGATGGTCCGCACAATGGAAGTTCACCTAGCGAGGGCGCTGGCTCGATCATGCTTGCCGGTGCTGGCTATTGCTCTAAGAAGTGACGCAGATCCAGATGGATTCTCCCTGCCTACGTACGTACTCGAGCCGCTCGCCTGCCAGGTGGGCGGCTCTTTTTTCTATGCACCCGGCCCTTCTCGAAGCTCGACCTACACACCCGTCATCTTTAGGACACCTCGAAGAATGGGCCTGTCAGCGATCTGCCGTCCATGGAACCCGACGGTTCGTGGTTTCGGCGCGACCTGGTCGGCGCCGGCAGCGCCTTTTTGGCCTCTTGACGCTCAGGTCGGTACGTAGCGGACGGACTCCTCCCGTCATGCGGCGGCTGCTCGCTCCAGAATCACCAGGCGACGGATGTTGTAGGCAAGGTTCTGGAGCCCGATCTTGATCTTTGCACGCACGATGCCGATCGTGCGGACGAGCCGCCCGCCGGGCGCATTCTCCTGGGCGCCGAACACGTGCTCGATGCGCGCCCGCACCTTGCTCTTCCTGGAGTTTGCCTCTGTCTCCGCATCGCTCAGCGGACGATTGCGGCGTCCGCGCTTGTGGATACGGCTCCTGAAGCCCCGCGCCTTCAGCTTCCGCTCCGTCTCGGCCGAGCGATAGGCACTGTCGGCGTACACGTCGCTCGACGTGTTGCCCTTGTTCAGAAGATCGTCGAACGCCTGGCTGTCGTGGACGCTCGCGTCGGTAACCCCGTATTCGCGGATCAGCTTGTGCCGGGCATCGGCGTTCACATGATTCTTGTAGGCG
>Ga0209514_10009219_pt1 | contig 10916 bp, 8 predicted proteins | sample Subgrocontami58m_FD_187452 | JGI IMG/M metagenome (GOLD analysis project Ga0209514, IMG submission 187452) | Subsurface groundwater microbial communities from S. Glens Falls, New York, USA - GMW37 contaminated, 5.8 m (SPAdes) (version 3) | ecosystem: Environmental > Aquatic > Deep subsurface >...
TGGTGGAAAGGGTAAAACAGAAGGTTGAAGAGATCAGGCAAAACCTGCCAAAAGGTGTGGATATCATACCGTTTTATGATCGGGCTGGCCTTGTCAACGATGTTATTCATACAGTTATTAGCAACGTTATTTTCGGTATCATCCTGATAATAATAGTTCTTACTTTAACGGTAGGAAATTGGCGAGTATCACTCCTTATTGCTTTCTCCGTTCCTTTAACGGTCGTTTTAACCTTTTCAGGCATGTATCATCTGGGGATTGCTGCTACGGTAATGAGTATAGGTTCCCTGGGTTTTGGTAACATTACCGATGGTTCCGTGTGTACCGTGGAGAATATCATCCAACGCCTCACCCTCAGAAAAGGCAACGATAATTACAGGGAGACAATACTGCGTGCAGCTCAGGAAGTAGGACGTCCTATCTTCTTCGCCGTGGGCATTATCATTATCATCTATGTACCTCTCTTGAGCCTGCAGGGTGTTGAAGGCAAGATGTTCAAACCGGTAGCCTTTACGGTAAGCCTTGCCATGTTGAGTTCCCTTTTTGTTGCCCTGGTTATTATGCCTACCCTGTGCTCCCTTATTTTCAAAAACGGGGTAAAGACAAAAAAAACAACCTCTGAGGAAACGGATAACCGGGTAATGCAGTTCTTAAAGAGGCGTTATAGGCCGTTATTACAAAAGGCTGTATTCCATCCCAGGGTAGCCTTAATTGCCGCCGTCTCGTGCTTCCTTTCAAGCCTTGTCCTCGTTCCCTTTTTAGGTTCAGAGTTTATGCCTGAATTGGATGAAGGCGCCATAGCAATCAATGTGCGACGCTTGCCCAGTGTCTCTTTAAAGGAGTCGGTAGAACTCTCTACGCTCATAGAGAAAACTCTAATGAAATATCCAGAGGTGGAGACCATTGTATCCAAGACCGGACGGGCTGAGATTGCCACAGATCCCATGGGACAGGAAATTAGTGATGTGTTTGTGATGCTCAAACCTAAGAAGTCGTGGCAGACGGCTAAGACCAAGGAGGGCCTCATTGCCCGTATGGAAGAGGATCTGGAAAAGATCCCAGGCATGCAGTATAGTTTTTCACAGCCCATCGAGCTAAGGGTCAGTGAATTGATAGCCGGTGTCCGTTCTGATGTTGCCATCAAGCTTTTTGGCGATGATTATGAGATATTAAAGTCAAAGGCAGAGGAGATCGTACGAGTTGTCACTCCTATCCGGGGGGCCGAGGATGTGAAAGGAGAACAGGTGGCAGGGTTGCCGGTAGTACAGATAAAAATTGACAGAAGCGCCATTGCCCGTTACGGGATCAACGTATCGGATATACAAGATGTTATTACAACGGCCATTGGCGGTAAGGCCGCCTCACAGGTGCTCGAAGGGCAGATGCGATTTGACCTTTTGGTCCGTTTTACCGAGGAGGCAAGGAATAACGTAGAAGAAATCAAAAATATCCTGATTAGCGCCCCAGGCGGTGTGCGTGTGCCGCTAACCCAACTGGCAGATATTTCCGTTGAAGAGGGACATAACCAGGTCAGCCGTGAGAACGGACACCGACGTATCGTAGTGGAATGTAATGTACGCGGCAGGGATATTGGCAGCTTTGTTGCGGAGGCGCAAAAGAAGATACGGGAAGGTGTGGATATCCCCGCTGGATATTACCTGGACTGGGGCGGCCAGTTTGAGAATATGCAACGGGCAAGGAACCGCCTTGCAATCGTTATCCCCATTTCCATGGGATTAATTTTCGTACTTCTCTATACGAGTTTCCGTTCCTTTAAAAACGCCGCACTTATTTACGTAAATGTTCCTTTTGCAGCAACGGGAGGGATCGTGGCGCTGTTTTTGAGGGATATGCCTCTGAGTATCTCTGCCGGGGTAGGATTTATCTCGCTTTTTGGACTATGCGTATTAAACGGCACCGTTATGGTATCATTTATCAATGAATTCCTGCAAGAAGGGAAAGAAACGAAAGACGCTATAATAGAGGCAGCTTCAACACGACTCAGGCCCGTACTCATAACTGTTATGGCAGATATTATCGGGTTGTTACCGATGACCATATCTACGGATGTCGGGGCTGAGGTACAGAAACCGTTGGCAACGGTGATCGTTGGTGGGGTATGTTTCTCAAGCTTTTTGACCCTTTTCGTGATCCCTGCACTCTACCAATGGTTTCCTAAAAGGATTGAGGCTGCATAAAAAGGCAATACTTACCACAGAGGTCACAGAGAGCGCGGAGATGAGTAGAGATGCAGGGAGACAAGAAAGAACAGTTATAGTACTTGTGGCAGAAAAGATTACTTTGGTGAAATAGTATAAGAGCTGTAAATGAGGTAAAAAATGGAAAAGATTGAAATTGCCAGGTCAGTTTTCTTCTTTATCCTTGCCGGACTCTGCGAAATAGGCGGAGGATACCTGGTATGGCTCTGGCTAAGGGAGGAGAAGAGTATTTGGCTCGGTTTATTCGGAGCGATTGTGCTGGTTATCTACGGAGTTATTCCAACATTCCAGCCTGCAAATTTTGGCCGGGTCTATGCCGCCTATGGTGGCGTATTCATAGTTCTCTCCATTCTGTGGGGATGGCAAATTGATAAGATATCTCCTGACAAATTCGACCTGATAGGTGGTTTTATTGCCCTTGTTGGTGTGGTTATTATCATGTACTGGCCAAGGGGATGATTTTGATAGGCAGGGGGTGGCATGGACTTCCTTGGCTGGTTCAATCTTGCAGATTGAACCATACATTTTGAACTGAGCTATAGATATGAATACCTGCTATAAAATGAAAATATACCAAATGTTTCGGTTCAATCGAGGACGATTGAACCAGCGACTGGGGCCATTGCATTGAAAGAAGGTGGGTACATTGTGAAAAAGTGGTTTATATGTATACTGCTCATTTTATTGCCGTGTGGTTGTGCAGAGACCCCACATGCTGAGCATGGTCAAGAAATGGCTCTTCATGAAATGAAAAAAGGTCATCTTTTCGGATGGGTTGAAAAGCAACACGTTAGTTTAACAGATAAGCAAATTGATGAGATTGCTCACTATGACGTTAAAATCGGTACAAATGAGAAAACGATTGTATATTATTCCATGTCTAGAAGACGTGGTCGGGGTGAGATAGGTAAGGCATTCATGGTTAAGGGTGAAGGAGAACACGGCCCTTTTGAACTGGTTGTTGACGTTGATAGCAATAGAATTCAAGAAATTCATGTTGTTAAAAATCCTATAGATTGTACAGGAGATTCCGTCATCAACAGGGATTTTATTGAACAATTTATTGATAAAGACCTTACGTTTCCTTTTGAAATCGTTAAAGAATCGCAGGATGTGCTAACAACACCAACTAAAATAAAACCAATAAAAATGGCGCCTATCACTTCTGAGAAAATTGCAAAGGAGCTAAGAAAATGGCTGGTCATTGCCAAAGTACTTAAGCTTAACTAAATGTATTGTATAGGAATGTAATAGTTCACCGTAGGAAAAAGATTTGACAAGATAACAGGATAGACCTGTCTGCCGTAGCACAGGCAGGCATGATATAAATTAAATTAATTTCTGACAGGATATACAGGATTAACAAGATAAAAGCTACCTTAATTCATCCTGATTATCCTGTTAATCTTGTCAAAATTAAGTCTTTGTTGTTGCTACGGAAAAACCTATAGGACTTATTCTTAATTTTGGGGAAAGCAAAGTTGAGGTTAAACGAAAGGTCAAGGATTTAAAGTAAAAGATATACAGGATGAAAAAATTATCATGTAAATCCTGTTCATCCTGTCTAAGATAGCTGAACTATTACGACATAATGATAAAAGAACATATTGAAACACATAAGTTGATTATCGAGGGAATGGATTGCCAGGATGAGGTGACGATTATCGAGAAGAAGTTGAAGTCCCTCTCCGGGATAAAAAACTTCGAAATCTACCTTGCGACTCAGGGTGTAAAAGTTGTTTATGACCCTTCGTTAATTTCAATCCAACAAATAATCAAGAGTGTTACAGAAACGGGATTGAGGGCGTCGGTTGCCAGGAAAGCTAGGGCAAAAATCGCCTGGTGGAAGGAGAAGAGGATTATAGCCCTCTTGGCGTGCGGTCTTTTTACCATAACGGCCTTTGTATTAGAAAAAATAGGATGGAAAGGGGTAATAACGATTATTCTTCACAGTACGGCTATTATTGTTGGTGGTTATTATCCTGCAAAGATGGCATTTGGCGCCTTAAGGACATTAACCCTTAATATCCGAACCTTAATGGTCACATGGGCTATTGGGGCTGTGACTCTTGGATTGTGGGAAGAGGCAGCCACGTTGGTTTTTATTTATTTGTTAGGTGATATCTTAGAAATCTATACCGTGAGCAAATCAAGGGGTGCCATAAAAATGCTCATGGAACTGGCGCCGAAAGAAGCGCTTGTCAGGAGAAATGGGAAGGAAACGGTTTTACCTGTGGAAGAAGTAGAAATCTCCAATGTTATTATCATACGGCCGGGAGAAAAGATACCCTTGGATGGAAAGGTATTAAAAGGCTACTCCAGTGTTGACCAATCTCCCATTACCGGTGAATCGATTCCTGTAGAAAAAAAGGAAGGGGATGAGGTCTTTGCAGGTACCTTTAATCAAAGGGGCGTCCTGGAGGTAGCAGTAACAAAATTATCTAAAGATACCACACTTGCAAAGATTATCCATTTAGTGGAAGAAGCGCAGGCAAGAAAATCCAGCTATCAGCGTTTTGGTGAAAAATTTGGGAAATATTACACCCCTTCAATGTTTGCTCTGGCCTTCGCTGTTGCGGTCGTTCCTCCCTTATTGATAGGTGGATTTTCTTATTGGTTCTATAGGGGATTGGTGGTGCTTGTCGTATCGTGTTCTTGTGGTATTGCCCTTTCGGTCCCTGTTGCTGTGGTTGCGGCTATCGGGAATGCGGCCCGACACGGGGTTCTGATAAAGGGCGGGATTTATTTAGAACTAGCTGAAAAGCTGAAGGTCATCGCATTCGATAAGACAGGAACCATTACTATTGGTAAACCAGCAGTTACTGATACCATACCAATGAATAATCAAAGAGAGGAAACAATACTCCAGTTAGCAGCCAGTATCGAGAGCCATTCAGAGCACCCTCTGGGAGAAACTATTGTAAATTATGTAAAGGAAAGAGGATTAAATCTTCAGACTGTGGACACCTTTGAGTCCCTACCAGGAATGGGTGTAAAGGCAAGAATAGGCACTCAAGAATATTGTATTGGTAATAAACGCCTTTTTTCGCAGTTCTCAATCCCTATTGATAAAGCCCTTGTCCATATCTCCGAGTTAGAGAAACAAGGGAAAACAGCCGTATTGTTAGGTTCTCAGAAGGAACTTCTGGGAATTATTGCAGTAGCCGATAAGGTTAGGAGGGAGGCAAAAGATGTCATCCAGACATTAAAGCAGGAAGGAATCAAAAAGGTTATTATGCTTACCGGGGATAACGAAGGGACAGCGGAATCCATTGCAAGAGAAGTTGGTGTTGATGAATATTATGCAAAGTTGCTCCCGGAGGATAAAGTAGAGGCTGTGAAAAAACTAAAGGAGAAATATTCTTACATTGCCATGGTGGGAGACGGGGTAAATGATGCCCCCGCTATGGCTGAGGCAAATGCAGGGATTGCCATGGGAGCTGCTGGTACTGATATAGCCATCGAGACCAGTGATTTTGTACTCATGTCGGATGATCTGGCAAAGATTCCTTATATCATTACCTTGAGCCGAAGGGCAGTAAGAAATATCCGTCAAAATATCATCGTCTCCCTCCTTATCATTGCCTTCCTGGTGCCAGCAGCCGTTTGTGGATGGATTGGCCTCGTACCAGGACTCCTGATTAACGAGATAGGTGGATTAATTGTTATAATCAATGGACTAAGACTTTTGAGGTAATAAAATTAAGTTTACTAAAGTCCTTCAATGATTAATAATTTCATTTTATTTGTGCGGATTTACGGTAGGGTGAGTTAAGCAGAGCGAACCCACCATTTGCAAATATATTGAAGGTGGATTCGGCGTAAAAACCAACGCCTTAATCCACCCTACTCATAATTTAAGGAAGTATGACTATGTTCGAACGGTTAAAATCCGTAGTCAAAAATCTAAAGCGCGAGTTCACGGTATATCAACTTGTGTTAAAAGATAGACGGACTCCCAGGTTAGCAAGGTTGCTTCTCTGGATTGCAATTGGTTATACGCTCTTGCCTTTCGATATCATCCCGGATTTTATACCAATTCTAGGCCAACTTGATGATATTATCATCGTACCTGCTTTGGTCATCCTGGCTTTGAAAATGATTCCCAAAGAGGTTGTTGAAGATTGCAGGATCAGGGCAAACGGTGCTAAACAAGGAATAAATGATTTACGTTAAATCAGTTAGATAGGCCACGTTCAACGGGTAGCACATAGCACTCACAGATACTATTTCAAATCAGAGAGGTTATGATATGTTCCGTCATAGAGATTTCCACAAAAACAACCGTTCGCATGGCCACACTCATGGTGCCATAGATCCGGCTATTTTGACCACTCAACGGGGTATTTGGGCTGTCAAATGGACTTTTCTTGGGTTGCTTGCAACTGCAATTTTTCAGGTCGTTATCGTCTTTGTTTCTGGAAGTGTGGCACTTCTTGCAGACACGATCCATAATTTTGGTGATGCCTTTACGGCAATCCCACTGTGGTTCGCTTTCACGTTGGCAAAATGGCATCCTAATAAACGGTTCACTTACGGCTACGGTCGCGTGGAAGACTTGGCAGGCGTAGCGATCGTGCTCATTATTACGTTCAGTGCTATTGTCGCCGGCTACCAATCCATTAACCGCCTTTTTCATCCTCAGACCGTGGGACATTTATGGATAGTGATAGTGGCATCGGTGGTCGGCTTCTTTGGTAATGAGGCTGTAGCAGTATTTCGTATCAGGATCGGCAAAGAGATAAGCAGTGCCGCCCTTATTGCCGACGGCTATCACGCCAGGGTAGATGGCTTGACCAGTCTGGCCGTCCTTTTTGGTGCGGTGGGAGTCTGGCTGGGATATCCCATTGCAGACCCTATCATAGGTATTCTTATTACTGCTGCTATATCCCGCATCGTATGGCAATCTGGCAAGATGGTATTTACTCGCTTGCTCGATGGAGTAGACCCTGAGGTGGTTGAAGAAATTAAACATTCGATAAATCACACCACCGGTGTACAAAACGTCTCCGAAGTGCGGATAAGATGGTTAGGCCATAGACTTCATGCAGAGGTAAATATTGCCGTGAATCCGAAACTCTCTGTTGAAGAAGGACATGAAATCGCCAAAGAGGTACGACACCAGATTTTACACCATCTGCGCTATCTCTCGAATGTCACGATCCATATTGATCCTGTAAACGCTTCGGGTGAGGAGCATCATCGTATTAACGGGCATTCACATGGTAATCTGCCTGCACATTCACATCAATAGTTTCATAGATGTTATGAGTAGGTTGGACAACCTACTCATAACACCAAAAAATTCACTTGACATATCCTATCCTCCAGGATAGGATACAAACCATTAGTTGGTATACAAATTATGAAAACACATACATCACATCCAGATATAATAAAACGTCTCAATCGGGCTTATGGTCATTTGAATAAGACAATTCAAATGGTTGAGGAGGAAAAGCCTTGTATCGAAGTTGCACAACAGCTTCAGGCAGTGGTTAATGCTCTTAGCAGTGCAAAGCATTTGTTTGTACAAGACCACATTGAACATTGCCTTGATGAATCTATATCAGGCAATTCTCAAAAAGCAAAAGAGATGATTGTTGAATTCAAAGAGCTTACTAAATACTTGTAAGATTCATTTAGTGGATTACCAAATAAATTTCTTTACTACCCTGTATAATTCTCTTACGTTATCCTTCATGTTGACCACTTAATACATAAATTATCCAATTTGCCATGTATAAATATTTTAATTTTGAATATAAAACTACCTTACAGAAATACAGAATAATAATGAGTACCATAACGGTCTTCACAGTTGTTTATTTACCCTGCTTTTGTATAACGAGCACTGGAAGCAATAATCACAAATTAGCAAATAAAAAGATTTCACTTGAAGAAGCCATTAACATAGCCATTGAAAAAAATCCGCAGTTGCAGTCAACAAGAGATCAAGTAGATGCTGCCGTTGGTTCATTACGTCAGTCAAGACTATATCCAAATCCAGTTTTGGAACTTTTGGCAGAAGAAATTCCGACTAATGAAGTTGGGTTGAATCAGAGCCAAAACCTTGTTGGTATAACCCAGCCAATTATTACAGGCGGCAAAAGGGGATTAGGAATAAAGGTAAGTGAGAAATCAAAAGAAAAAGACGAATTCGAAAGAGATGCAGTTTTACTGGCTGTTATAGCCGACACAAAGAAGGCATTTTATAAAGTTGTAGCTGACCAGGAAGGTTACGCCATTGCAAAGAAGGTAGAAGAAATTGCAAAAGGTATTTATGAGAGTGAGAAAGTCAGGTTTGATGCGGGTGAAGTTGCTATTACGAATGTCCTCAGGGCGGAAGTTGAATTGTCAAAAGCAAGAAACCTTGTTTCCAATGCAGAAGGAAATCTTCAAAATTCTATAAAGGAGTTACAAACGGTGATGGGCACTCCAGAGGAAACCGTCAATGGCGTGATGGGAAAGCTCTTAACGAAACCTGGAGAACTATCGCTTCATGAACTTGAATTAAATATGAAGAGTAATCAACCATTCCTTAAGGCATCAAAGAAGAATATCGAAATAGCAGAAACACAATTGACGCTGGGGAAAAGACAGGCTATCCCCGACATTAATGTATCGGCAGGCTATAAACGGCTTACTCAGGAAAACGTGGACACCGTCCAGATGGGCATTGAGATACCTGCCCCCTTTTTTAATCGTAACCAGGGCAATATACAAAAGGGTAAAGCCCTTTCAAGGAAGGCGAAAAGTGAGAACCTGTCGGTTTACAACGACCTGCTATTTCAGTTAAAAAAGAATTTCAACTCATACAACGTGGAACGGAAGCGTGTTATTGAATATAGGGATAAGATTCTACCAAAGGCGGAAGAATCCCTTAAGTTAATTACAAGGGGCTACAGAGAAGGTGAGTTTGATTACATAGATCTGCTGGATGCCCAGAGGACTTGGGCAGAAACGAGGATTTCATATATAGAATCCTTAAAAACTTTAAACCTGTTAATTGCGGACATCGAAAGACTGGCAGTGACTAAAATAGGGGAACAATAATGTGGAATATAAAGAATCTTCATTTTAAAAAGATATCCGCAATTTGCATTGTCATCCTGGTAGGAATTGTTCTGGCAGTAATTATCCTGCGAATGGAAAAAACAACGGTTAGCGATTCACATGAGGATGCTGTCACGGAGCACGAAAGCGCTAATCACGTAAAGGGACATCATGGCGGCAGATTGCTATCAGAGGGTGATTTTCAGGTTGAGATAACAATTTTTGAACGGGGTATTCCACCCCAATTTAGAGTATATGTTTTTGATAAAGGAAAAGCGGTTAACCTTGCTGAAGTAAAGCTGACCATAGAATTACACAGGCTCGGTGGCAGAGTAGACGTAATTAACTTCCAAAGAGAAGGTGATTATCTTCGCGGTGATAAGGTTGTTGAAGAGCCGCACTCTTTTGATGTCAAGGTGTTGGCAGAATGGAACGGTCATACCTATCGCTGGGAATATTCACAGGTAGAGGGGAGGGTCGAACTTACTCCTGAGGCAGTACAAAACGCGGGGATCGTTATTGAGACTGCCGGACCTGTTCAGATGAAGACCGCTCATGGGCATCCCGGTGAAATCAAGTTTAATGCCGATAAGGTGGTTCATATCGTACCAAGGGTTTCAGGGATGGTAACAGAAGTATATAAAAATATTGGTGATGCGGTCAAATTTGGTGATGTCCTTGCCGTCCTTGACAGCCGGGAACTAGCTGAACTCAAGAGTGCGTATCTAGCGTCAATTAAGCGTGTAGAACTGGCCCGAGCGACATTTGAACGGAAAGAGCGGCTTTGGAAAGAGAAGATCTCTTCGGAAAAAGACTATCTTGTTAGTCGTCAAGCATTGGCTGAAACCGAGATAAACTTGCAAGAGGCTGCACAAAAGTTATTGGCATTAGGACTTTCCCAAGCTGACTTGGATAGCATCCCTGAAAAGACAGGGAGAAGCCTTACACGTTACGAGATACGTGCATTGTTTGATGGAGTAGCTATCGAAAAGCATATCTCCGTTGGTGAATCGGTCAAGGAGGATGCTGATATTTTTGTCCTTGCCGATTTATCGACGGTTTGGGTCGAAGTCACGGTGTATGCAGAGGACTTGAATGTGGTAAAAGTTGGACAGACCGTTACGGTGAAATCTGATATTTTAGGTCTGGAAACGGACGGCATACTGACGTACCTCGGTCCACTCATCGGTGAACAAACACGGGCTGCCAAAGGAAGAATTATTGTGCAGAACCCGGAAGGGTATTGGCGTCCAGGCCTCTTTGTGAATGTTGAAATCGTACAGGAAGTGGTAACAGTACCTGTAGCGGTATCAGTAGATGCTATACAAACATTCCGTGATTGGTCTGTCGTTTTTGTACAATACGGCGAACTTTTTGAAGTCCGTCCATTGGAGTTGGGGCGAAACGATGGACGATGGGTAGAGGTATTACACGGTCTCTTACCGGGCGAGAGGTATGTTGCACGCAACAGCTTTATCCTTAAGGCTGAATTAGGCAAGACAGGGGCAACACATGATCATTAACTAAAACAAAACTGATTCTATAGTAAAGGCAATAAGTAAGTAGACATAAAAATATAAGGCTTGTCATTCCCGCATGCTTTTAGCGGGAATCCAGACTTGTCCTCGACTTGACTGGAGA
>Ga0209514_10009222_pt1 | contig 10914 bp, 10 predicted proteins | sample Subgrocontami58m_FD_187452 | JGI IMG/M metagenome (GOLD analysis project Ga0209514, IMG submission 187452) | Subsurface groundwater microbial communities from S. Glens Falls, New York, USA - GMW37 contaminated, 5.8 m (SPAdes) (version 3) | ecosystem: Environmental > Aquatic > Deep subsurface >...
ATATCACCGAACTGAACGCTGAAACACGTTGTTCTCTTTTCGAACCCGCCATGTTTTTCACCGATCGTATTTTTTAGTCCAAGACAACGCTTAAACGTTTCTAAAAGATCTATATCTTTCGATGTTAGATTAATATGTCTTCCATCAGGTGAAAGATTGCCATCCGTTGCCAATAGGCCAACGGCATAGGCCAGTTCAGGTGACCAAACTTTTGTAACCGTTTCCTTTGGTTTGATGCCGGGCATTGTCTTATTTTGTGGCCGGTGGCTGCGCTGCTGGCGCCACAGGCGCCACAGGCGCCTTCTCTTCCGGCGAGGTCGTCACATCTGGCGCGACCGGTGCTGCCACATCGGATGCCGGCGCGCTGTCAAGGACGCTTCGGACGTTCACATTTTTTGAGAGGTGCGCCAGCGAAATTGAAGTGACAAGGAACAGGATCGCGGCGATCGTCGTCATCTTGCTCAAGAACGTCGCCGGGCCCCTGCCGCCAAAGACCGTTTGTGAAGCGCCGCCGAACGCCGCGCCGATATCCGCCCCCTTGCCGGCTTGCAGCAAGATGAGGCCGATCAAAGATACGCAAATAAAATAGTGAACTACGATCAATGCTGTGCTCATAAAAACAGTGGCTAGTGGCTGGTGGCTAGTGGCTAAAGGCTATCGCGGACTAAAGTCCGCTACTCCTCATCTAGTCACCAGTCACTAGTCGCTAGTCACTTCATTTCTGCCCGGGCGCCTGTGCGATTATATCGCAAAAGCCCTTGGCGTCTAAACTTGCCCCGCCTATCAAAAGCCCGTCAACGTTCTTCTGGGCGAAGATCTCCTTGCAATTGCTAGCCTTGGCGCTTCCGCCGTAAAGTATCTTTATATTATTCGAGGTCGGCGCGTCATAGAGCTTAGCGATATAGTTCCTGATGAAGTGATGCGCCTCGGCGATCTGTTCGTTGGTCGCGTTCCTTCCCGTTCCAATAGCCCAGACCGGTTCATAGGCGACGACAAAATTCTCAAGATCCTTTTGTTGTATCGTGATAAGACCGTTCTTTATTTGCTTTTCCAAAACCTCGAACGTCAGCCCCTTTTCGCGTTCTTCAAGTGTCTCGCCGATGCACATAATGGGGACCAGGACGTTTCTTAAGGCGGCGAGGATCTTCTTGTTCACGCTATCGTTCGTTTCGCCGAAATATTTCCTCCGCTCGGAATGCCCGATGATCACATATTCGCACCCGATATCTTTCAAGAGAGGCCCGCTTATCTCGCCGGTATATGCCCCCTTGTCCTCCCAAAAGATGTCCTGCGCCGCGAGTCGGATGTTCGAATCGGTCAGCGCGATGCCTACCGAGTAGAGGGACGTGAATGGCGGCGCCACCGCGACCTCTACGTTCGGCGAGGTTTTAAGGTGGGCCTGAACGCCCGTGACGAGCATCAGCGACTCTTCAATGGTGCAGTTCAGTTTCCAATTAGCTGCTATCAATTGTTTGGACATAAAATTTTTGTAGCGCAGGTCTTTAGACCTGCCAGAATTGGCAGACCTAAAGGTCTGCGCTACACGTTATCTTAACCTTCTAGTGCCACCAATCCCGGCAATTTCTTCCCCTCAAGGAACTCAAGGCTCGCGCCTCCGCCGGTCGAAATATGACTTATCTTGTCCGCAACGCCGGCCTTGTTAATCGCCGTGACCGAATCACCTCCGCCGACGACACTCGTCGCGCCGCTCTCGGCCACTGCTTGGGCTATAGCTATCGTCCCCGTTGAGAAGGGCTCGATCTCAAATACCCCCAGAGGCCCGTTCCAGAAGATGGTCTTGGCACCTTTTAGCGCTTCTGTAAAGAGCGTTATTGTCTTAGGCCCGATATCAAGCCCCATCAGGCCTTCGGGGACATTGGCGTCATCGGTGACACTTGTCTTTGCCACTTCGGCGATCTCGGCCGCAACAACGTGGTCGACCGGCAGGACAAGGTTTATCCCCTTATTTGCCGCGCGTTCGATGATCTTGTTCGCGGTGTGGACCTTCTCCTCTTCAAAGAGCGACTTGCCTATCGTGAAACCTTTGACCTTCAGGAACGTAAATGCCATTCCCCCGCCGATGACGAGGGTGTTCACAAGGTTCAAGAGGTTCTCGATGACCGCGATCTTATCGGAAACCTTGGCGCCGCCAAGGATGGCTACGAACGGTTTTTCCGGGTTCGATAATATATTCCCCAGCGACTCGACCTCTTTTTTCATCAAAAAACCCGCCCCTTTTACGGCCACGAACTTCGCCATGCCGGCGGTCGATGCATGCGCCCTGTGGGCCGTGCCGAAGGCATCGTTTATATAGACATCGGCTAGTGCGGCGAGCTGTTTTGAAAAAACCTCGTCGTTCTTCTCTTCTTCGGCATGAAATCTCAAGTTCTCAAGGAGCATCACCTGGCCCGGCTCCATATCGCGCGAGAGCTTCTTCACCGCGTCACCCACGCAATCCTCTGTGAATATCACCTTTTTGTCGCCCATAAGCTCGGAGAAACGCTCGGCTACCGGCATCAGCGAATATTTTTCCTCGAACCCCTCGCCCTTTGGCCGACCGAGGTGCGAGACCAAGATCACCTTCGCGTTTTTGGAGATGGCGTATTCTATTGTCGGCATCGCCGCCTTGATGCGCGTATCGTCTTTTATCTTCCCCTCTTTGATGGGGACATTGAAGTCAACACGGATGAATACGCGCTTCCCTTCGATCGGCAGTTCGTTGATATATTTTATCGGCATACAATTACGTAGCGCAGGACTTCAGTCCTGCCAATACTGGCAGGTCTAAAGACCTGCGCTACAAATCTTTACAATCTCTCCCCCATATACTTCGCCAGATCGATCATTCGGGCCGAGAAACCGGCCTCGTTGTCATACCATGCCAGAACTTTAACGAGGTTTTCGTTCACCTTTGTATATTCCGCATCAACGGTGGAGGAGTGGATGTTGCCGATATAGTCGCACGAAACGAGCGGCTCGGTCGAATATCCAAGAATGCCCTTCAACTCGTTCTCGGCCGCGGCCTTCAAAGCAGAGTTCACTTCTTCTGCCTTCGTGCTCTTTTTGCAGAGGCAGACGAGGTCAACGCACGAAACGTTCGGTGTTGGGACGCGGATGGCAAAGCCATCGAGTTTTCCCTTCAGCTCCGGCAGAACAAGGCCAACCGCCTTTGCGGCTCCTGTCGTTGTGGGGATCTGGCTCATCGCACCGGCTCTGGCGCGGCGCAGGTCTTTGTGCGGACCGTCCATCAGGCGCTGGTCGTTCGTGTAAGAATGAATGGTCGTCATGAAGCCGCGCTCTATTCCGAATTTATCGTTCAATACTTTAGCGACCGGGGCCAGGCAGTTCGTTGTGCAGCTTGCGTTTGAGACGACGTTGTCGGTCGCGGGGTTATATGTCGTGTGATTGACACCATAGACAAAGGTCTGGACGTCGCCCTTTGCGGGGGCCGAAATGATGACCTTCTTTGCACCGGCGGTCAGGTGGGCAGAGGCCTTATCCTTATCGGTGAACTTTCCCGTGCATTCCAGAACGATCTGTGCGCCGGCCGCTTTCCACGGGATCTTCGTTGGATCGGTCTCTTTTGAGACGGGGATAACCTTGCCGTTGATGACAAGGGCGTTCTCTCTTGCTTCGATAGATACCTTGGCTCTTCCAAAGACCGAGTCATATTTCAGGAGGTGCGCCATCGCGGCGACGTCAAAAACGTCATTAATCCCAACGAATTGCACCATTGGGTCGTTAATGGACTCGCGCATGATGATGCGTCCGATCCTGCCGAAACCGTTGATACCGATCTTTACTGGTGACATATTAGGTTCTCCTTTTTTGTAGTTGCAGAGCTTGCTCTGCCAAATGTGTAGCGCAGGCCTTCAGGCCTGCCGATACTGGCAGGACTAAAGTCCTGCGCTACAGATTTCGCAAAGCGGGGGCGAATATACAATTTTTGCCGAACACGTCAAGCCCTCAAATTTATCGCGGAATTTTTCAGTTGGACCCAAGGTGACGAAAATGCCCTTTTTTTCCAACGCCCGCCATATCTTTTTCCTTGAAAGTGAATACGTTTTTCGTATAGGGTGCCGGCCATGCTCAAGAGGGATCTTTCAAAGATAGACGGCTATGCCACGCTTGTCGGGATGATGGTGGGGTCGGGGATATTCGTGGCGATCGGCGAGGCAGGGCAATATGCCGGGCCTTCAACGGTCCTGGCATACCTGCTGTTGGGGCCCGTCACGCTCCTGATCGCCATGCCCTATGTCATCTTTCAGAGCACCCCTCTCGGAAATATCGCGGGCGGCGCATACATCCATATCAGCCGGACGTTTAAAACTCATTACATTGCATTCATTGTCATGTGGCTTTCGTGGCTCACTTATGTCGGGGTCTTAAGCGTCCTTTCGCTATCTGTGGGGAGATATCTTGAGGCCATCTGGCCCGGCCTTGATCCGCAGGTCACCGCGACCGGGTGCATCGCATTTTTCTATCTCATCAATCTCACCGGCGTGAGGCAATTCGGCCGGATGCAGAGCGCCATGTTCTTCGTTCTGATCGCTAGCCTGCTTGTCATCATCGTCCCCGGCATTTTTTATGCCAAGGCGGCGAACTTTACGCCGTTCCTGCCGAACGGATTTCCGGGTTTTTTAAAGGCCCTTCCGATACTGTTCTTTGCGTACGCGGGCTTTGACTGCCTGTCGCAGACGGCGGGCGAGACAAAGAACGCGGCCCGATCGCTCCCTCGCATTTTTGTCGTGGGCATTTGCGTTACGATCGCGATCTATGTGGGGATGTCGGCAGCTGCCTTCGGGACATATCCTTACGACCTGCTCTTTCAATCCAAGGCACCGCTCGTTAACGCGGTGCGGACATATCTGCCCTTTGGAGGCGCGATAGTCACGGTGGGCGCCCTAATGGCCTTCCTCACGACGATCAATGCCTGCATGATGGTTCCGTCGCGCATCCTCTACGCATTTTCCGAGGACCGCGTAGCGCCGCGCGCGCTTTCGAAACTCAACGATCGTTTCAGCACGCCGCATCTAAGCCTCACGATAAATGCGGTGATCGCGATCGCCCTTATCTGGACGAGGTCTATCGGCTACTTGATCAGCATATCGATACAGGCGACGATCATCCTCTACGTCGCGGAGTGTATCGCAATGGCCTCGCTCCCTCTCGTGAACAAGGAACTCTTCGGACAGGTCCCGTACAGGATCTCTGGAAAGTGGCTCACCGTCTGCGGCATTGTTGGCGCTGCGGCACTTGCCGTCCTCTATGTCCATATACCGGATCCGATCCCGGCGCCTCTTATTATCTGGACCGCAGTCGGCACCGCCTTCTATCTCTTCGAGAGACGCCAGGGCAGAAAAGACAACTTCGACTACGCCGCAAATCTTTCTGTGTTTCCGAATAATGACGCAAACTCTTCGTGTCTGCTGGCCACGGGTGAGGGCAATTCCTGACCGTTTGTTCGCCATCTCCTCGGCCTTTTTGGCGGGCGAAATAAATATTACCCCGATAACAGCATATAATGTAGCTTGCCAATTACGTTAAAACAGTAGCTGGAAGCCTCTCTTAGAAGCGAGATACAAAAACAGGAAGATCTTTCATGCTTCTTTTGCGGTTCACGCCGGGGGCTTATCCTTGATATGTTCCAGAACTCATCAAGGCCTTTCTATCAGATGTGCACGCCCATTGAACTCCCACGCATGGATGAGGGCTTTGCTGGCTGGATCATGACAAGATTGAACTCTTCGGGAGTAACAATTGACAAGGAGATGGCAACTGTTCTGCTTGACAAGGTTGATTGGAACCCCAACTATGCCCAGATGATAGCTTTTCATTTGGTTGCCGACGATTCCGGAGGTGCGGTGACCGCCGAAAAAATTGTCGCCGTCCTTGATGATCTATGCCAATTAAATGGTTATACATATACAAGCCTTTTCGACTCCCTATCATCAAACGCGCAAAAAACGCTGAGGCTCGTTGCAATGAACAGAGGTCAAAGTCCATTTTCGAAAAAATTGCTGAACAAATTCGATCTGACGAGTTCAAGCGTTCAGGCGGCGATACAAGGGCTTGTGAACAAACACATCTTGGACGACACGTCATCTGGCAAGAACATGATCTTTGACGACCCGCTATTTTTGAGATGGATCGAGCAGAGGTTCGTGAAACTTTAAACAACGCCTGCGCCCGTCTTGTGATTTTTTCCTCCCATAGCGCTCAAGAAAGTGCTTGCAAAATTTGAGGGGGGGGGTAATATGCGACACGAATTTAAATTTTCAAAGGAGATACTATGCTAAAAAAGATCGTGATGGCGGCCATGGTGTTTTGCACGGCGTTAGTTTTAAACTTAAATATTGCCGGAGCTGAAGAATTTGCTGAACGCAAGGGTTTTCTGATAGGCCTTGGACCCACTATTGGGGGTGAGACCAATATCCTAAAACAAGTTGCCGGTGGTGCGCGTTTTAGATTGGGCGGGGGCTTCAATGAAAAATTCTTATTATATTGGGATAGCAGTTATTTCTATACACGAAAGAACGGTTCAGATTATAGCATAGTCCAAGAACAGGCAAAGGCCCAATATTTTGTCTATGATAATTTCTATGTCAACCTTGGCGGCGGTTTAGTTACGGGTTCCATTAGTTGCAGTTCAATATCGGGCGGTGTTACGACCACTACCGAACAATCCAAGCTTGGGTTTGTGATCGGCGGTGGCGCCGGTTATGAATTCAGGCTTACAAAGCATTTTGTTATGGCTCCGGAAGTCACGTTCGATTACGATCGAATTAAAGGGGTGAATTATTATATCCCCGCCGCTTATCTGCATCTTGGGTGGTATTTGTAATATTTTAACAAAGGGGACGACATGAAAAAGATCGGAACGATTCTTGTTATGATATTGTTGTTGGCGGGATGCAATAAAGGCGGTGTTGGCGAAGAAAAAGAGCAGCTCGGCCTTGGTATAGACAACATTGCGGGTGAATGGACAACGTCAGATAGTTCAAAAAATCCATGGAGCGCGAAAAAACTGTCCATAAGTTACACAGGCAGTCAAGCCTCTAACACTGTTGAAGTACTAACTGTTGATACTGAAGCGCCAACTACTGAAATGCCAACCACTGAAGCACCAAAGGGCGGCGAATTGAATGAATATGAAAATGTTGGGGTGCCAAGCGGGACAAACATAGAAAAATCAGTCTCACAAAAAAATAACAATGATGACGATGAACTGTCAAAGAAGAAAAAAGAAAATGAACTACTAGCAAAAAAGAAAAAAGAAGATGATGAGTTACTATACTATTTAGCAAAAAAGAAAAAAACCGGTGGTGGCAGTGGCTCTACAGAAACGGCGCCAGTGATACAGCCGCTACTTTCTTTGTACGTTACTACCGTGAAGTCGGACGGTTCAACTGGCCCTTTGTCAAACACATCCGCCGCTGCGAGGGAGTCCTCTTCGCTGATCAAGCTAAGACTGGAGACTACGCCAGAGCGAGAAGACTTTTATCTGATCCGTAAGGTGAGCGAAACCACATATCTTAATATATGCGAATGTGAGAGCGGCGAATGCACAGATGCTGACCATGACCGGTGCTACACATATTTTAAGGATATTGTGGATTCCAACACGCCGGGCGCCTTCAAAAAAGGCCTGTAGACAATTCGCTTCGCTAGAAAATTTATCTTATCAACTTAAGGATGGATATCTCTTCGGCTTTTTTGGAGGGTTTTTTGATGTCGGAGAGGTCGAACTGCCACGGGTCAACGCCGTTCGTGAACATCTCCCACATGGCCAGATCCTTCACGTCCTTTGTCTTTCCATAGAGGTCGGGATATAGAATGATCGCGTCGTCAATGAAGGCGACGGATTTATATATGATATCGACAGTGACCGGCCTGTCGAGCTTTACGTGAAAGCTCGTTGAACCGTTTTTCTTGTATTTTTCGAGATATGACGGGTCGTTCTTGTCTGTCAGGTGCGTCTGAATGAACCACGCCAGCGTTTCGGCGTTATTTGAGTGCATTCTGATGCACGCGTGGCTGGCCGCCTGTCCGATGCTCCAAGGCTTGCTTGTCCCGTGGATGCGCACCCCATCACTTAGGGGCATCTTGACCGGCCCGAGCGGATTCCTTGGCCCCGGCGGGGTGATCTTATCGTTCTTTGCCCACGGACTGTCGGGCGGATACCACCACGGGTTCCAGATGAGTTCCTTCAACTCGTCACGCATGACCGGCGTTTTATAGGCGAGCTGGCCGACAGCGATCGGAAATTCCAGAACGGAAACGGCATTCTCAAAGAGGGTCAGTTTGGTCGCCGGAATATTTATCACGATCCTGTAATCCTTCTCTGCTTGGACCGGAGGCCCGGTCTCGCCCAGATTTAATTGAGCGAACTCGGTCTTTGGACTTGTTGGCTTTGGGATCGGCTCCGCCTGCTTTGTGTCATCCTTGGCGAAATAGGGTTCTCCCACCGGCAGCTTCATTGCCGGATATGATAAGAGGCTCACGCCAAAGGCCACCAGAAATATGCTCGATAATCTCATATTGGTAATCTCCTATCCCAATGTTGAGCATAAATTGTGCCAAGAAATTTCGGCTAGAAATGACGATGGCGGATAATACCTACCAGTGTAACTTATCGGTATTATTAACTATTTAATTTTAGGCAAGATTCTGTAAAATTATGGTAGTGGGTATTTTGACGCTTAATGGGTGTCAAAAATGGCGCTATTGAATGTTATTCGTAGATACGGCCAGCGGACAACTCGCTTTGATATTCCCTGATCCGGTCGTCAAGTTGGGAGGACATTTTTTTTGCGCGGCCTTGGTTGGTTGCCCCTGTCTTTTTCAACTCATCCCTCGCCATTTCCAAGACTGCAGCTGCACCTTTATAGTCTCCGGAGGCCGCAAGCAGTTCCCCCCAGGCAAGGGCCACTCTTGGGCGCGCCACCTCCTCGGCCAGTTCGTATCCCTTCTTGGCATGTTCTATTGCCTGATCTAACTCTCCCTCCGCGGCCAGGGCCTTTGCATAATTCAAATAAAACGGCCAGTAATCGGGCATTGCCTTTATGGCGTTCTTCATAAATTCAGCCGCTTTTTTAGACCTACCGGCGCCCATATAATAGCGGGCAGTTGTCCCTGCCATGTGCAGGTTGTTGGCGACTCCGCCGGAGCGGTCGATATAACTTTCGGCGGCCTTTGCGGCGTGAAGATGCATCTTGGCGATCTTGTCATAGTATCCCAGTTCTTTATAAATGTCGGCAAGCAGGTCAACATGCTGGTCAAGGGTTATCTGTATCACCTTGTCGTATGTTTCGGTGTTGTTCTCAATAGCAGCCAGTCGCCACTCGATATATTTTGCCGCCTCTTTCAGCAGGTTCTGCTTGATCGCCTTTGACGAATAGCAGTCGGCGAGGATTTTAAAATAGTCCGGCAGATATGGCGAATCGGAATACTTTTGGACGAGCTCTTCGGCCAGCTTTATTGTCGCCTCTTTATCGCCTTTCCCGGTGTTCAACATGCCTCGAAGGGCATCTTCCAACGCCAGATCATCAGGTTTTGCGGCCTGGATGATGTGAAATGCCTTTTCATACACGGCGTGCGCGGCGGCGTTATTATCTTCGCCGGCAAGACGGTCGGCCTCGCGTATCTCGTCATGGCCGGGCTGTTTGTACGATGCCTCAAGGAGGAGATTCTCCATCTCCACGGCAGAGCCGACATCGTTAAATCTTAGGAGTTCTTTGCCATCTGGGCCAAAGATGACGAATGTTGGAAACCCCCTGACGCCGAATTTATCCATCAGTTGCTGATTCTCGGCCTTATCACAATTGATCTTCAGCCGGACAAAGTTCCTCAGTTCCGTGTCAACGCTGCGCTGATTGAATATCCTCTCCTCCATGAACTTGCAATAGGGGCACCACTCGGTGGAGAACGCCACGATCATCGGCCGGCCTTTTTCGGCGGAGGCTGCGGCAGCCACGTCCCATTTGTCGAGCCAGTCGAGCTTGGGCACGGGGCCTGCCTGTTGGCGCGAATGGCACGCCGATAAAAATAGGAGAGAGATGAGAAATATTTTTTTCATTTGCCAAACAATCCCTTAAGGAGTTGCTTGCCGGCCTCCTTTGCGGCGGGGGCGACCTTGTCCTGAATGATTTCCTTGGCCTTCTGGGCAACGAGTTGTTGAACCACCTTCGTGAATAAGCCCGCCAGATATTTTTCATCGGGGGCGACCTTTGGGTCCTTTGCCGTCCCTGAGACCTTGAATGGAGTGGCAAGCTCGCCCGTTTTATTGGCCATGATATTTCTTGCCGTCTCGTTCGTGATCAAGACGGAGGTCGAGGGTTTTAAAAGGGCGAACTCGCCGCCGAAATCGAGAGATTCGTTCTCCAGCCCCATCGAGCCGGAGAGCGTCACTCGGTATTTCTGGTGCTGCCACTTTACGCTCGGAAGCGAGGCAACGCCGTTCGCGACATTGAACGTCGCGTCGAAATTCTGGCATGAGGCATCGAGCGACCTTAGCTCTTTTAACCCAGCCTGATTCAGCCCCACGTTCGCTGTTGCAAGGATGTTCCAGGCCGGATTTCCAAATATCTTTTCGCCGAGTTTCAAAGACGGGATGTCGCCGTTCGACAGGTGAATATTTCCGCTGGCCTTGAGGTTCTTTTTTATCGCCACGGGGTCGGTCCCGTGGCCCGAGACCTGTGCTTTTAATGTGCCGGTCCCTTTAAGGATGGACTTTGTCGCGGGAATGGCCTCCATGTTCACGTTTGCTATCGAAATGTCGGCATCATAGGCCGCATCACCTGCCGCAACAAACGAACCGCTTCCCGTGAGAGAACCGCCATAGAGGTTTCCCGTGAGCGAGGCGAGGGTTATCTTGCCCCCCTTATATTTGATATCGGACTTGAGATTTGAGAT
>Ga0209514_10009223_pt1 | contig 10914 bp, 9 predicted proteins | sample Subgrocontami58m_FD_187452 | JGI IMG/M metagenome (GOLD analysis project Ga0209514, IMG submission 187452) | Subsurface groundwater microbial communities from S. Glens Falls, New York, USA - GMW37 contaminated, 5.8 m (SPAdes) (version 3) | ecosystem: Environmental > Aquatic > Deep subsurface >...
CCGCTGATGCGTGGCCGCGCCAGGGCCGGCGCGCCGGTATCGCGCGCGGCATCCAACCTGACGGTATTTCGCGATCAACTCGCCGAACTCGACGCCGATGTTGCAGCCGGCAGCATCGGCCGCGAACAATCGGAAGCGGCGCGCGGCGACCTGCAGCGCGGATTGCTGGAGGATGTCGGCGCGCCCGCGGCCAGCGCGGCTGCGCCGGCCAAGCGTTTCAAGGCGGCGGCCATCGCCATCGGGATTGCGCTGCCGCTCGTTTCGGTATTGATGTATCTGGGCCTGGGCAGCCCGCAGGGGCTGGAGCCGGGAAAGGAAAACGCTGCGCAGGGCGCGTCCCACCAGCTCACGCGGGAGCAGATCGACACCATGGTTGCGCGTCTGGCGCAGCGGCTGGAGTCGAACCCGGATGACGGCGAAGGCTGGGTCGTGCTGGCCCGCTCCTACAACACGCTCGGACGCTACGCTGAGGCAGCTGCCGCCTATGCCAAGGCCGAAGCGAAGTTTCCGCAGGATGCGCAGCTCCTGGCTGACTACGCCGACAGCCTGGCCATGGCCCAGGGGCAGGTCCTGCAGGGTAAACCGGAGACGCTGGTGCGGCGCGCGCTGCGGGCCGACGGCAACAATCTCAAGGCATTGGCCCTGGCCGGAACCGTGGAGTTCGAAAAGCGCGATTTTGCCAAGGCGATCGAATACTGGAGGCGAATGTTGCCGCTGCTGCCGCCGGATTCGGAAATGGGAAATTCAGTTCGCGCGAGCATTCAGGAAGCGCAGGAAAAGCAGGGGGGCATGGCGAAGTCGTCGACTCTGATCGAGCAGAACAAGCAACAGGGCGCACCGAAGTCACCGACTGCGACCGCCGCCGCGAAGGCGAAAAGCGTGAGCGGGACAGTCAAGCTTGCACCGGCGCTTGCCGCACGCGCAGCAGCCGAAGATACAGTGTTCGTGCTGGCGCGGCCGGCACAGGGTGGGCGCATGCCGCTCGCGGCCGTTCGCGTCAAGGTCAAGGACCTGCCCCTGGCGTTTTCGTTCGATGACTCGATGGCCATGAACCCGTCGGCGAAGCTTTCCGATTTTGCCGAGGTGGTGGTGGCGGCGCGCGTGTCCAAGTCGGGCAATGTGGTGCCCCAGCGCGGCGACCTGGAGGGAGTGAGCAAGCCGCTGCGCCTGGGGACGACCGGCATCTTGGTGCAGATCGCGAACGAAATCCAGTAAGCGTTGGGCGATATGCACCGCCTTAATTGCTGTCGTATGCCACCAGCCGGACTTGCGCGCTCCCGCGCGCCAACCGGGTTTTTGGTACGGACAAGGGGTAGAAGCGCGGAGGTTCTATACAAGATCGTCGATTGCGTACGGACGGGTTTTCGTCCGTGCGCAATCGACGATCCGCGCGGACGGCTGCCGTCCGCGCAAATTCGAGCGCCACAGTTCGAAGTATCCTCCGACGTCTGCCGATGTCGGCAAGCAGCCATTGCGCGCTGCGCGCGCCAACCGTGTTTTGGGTACGGATAGAAACCATCCGTACCCAAAACACGGTTACTGGTAAAAGCAACAACGGCTTGGGCTTGTCTTTATACGGGATCGTCGTCCCGGTTCAGATCGTCCTTGACGGGCCCTAGCGCTTCTCGATGCCGATCAGGTGCAGCGAGTCTTCCCGGCTTTGGTTGTACTTGTGCAGCCTGATCACCAGCATCATGGTGACGCACACGAATACGCCGAACAGCACGATGATGGTGTTGATGCCGAAATTGGCGCGGATCATCAGCGCATACAGCGCCAGCATCAGCAGGATGTTCAGGTTCTCGTTGAAATTCTGCACCGCGATCGAATGTCCGGCCGAGAGCAGCACGTGGCCGCGGTGCTGCAACAGGGCGTTCATCGGCACGACAAAAAAACCGGCGAGCGCGCCCACCAGAATGAGCAGGAAATAGACCAGCGGCATCCAGGTGACGAAAATCAGGGACATGACCGCAAAGCCCATCGCCACCCCGACCGGCAACACGCGCAGAGACTGTTTCAACGGCACCATGCGTCCCGCAAGCACCGCTCCCAGCGCGACGCCTATGGCCACGATGCCCTGCAGGATCGCGGCGTGGCTGAGAGGCATTTCCAGGCGGCGTTCGGCCCACCTGAGCACGATGAACTGCAGCGTCGCGCCCGCGCCCCAGAATAGCGTGGTGACGGCGAGCGAAATCTGCCCCAGCTTGTCGCGCCACAGGGTGGCGAAACAATCGACGAAATCCTTGACCATGACGACCGGATTGCGCGTCTGCTCGTGATAGCGCGCGCCGGTGTCAGGGATGCGCAGGTTGAATACCGCCGCGATCAGGTAAAAAAGCGAAATCACCAGAATCGCCGCTTCGGGCGGGGTGTCGATGCCGGTCTCGATGCGGGGCAGGTCGATCGACAGCAGCAGCGCCGAAACCCTGGGGTTGATGAGGGCGCCGCCCAGCATGGTGCCGAGAATGATGGAGGCGACCGTCAGTCCCTCGATCCAGCCGTTGGCGATCACCAGCTGCCGTGGCGGCAGCATCTCGGTGAGAATGCCGTATTTGGCCGGCGAGTAGGCGGCGGCGCCTAGCCCGACCACCGCATAGGACGCGAGAACGACCAGGTGAGTGCTTATTCCCAGCAGCGCAAAATAATCGTAAAAGAACATGAGCGCGCAGCCGGAAAGCTTGATGGCATTGGTGACGAACATCACTTTGCCTTTGGGCATGGAGTCGGCAAAGGCGCCGACGAAGGCGGCGAGCACGACGTAGGACACGGTGAAGAAAAATTTCAGCAGCGGCGTCATCCATGCCGGGCCATGCAGGTTCACCAGCAGAGCAATCGCCGCGATGAGCAAGGCATTGTCCGCCAGCGACGAGAAAAACTGCGCCGCCATGACGGTGTAGAAACCGCGATTCATCTATGGGAAATGGTTGATTCTGTTGTTGTAATTGGAAGCTGGGCGTTTTATACCACGACCCAGCTTGGAATCGGGGAAAACGGTCATAAGCTGTTCTTGTGAGGGAATTTATGATTCAATAAGGCGGGATAATACATCAGCCAGGGCGGGCAGGGATATGGCAGACAGAAGATTGCAGGTTTTTCATGCGGTGGCCAAACAGAGCAGCTTCACCAAGGCCGCCGAGACGCTGTTCATGACGCAGCCGGCGGTGACGTTTCAGATCAAGCAACTGGAGGAGCATTTCAACACCCGGCTGTTCGACCGCGGACACGGCAAGATCTCGCTTACTCCCGCAGGCGAGGTGGTGCTGGACTATGCGGATAGAATTCTCGCGCTTTCGGCCGAACTCGATACGCGCATCAGCGAGTTGACCGGCGACATCCAGGGCCTGCTGCTGATCGGCGCGAGCATGACCATCGCCGAGTTCATGTTGCCGCGGGTGCTGGGAGAGTTCAAAGTCGCCTATCCCGCGGTCAAGGCGCGGCTGACCGTGGCGAATTCCGAGACCATCGAGCACGGCGTCGCGGCGCACAGCCTCGATATCGGCCTGATCGAGGCGCCTTCGCACCTTCCCAGCCTTTCCACCGAGGAATGCTGCGAGGACGAACTGCAGGTGGTGTGTTCGCCGGCGCACCCGCTGGCAAAGCTGAAGACGGTAACGCCCAAGCAACTGTTGCAGCACGCGTACATCAGCCGCGAGCCCGGCTCGGGTACGCGCGAAGTGACCGACAGCTATTTCCGCCGCGCCGGCATTGCGCCGGAAGATGTGAATAGCGTGATGGAGCTGGGCAGCCCGGACGCGATCAAGGGCGTGGTCGAGACCGGCTTGGGCTTTGCCATCATGTCCAAGGTGATCGTGGCCAAGGAAAAGCAGCTCGGCGTGCTGGTGGCGCTGCCGCTCGCGCCCAAGCTCACGCGCACGCTCTCGCTCGTCTATCCGAGGGAGAAGTTTCGCTCGCGCCTGGTCTCAAGCTTCGTCGAGTTCTCCAAGGGCAAGCTGAAGAGCACCGGCAAGGGGTGAGGGCTGATCCGCTTTTTCGCTCATCCGCCGACATAAATGCCGCGCCCGATCCGCGCCAGTTTCAAGCTTTCCGCCTTGAGACACAACCTCGGCGTCGCGCGCCGCCATGCGCCGGCGTCCAAGATCTTGGCGGTGGTGAAAGCCGATGCCTATGGCCATGGTCTGGTGCGTGTCGCGCAAGCCCTCGCTGATGCGGACGGCTATGCCTTGCTCGATCTGAACGAGGCAGTGCGCCTGCGCGAGGCGGGCGTCGCCAAGCCCATCCTGCTGCTGCAGGGAATCTTCCAGCCGGCTGATCTCGCCGTCGTCGATCGCTACGGGCTGACAATAGGGGTTCACGATTTCGGGCAAGTGTTGATGCTGGAGTGCAGCCGTATGTCGTCGCAAATCGCGGTCTGCCTCAAGCTCAACACGGGAATGAACCGGTTGGGGTTCGCCGGATCCCGCGTTCGCGCCGCCTACGGGCGGCTGCAGGCGAGCGGTAAGGTTACGGCGATCTCGCTGATGACGCATTTTGCCGACGCGGACGGCCCCGCGGGCGTCGCCGCGCAACTCGCGCGCTTCGTTGAATGGACGCACGGCCTGCAGGGTGAGGTGACGCTTGCCAACTCGGCGGCTGTTCTGCGTTACCCCGAAACCCATGCCGATCGGGTGCGGCCGGGGATCATGCTCTATGGCTGCTCGCCCTTCGCCGACTTGAGCGCAGAAGCGCTGGGATTGCAGCCGGTGATGACGCTGACGAGCGAGATCATCGCCGTTCAGGATCTCAAGTCCGGCGACCGGGTCGGATACGGCGGTACCTTCGCGGCGCAGCAAGCCATGCGCATCGGCGTGGTTGCCTGCGGCTATGCCGACGGATATCCGCGCCATGCGCCCGGGTTCAACGACAGGAGCACGCCCATAGTGGTTGCGGGCAAGCGCACCACCACGGTGGGTCGCGTGTCGATGGACATGCTTTGCGCCGATTTGAGTGCCATCCCGGAAGCCAGGATCGGCAGTCCGGTGACCTTGTGGGGCGACGGGCTGCCGGCGGACGAAGTCGCCGCCAGCGCCGGCACGGTCAGCTATGAGTTGTTGTGCGCATTGGCCGCGCGGGTGCCGGTCGTGGAGGTCTGAAAGCGGGGTATGATTCGGCCCTGAAAGGACAACAACGATGCCGATTCTGCTGCCGTTCAATCTCAAATAGAGGTCATCATGGCAATGCACAGCTATACCGCAATCGTGGAAAAGGAAGGCGATATGTACGTGGCGCTTTGCCCTGAACTCGACGTCGCCAGCCAGGGCGAGAGCATCGAGCAGGCAACCGCAAATCTGAAGGAAGCCGTGGAGCTGTTTATCGAATGCGCCGACCCGCAGGAGATCGCAAAGCGGCAGCACGGCGAAGTCTACGTGACCCGATTCGAAGCAGTGCATGGCTAAACTTGCCGTTCTCTCCGGCAAGGAAGTCTGCAGAATTCTCGTGCGCCACGGCTTCGTGGAGGTGAGAAAGCGCGGCAGCCACATTGTGATGCAACGTCGCACGTCTGCCGGCAGCACCACGGTTCCGGTGCCCGATCATGACGAGTTGAAGATCGGCACGCTTCAATCGATCATCCGGCAATGTGGTTTGCCGCGCTCGGAGTTCGAGTCCTAAAGTCTGAGACCGTGACGGGACCCAATCGTGGCTAAATCCAAATCCATTTACACCTGCACCGAGTGCGGCGGCAGCGCGCCGAAATGGCAGGGCCAGTGTCCGAGTTGCGCCGCTTGGAACACCTTGGTCGAAACCGTAGCCGAGGCCGCGTCGACGCACCGCTACAAGAGCGCCGCGGGCGCCTCCAGACTGCAGAAACTGGCCGAGGTGAGCGCGCGCGAAGCGCGGCGCCTGCCCACCGGGGTGGCCGAATTCGACCGCGTACTGGGCGGCGGACTGGTGGCGGGGCAGGTGGTGCTGATCGGTGGTGATCCGGGCATCGGCAAGTCGACGCTGCTGCTGCAGGCACTCGCCGTCATGAGCAGGGAGCATCTGGCTATCTACGTCAGCGGCGAGGAATCGGCCGAGCAAGTGGCACTGCGTGCTACGCGCCTGGGACTCGATTCCGGCGGGCTGGAACTGCTGGCCGAAATCAATCTGGAAAAAATCCAGTCGGTTCTCGCCGCGGCGAAGCCGGAAATCGTGGTCATCGATTCCATTCAGACGCTGTATTCCGAAGCGCTTTCCTCGGCGCCGGGGTCGGTGGCCCAGGTGCGGGAATGTGCCGCGCAGTTGACGCGCCTGGCGAAGCAGACCGGCACGACTATCGTTTTCATCGGCCACGTGACCAAGGAAGGTGCGCTCGCCGGGCCACGGGTGCTGGAGCATATCGTCGACACCGTGCTTTACTTCGAGGGCGACACGCACCAGAGCTTCCGCCTGATCCGCGCCTTCAAGAACCGTTTCGGCGCGGTGAACGAACTGGGCGTGTTCGCCATGACCGACAAGGGACTGAAGGGTGTGTCCAATCCTTCCGCGCTGTTTCTGTCGCAGCACGACGGCGAGGTGCCGGGTTCCTGCGTGCTGGTGACGCAGGAAGGCACGCGGCCTCTGCTGGTCGAGATCCAGGCGCTGGTGGATGCGGCGCATGCGCCCAACCCGCGCCGTCTTTCGGTCGGGCTGGAGCAGAACCGGCTGGCGATGTTGCTCGCCGTGCTGCACCGGCACGCGGGCATCGCCTGTTTCGACCAGGACGTGTTCGTCAATGCCGTGGGTGGGGTGAAAATCAGCGAGCCCGCCGCCGATCTCGCCGTGCTGCTCGCGATCGTGTCATCGTTGCGCGCCAAGCCGCTGCCGCAGAAGCTGGTGGTGTTCGGGGAAGTGGGCCTGGCGGGCGAAATCCGTCCCGCGCCGCGCGGGCAGGAGCGGCTGCGCGAGGCGGCCAAGCTCGGTTTCACCCAAGCGATCATCCCCAAGGCCAATGTGCCCAGGCAGGCGATAAGCGGCCTGGAAATTATCGCGAGCGACCGGGTCGAAGACGCGATCGCTCGCCTGCGCTAGCGCCGGCGCGCGAGGCTCGCGGCGAGCACGCCGCTGCGGACGGCCGTCTCCAGCGTGGCCGGGTAGTCGCAGGCGGTGTAATCCCCCGCCAGATAGAGATTGCCGACGGCAGTCTGATTGCCGGGTCGCGCGAGGCCGGGACGGCAGGAGTAGGTGGCGCGCTTTTCCGCGATCACGCGCGACCACAGCGGCTGCGGCAGGCCGGGCAGAAATGCGGTGAGTTCGCGATGCATGGCGCTCGCCACCACGTCCTGGGAAACGTTCTGATGGACGCCGCGCGCGCTGATCACCGCTGCGAGCAGCCCCGCCGTGCCATTCAGCCTGCCGCGATCGAATACCCACTGAATCGTGCCGCCATCGAAGCCGGTCATGGCCCGAGGCATCGACACCTCCCGCGGATACTGCAGATAGCAGGTGTAGATCGGCTCGTAGGCGAAGGCTGCCAGGCTCTGGCGTGTAGTCGCGAGTACGGGGAACCGGTCCAGCAACGCGTCGATTTGATGCGGCCCGACGGCGAGGATGGCATGGGTGTAGCGCTCCGGACTCGCGTCCAGGACGAAGCCGTCCACGCTCTGGTCCAGCGTTCGCACCGGCGTTCCCAGCCGCACCGAGCCGCCGTTGGCGCGCACAAACGCCGCTGCCGGCTCTGGGAACAGTCTGCCCAGATCGGTGCGCGGGATGAGAAAATCGCTCGCCTCGCGCGCGCCGTCCAACCCATCGCGCAACACGTTTAAGAACACCTGCGCCGAGGCCGAGGCGGCCGGGGTGTTGAGGGTGGACACGCACAAGGGCTCCCATAAATAGCGCGCGAGCGTCCCGCTCTGGCGGTGCAGTGCGAGCAGTTCGCTGACCGGCATGTCGGCGGCAATGCGATAAGCGTTGCGGCGCATCGCCGCCATGAAACGCATGGCGGCGATGCGCTCGCCCCAGGCGAGCCCGCCGGCAGTCAGCAGGGCTGCGACCAGATGCAGCGGCGCGGGAAGGCGCGGCGCGCGCAGGCTGAACTTGCCTGGGTACTCGATGGCGAGCGGCGCTCGCAGCAGCAGCCGATCCGGATCGGCGCCGACTGCGCGCATCAGGCGCAGGGTTTCGCGGTAAGCGCCGATGAGCAGGTGCTGGCCGTTGTCGAGTTCGATGCCTTGGATTTCGACCGAGCGCGCGCGGCCGCCCAGATGCCGTGCTGCTTCGAATACCGTGACCGGAATCCTTGCCTGTGCCAGTGCGACCGCAGCGGCCAGGCCGGCCCAGCCGGCGCCGATAATTGCGACGTTCACGCCGTCATCCAGGTCTTCCACGCAATCCACAGCTTGCGCACCGGGGTCAACGCCGTGCGCTGGGTGAGTACCCTGCAGCCGTCGGCTTCGATTTCCCTGAGCAGCGTGCGGTAGATTGCCGCCATGATCAGGCCGGGCCGCTGCGCCTTGCGATCCACTTCAGGTAATTTTTCGAAGGCCGCGGCGTAATAGCGCTCCGCGCGCTCGATCTGAAACGCCATCAAGCGGGCGAAATTCTCGGTCTGGCGCGCGTGCAGGACGTCGGCCGCGCTGACCTCGAATTGCCGCAGTTCGTTCATGGGCAAATAGATGCGTCCCTTGCGGCCGTCCTCGCCGACGTCGCGGATGATGTTGGTGAGCTGGAAAGCGAGACCCAGGGCGTGTGCGTAGTCCAGCGTCTTCTCGTCGCGGTAGCCGAAGATGGAGGCCGCCAGCAAGCCCACCACGCCGGCGACGCGGTGGCAGTACTGCTCCAGCGCGGCGAAATCGAGGTAGCGGTTCTGGCTCAGGTCCATCTCCATGCCGTAGATGATCTCGGCCAGATATTCGTGCTTGATGCCGAAGGGCTGAAGCGCGGGCTCGAGCGCCCGCGCCACCGGGTGTTGCGGCTCTCCGGCGTAAAGCCGGACAAGTTCCTGCCGCCACCAGGCAAGCTTGGCCTGCGCGACGCCGGTATCGGTGCATTCATCGACGATATCGTCCACCTCGCGGCAGAAGGCGTACAGCGCCGTGATGGCGCGGCGGCGTTCCGGTGACAGGAACAGGAAGGAGTAGTAGAAGCTCGATCCACTCTGTGCGGCCTTGTGTTGACAGTATTCGTCGGGGTTCACGGACATTCCGGGATCGGGGGCCTCAATTGACCGCGGTGAAAAAAGCGGCAGCGTGGCATCAGTCTGTCAACGCCCTGAATAGCAGCAAGGGCCAGTCGTAAGCTCTCAACACTGGTCGGTGATGGTAGACGTCGCCTTCGGCCTTGTCTATTTTTTCCAGAATGCGCAGACCGCCCTGGACGATGGTACGGATCTCTAGGCCTATGCGTCCTGGCAGTACGCTGCCCAAAGGCGCCCCCGATTTCATCAGCGCGCGCGCGCGCTCGACCTGAAACCGCATCAAGTCTTGCCATTGGCCGGATGTGTCGCGGCTGGCAATCTGGCTCTCGGTCACGCCAAAACGCAGCATTTCGTCTTGCGGCAGATAAATTCGGTCTTTGCGCCAGTCGACTTCCACGTCCTGCCAGAAGTTGATCAGTTGCAGGCTGCTGCAGATCGCATCCGAAAGCTTCAGGTTTTCTTCGGTCGCGGCGCCGAACAATTGCAGCAGCAGGCGACCGACCGGGTCGGCCGAGCGGCGGCAATAATCCATGAGGTCGGCGAAATCGGCATACCGGCCTTTGACCACGTCTTGCGCAAACGCATCGAGCAGGGCGTGAAACAGCGGCAGCGGCAACCGGTATCGGTTCACGATCTGCCCGAGTTCGGCGAAAAGAGGCCTTTGTGGCGCAGCGCCTGCCTCCAGTCGTCTGAGTTCTTGACGATAACCATCCAACTGTGCCAGTCGCGCGGCGGCCGCCAGATCGCCTTCGTCGGCAAAATTGTCCGCCGAGCGGGCAAAGCGGTAGATGACCGAGACCGGATGGCGCAATGGGGCCGGCAGGAGCACCGAGGCGACCGGGAAATTCTCGTAGTGGCCTACCGACATTAGCTTGAAATTCTTGAGGAATTACTTAAAGTTTGGGCTGACAGTATATGGGGAAATCGCGTAAAATTACATCCGCGCGAAGGTGGCGGAATTGGTAGACGCACTGGATTTAGGTTCCAGCGCCTTAGGGCATGGGGGTTCGAGTCCCTTCCTTCGCACCATGCCGTGGGGCTTGGTAAGTGGGTAAGCAAAGGGGGGCGCCTCCTTTCGATTTCCCGGTTTAGTTACGGACTTTGAGGGTACTTGATGCAAACAAGTTTGGAAAATCTGAGCCGGCTGGAGCGCCGCCTGAACATGGCGGTTCCGGTTGAGGAGATCGAGAAACAGGTCGACGAGCGTCTAAAAAAACTCTCCCGCAAGCTGCGCATGGCGGGCTTTCGTCCGGGCAAGGTGCCGATGAAACTCGTCGCCCAGCAATATGGACCGCAGGTACGCTCCGAGGTTATCGGCGACGCCGTGCAGAAAGCTTTCAACGATGCGGTGCGCGAGCAGAACCTCAATGTGGTCGGCTCTCCGCGCATCGAACCCAAATCGGGCGAGGCCGATGCCAAGAGCATCGAGTTTAGCGCCATATTCGAGATCTATCCGGAAGTGGTGCTGGGCGATATTGGCGAGAGCAGGATCGAGCGCCCCGCGCTCACGCTGGGCGATGCCGATGTCGACAAGACGCTGGCAATCCTGCGCAAACAGCGCCAGCATTTCCACCGGGTGGAACGGCCGGCAGCAGAGGGCGATCGCGTGACGGCGGATTTTTTGGGCACGATCGACGGCGTCGAATTTACCGGCGGCAAGGCCAGCGATTTTGTCTTTGTGCTGGGCGAGAAGCAGGTGCTGCCTGAGTTTGAAGCCAACGCCCTCGGACTTGCGGCCGGCGGGAACAAGACGTTCGATTTGACTTTCCCCGCCGATTATCATGGCAAGGACGTAGCCGGCAAGAGCGCCGGCTTCGAACTCA
>Ga0209514_10009224_pt1 | contig 10913 bp, 13 predicted proteins | sample Subgrocontami58m_FD_187452 | JGI IMG/M metagenome (GOLD analysis project Ga0209514, IMG submission 187452) | Subsurface groundwater microbial communities from S. Glens Falls, New York, USA - GMW37 contaminated, 5.8 m (SPAdes) (version 3) | ecosystem: Environmental > Aquatic > Deep subsurface >...
GTCATATTTTCCTTCAAAACCACCGTGAGCAACGATCTGTTGCTTTATCGGGAGACCATTCTGACATCATCGGCTACGGAAGAAAATCAAGGAGAAAATACAAGCTTTTAGCTTTTAGGAGGAGGTTCCCAAAACTACAAACTACTTGCTACAAACCACTAACTACAAACTACAAACTAAATTTCATGACCAACCTCACCGCCATCATTCTCATACTCGCCTCGCTGGGGCTTTTTATCTTTTATGTAAATCCCACCTATCGCGAAGAAACCGGTGCTTCGGTTCCCGCCGAAAAGAGTATCAAGGAGCTTCAGAACGATCGGAGTGAATACGAGGAAGCATTGGAAAAAAGCCGAGAAATAGAGATTGCGCGCACCGGTCTCATTGCCCAATTCAACAGCATTTCGGAAGAAAATAAAGAGCGTCTCCTGAAGCTTTTGCCCGACCACATTGATTCGGTGCGACTTATCATTGATATCAACACCATTGCCGCGCAGTACGAAATGACGCTCAAGAACATTGATATCGTGGAAGGAAGCGAGACGGGAAGTTCCGCGGAGGGAACTATCGGCCCTTCGGAGGAACTGTACGGAAAAGTGTCTTTCGCGTTTTCGCTCAGTGGTCCGTATGAAAAGTTTCGCTCTTTTCTACGCGATTTGGAGCAGAGTCTGCGCTTGATAGACGTTACCTCGGTCGCTTTTGGAACAGGGAAAGAGGGAGTGTATGATTATCAGATGACTATTCATACCTATCGATTGAAATAATTACTACGAAAGCTTATAGCTTTTAGCTGATAGCTTATAGGAGAGGCGAATTCTCTGACTAACAGCTAACAGCTAGAAGCTATCAGCTGTGCGCTATGAGTATCTTTGATCACATAGACAAGAAAGCGTTTATCGCCGGCATCGTGGTGATCCTCCTTGCCGTCGGTTTTTTGTTTTACCTGCTCGGCGATACTCAAGAGTCCTCGTCGGCGGTAACGGAAATAGCCGTTTCTCCTCTTGAAGGGGAGCTTGGGCGAGAGTTACTGATGCTTTTGGCAAAGCTCAAATCCACGAAACTTGACGCGAGTGTCTTTACCGACCCTATTTTCAAGAGTCTGCGGGATTTCGGAGTTGATATCGCCCCCCAGCCGGTCGGGAGACGAAACCCGTTCGCGGAGTTTGGAGTCGGCGCCGGCGGTTCAGGAAACAAAAATGCAGCGGCTGCGGCAAAGTCATCTCCCTTGAAATCGGGTACCAAAATAACACCTCCTCCGCCAGCGGAACCAACCGATGAGTTTTCGTTTTGATAGATTGAAAGAGTACGCACATGAATTACATTGATATGTTTTCGGGTGATTCTATCTTTCTTAAATCATAAATCCTAAATCTTAAATCCTAAATCATAGATCTTTAATCTTTCAACTTAAATCTTTACTCTTAAATCTCTCCCAATGACTCTGCTTGATAGTTTAATTTCAAAAGGAATTCTCGCGAAGAATGATGTCGCTACTGTAGAAGCGGAGGCGAAGAAATCCGGCGTGGACATTGAGTCCGCCTTACTCAGTCACGGTATTTCGCAACAGGACATTCTCTCCGCAAAGGCGGATATCATCGGTATTCCGCTCGTGAATTTGGGAAACAGAGAAATTCCCTTTGACATTCTCAAATATGTTCCCGAGGAGTCCGCGACTTTCTACCGGTTCGTGCCTCTTGATATGCGCGATGGGGCGCTTGAAATAGGCATTGTTGACGCCGACAACATTGAGGCCCGCGACGCCATTAACTTCATTGTTTCAAAACTCGGAGTGCCGTACAAGCTCTCTCTCATTTCTGAATCCGATTTTGAGAAAGTGCTTCAGTCATACAAAGGGCTTTCCGGGGAGGTGACCCAAGCGCTCTCCGAACTGGAAACCGAGCTCGGGGTTGAGGAAGATATACTTCCTACGCCGAAAGAAGGGGCGACCGAGACCAAAATCATAGAAGACGCTCCGGTAACAAAAATCGTGGCGACGATTCTCCACTATGCCGCCGCGGGCAACGCGTCGGACATCCATATAGAACACATGGGGGGAGAAGTGCGCGTGCGGTTTCGAATGGACGGCGTGCTCAATACCTCGCTCATCCTTCCCGCGAAGGTGCACCCGGTGCTTCTCGCTCGAATAAAGATACTCTCCAATATGCGCATTGACGAAAAGCGCAAACCGCAAGACGGCCGATTCAGCGCCACGATTGAAGGACGACGCATAGACTTTCGCGTTTCCACATTCCCTTCCTACTACGGTGAGAAGGTGGTGATGCGTATTCTGGATACCTACAAGGGGGTGAAGCCACTGCAGGAAATGGGACTTTCCGAACGCAATCTCTCCCTCATCCGCGATGCCATCAAGCGTCCCTACGGTTTAATCCTTATTTCCGGACCAACCGGCTCCGGCAAATCAACCACGCTCTACGCGATGTTGAACGAAGTTGACCGCGAAAAGTGGAATGTGCTCTCGCTTGAAGATCCTGTGGAGTACACGATTCCGGGCATGAGCCAATCACAAATTCGTCCCGAGATCGGATATACCTTCGCCACCGGACTGCGCCACACCCTTCGGCAGGACCCTGACATTATCATGGTGGGAGAGATTCGGGACAAAGAAACCGCCCAGCTCGCGGTGCAAGCCGCTCTCACCGGACACCTTGTGTTTTCAACCATTCACACGAACAACGCCGCCGGCGTGATTCCGCGACTTATTGATATGGGGGTTGACCCGTTTCTCATCGCGCCGACCCTTACGCTTGCTATCGCCCAACGGCTCGTCCAGATTATCTGCCCGAATAGCGGGAAGCGTTTGCCGGTTGAGGGAAGTATTCGGGCGTTGATTGACAAACAGCTCGCCGATTTACCCGAAGAGTTTCGCAAGGATATCCCAATCGCGAAGGAAGTCTTTGCCATTGAACCGTCCCCGGACTGCCCCAAAGGTACAAGGGGAAGAATGGCGGTATTTGAGGTGCTGGAGATGAATAAAGAGCTGGAGCAGGTGATTTTGAAAAACCCAATGGAGGCGGAGATTCTCAAGGTGGCGCGCAAACAGGGCATGCTCACCATGCGGGAGGACGCCATGCTCAAAGCGTTTCGCCGCGAGACCCCGTGGGAGGAGGTTAATAAGTTGTAGCATACCAATCTACAAATGAGACTAATCTGCGAATACCTGCGAATAAGAATAAGAAACAGGATTAGTCCGCCTGTCGGCGGAAAGCGTTTGGCGTTTAGAGAAGAGAATTATCATATTTCTAACAGCTAGACGCTAGAAGCTAACAGCTTTTTCAGTTATACTATAGGATATGGATTCCAAATCAAAAAAAGTCTTGCTCGTGGACGACGACCAGTTTCTCCTGAATATGTACACGCTCAAGTTTCGAAACTCCGGTTTTGAGATAGAAACGGCGAACTCCGCGATTGTAGCGCTTCAAAAACTTCGCGACGGACTTCTTCCCGACGCGATACTCGCCGATGTCGTGATGCCCGCGATGGACGGGCTTGAGTTTATCAAGCGTGTCAGAGAAGAACAGCTTTCTCCCGCCTCGGCGATTATCGTGCTTACCAATCAGGGACAGAGCGCCGATATAGACAAAGCCAAAGCTCTCAATGTTGAGGGCTACATCGTAAAAGCGACGACTATTCCGTCGGAGGTGGTGGAGGAGGTGAAGAAGATTTTGAGTAAGCACTCAAAATCTTGAATTATTCTAATTACCCTAATTACCCGAATTATTCTAATGAAATATCAATGGGGAAAGAAAATCCCAAGTACGATTTAGAGGAAAGAACGGCAAAGTTTGGCGAAGAGGTAATTAAATTTGCAAAGAAAATTCCTGCTAATCCTGTTACACAGCGAATCATTCCGCAATTAGTTGCCGCAGGGACTTCGGTTGGGAGCAACTACTGTGAAGCTGATGATGCGGAATCTAGAAGAGATTTCATTCACAAAATCGGCATTGTGAAGAAAGAGGCAAGAGAAAGCAAGCACTGGTTCCGTATGATTTCTATCGCTACTCCTGAATTAACGGAAGAAGCAAGGATATTATGGAAAGAGGCAAACGAATTGAATCTGATTTTTAATGCAATAGTACGAAAGATTAGAAATAAAAAGGCATGATGGTTGGTTTTTTTAGGGACTTTTTAGGTTAATTAGATCAATTAGAGCAATTAGGATAATTTTTCCCATGTCAAAAGAACTTCTCAACGAACTTATAGAGGAAACCATTCACGAGGGGGCATCGGACCTTCACCTCCTTCCGAATCGTCATCCGGTCATCCGCGTTTCCGGTCAGCTGGTCCCTCTGGTCAAACGCCCGATTCTCTCCTCCGAGCATACCCGCGGGTTTATTTCGGAGTTTCTTACCGACGGTGACCAAAAATTGTTTCTTGACCGGAAAGAAATAGATTTTTCCTACGCGTTTAAGAATCAGGCGCGATTCCGCGGGAACGGCTACTTTGAAAAAGGGGTGATAGCCATTGCGCTTCGGCTCATTCCTCGCAAGATTCCGACGTTTCAGGAGTTGAATCTTCCGGATGTGCTTGAGCTCTTTACCAAAAAACGGCAGGGATTCTTTCTGGTGGTGGGTCCCATGGGACACGGCAAGAGCACGACGCTTGCCTCTATGGTGGAGCTCATCAATGCCACGCGAGCGGAGCATATTATGACCATTGAGGACCCGATTGAGTACATGTACGAAGAGAAGCTCTCAATCATTGACCAGCGAGAGGTGCGCATTGACACCAAAGACTTCAAGACCGCGCTCATTTCAATGTTTCGGGAAGACGTCAATGTCGGCCTCATCGGAGAGATGCGCGATATAGAAACAATCGGTTCGGCGGTAACCGCCGCGGAGACCGGACACCTCATCTTTTCAACACTCCATACCAACAACGCGGCGCAGACGATTGACCGTATTATTGATATCTTTCCGTCCGGTCAGCAGGACCAGATTCGCCTCCAACTCGCCTCGTCGCTCTCGGGGATTTTCTCACAGCGTCTGGTGCCTCGTATTTCCGGCGGACTCATCCCCGCGTACGAACTCATGATTGCGAACAGCGCGGTGGCGAATCTTATCCGCGAGAAACGTTCGCACGAGATAAATACCGTCGTCGAGACGGGAGTTGAGCAAGGTATGATTGATATGAACCGATGCCTCGCCGACCTGGTGCGACGCGGAGAGATTACTTCCGAGAACGCCTTTGCCTACTCTCCCAATCCGCAGACGATGGCGCGATTGTTGTAATATGGAGAAAGATTTCAAACAATGGCATTTCAGAAAAGAATCACTTCACAAGGAAGACATTCGACCGTTCTTTAGCGAGCAGGAAGTATGGTTTTGCGCGCTCGGGGCTAATGTCGGTTCGGAACAAGATGGAGTTGGGACAAAATTTTTGAGACCTGTTATTATAGTAAAAAAGTTTAACGCAGAAATATTTTGGGGTGTCCCGACTACACGAAGAAATAAAAGAGGCGAGTTTTACTTACGGTTCTCTTTCCAGAAAGATGATTTTACCACTGCGATTCTTTCTCAGATCCGTTTGATTGACGCTAAACGGCTCTCTCATAAAATTGGGATGATACGAAAGACTGATTTCAAGGAATTGAAAAAACGCCTCACCTCCTTTTTGAAGTGAAGCGTCCTTTCTTTTGACCTCCGCCGAAGCGGAGTCGGGCTCAAGGCCATTTGTAATGTACAGGTTAGCAGATACAAGAAATAAAGTCAAGCAACACTATGTTATTCACCTACAAAGCCCTTGACCCTTCCGGTCGACCTCTCACGGGGAGCATTGACGCTCTCAATATTGAGGTGGCAATCAACGCCTTGCAGAGGCGCGGGTTTGTCATTTCTTCTATTGCCCCGGAAGGACGCTTGCCGTTTTTGTCCAGAAACATCGCGTTTTTTCAGCGCATCAAGAATAAAGATGTCGTAATTCTCTCTCGGCAAATCGCCACCCTGTTCGCGGCGCAGATTTCCGCGCTTCGCATCTTTCGCTTGCTCGCGTCTGAAATTGAACGCCCCCTGCTCAGTCAGATTCTTCTTGCCATTGCTGACGATATTCAGAGCGGGAGTTCCATCTCAAAGGCGTTAAGCAAGCATCCGCAGGCGTTTTCCAATTTTTATGTGCAGATGGTTCGTTCGGGCGAGGAGGCGGGAAAGCTGGACAGCATTTTCGCTTTTCTAGCCGATTACCTTGAACGGACCTACGAGGTGACTTCAAAAGCGAAGAACGCGCTGGTATATCCGGTCATCGTGGTGATCACCTTTGTCGGGGTCATGGTGCTTATGCTTACCACGGTAATACCGAGTGTGAGCGCGTTGGTCGCGGAGTCGGAGCAGGAGCTTCCCATTTACACCAAAGCAGTGCTTGGGGTCAGCTATGTTTTCGTTCACTACGGATGGTTGATGCTCATCATTCTTGTAATCGCCTGTCTTTTTCTGTGGCGTTTTTCAAAGACTCCGCAGGGGCGGTACACCTTCAGCGAGCTTAAAATACGGATTCCGTACATCGGGACGCTGTATCGTAAGTTGTATCTCTCCCGGATCGCGGACAACCTTCATGTCCAACTTTCAGCCGCGATTCCGATTATCAAGGCGCTTGAGATGACCTCGGAGGTGGTTGATAATGCGATTTTTGAGGGTGCTCTCGCGGGCGCCGCGGAGAGCGTAAAGGGGGGTTCGTCTATTGCCGACGCCCTTTCAAAGAGTCCGGTTATTCCGGGAATTATGATTCAAATGATTAAAGTTGGCGAAGAATCGGGGGAACTGGCGAACATACTGGAAACCCTCTCTCGTTTTTATCAGCGAGAGGTGACAAATGCCGTGGATACACTCGTTTCGCTCATTGAGCCGGTACTCATCCTTGTTCTGGGTCTCGGCGTAGGGCTACTTTTGGCAGCCGTGCTCATTCCGATTTATAGCGTCGCCGGCGCCGGGTAATCCCCCTTATCAAAGGGGGCTGCCTTGGGGGGTTGTTATCTCCCTTATCAAAGGGAGTACCGCCGTCTTCGGCGGGGAGGGTTGTGACAACCCCCGGCTCGCAGACTCGCCACCCCCTTTGATAAGGGGGATGACTTATCCACAGCCCCTATTTATACTCTTGATTTCCTAGGGTATGATTAACACCTGCTAGTCTTATGACAATTACAGATTCAAAAAGAAGAGGATTCACCCTCATTGAGCTTTTGGTGGTAGTTGCCATTATTGGGCTCCTTTCCAGTATCGTATTCGCCAGTCTTGGCGGTGCGAGGGCAAAAGGGAGAATTGCGGCGGCGCAGGGGAGTATGCGGGATATCGTAACGAGTGCTATCCTTTGTAAGGATGGAGGAGGGACTGTTAGAATCCCAGCCTCCCCTGACTCTAATACTGGAGGAGGTGGAAATGTATGTTCCAGTACAACCGATACCGCAACAAAGTACAGAGCATTACCAAGCGGATGGAATTACTGTGATGACAAAGAAACGAGTTCGGGATGTCTAAATGATATCTCTGTAGCTGATCCAGTTAAGTTGAAAGCCAAGGGAGATAACAAGGAGATTACCTGTACAGAAAGCGGTTGTAGTACCAAGAATGCGACCGATGTGGATGATTAGCTTGTTATCCACACCTTAATCATATGTTTGGTGTTAAAAAGGTATCATTTGAGTTAGAATGTAGGAGTGATTTTTAAGACTGCTCTTGTCGAGAGAGATAGTCAGGTTTATTTATCAATCTATTATTTATTTTAATGAAAAATCTTTTTTCTTATAAAAGCAAGCAGGGCTTCACCCTCATTGAGCTTTTGGTGGTAGTTGCCATTATTGGACTTCTTTCCAGTATCGTGTTCGCCAGTCTTGGCGGTGCGAGGGCAAAAGGGAGAATTGCGGCGGCGCAGGGGAGTATGCGGGATCTTATTACTAGCGCTGTTCTTTGTTTGGATGAGAATCAGACGGTACAACTTCCAACAAAAGATACTCAGAATGGAGGAGCAGGTGTAATTTGTAAAGATAAACAAACCACCCCTGCTGCCTCTACCATTGTTACTACTTCATACAAAGATCTACCAACTGGATGGACGTATCGTGACGGTGGTAATGCCACGGACCCAAAACTAATCGCAGGTGGCGATAGTAAGACAATTACTTGTGACCAGAGCGGATGCGTTACCAACTAAATAATATCTTTGTTTTTTTCCACACCCCTTATCGCATTCTGGAAAGAAAGGAGTATACTACAGGGAGTCAAACAATGACCCCTCTTGGGTTCAGAGAGAGGTTAAGCAAGAATTATTAAGTTAGCAGTTAATTAAGCAAAAATGATAACGAAGAAAAGAGGTTTTACGCTCATTGAGCTTCTGGTGGTGATTGCCATCATCGGCATTCTCTCGTCGGTCGTGGTCGCTTCCCTCAATAGCGCGCGCGTGAAGGCGCGAGATGCCAGACGCGTGGCGGACGTTAAGCAGATTCAGGTTGCGTTGGAATTGTATTATGACGCGAATAATACATATCCGGCGGCACTGACCGCATTACAAGGATCAACCAGTGGAGCTTCTCTTGCAACCATTCCCGCCGATCCTAGCGGTGGATCATATAGCTATGTGGCGAATGACGCTAAAACCGCATACCATATAGGTGGAAATATGGAACAGGCAGTTGGGGCAACAACATTGGATGACGCAGACACCGATTCAAAAACTACTGGTTCTCCGACAGGATGGCCAACCACAGGAGGGATTGATGGTACTGATCAGGCAAAGAAATGCGACGGTACTACTGATTCGGCAGGATTCTGCTATGACGTGAGCAATGTGAAGATTTAAATTCTTCCTTAACACCCTCCCTTTGGGAGGGTGTTTTCGTTTTGTAGACCTCAGGTATTCGTGGGATTTCACGGGCTCACGAGTTCGGTTATGGTAGAATAGCCATATGTTATTTTACTTTTTCTTTTTTGTCTTCGGAACTATCATCGGCAGTTTCCTCAATGTCGTGGTGCTTCGCTACGGAAGCCACTCATTTTTCTCCAAGCGTTCGTTTTGTGGAAGCTGTGGCAAGAAGCTCTCGTGGTTTGAGCTTATCCCTCTAGTGAGCTTTTTGATTCAACGCCGGCGCTGTCGCGGATGCAGGAGCAAAATCTCCTGGCAGTATCCGCTCGTTGAACTCATTACTGGTCTCGTCTTTGTTTCCGTCTTTTGGAAGAATACTTTTCTCTCTTCTGAGATCTTCTTTTCTAGTTATTCAGTTATTCAGTTATTAGTTATTGGTAATGATTTACTTCTCTGGTCCCTCCTCATCTCCCTCTCCGTCTACGACCTCCGACACAAGATTATCCCGAACGCCCTCGTCTTCGGTTTTGTCTCTCTTTCTTTTCTTCATCTTCTTGTTTCATATTCCATATTCCATATTCCATATTCTCTTTCCCTCTTCGGCACCCTACTCCTCCCCGCGCCATTCGCGCTCATCTGGCTTCTTTCCAAAGGTCGTGCCATGGGACTAGGCGACGCCAAACTGATGCTCGGATTTTCTCCGTTCGTCGGTATCGTCGGTGGACTGTCTGCGATTCTTATCGGCTTTTGGTTCGGCGCGCTTGTCGCTCTTGCGATGTTACTGCTCAAATCGGTTGCCTTTTTTCTTCCGCGAACGGTCGCGCCTCATTTGAGGGAGAAGCTCAAATACCTTACAATGAAGAGCGAACTTCCGCTCGCGCCGTTTCTGGTTCTTGGTCTTTTCATCGTGTATCTGACGGGGATAGATGTTACCGGACTGGGACAGCTTTTAGCTGTCAGCTTCTAGCTTTTAGTAAGACCATGAAGAAGTTTTCTTTTCTAAACGCTACACGCTACACGCTACACGCTTCGGGGGGCTTCGCCCTCCTTGAGCTTCTCATCGCGGTGGTGGTTTTCGGGATTATCACTACTATGGTGCTTCTCGCGTACGGCAAAGTGAGCGAACAGCTGTTCATGTCTACCCTTGCCTATGAAGTGGGACTCTCGTTTCGGCAAGCGCAGAGTTTCGGCGTTAGCGTGAAGCAGTTGCCGGGCGGAGCCCAAAACAAGTTTGATGCCGCGTACGGAATTCATTTTGCAAAAACGAACAATAATTGGTATGTGCTGTTTGCGGATAGCAAGAGTAACGGAAATAAACTCAAATATGACGGCGAGGATAATGCATCCGGTTGCACCTCGGCTACGGAATGTGTGAGCGTATTTAAGATAGCGAAAGGAAATAAAATCAGTAAATTTTGTGGGGTGCGCTCGTTCGACGGTGGAGAAGACTGTAGTATTGGAGCAGAAGGTATCACCTTTTTAGATGTGATGTTTCTCCGTCCGAACCCCGACGCAATTATACGAACCAATAACACCGACTCAATCTACAAAGCGGCTCGGATATATCTTTCTTCCCCAAGCGGTATGGAACGAAAGGTGGAGGTGTGGAATACGGGGCAGATATCCATAAAATAAATTCGAAGCACGAAGCACTAAATCCTAAACAATATCAAATGTCAAAAATCTCAGAAAAAACATCCTTCAGTTTTCATGCTTTTAAATTTAAGATTTTGGATTTGTTTCGGATTTCGGATTTCGGATTTCGGATTTACCAGCGCGGTTTTACGCTGGTTGAGATGCTCATTGCCTTCGGCATTTTCGCGATTATTATGGTCATGGCGGTTGGAAGTCTCCTCTCAATTATGCAAGCGAACTACAAAGCGCAGACGCTTAAGAGCGTGGTAAACAATCTGCACTTCGCGTTTGAGAATATAACGCGCAATATGAGGACCGGATATGCTTACCACTGCGGTATGGGGAGGGATCTGGAGAATCCGAAGGACTGCCCTAGTGCTGTGGAGTCCCAATCTGCGATCGTGTTTAAGGGAAGCGACGGAAGGGTGATGAGCTATCGGAAGAATGGTTCGGCTATTGAGCGCGCGATTGTG
>Ga0209514_10009226_pt1 | contig 10911 bp, 13 predicted proteins | sample Subgrocontami58m_FD_187452 | JGI IMG/M metagenome (GOLD analysis project Ga0209514, IMG submission 187452) | Subsurface groundwater microbial communities from S. Glens Falls, New York, USA - GMW37 contaminated, 5.8 m (SPAdes) (version 3) | ecosystem: Environmental > Aquatic > Deep subsurface >...
TCCAGGAGTTCATCAGGCTTCACGCCTTCCAGTTTGGCAAAGACTTCCATCGGTTTATCCACGTGCAGGATATTCTTCTCCTCGAAATTGCCTTCTTTCGAGACGTCGTAAAAATCGCAGAATATCTTTCCTTCCCTTTCTCCCAGTACCTTAGATATTTCCTCCGGCGTCCATACGTAAAACTTCCCTTCCACCCCTTCACTGTCGGCGTCCTCTGCGGAATAGAAACCGCCTTCCGGAGAAGTCATGTCCCTCAGCACGTAATCAAAGACGCCCTTTGCAATATCGGCAAAAAACGGCTTTCCGGTTGCCTGATATGCCTCTATATATGCCATGGCAAGCAACGCCTGATCATACAGCATCTTTTCGAAGTGCGGAACGAGCCAGTATTCGTCTGTGGAATATCTGTGGAACCCCCCGCCCAACTGGTCATACATGCCGCCGCGTCCCATCCGATCCAGTGTTTTTTCTACCATTTCAAGGGCAGTGGGGTCTTTACTGAGTTTCCACCACCGAAGGAGAAAGGTATAATTGTGCGGCGTTGGAAACTTGGGAGGCGATCCGAAACCACCGTAAATACTATCGTAATTGTCCCGTAATTGTTCATAAGCCTGTTTCATCGTGTCCTGATTAAGCGCCTCGGCGGCCACTGTCTCTGTTGCCGTTTGCAGTAACTTCACCACCTGTTCGCTTGATTCCAGGACACTCTCTCTATTTGTCCTCCACACCGTGGATATTTGTTTCAATATGGCAATGAGACCGGGATTCCCGTATCGTTCGGTCTTTGGAAAGTAGGTGCCGGCATAGAACGGTTTCTTTTCCGGGGTCAGGAAAAGATTTAATGGCCAGCCGCCGCTGCCGGTCATGGACTGGCACACGGTCATGTAAATATGGTCAATATCAGGCCGTTCTTCCCTGTCTACCTTAATTGACACAAAATTTTCATTCAGAAGTTTAGCCACCTCTTCGTCCTCAAATGATTCGTGTTCCATCACGTGGCACCAGTGACACGTCGAGTAGCCAATAGAGAGGAATATGGGCTTGCCGTCCCTCGCCGCCTTCTGAAACGCCTCCTCACCCCACGGATACCAGTCCACGGGGTTGTGGGCGTGTTGCAGGAGATATGGGCTCTTTTCGCCGATCAAGTGGTTTGGCTTCCCCTTGTGACCGGCCCCCTGGTGGGAAGCCTTAACAGAAACATTATTTTCGCTTGCGTTCATGTCCGTTATTATACATCCTTTTATAAAAATGGACAGGATAAAAGCCCGTAACAACCGTGAATAGGCGTTACGCATGGAAAAGAGAAAATATTTACTCATGCCATTATTCTACAAGACCGTAGCGCGGGTGCTGTCCCCCGCTGGCGGGGGTAGGGGGTGGAATCCCCCGCCCAATGCCGGCCACGCTTGCCCCTGGCACCGATCGGGAAAGGGATCGGCTCTGCGTTTTTAAAAAACTAAATTGTAAATTACCCTGTTCTGGTTCGTGTTGGAATCTCGATGCCGAATAGGGAAACCGGCGGTTGCTTTTTACCTGGGTTATTTTTCAAGGATAGCGAAATCCTTCTCCGCTGTAAATCAACATCCAATACGGTAACCGTCACCTTCTGCTGAACCTTAACCACTTCACTGGGATTTTTCACAAACCGATCTGCAAGCTCGCTGACATGCACCAAACCGTCCTGATGCACCCCAATATCCACAAATGCGCCAAAGGCGGTGACGTTGGTGACTACGCCGGAGAGCTTCATACCGGGCTGCACGTCCTCTAATTTCTCAATGCCCGCCGCGAACTCAACATTCTCAAATTTTTCCCGGGGGTCCCGGCCTGGCTTGGCTAATTCTTCCATAATATCAGTCAACGTCGGCATGCCCACCTTTTCCGTCACGTACTTTTTCAGGTCAATTTTTTCCCGGATTTTTTCATTGCGCATCAAATCGGTAACCGAGCATTGGAGGTTCCGCGCCATAGTGTCTACGATTGGATAGCTCTCCGGATGCACTGCGCTCCCATCAAGCGGATTCCCCCCCTCTCGTATGCGCAAAAAACCCGCCGCCTGCTCAAATGCGCTCGGACCCAGCCTGGATACGTTCCGGAGTTCTTCTCTGGATGCAAAAGGGCCGTGCTCGTTCCGGTATTCCACAATATTCTTTGCAAGCTGAGGCCCGAGGCCTGAAACGTACATAAGGAGCTGCTTGCTTGCCGTATTCACGTCAACACCTACCTTGTTCACACAACTGATGACCACGTCATCAAGGCTCTTCTTTAGAGCGCCCTGGTCAACGTCATGCTGGTACTGTCCCACGCCGATAGATTTCGGGTCTATCTTTACCAACTCTGCCAGCGGATCCATAAGACGCCTGCCAATGGACACCGAGCCACGCACCGTCACGTCCTGCTCTGGAAATTCCTCGCGTGCGACCTCCGAGGCTGAATATACCGACGCCCCGCTTTCATTCACCATCACTACGGGAATCTTTCGGGAAAGTTTCAGGGAACGAAGAAATGACTCCGTCTCCCTTCCCGCAGTGCCATTTCCCACAGCAATGGTCTCTATCTGAAACCGTTCGCAGAGGGCCATGATTTTAGAGGCCGCCTCTATTGAGGCTTTCTCCGATTGATGGAGATACAGCGTGTCGTTGTGCACCAGCTTTCCCTGACTATTCAGGCAAACCACCTTGCATCCCGTGCGGATACCGGGGTCAACGGCAAGGATGTTTTTCTGTCCAAGGGGAGAGGCAAGCAGGAGTTGCCGCAGATTCTCTGCAAAGACCTTGATAGCCTCCTCTTCCGCGCGCTCTTTCGTGGCAAGACGTATCTCTGTTTCTATTGAAAGCGACAAGAGCCTCTTGTAACTATCATGAACCGCCATCATGACCTGCTGAGAGGCCAATCCGCTATTCTTCACAAAAAGCGCTTCCAGCCGCAGCAGCGCCTTATCCTCCGGAGGATTGATGCGCATACTCAGGAACCCTTCCTTTTCCCCCCGCCGCATGGCAAGAATCCTGTGCGATGGCGCTTTTGCCACAGGTTCTTCCCACTCATAGTAATCCTTGTACTTAATGCCATCCGCCTCTTTGCCGGCGACCACTTTTGATTTAAAGACCCCGTGCTGAAGATAGAGTTCCCGCATGTGCATGCGGGCAGCCTGGTCTTCGCTTACCCATTCGGCAATAATGTCCCGCGCCCCTGCAAGGGCGTCTTCCACAGATTCAACCCCCTTTTCCGCATTAACAAAAGCGGCTGCTTCTGTCGCAGGGTCTTTATCATCCTGGGCGAAAATACCCTGCGCCAGGGGTTCAAGACCTTTCTCCTTTGCAATAGTCGCCCTTGTGCGGCGTTTGGGACGATACGGCAGGTAAATATCTTCAAGAACAGTAAGCGACTCCGCCGCCGCAATTTTTTCCTTTAATTCGTCGGTAAGCTGACCACGCTCTTCGAGCGCCTTCAGAATCGCCTCCCGCCGTTTATCCAGTTCCGCTAATTTGCTCAAACGGTCACGGATAGCGCCAATGACAACCTCGTCCAGGCTGCCCGTGACCTCTTTCCGGTACCGTGCGATAAACGGGATGGTTGCCCCTTCGTCAATGAGCAGGGCGGTTGCCCTGACCTGTTTAGACGTCAAACTAAGTTCTGCTGCAATTTTTGTAACGTGTGCCTCGTTCATTGTCTCCCCTGAAATCAAAATGTATACGCTCGTATGTATTTATAAATAAACCAAATTTCCCACGAAACACGCGAAAAACCCAAACCTCCCCCTTTATCTCCCTCTGGAGGGGGACAGGGGGAGGATACTTTCGCGTCTTTTCGTAGGCAACTATTTCTTTTTCCCTTGTATAACATCCTCTGCCCAGCTTAACGCAGCAACAACGGATGGAAAACCAATAGTGCTGGTAAGCAAGATAATTGCATGGCGTATTTCCTCAGGCGTTCCCCCCGCTTCGATAGCCCTTCTTACATGACTGTGGACAGACCCTTCGGAGTGTACCGTTGCCGCCGCTGCGAGCTGGATCAGGTGGGCAGTCCTTTCGTCGAGTGGTCCTTCCTGCTTAACAACTGTTCCAAGCTCCTCAACTGCGTGAAAATAGTTCGCGTGCCTCTTTTTAATCTGAAGATACTGTTTCGGTAATTTTTCCTTTGCCATAAAACGTTCCTTTCTTAAATTGTTTGAGTTTGCCGCGCTTAGCCCAACCTTTACAAAAACTCCCCGCTTCTCCCTTTCTCCTTAGAGTAGGGTGGATTAAGGCGCCGGTTTTTGCGCCGAATTAACCACAATATTTTCAACATGGTGGATTCGCTCCGCTTAATCCACCCTACTATCATCCTCTTGACTGGTTCAATCGTCCTCGATTGAACCGAAAGGTTTTGGTTCAGGTTACAAGCCTTAACCAGCATTTAAGGGTCAATCCAGAATGGTCGCCTATTGTCTCAAACGATCAGAATAATTTATGCTGTCAAAATCCATTTTGCACATTTTTCTGATAGTATAACTAAATGATTTTTGAATTGCTCTGCTGCATGGTTTTGTAAAAAATGCGAAAGTAGCTCAATAACTTTTTTTGAAGTAGTTGGATTCACTTTAATTCGAATAACCCCTGGATGACTACTGAGCGGTAGTACCACCCAATCTCCAAAATGTTCATCGAGTGTAATTAATATGCGTTTCTCAGATATTGCTTTCTCTAAAATCAGATGGTCATCTGCCCTTGCCTGACCCGTTTCAGAAGCGCGCAATACATCGTATCCTTGATCACGTAAGGCCTGAGCAACATCTACTTGAAACATCTGATCCAAATATAATTTTAACAACTTAGACATTAATTTCTTCTAACTCACTATGATCAAGAGATACCCTGGCATAATGCAGGGCTGCATGAATATCATCTTTTGTCAATTCGGGGTAACCATCCAGTATTTCCTGCCACAATTTACCCTCTGCTATAAGTTCAAGAATCACCGATAGTGGAATCCGAGTGCCCTTAATTATCGGCTTCCCATTACAAATTCGTGGATTGAGCTCAATTCTGTCAAATACATTCATTCTTAATTACTCCTAAAAATAAGACATACTGATATTTTCTATTGTGTTATAGTGAGGGATTATGTAGGGTGCGCGTAGCTTAACCAAATCAACAGAATTAGTATTGTAAATAATAAATTCAACTAAAAATATATATCTCAGTTATCTACTTTTGAGATAACTGATCAGCAAACTGTTTATAACCAGGTTCATTAAAATAATTATTTAAAGCAAAAACATATTGGGCAATAGCTTCTGTTAAATCATTGATATTTGGTTGTATCTCTTTTGAATAATCAGAGATTAGTGTGTTTATTCCTATAATATCATTTGGAGATAGAGATTTATTTGTTATAGAAGAGGTAGTTATTTCAATTACAGACTTAATTAAGTTACTGAATTTATCAGGAAAAATTGTTTGAATACTTTTAATCAAAGATAGTAGTTTGGCAATCGATTTTACAACTTCATCGCTAGGATTATTAAATGGATAAAACAGATAAATCCGGGTGGCACTTACACTAACTTTTGTAAATGACCGCAATATAGATGATTGATAATCTATAATATCTGATACTATTTTTATTAAAACGTTCTCAGTAAAAGTTTGATTAATAAATGCTACTTGTAACTGTTTAATTATAAGAAAACGGAGACTCATAGAAAGTTTCTCAGTTGTTAATATATGGCAATCTTCATGAAATTTAAGTAAGGCTTCATTTCTTTTTTCCAATATTCTTAATTTTTGTTCGTTTCTAATTGAGAGATCCGCTTTAAGTTCTTCGATACTTTTCGTATATTGCGTTTTAACAGATTCAATCTTATCTGTGATTTCTTTAATGTTCTCCTTAATTGCGAGATCACGTCCTTTTTGTTGTAAATAAGAAGACAAATATTTTTTTGCAAAAAGACCTATAACCGACAAACTCACAATAAAGACTCCTTGACATGCAGTTATTATAATTTCGAGTGTCATTTTTTACTTACTCCAAGGAACCAAAGGCCTTTATTCTTACTATTGAAGCTGATTTTTTTGTTAACAAACAGGGTACGATTTGTATCAGTAATAAACATGGGTTCTCTTGCGTTGCCTCTTGATGTAACGTGGTAAAGTGCCCTACCAAATTCTATCCTTTATAGGTCTTGCCACAAAGCATAATCTATCTTTTGCACAACCTTATAGCAAGATTACAGACATAACCCGAACGAGTCGGAAAAGGAAGACCTTCTGTTCCCTCACACAAAGACACCAAGACACAAAGATTTATGGTATATCCCCATTCATTAGACATTCGGCGACATTCTCCCCTCTAAAAAATCGAGTAGGATGGGTTAAACGAAGTGAACCCATCATTACCACTTTTTCCAAAATGGTGGATTCGCTTCGCTTAATCCACCCTACTTAACTGTAGCGCAGGCTTCCAGCCTGCCAGCTTTCTTTTATTTTGCTTCATGCAGGCTGGAAGCCTGCGCTACTTTTTATGCAAACATTGCTTAACTTAACACCTATGCCCTTCATTCCCTCTTTCTAGAGGGGAATCACTAAAGATTGAAATTTCTGTCATGCAGGGTCGAGGTCATCAATTAGTTCGTACAGGCCTCTTCCCTCATACCGGAGCTTACCCATTTCTACGAGCTTTTGCCACACCTCCTGCGGATAACTGCTTGGCGGACGAATGGCCACAATGCCGGAATGTTTTCCGCCGCTAAGCGCGCCGCCGCCGAGCTTCGACTCGGCGTCAAGCCGCATTAGTCTGAGACGCTTCCTGAACGTCTTAAGCGCCCGCTTGAGGGCATCCGGAGTCATGAAATCTTCGGGCACGTCGTTACTCATAGTGTCTCTCCTAATTCATGTAAATTTGTGTTCGTTCGTGGCAAAATAAGCGTTTCTGATTGTGACTTTGCGTGATAGGAACTCCGCACCAGAGGGCCGGATTCCACGTGCTTGAAACCCATCCGCGCTCCCTCTATCCTCAACATCTCAAATTCCTCCGGGGTGTAATAACGCCGGACCGGCAAGGCGTCTCTCTTCGGGCTGAGATACTGCCCAACGGTAAGGATGTCACAGCCTGCATCCCTGATAGCCTGCATGGTGCGGATTATTTCATCCCATTCCTCACCCAGACCCAACATCAAACCGGATTTTGTCGTTAACCCGTCCCCTGCTCCCTTCGCACGCCTCAGTAATTCCAGGGAACGTTCATAACCGGCCACTGGCCTGACCAGCGGATAAAGGCGGGGGACGGTCTCGATATTGTGATTGAGCACGTCCGGCTGGGCATCGAGCACTGTTTCTAACGATTCTGACGACCCGCCAAAGTCGGGTATCAATACCTCAACCATGCAATTTTCGACATACTCACGGATACATTGTATTGTCCTGGCATATACCGATGCGCCGCCGTCGGGGAGGTCATCCCTCGTCACTGAGGTAATTACCACATATTTCAGGCGCATTTTTTTCACTGCCTCTGCAATCCGGAGGGGTTCCTGTCTGTCTGTTCCAACGGGCGCCCCCTTCTTCACGGCGCAGAATCCGCATCTTCTCGTGCAGGCGTCGCCGAGTATGAGAAACGTTGCCGTCCGCTGTTCGAAACATTCGCCGATATTCGGACAGAGCGCCTCCTCGCATACGGTATGGAGCTCGTTTTCCCGTAAAATGCCCTTTATCTCGTTGAAGTTCTTGCCTGATGGCAACCTTATTTTCAGCCAGTTTGGACGCATGCGAAAATTTGGGATTTTAGATTTACGAATTGCGATTTAAGAATTATTTTTTTGTTTAAAAGGGTCTGGGTGAGGGGTACTTTTGTGTCAATAAACTACGGTTTTCTCTTTAAAATGTTGTGTATTTCATTGTCCAGCCCCTTCCGCCACTCCAGGTATTTTTTGGGAAATGGACTGTCTTTCTCCATCATGGTATATAAGTAGTTTATCCTCGACTCCACCATTAACTTGGCAAGCGCCGTGTTATCGTGTATGTGCTTGACTATCAAGTCCAGTATTCTCTCTTTGTTGGTATGAAATTTTTCTATAATGTCCACAATATGCGGCATGTCATGCACGACGTTTTTGCTGAAGAAAATGATAATCGAGTCCGAAAAAGACAAAATATCTTCGTCCTGAGAAATAATAAGGCATGCATTGTGGTCTATAGCATGCATCTTGCCGTCATCGGTAAACAAGACGTTTTCCAGGTGCCTGTCGCTGTTTCCAATCACAAAATCAAATACCTTTAATCGTTCAAAATCTTTCCGCTCTTCTTCCGTAAATTTATCTATTTGATACCCATTTTTAGCGTCTTGAATCCACTCCTGCACGGAACCGTCGTACCGTATATTGTTTATGGTATCGTCAATTACCATGGTTTTCGGCACCAAACCCAGTCCGACAATTTTATCAATTTGATAGACAATCGCCTCCCGTATCGCAGTGTCAGGATTGTCGGCCATCCAGTAATGACGGATGTCGCACTTGAACATTACGGCGCTGCCGTCCTTAAACGTTATCTTTTCCGGCCCGCGCGGTCCGCCCATCCATCGGTCGTAATCTATATGGTCTATCTCCCTGCCCTTGATACTGCCGTAAATCCCCTGATGTACGCCTTCCGCGTGAATCGGATCGTTTCCGTTTTTTGCGCCTGAATTTATACCGTTTGGTTTGTCCATACCAATGACGATCTCTTGTATCGCCTCCGCTCAAAGTTATTTCAATACACCCATTTCGATAGGTATCAATTGTACCTGAAATACTTCTGAATAGCAGCGTACAAGCGCTTCACAGACCTTCTTCATGTCTGCGCCTGCGCTTAATAATTCACGGACAGAGGTAATCCGCACCCCCTGAATCCCGCAAGGGGTTATATGATAAAAGGGAGACACATCGTTGTTCACGTTAAGAGAAAACCCGTGCATGGCGTAGCCAAAGGACATCCGGACGCCGATAAAGCCGATCTTAGCCCCATCTACCCACACACCCGTGTACCCTTCTTTTCGGCCAGCAGCAATCCCAAAGTCGTTCAGCATCCTGATCATCACCTCTTCCAGCATGCGTAGATACTGGTAAAAATCCTTTGTATAGGTAGACATCTTTAAGATGGGATAGCCAACGAGCTGACCCGGACCGTGATACGTGGCCAGTCCCCCCCTATCCGTCTTATAAACGGCAAAACCCAGACCCTCGTAATATTCCTTATTGGTTATTAAATTATCCTCTTTATATCTGCGTCCAAAGGTAAACGTTGGAGGGTGCTGGAGGAGCATAAGACAGTCTTCTCCTTTGCCGGAGGCCCTCGCATGCAGCAGGGATTTTTGCAACTCCCAGGCCTCGCCATACTCAATCTCATCAAATTGGAGAAGAAGGCTATTCATTTTCATAGGAATTCTACGTGATTTCTAAAGTCTCCTTGTTCTGCAACATCCCAGAGTAATTTTAGTTTTCTTATCAAATTGCCTACACCGTATTTTTGTTGATGGACATATACAATTCCCTTAAGGAGTTTTTTGGGCAATTCTTTTAACAACTTGCTTCTTTTCTCTGATTACTTTATCTATTGAATCCCTATTCTCGTAATAATATGAGAGTGCGTCGTGAACCGATTCAAGATTTAGATGTGGATGGGCATCAACAATCTGGTCAGGGGTGAGTCCAAGCCTGTCATATTCTATGGCTATGTCTATTACCCTTATTCGCGTCCCTGAGATTATTGGACTTCCTCCAGATATTTTTGGATCAATGGAAATATATGGGTGCTTAGACGGTTTTATTAATTGTGTTCGTTGTATTGACATATTTAAATGTTCAGAAATTTCAACGTGTATGATTCCCCTCTTTACTCTTATCATGTCCCACATTTTTAACGGAACACGATGGGTCTAATCAGGTACTATCCCCGTATGAAGATATGCGGGAAAGAGATATCGGGTGAAACTATAAGTAAGATACGAGATATAGTAGCAGAAAACTGGCAAAAATCCAGGACACAATTATCCCGGCATATATGCGAAACCCTGGAGTGGCGTGGCGAATATATTATCTGACAAAACTGGGAAGGGAGACGCCCAACATGCCATGTACCGTCTTTTTTGAAGATGCAGAATGGAAAGCGCTGATTGCGTACAAAACCCAAAACCCGATACCGCCGGAAAATCCGCCTGCGTTACGAGAGGCAATCCATATGGTAGCCAGTCTCGGTGGTTTCTTAGGTAGAACATGCGATGGAGAGCCAGGCACCCAAACCCTGTGGCTCGGACTTCAGAGGTTAGATGATATCACGGAAATGTGGAAAATCTCCCTGTCTGCCCTTGCTCCTCACTTGTTTCATCCGCCCCCTGTATCCAGTATAAATGTGGGTAAAGATAAGTCTTTTTAGAGGGGACTCCATGCGGGTTCACGTTTACAACTTGATTGTATAGGAATTTTCACCTGAAAATACCTCTTTGATTAAGATTGTCATTCCCGCGGTCTTTAAGCGGGAATCCAGAGTCTTTTTGTTTTCGCCAGTATCGCAAAAAACACTGGATGCCCGATAGAAGCATTCGGGCATGACCGTTATTAAATTTTCATCCCCCTTTGTGAGCCAACGGCTCATGGATGTTTCATTTTATTTAAGCGGGTTTGCGGTAGGGTGGATTAAGCGATAGCGAATCCACCTTTCCCGGAAACATTATTGGTGGATTCGGCGTAAAAACCAACGCCTTAATCCACCCTACACAGAACTTGAACCTGATGGTTTATACATTCGAGGGTGCGATAACGCTCAATCAGATATCGCATCGGGCGGGTTCAGGTTTGCAACCTGAACCGTGTAGTTTGAACAAGCGATACCCAGTTGAACAGTCACAACGCCCAGAAATACATAAACCTCCAGGTTCAAGTTGCAAACTTGAACCCGC
>Ga0209514_10009234_pt1 | contig 10904 bp, 6 predicted proteins | sample Subgrocontami58m_FD_187452 | JGI IMG/M metagenome (GOLD analysis project Ga0209514, IMG submission 187452) | Subsurface groundwater microbial communities from S. Glens Falls, New York, USA - GMW37 contaminated, 5.8 m (SPAdes) (version 3) | ecosystem: Environmental > Aquatic > Deep subsurface >...
CTCGCCCGCCACTGGCGGACTCGTTCGAAGACTAAATGTTTTCATCTTCTTCTTATCCTTCGGGTCATGGATGATGGGCGTTTCAATAACGCCTTCTCTTGGCGTCTCGCCCAGCACCAGCGCGGTGTATCGTTTCAATATCTTTCCTTCGTCAAACTGTGCGCGCAGGTTTTGATATGCCGCGATATTTTTGGCAACGAGCAGACAGCCGGAGGTGTCGTTATCAAGGCGGTGGAGGATGCCGATCTCAGAATCAAATCCCCCCCGTCCCCCCTTTCCTAAAGGGGGGTGTTCACGAATCCCCCCCCTTTGTAAAGGGGGGTTAGGGGGGATTTTTCCCCACCTCGCCACAACTCCATTCGCCATCGTCCCAGTCTCACCATCCTTTAGCGGCAAGCAGGGGACGCCGGCGGGTTTATCTATTATAATGATATCCTCGTCCTCAAAAATTACCTTGATTGATATCTTATTATTTGGGAGTATCTGCATGAGTTTTCTGTCATTGCGCCTGCCCGCTGTGAAGTAGTGACGGGAGGCGAAGCCGAAGCAATCCCCTGCATTCAACTGCGTTCGGGAGATTGCTTCGCTGACGCTCCCGCCAAACTACCGGCGGGCAGGCGCAATGACATATACTATGCGAATCCTAGTCACCGGTGCAACAGGTTTTATTGGGGCGCGTCTTTTGGCACGCCTCTCTGTCGAATGCGACTCCCTAAGGATACTTCGCCGCAAAACCTCATCGACCGAGACCATTAAGAACATAAAATATGAAGAGTTCATAGGCGACATTACCAATGCCGGCGATGTCATGCGGGCGGTGGAAGGTTGCGACTATGTCTTTCACGTGGCCGCCTCTGTCACATATTGGGATAAGCTGAAAAAGCAGCAGTTCGATATCAACGTGAACGGCACCAAAAATGTCGTCGAGGCATGTCTGGCGCACAAGGTAAAACGCCTCATCCACACAAGTTCGATCGTTACAATTGGCACATGCACGGGGTCAGGCTTGAATAATTCACTATTTGAGCCAAACCGTGAAAAAGCTAATTATGCAAGCCTGACCCCAACACTGACCCCAACAAATGAATCTGCGGAATACAACCTCGGAAAATATGACATTAGCTATTGCGATACGAAAAAACTTGCCGAGGACGAGGTCCGTGTTGGCGTGGCAAAGGGGCTTGACGCCGTCATTGTCAATCCCGGCGCGGTCTTTGGCCCGGGAGACACGCGCAGATACCGCGGCCAGCTCTATGGTGGGCGCGTCTGGGTCCATAAATTCTATGTCGGCGGCGGCATCGCCACCGTTGACGTTGACGACGTCGTTGACGGCCACATTCGCGCGTGGAGACACGGCAAAAAAGGGGAGCGATATATCCTGGCCAACGAGAACCTGACGTTCAAAGAGATAAGCAACGCCATTGCGCAAAAGATGGGTTGGCCGAGGCCGACCGTCAAGATACCGACATGCTGTATCTACGGCCTCGCATACTTCGCGACCCTAATTTCCAAGCTCACCGGCAAAAAGCCGTTCGCCACTATTCCGATGGCCAAGTTCACGCGCCTGAACCTTTTCTATTCGAACAAAAAGGCGAGGGAGGAACTTGGCGTCATGTTTCGGCCGTTCAGCGAAACCAACGACCGGACGATTGAGTGGTATAGGGGGCACTAGTGTTTTATCCCCCCTTTATTAAAGGGGGGGAGGGGGGATTTTGGCTGTCCATATAAAAAAGATTTTTAGGATCATCTCCTCCCTCCTCTTTATCTGGCTCGCGGTGTCGGCGGGGCTCTATTTCATTTCGGGAAAGATCATCTATAAAACCTCATTAAGCCATGGGCAAAAGTTCGAGGTCCCTTATGAACAGGCCTTTGTGAAGAACGCCGCCGGCGAAAAGATCGATATGATGTGGGCACCGTTTCCCTCTCCCTTAATGGGAGAGGGTCAGGGAGAGGGTGTGTCACCCTCCCCCCTGAATCCCCCTCCCATCGAGGGAGGGGGAGAACAAGGAAAGAATACTGGTGTTGTAAGAACATATATATATCTCCACGGCAACGCGGGCCGGCTTCCATTTATTGTTAAAGGGCTGGCGAAGGAGGGGAGCGTTCTCGCCCCCGCATATCCTGGTTTTTCGGGCTCTGAAGGCCGGCCGGACACGAAGAATATCAACGAGGTGGTTGACCTATCTATGGAATTCTTGCACGCGAAGGGGATGGAAGATAAAGATATAGTGGTCTTTGGGCAATCCCTTGGCGGCTCGCCTGCGGTTTACGCCGCGGCGAAATATCCGGAGCTCGGCAAGGTCATTCTGGTCAATACTTTTTATAGTGTTCAAAAGATGTGCGAGACACAGTATTATATCTTCTGCCTATTCTCCGGTGGCATCCACGACACCGCCGCCATGGCGCCCCTGACCAAGGCCCCGATCAGGCAATTTCACGTCCTGAACGACAACGTTATCCCGTTTGGGCAAGGCGAGGCGCTCTTCAAGTTATTGGGTAGTCGGGACAAAAAGTTCACGATGCTTACCGGCAGCAGCCACAGCTATTTCGATGTTGGCAAAGTTGTTAAGGACTAGAGGGCACCTTTAAAAACTCAGCGGCGTGTCATTGCGAGCCCCGAAGGGGCGCGGCAATCTCCCGCAAACAATTGATTTATGGAGATTGCTTCGTCGTCCGCCGCAGGCGGACTCCTTCCTCCAGAGGCGGACAGGCGCAATGACAAAAACGAGGTTTTTAGAGATGCCCATTCACTACGGGCGACGAAACGTGTCCCTATAAATCGGGAAACTATCCGGCAAAGGCGGCGGATATTCTCCAAGTTCATCAAACTGAATGAAGACATCTTTATCGCCGTCCAGCTTCAGCGGATCTTCGGCAAAGCCTCTCAATTTACCAGCAACCATTTTATGATAGACAAATCCGCCGGCGGCATAAAGGCGCTCTGCTAAAAGTTTGGGGGCATCTCCATCCAGCGTAGCCTCCAACTGTGCCCGCGCAACCATCTTTGCGCCCTTCTCTGGGATCGCGAGCCCACTTTCAACACTAACGTCGCCCATATAGACAGCGGCATATCGAAAACGGCCGTCACCGATCCTGTTCACCGGCTGGCCGGAATTCGTGTGGCCTGTGTTTCTGGTCGGGTCCTGGCATGTGACAAGCGGCTCTCTTCCCAGATTTAAAAATCCAGCAGGGTCGGATGAAATGACAAGCCATGCCTGCCCTTCCAATGCCGAGGCATTGATGTTGCGTTTGAGCTCCTGAAGATCATAGAAAATTTCAGCGCTGCCAAACCCGCTTTTAAACGCCTCTGTATTGTTGTTGATAAAATCGGCCATCCCTTCCAGTTCCGTTTCTGAAATATCGGCAAGCCGCCCCATTTTATCCAAAACGCTTCTCATTTTGGTCGACCAATCAACATATCCCGTTACAGGGAGCGTCTTTGATCCAAAGAGTTCTTTCAACGCAGACGCGATCTCTGCAGAGCTCATGTGCGATGCACCGGTGAGATTCAAGTGGCCTGCCAACTGTTGCAATGTGAATTCATATCTGCTTCTTTTCAATGCCAGCGGGTCGTTCTTAAGGATCGAGCGTGATTCGATCACACCGAGGGGGATGACAGTATCTTTATCTCCATTTATCCATCTTTCAACGAATTCCGCCGGAAAACCGGCCTCTGTTAGTGTCGTTGCCCTGCCCGTATTGACGAATCTAACGGAACCGCTCTGCCTTGTGGGCTCTACGACAGGGGCCGAGGTGAGTTGGCGCGTAAGCTTTGTGATCGCATCCCTTCCGGCATCATCGGAAAACGCCAAGAGACTTGAAAGATTTGCCAGAAGGCCGTTCTTCTCCCAGACGGTCGCATTTTGCTGGATGGATGCGGCAACCATGCGCCTCTCGCCATCTTCAATAGAGAGCCCTTGCACAAGATGTCTGATCAAGAATTGCCGCAAACGTTGAACCGCCTTGTTTGGATTGATAAGGAGCCGGTCTTTTTGTGTTTCGCGCTGTGCAGGCGGTAGGCCGCCAAGCGACCTTTCTGTCTCTGCGGCCACTTCTTTTGCAAATTCCATCCTTAATTTCTGCGGCAGGCCGTTGAACCTGCGCAGGAAATTCACAACCTGCTGAAGCGTCCCTTCTGAATCTATATCATTTAAAAGCTGTGCAACGAGCCTGGCTTTGGGGTCATCTCGTTCCATATTCCACACGAACATGTTCATAAATATGGACTCTATTAGGATCGAGTAATAAGCTTGAGGAATATTAAGTCGTGAAAGGTCGTTAATGACAACTCTTGGATTCAAAAGAAAATCGTCATTGGTTGAGCCTTCTGATCCACCTAGAGTGAGCGTATCCCGTGGCCTGCTACCCCTGACGCGCGACGCTTTTGTGTCTTTGGATACGGTATCAACAAAAATACCAAGAATACGGCCTATCCTAAATTCATCCACCTCTTTTGCAAGATAGAATAAGAGATATAGGGCGCGATAGCCGCTTGCCCACCCCAACGACCGCATTAGGTTGCCGGCATTTTGCAACACATGCTGAACCGCCGCCTCTTTTGTTTCATGGCTTGCCCCTTTTAAGATGTCTGGGACAGATGGAAATAATCTTCCCACCCAATCGTATTCGAGCGCGCCTACATGCTCACACAAGGCCGCGTCAAAGATCTTCTTAAATAGTGCAAGCCGTTTATCGTCAGAGACACCATCCAGCCCAGGATTAAGCAGTGTTTGAAATCTATCAACATCTATTGATCCAGCAGGTTCCGCCATGACGACACGCGTTAACTCATCACGCATCAATCTGAACCTTTCCGGAGCCACAAATGGCGCGAATTTTGCGATTAAATCATAACCGTGACTGCCGTCTTTTCTTATGTCGTCTATAATAAAGTGTTGTGTGAGGCGGTCGGACGCGATCATCTTTCGAAGCCTTGGATCTGACTCATCCCAGTATCGTCCTATATGCACAAGATAATCTCTTTTAGAAGAGTCGTCGGTAAATGTCGCCGCCGCAGAAAATGCCGCTTTGGTGACATAGCGAATCCTTGCAGGGCTTAAGACCTGAGATGCCTCGCCCATCAGATCGAACGCGGCGGATGCTTTTGTGAAATCGCCGCTTCTTAATAGATCGGCCATCATCTTGTGAGGTTCGATCTGTTGTGCTAATAATGGTTCCCCGATACCGAAGTCGCGACTATGAAATAGCGCCGCCTTTGCCGCAGATGCCCTCACCAGCCACGATGGGTCTGTTCGCGCAATTTCTATCAATCGTTTGACGACATCGGCCCCGTATCGTAGCCCAGCAGGAAATTTATAGACCCTGGTATTTCTTTTTAAGATCTCAGCCGCTAAAAATCTTATCTGCCACGCAGGGTTATCTAACAAGGCGGCGCCAAAATAGAATGGGACAAGCCTCAACTCATAGTCGCTATCTTCTGCTTGATCTGTTTTTAATCCTTTCTCGCTCGAAGCATTTAAGATGTCCGGTATCCATGAACTATCTTTAAAAAATAGACCGGCGACCTTCAATATCTGGCTAGGCCTGTATTGTGCCGCGCGTTCAAGGACGTCTATTCCGGCCGCCAATGAGATTTCATACCCCTTCCATTCCAATGGATCAAAAGATGCCATTCCATCCAATGCCTTGGCGATCCAATCCGGCAGATTTCGGCGATTGCGCAGTTCTTCTATCCTTGATCTTAATTTGGCCTGCGCGGGGTCAGACACATCTGCCATATCCGCCATGACTCTCGGTAATATGAAAGTTGCCGCGCCGGCGAGAAGCGCCGGGAGTGCCGGGGCAAATTGCGAAACGGCGTTGATTGCCGGGATATATGGGGCAAAGGATCCGATCAAACGGGAAATGGCGTCTTTTGCGGATGAGAACAATCTATCGTAGGGGCGGGGCTCTGTCCCCGCCCAAATATTAGCATCTGCAAAATCTGGGAGGGGACGGAGACCCTCCCCTACAGTAGGGGAGCCCCCCTGCTGGCTTCCTAAATTCTCCCCTGCAATAATTGAGTCGTCAAAGGCCCCTTCGCCGCCCACACCAGTGTCCGTGAGTAGCGGATCAACGGTTTCCGCAAACGCCGATCCTTGGGACACAGCCGACCGAAACAAATTGCCGCCTATGGCAAACGAATTTCCCATACATTACTATTATCGGCAACCAACGGAAAAAGTTGCTAACTTTCTTACATTGCAACCACTTGAAATCCTTGCCTTTTAAGGGTCTTGCTAAAAAACGGAAAAAAACGATAAAAACTTAGCAACCTTTTTGTCTATCTGCCGATTTAATACATGCTTATGAACGACTGCCAAAAGATCATGTCGGAGGGGAATGCCGCACTGGTTAAACAGCGCCTGGGCCTTAGTGAAACTGAATATGCCGAACTTAAAGGTCAAGACGGCAATGTCGATACCCTTTCAATCAGCGATATCGTTATTATAGCGGAAAAAGCGAGATCGGGCAACCAACCGGCGGCTAAATTTCTTGAAAAGTTCAGATCCAAGGTGTGGTATAGATATGAGCTCGATGAAAAAATGTCACCTGCCGATCTTCTGTGTACGGTCAACCTTGCCCGCTCAAAAGATTTGCCGAGCATGAACCGGACAAAGACGCAGGAGCTCGGCGCCTTTACTTCGGCGCACCATCTGGTGGATGTTGACCTTAAATTGGATTCGCCCGATGCTGCAGATATCCTTTGGCGATCGATGATAAGCTATGTCGTGGCAGGCGAATCTGCATTTGAGAATAAGACCAGGCAGATCGAAGAAGAAAAAAAGCGGATGGCGACGGTGGATGGATTGGCCGACCTGCTGGTTGGCGCCCTTGTGGAGCTCGAAAGCCTTGAAAAGGACCATGTCTTGCAGAAGGCGGCCGATCATTTCGTAGCTGCACCCCTTGATACCAAAAAGAAGATATACCTGTCGATGAAGGCCATTGGAATACCTGCCAATTGCCGTGAAAGGCTTCTTAATGGGATGATGCGTGACGTGGACGATCCGCAGATGGCAGAATGGTTTAGTTCGCTTTTAGATGAAACTTTTGTTAGTAGAGATTTGCCAGCCTCATTACAATCTTCCTCCGACGTCTCCTTATATGTTAAAGATGGCGACAAAAGCCCAAAGATGCTCGCACAGTTAAAGGCGTTGGAATCTGCGATTTATAAATATTACAGAAATTACAGAGGGGTTGATTTGAGCGAAACGGTATTTTTGGCCGTGCACAAAAATGACAATGCTTTTTTGTTTGAGGCAATGAATAGGGCCAACAAAGGGGAAACAACAGATTCGCTGCCGGATGTTTTTTTGGCGATCGACATGTTCTGCGTGATCGCCGAGCGGGCGATACAAGTACAAAGTGCGCAAAGTCGTTATAGTTATTTTAATGCCTTCGATGATATAACGATCGAGTTCGAGGCCATGAAGCGGCTTATTTGCGGAAAGTTGAGAAAAATAGAAGTTAAAGAAACAGGGACTGAGATCATAAATCGACTAGTCCTCACCATGGCAAGGCTATATGACCGGTTCGGTCTGTTTGATGACAGTGAACAAAACAAGGCTTTGGCAAGCGACATCATAACTATGGCCAGAAATACCTGTGCGGTTGGGGCAACCTTGCAACAATGCATGGACAGCTTCGATGGTGAATATTCTCACGACAGGCCTTTGAATAAACTTTTCGACAGATTAAGGGCGTGGGCCGCCCAAAAGAGAAGGAATTAAACTTATGGGCGTTGCCACATTAGATAATGTCGATAAAGACTGGGTAAGAGATCAGCTCGAATCTGGGTCCCCATTTTTAACCACAAGCTGCGGTATGTTTGAGCTGGGCCATGAAGATGCCTCGGCGCTTTATGGCGCCATTTTAGCTGACGAAGACTATCCAAATTTCAGTTGGACGACAGCAACGGAGGTCGCAGCCTATGGTTCAGCGGCCGATTACATCACGAAATATTTTAGCTATGCCGGTAAGGGAGCAATCCCGATTGATGATATGCTTCAGACTGCGCTTGATGCCGGGCGTAAAAATCTGTCGTTGTCACAAGGAGAGGACAGATTTTATACTCATTATATTGAGGCGGAATATGCTTTATCGCTAGATTGCTATGTAAAAGGAGACAGCAAGACCGTCTCCAACGATTTTTTTATGGGTTTATTTAACGCATCACTATTTGCAATGAGCGTGATCGTTGGGTTGAGGGGAGCATCCAAAACCGACGCCAAGAGATTTATTGATAAAAATAGCGCCAAACTAAAGCTCAACATAAACGATATTTATAATGAATCTGCCCGCAATAAATTTCACGATGACTTAAAGGCCGTTGCGTCACGGCTCGATCACAGGCGAGGCTTGTCAGATACGGAGCTGCTGGCCGCAAATGCCGTTTATTATACCTTACTATTGGATGAAGCTTTACCAAGTGGTGCTAATAATTATTTTTTGAATGATTTTAACCGCCGCTCTCATGAGCTAACGCCATTCGAAAGCCTGGCCTTGACCGCGCTAGCCGGTGCATATCATTATCTCCAAGCACCACGGCAAGACGAACAGGTTTTTTATGTAACACTGGACAACTTTGACTTTAAAAGTTCTGCAAGTGAATTAAGCGGAATCTCTGACCAAGGAAAGTCAGCAATTGTTAAGGAAAACATTCGCATTGCCATAGAAAATGCATATCGCGATATCAAGGGTGTAAAGATCGCCTATGCAAAACCGTCGAACGGCGTTTCATTTCATACTGTTTATATTCCATGTGATATGGCAACTCTATCAGAGATTTTCAGGGAGCATCCTCCCTCCAAGGATATGTGTGATTTTGTGGAAAAGAAGTTGTCTAGCGGTGATTCATATCAGACAGGGTCATATGATGCGCTGATGCAAAAATATCATATTTCAGGTTCAGAGCGTTTGTGCGAAACGGATAATTATTCAGAACTAATGGCCGAGCCCTTGATGATCCTTTGGTCTTCCATGGGAATACGGCAGGGTCATACGAATATTAACCCTGGGGGCAGAAGGCAAGCGGAATCGGCATATGTCTATGGGCATGTAATAAAGTTAGGGGTAGAAACGTTAACAAAAGTTTCCGATACCGCTGAATTTCAGTTTGATGCTTCTATGTTTCCTCTTTGGAAAGAGTATCTCGGCCAAGCGTCTCTCTCTGTGGAAGATAAACTCGCAACAATAGGTGATTTTATAGGCTCCTTGGCGGCACACGAAATGGGCCATATCTTGGGCCTTTATGGTTTGCCTAATACATACCAAAATCGCGCACCGCATTTGATGATGGAAGAATCCGGAAGGTTATTAAACGAGCCAATAGAGCGACATCTCTTTTGTGAAAGGCATAGTACTTTGCTAAGGTATTTTTTTAATTAAGGATAGAGCCTATTAAGTAACCTTGGAAAGGGGATGGTCTCGCGCACATGCTGGGTGCCGCAGACCCAGCCGACGATGCGCTCCAAACCATAGCCAAAGCCGGAATGAGGGACGCTGCCGTATTTGCGCAGGTCCAGATACCATTCGAACGCCTTGACCGGAAGCTTGTGCTCGTTGATGCGGTTGAGCAATACTTCGTAACTGTCCTCACGCTGGCTTCCTCCGATTATTTCTCCAAAGCCCTCGGGCGCCAAGAGGTCGGCACACAGGGCAAGCTCATTGTTCAGCGGGTCGCGCTTCATATAGAACGCCTTCACAGATGCCGGATATTTTTCGATGAATAGAGGCTTGTCAAATTCCTTCATGATGAGCGTCTCGTCGTCGCCGCCAAGGTCATCGTCTTCTTTGATATCGCTTCCCAGCTTGCGGAGCTTGGCGATAGCCTCTGCGTGCGTCATCCGGTAAAATGGCGCGGTGATCTTTTCAAGGGGCTTCGTATCGCGCTCAAGTATCTTCAGCTCTTGCTGGTTCTTTTCCAAGACCTTTTTAACGATGAACGAGACAAGGCCTTCCTGTATATTCAGATTCTCCGCGTGTTCGACAAATGCCATTTCAGCATCCATCATCCAGAACTCTGTCAGATGCCGGCGTGTCTTGGATTTCTCCGCGCGAAAGACCGGGCCAAAGTCAAAGACGCGCCCGTGGCTCATGATGGCCGCCTCAATATATAATTGCCCCGACTGCGATAGATATGCCTTGCCAAGGTCAAAATATTGGACCTCAAAGAGCGTTGATGTCCCTTCGCACGCGGCGGGGGTTAAGATCGGCGAATCGATTTTAATGAAGCCGTCTTTGTTCAGATATTCGTAGGTCGCGTTGATGACGGTGTTGCGGACGCGCTGAATGGCCCACTGCTTGCTGGAGCGGAGCCAGAGATGGCGGTTGTCCAGCAGAAAATCGGGGCCGTGTTCCTTTTTGCCGATCGGGTAGTCGTCTGCCATCTGGATCAATGTGATATCTGAAATTTGTAATTCGTATGATTCATGCTTGGGGTGTTTTGTGACAGTCCCATCTATGACGGCCGAGCTCTCCAGCGTTAACTTATTCGCAAGGTCCCAGATATCTTCTGTGACCTCTTTTTGCGAGATGACCCCCTGGATGAATCCGCTTCCGTCACGGAACTGCAGGAATCCGATCTTGCCGGAGAAGCGCTTGTTAAAGACCCAGCCTTGCAGGCGCACCTTTTCGCCGTTGTGGTGAGCGATATCGGAGATAAATATTTTCATATATTGTAGTTGCCCAATTTATTGGGCAAATGTTTGGCCCGATAAATCGGGCAACTACGATTACCTTTAATTAGAGCCTGTCGGGGAATGCCATTTTCTGTCATTGCGAGGAGCGAAGCGACGCGACGCGGCAATCTCCCGTAACCACTTGATTTCTGGAGATCGCCACGTCGGCCTTTGGCCTCCTCGCGATGACAAAAGTGAATTCCCCGACAGCCACTAATTAACTTG
>Ga0209514_10009238_pt1 | contig 10898 bp, 9 predicted proteins | sample Subgrocontami58m_FD_187452 | JGI IMG/M metagenome (GOLD analysis project Ga0209514, IMG submission 187452) | Subsurface groundwater microbial communities from S. Glens Falls, New York, USA - GMW37 contaminated, 5.8 m (SPAdes) (version 3) | ecosystem: Environmental > Aquatic > Deep subsurface >...
GCTTAACGAGGTTTACTACCTCTTTACACATCTTCTGACGAAGGTCTATAGGATATCTGATAAAAATCACACCACGGGTTTTCTTGCTGTGGGCAAAGACTAGCTGTCCGAAATCTTTATCTTCGGTTAACAATATTCTTTTTTCACGAAAGGCAAGATGGAGTACTTCTGTATCCTCAGCCCTTGGAGATATTTCGGCTACGGCCTTCACTTCATACCCAGCGCTACGAAGGGCACGAACCACGGAAAAATCACAACTTTCGTCTGCAAGGAAACGCACGGTCTATTTCTTGGCCAATTTTTTTTTAGATTTCAGAATAATCGTTTCTTCATGAGCTAGTGTGTCTGCGGCATATCTGATTGCAGCCTGAATATCTTCACGGGTAAGCCTGGGATGGGCATCAAGCAGAGATGTCATACTCGCCCCCTCGCTCAGTTTTCTCAGAATTAACTCTATTGTTATCCGTGTTCCCAGAATCACAGGCTTCCCCATCATCACCTTTGGATTCATTTCAATTCGATCTGTTATATGCATGTAAAACCTCTAGATTTATGAAAAGAGCTTAATTTTACTATAAGACGCTCTATTTTGGCACAGCTAAAAGCACGGCATCAATATGTCGTTTCTCCTCGCGGCCTTCAGGATACAATGCAGAAAGGGCATTTGCAAGTCTTAAAAAAAATCAGGAATTCCTTCCTGTTTAGCATTAAGCAGGGTTCGCAGGGTATTTGTCCTTCCTCTGCCTGCAATAACATGACGGCGTGTATCCGGTCAAGCGTTGTTGTCCCGTGCTGTGTCTTGAGTGAATCGCCAGAAACCTGAGTACCGCTTTTTATGCCGTTTGCAAAGACAAGGTTAAAATTTCGTGACGTTTGCAGCGCAGGCATCCTGCCTGCTTTTTTCATCTGCATCTTTTTTGTGCAGGCTGGAAGCCTGCGCTACGGGTGTCACTTTATATCTCATTGCCCGTTTTCTCTCTGACTTTTACCGAACCAAATGATTAAAACTGATAGCTTAATCCCACAAAAAACGTGCGGCCGGGTCGGGGGAAATCGTCAGGAATCGAGGCAGGTCCGGGGTCGCTATAGTCCTTGTCGAGCAGGTTATACACCGTGCCCTGCACCTCCATGGTCTTAAAGAATTCTTTCCCGATAACCGAAAGATTCAGGAGTGCGTACGCAGGCAGGTCGCTCCTCGTGTCGTTATCCTCCCTGGAACGGCTCCCGCTGACGAATGTGCTCACGTTGGTGTTGATATATTTCCAGTAGTGAGTATTTACGCCAAAATTGCCAAAGTGCTGCGCGACAAATGGCATGTCATTCCCATCATCGTCTTCAGGATTCTGGAAGGTATAGTTCATGAAGACATAGTTGCCCTTCGTTATGTCTATCTTGGTCTCTGTTTCTATGCCCTGAATGTGCGCGTCTCCAAAGTTTTCGTATCGTGTAGTGCCCGCCGTGCTTGATAACGTGCTCAGCACAATGAGGTCTCGGACGTCGTTATTGAAATAATTAATACCGCTGGTAACGTACTGGTTAAACTTATACGTCAAACCCACTTCGTGTGTCCTGATTCGCTCAGGGTTCAAATCCTCGTTTCCCTCGATGGTAGGCTTGATAAGGGTGAACATTTCCAGGAAATTTGGCGCGCGAAACGCCTCGCCGTAGAGAAATTTTAACGACGCGTTCTTCATGAATGCCCACGTCAGACCTGCCCGCGGACTGGTTGCATTGCCAAAATCGCTATATCGGTCATGCCTTACACCCAGGGTAAGGTTTACAGTCTCCGTAATATCCCACGTGTCCTGTAAATAAAATGACAAAATCCTGCGGGTGTGGTCTTCGAAGAATGGATCGGTATCCGTAAAACTCTGCAGGGAATCGAGGGGCGCCAGTGTTTCCGGGTCAAAGTTGTATGAAGCGTTATTGGGGCTTTGGTTGACCAACCGGTATTCTGTGCCCAGGGTAAAAATATTCCCGTCGAATAACTCGTAATCAAGCGGGATCTCCGTGCCAACGATCCTTTCGGTCGCCTGGAGACTGTAAATAATGCCGTCAGGATAGGTGGTTAATGTGTCGCTTACCCCATCTCCATTGGTGTCGAAAGGTATGGTCGTGCCGTCAGGCAATGTATTAAAATAGTGATCGCCGTTGAACTGGTCATAATAGAGCCTGGGCTTTATGGTGAATCTTTCATCGTAGGTTTTCTTGTATCCAACCTCGCCAAATATATAATCAAGTTCGAGAAAAGATGCGTCCGTTAAGGCATATTGAGCGCTGGTAAAACTACCCAATCTTTTATTTGAGTACCATCCAAGGAAGTACAAATCATTGTACGCGAGTTTTAGTTCCATGTCACATTCCTGCCTGCCGTCATGCACCCTTCCCGGCGCCTGTGATACGGGTGAATAACCCAAAGAGGAAAGGGCGTTATCGGCTAATGTCTGGGTGTCGCTTTCAATAACTCCATCAAAACCTTCGGTTTGCCGGTAACGAACCGCCCCGGACACGTCCACCTTGCCAATCGTCTTCCCAAAGGTGACGTTCTCATCATAGGTATCGAAGCTCCCATAACCGCTGCTTACCTTTACCCCGTCAATATCCCGCGCGTCGAACGTGATGATGTTAATAACCGCCAGGAACGCATTTTCGCCATAGACGGCGGAACCCGGTCCCCGGATAATCTCTATCCTTTTTATGTTTTCAACGGGAAAATCATCAAACATTTCAAATATACCGCCCCTTACCGGATTCAGTGTCAGATGACCGTTTACCATCACCCTTACCCTGTTTTCGCACTGAACGCCCCGCACTGTGGGGATAGATATGCCCAAATCCCCCTTCTTCAGAATTTCGAATCCGGGCACGGTTTTCAGGATTTCTATAAAGGTGCGATAGCCTGAATTTTTAATCTCCTCCGCCGTGATTACGGTAACAATGCCCGGCGCCTTGCTGACGGGGGTGTCCTGTCGCGTGGCAAGGGCAATCTTCTGATCGCATGCCAGCCAGAGGCATTCCGTTGCGAGTTGTTCTTCGAGAACGGCGTCGGTGGGAGTGGCGTCTTCTTCGTTATTGTTGGAATAGCTCTCAGGTACGGGGGCTGTTTCTGCGCCTTCGGCGAGGATTGTGGATGGGCCGAAAAAGAGGGCGCAAAGGATAAATAGGTGATACATGAAAGATAGGATGGCGAGACGCTTCCCTACAGCTTTTTTGTCATACCGCAGATTATAAGACACCGTTTCCTCGTATTTATCAAAATTCAATGTAGAGCGAAGAACCTCTTCGCTCTACAAGCACAACTTTGAAATCCCCGACTCGAATGAGTCGGAAGAGAAATGTAGGGCGAGGCTTTAGCCTTGCGTTTATTGCACGAAGGCAAATCTGAAGGTTTGCCCCACATGTTTCAAAAGCCGCATTGGCGCATTTTGCCTGTTTAACGGCGCAACAATTTATCAAATCCGCAAGGCGCTGTCAATAGGTTTCCTGTCCTGGATGTATATGCCTTACACCTGCGCTATTTTTCATACAAACGCGCAGAAAAAAGTGTAAAAATATATTTTGTAAGATGCTCAGGAGAGAGGTATACTACCGTCCGCACGGTTATGAAATTGTGACGCGTGCCGGGTGGCGAGTGACGGGGAAAAAACTCATCCGCCGCACGCCACGTGCATTATCTGCCCTGGGATTTAACAAATCTGTTAAATTAGGCATTCGGCAACTTTTTCGTTGATGTAGAGCGAAGCGCCGCTTCGCCCGAACGAAGCAATCGCTTCGTTCTACAACGCAACTTTGAAATTCCTGGACACTAAATTAAAGGAGATTCAAATGTATATCTCGATTAAAAACAGACTCATTTTCCTGCTGATTGCATTTACCCTGCTGCCGTTCATCCTGCTGCGGATCATCGCCTATCCACGGGTGCAAGCCGACCTCCAGGACGTGCTGATACGAAACCTCGACGACATCGGCCACAAACAGGCAGAACTGGTAACCAACTGGATGCGTGAGCGGACAAAGGACGTCCGCGTCATAGCCAGCAATCCCCTGATAGTCAGATGCGCAAAGATCACAAAGGATGACGCGGACTACAGGGACATCCTGCAATACCTCGAAGTGGCGAAGTTTGAGTATGGTTACCGGGGCATACTTGTCGGCAATGAGAAAGGGCAGGTAACCATTGCCACGATTGAAGAAGGGGACATACAGGATATTTCCGGGATGGATTACTTTCGGCAGGCAATGGAGGGCAATACCTTTGTGTCCGGCATCGTCCCGTCTCAAACACCCCTTTTAAATGAAGCCGGGGAGATGGAATTGGACATGCCGACGATGTTCGTTTCAGCGCCGTTGAAAGACAGGGACGGCGCGGTAATTGGCGTGATTTCCCTGAGGATTGACGTGGATACGCTGAACGACCTGATGTTAAGCCTCAGACTGGGAAAGACAGGCGAGACGTATCTTGTGAACAGGGATGGGTACATGATCACGGAATCGCGGCTTTCCGCGCACTTAAAAGATACGGGACGGGTAAAAAGAAGGAGCGCCCTGGAACTAAAATTGATTAATCCGGAGACCGGTGAGTTGACCGACGGCGTCAGGCAGTGTGTTGCCGGTAATAACGGTTTTGACGCAAGAGGATACAAAGACTACAGGGGTCATACCGTGCTGGGCGTGTGGAGGTGGCTGAAGGAGTTTAACTGGGGCATTATCGCGGAGATTGACAGAGACGAGGGCTACGGGGCGGCATACAATCTGAATCGCATCGTCAGTTCCGTCCTGCTGGCGCTGGCGTTGCCGATAGTATTAATCGCATACCTGATTGGCAGAAAAACCTCGTCGCCGATTCTTCAGCTTACCGAAGTGACAAAAAAGATGGCGTTGGGGGATTTAACCCAAAGAGTGGATATCCAGAGAAAAGACGAAATCGGGGTGCTGGCAAACTCCTTCAATGCGATGGCGAAATCCCTCGATGCGAAGGCAAAGGAGATAGCGGCGTCTGAGAAACGGTACCGGGAGCTGGTCAACTCCATCAGGGAAGGCGTCTATCAATCCGAACCGGAAGTGGATGGAGTGTTCACGTGGGTCAATCAGGCGGGGGCGGAAATCCTTGGTTACAAGTCTCCGGCGGAGGTGATTGGAACCAGGGTGAAGGACATCTACGTCAATCCGGATGAGCGCCGGAAGGTTGTTGACAAGCTGAACAGGGATGGAGTGCTGAAGAATTTTACCTCGTTCTGCAAAAGGAAGAATGGGGAACAATTTTACATGGAACGCACGTCGAATCTGGTTTTCGATGAAAAAGGCAGTCCCGTCCGTATAGACGGCATATTCAGGGATATTACGGAAAGGAAACGATCAGAGGAAAAGATACAGGAATCGGAATGGCATCACAGGCAGTTGTTGAATTCACTGAAGGAGGGGATATACCAGTGCGAGCCGACAGAAGACGGCGTGTTTACCTGGATTAACCAGGCAGGGGCGGAGATCCTCGGCTACAAATCTCCGGCAGAGGTGGTGGGGGCGAGGGTACGCGATATTTATGTAAACCCGGACGAACGGAAAAGGATTATTGATAAGCTTCAGAAGGAAGGGGCGCTGAAAAACTTCGCCTCGCTGTGCAGGCGGAAAAACGGTGAACAATTTTACATGGAACGGACGTCCTGCCTAGTCACCGATGAAAAGAACAAAACCCTCCGCATCGAGGGCATTTTCAGGGACATTACGGAGCGGAAGATGCTGGAAGAGGAGTTGCAGGAGACCGAGGGCCGCCACCAGCAGATGTTGAACCTGTTAGAGGAAGGGGTGTTTCAGAGCGAGCCGGGCGAAGACGGTGTCTTTACCTGGATCAATCAGGCAGGCGCAGAGATGCTGGGATACGGCTCGATTGAAGACGTGATCGGAACGCGGGCAAGAGATGTGTACGTCAACCCCGGCGACCGGAAAGAACTTATGAAGAGCCTGGAAAAAGAGGGCATGAGGAGAAACCTTATTTCCTATTGTAAAAAGAAGGACGGTGAGCGGTTTATCTCGAAAATGACATGCACCCTCCTGCGCGACATAAACGGCAAGGCCGTCAGAGTGGAGGGCATATTCAGGACCAGAACGGAAAAATGAGAGCAAGGGGAATGTAGGGCAAACCTTTAGGTTTGCCTTCGTGCAATAAACGCAAGGCTAAAGCCTCGCCCTACATATCGTCACATGTATATTTGCAGTTTCACTACTGATTGCGCATAGCGCAGCGATCCGCATAAACTTATGGGTTCAGGCAGCAAACCTGAACCCGCCATTGATAACATTTGAGATAAAGGACACGAATATGTATTTAATCAATAAATATCAATTCAGGGAATTTAAAATCGCGCCGGGACACCGGGCAAACTACGCCATCCTCTGTAATCCGGAATTTAAGGAAAATCAGTGGGGGATAAAATATCACCCCAGCAACAACTATGCGAGGGAATATAAAATTCTGTCCCAGTTTTCGCATCCCCAGATACCCACCCGCTATCAGGAAGGCATGGACGTTATGTACAGAGACGGGAAGTTTGTGCTTTCACAGAGTTACATTGTTATGACCCATTTTGAGGGTGAAGACGTCGTTGAGTACTACCAGAAAAAAGGGCTGCCTGACCAGCAGGAAATAGGACGCGTAGTTCAGTATTTTTCCAGCGCAACCCTGCCGTTGACGCACATGCACTCCAGGGGATACATCCATTGCGACATCAAACCCGGCCATCTCCTCCTGAATCCCGCAACGGCCACGATGGCGCTCATAGACCTTGAATGCGCCATCAAAACGGGCGAGATCATCTGCGGTATGAGCAAGGAATACGCCGCTCCGGAGCAAAAAGAAATGATACAGTTACTACGCAACGGAGAGAGCGAAAAGTCCGTGCTGAAAAAGGTCAGGATGGTCGCCGCTTCTGATCTGTACGCCGTTGGTTTGATCTTATACCGGGTGTTAACCGGGAAATTATGGCAGGAGGCGGCCGTTCCCCCGAAGGAAATTAATCCGGCAGTTTCAGACAAGCTAAACGAGGTTGTTTTAGGACTGCTGGAAGAAAGCCCCGTCAATCGCATCCAGACCGCAGAAGCCTTGAAGACCGAACTGGAGGCGGTGTAGCAGGGGAGGGGGCAGGTTTGAAACCCGTCCCGGCAATAACGAAAACCCCATTATGGAAAAAATGAAAAACAAATATTTAATGACCATCACTGCCTGCATGTTAGGCCTGTGCCTGTTTTTATCTTCGGGCTGTAGTTTTATCTCCGTCTCCCTCGTCCCGCCTGTCCAGCCGCTCAGAGAGACAACGGTCATGGGGAAGGGAAAGGAGAAGATACTCATCATTGATATTTCGGGCATTATCTCTGAGGAGGAAAAGCGCGGCGTTGCCGGCTTTTCCGGCGAGCCGGATATGGTTGCCCGCATCAGGGAAGAACTCAAGACGGCCGCGAAAGACAAACTGATAAAGGCCGTTGTCCTGCGCATTAACAGTCCCGGCGGCACGGTTACCGCCTCAGACATACTTCATCATGAAATTGAGCAGTTTAAGAAAAATACCGGAAACAAGGTCATTGCCTGCATTATGGATTTAGGGGCGTCGGGCGGTTACTATGTGGCCGTCTCAGCGGATAAAATTGTTGCGCACCCTACCGCCGTTACAGGCAGTATCGGCGTTATCATGCTCAATCTCAGCGTTGAGGGGCTTCTCCAGAAAATCGGCGTGAAAGATACCTCCATCAAGACGGGTGAACACAAGGACATGGGTTCTCCCTTGAAGACGATGACAGATGAGGAACGAAAGATATTCCAGGGCGTGCTGGACGATATGTATGAAAAATTCCTGTCCGTTATAACGGAGGGAAGAAAGGGACTGTCCCGTGAAAAACTCAGGTCGCTTGCCGATGGCAGGATTTACATCGCCCGGCAGGCATTGGAATACGGGCTGATAGACCGGATTGGCTATCTGGACGAGGCCATCGGGCTGGCGAAAAAGGAAGCGGCGCTCAGAGAGGCGCGGGTTATTACCTATCACAGACCCGGCGCTTACCGGAACAACATATACTCGCAGCTCGGCAATGCTGGTTTTGGCGCTGTCAATCTCCTTAACATTGACTTAAAGACATTCGTCAGGTCAGGCACGCCATCTTTTATGTACCTGTGGGCACCGTAGCCACCGCCAAAATTAATAAAATTCAAAATTATCTACGCCCACGAAAAACGCGAAAAGACACAAAAGAGGTATGATTCTGAATCTGTTATAGAGGACTTTCACGGTCTTTTGCGTATTTCGCGGGCTACGACAAAGTAAGGAAGACTTGTCCTCATGAAACCTGTCCTCGTGGAAACGGGGAGCGGAGTATGGAGAGAAGTAATCACACAGAGACACAAAGCCACAAAGAATAAGGAATGGGGATATACCATAAATCTTTGTGTCTTGGTGGCTTTGTGTGAGGAAAAAGAAGTGCTTTCTTTTCCGACTCGTTAGGGTTATGGTATCGGATGTACGATTTTTCCCAATTCCTCCCAGGAACGATTCGATCCCGTTCTTTCCCAGGAAGAAACCAAAAAAAGCTTGCATTCTTCTTCATTTTTGCATTATCATCCTTTTTAAAGGAAAAGCAATTCCCTATCATCTCTCCATTTAAATGCAGAAAAAGCCTGATGCGAAAGTAGTTACAATACGTGACAAGAAGACGCGGCAACTTCTTATAGATAGCCAGAGATTTTGTGTTTGCTGTTTTATACAGACTGTATAGCCATTGTTGGCTCAAAAGGGAAGACATGAATGCACCCAAACAAAAAGCTGGTATCGTCGCAATTCTTGATGCACTTGGTGCTGCGAACTATGACGACAAGGAAATAGAGGCGTTCCTTGAAGCCCGCAGTTTGATAATTCGTCTCCTGAACGATAAGGCGGAAAGCGTCGCAGAAACCCTCGATGTCTCTCAAGTAAAGACGTACACCTTCAACGACACTATGCTCATCGTCTTGGAATCCGGAGGGGACAGACCAACCAGTGCTGAGATCCAGGCATTCGCAACTGTTCTCCGCAAACTGCTGGTTGATTCTTTGAGAAGAAGAATCATGTTTCGAGGATCGTTCGCGGTTGGGCAATTCTACGAGGACTCCGCAACAAATACTATTCTCGGCCGGGCTGTCACGGACGCCGCCGCTTGGTACAATAAAGCAGATTGGATCGGTATTCTAGCGACACCACGTACTACGGTGCACATTGATCACTTAAAGGAGAAGGACGGAAAAAGCTGGGGTAATCTCTTGGTCAGATATGACGTCCCTTTATCCAGGAACTCGACACAATCTTTGTGGACAATCAACTGGCCGAAGGTTTTCTGGGTCAACTCTATTACGCCCTGCGAGGACAATGAAACACCTCGCGAATCCTTTCTCAAGTTTCTAAGCCACTTCAACGTGCCGAAGGGAACCGAGAGTAAACACTTTAATGCCATTGCTTTCTTCGATCATGTCATGAAGACCCTGAGACTAAAGAATGAAGCAACAAGCGCTTCCACACGTACGCGAAACCCGTAGCGGGTTCGCCGACGGTGAAGCGCGACGTTAGGCATAATTCAACCGGATAATTGAAAAAACATGAAACCTAATGATTGGATAGCCCTATTTGGTGTAGTTGCTGGACTGATCGCATTTTTATCGGGACTTTATCAATATATCAAGGCCCAACAATGGAAAAAAGCTGAATTTGTGGCGAAGGAAATTAAAGAATTTGAAGCAGATACACAGATTAATCTTGCAATGCAAATGTTAGACTGGAATTCGAGGGAATATGATTTACTTCGAGAAAGTTCAAAAGCCGAGAAAAAAGTTCTTATCACAGACGAAAACCTTTGCATGGCATTAATCCCTCACACAGCACAGCCTTCCGGGTTTGAGCCCTATCAAGTTATTATTCGAGACGTTTTTGATCAATTACTGGATAGCTTTGAAAAATTTGAACATTTCATTCAAAGCGGACTTGTTGCGCATAATGATTTCAAACCATATTTGATTTATTGGATAAAAATAATTGGAAATAGAGATAGTGGTAGAAAAACAGAAGAATTTTATACTTGCTTGTGGGCTTATATCGACTTCTATGGATATAATGGAGTTCAATCTTTTATAAAAAGGTTTGGCTTTGATATTTCTTTTAAGAGGTCAAATAATCAAAGTCAGAAAAAAGTATAACCATTTGGTCGAGCTGACCTGTGAACAGCGTGCTTTTTAAGATTTTTCTGCTTACAAAGATTTTTAGGTACAGACAGATTACCAATACTACAACTGGCGGAGGAACTGATGGCGCAGACTCCTTTCTACTTTGATTGGACATTTTGGGCGGTTGTCTTCTCATTTCTTGCTCTAGCACTGTCGCAGCTTCCACCGATACATGTCATGTTCCGGCGAGCCAAGCTTGACGTCGAGGCGTACAGTCGAATTCATCTGACTCACAGAGTCGGAAATCCCAATGCGCAACTTCACCTGATCGTTAGCAACGTCGGAGGGAGAGTGGTAAAGGCGAAATCAATTGTGCTTCACTTTAAACGTGGGAACGATGATCAATTTACTTTACCAGCGCAAACCTATTCGCAGGCACCAGGAGATAAAGACACCGTGCTCTTGACCTCGTTTAAACTTAAACCAAAAGATGAATGGGCTCATATAGTAAATTTCCTTAACTTTTTTTCGAGAACCGACGAGAAGGCATTTCGTCAGATTGAATCAAACTTGAAGAATGACATATTTGAAAAAAAAGAACTTCCCGCGAATAAGGATAAAATTGTCGAAGCTGAACCTGGAAATGTTCAACCTGTGATCGAGTTTTTTCAACACAAGTTCAGATGGGAGCCTGGCGAATACGAAATTACGTTGGAAATAAAAACAG
>Ga0209514_10009240_pt1 | contig 10897 bp, 10 predicted proteins | sample Subgrocontami58m_FD_187452 | JGI IMG/M metagenome (GOLD analysis project Ga0209514, IMG submission 187452) | Subsurface groundwater microbial communities from S. Glens Falls, New York, USA - GMW37 contaminated, 5.8 m (SPAdes) (version 3) | ecosystem: Environmental > Aquatic > Deep subsurface >...
TATTATGGCAACTTTCTTTCTGAACATAATTTAAAATTTAAAATCTAAAATTTATAATTACTTATTGGCGTTCGCCATTTGCTCGGCTAAAACTTTTTGAAACATTTCTTGCAATGATTTGTCGTCTACTTTATCCAAGTCTTCTTTTTTCATACCATTTTTTAAGAGCACATCGCGAATCTGGGGCGCTGTTAATTTCTGTAAATCCGCCAATTTGGTTTGGCCAAGATCTACCGTGCCACTTTGCTTTTGCTGTTCCGCTAAAGTCTCGTTATAAACCGCCAAAAGTTCTGTGTCGTTTATTTTAGCCAACTGCTCTTCACTCATCCCCGCTTGTTTTAAACTGGCACGCAATTCGGTCGGATTTAAAATGCCTAGTACATTCGTTTCAGACTTTTCTGGCTGGGGCAAAGTTTTACGACTTTCAAACTGTTTCAGCAGAGCCGCTTTTTCTTGTTCCAACCTCAAATTTTCCGAAGTAATGGCGGCTCGAAATTGCGCGGCTAGTCGTTCACCCTGCGCGCTAATGACAAATGGTCCATAAATAGTCTGATACAAAGACCAGAAACCAAAACCCAAAAGCCCGACAAAAACTACCACCATAAAGCCAAAAGAGGCCTGGCGTTTTTGAGCTTCAGTCCAGTTCTTTAAACGAATCATATTATGCTTTTATTATAAAAGAACCACATATATATAAATAGTGGAAAAAGGCACTAGCTTGGGCACAAAGGCCTAGCGCCGTCAATATGAATAATTTAAATACGGATTTTAAAGTTATGCGCCCAGCAAAAATCCTGATTGGCTCAACATTGTAAGGTGAGCTTCTTTTATTTTACGCTAAGAACCGTCATCACCCATAGGACTACCCCACCTATTGTGGGCTATAAAATTCAGACAACGCCATCAATTTTCCATAAATTCATTTTATTTTCAGACACAGATTTAATTTTATTAACGAAAAACAACTTTACGAAAAATAACGATCGCATTAAATAATTAATGAATTTCTAAATTCCAACTAGCATTCAAAATGTTTGCAATAAACGACGATCGTTCAAATTCGCAAACATTAGTTACAAAATAAAGTGCGCTATAAAGTGCACTTATTTTTGATACTGCAATATTTGTTGGGCTAAATTTTGCCAATTTTCAAGAGTTAATTCTTGCGCGCGGCATAATTTTTTTAAACCGCAATAATCAATAATTTCTTCAATTTTTTGCTTATTTAGATCCAAACCAACCGACAAATTATTGGCCAAAGTTTGCCGCCGCGAAGCAAAACTAATTTTGACCAATCTGGCTAAAAATTTAGAAATTTTGACGTCTTTTTTCGGTTTAAAAATAACTATAGCTGAATCAACTTTCGGCACAGGATAAAAACAATTCTTAGAAACAATTTTGGCAATTCTAATTTCTGAAAGCATTTGTGACAAGACGCCCAAAATTGATTGCTGACCAGCTTTGGCTGTCAGCCGTTGTCCCACTTCAAGTTGCAACATTAAAACTAACCGTGTCGGTCGTGGCTCCAGTTCCAAAAAAAGTTGAATTAATTTTCCAGACAAAGCATAAGGCAAATTGGCGACGATTTTATAGGGCGTTTTTAGTTTAGCAACTAAAGGCGGTAGCACTTCTAAAACATCACCCGCGATTAAGTCCAAATTTTTTTGCGTTCCCAGATTACCCTTCAAAAAGGAAAGTAGGTTGGCGTCTTTTTCTATGCCAAAAACTTTAGCGCCAGTTAAAAGCAAAGCCGAAGTTAAAACACCTAAACCAGAGCCAACTTCTATAACTTGCTCATTGTTTTTCAAATCAGACTGTTCAATTATTGTATTCAAGATATTTTCATCAATTAAAAAATTCTGACTGAATTTTTTTTCAGCCCGCAACCCCAATTTTTTTAAAACTCCCTTTGTCTCCTGTAATAAATGACTGTCCATATCAGGTAGTAGAAAGTCGCCAGTTGAAACTACTTACTGTCATAAATCTACTTAAAGTAAAATATTGCATATCAGGTAGTAGAAATTCGCCAGTTTAAAAAATTTATAATTAAAATCATATTATAATTAAACATAGTATAAAGCTCATTTTCCATAAAAGCTATTTTTTAAACTTGACAAGTATGATTTTGGCGAATTTTCACTACCTGACATAGGTTTGAGTAATAATTATAAATTGGTTTCAACTATATAAGGAGTGTAGATTTTGGCGACTTTTCACTACCTGACATATCAGATAGTGGAAAAACAATTAATTTAAAATCTATAATTTATAATTTAAAATTTCTTATGATTTATTGTCAACATTTTCCTGAAAATACGGATTGCCTTGTGGCACCTTGTAGGTTGCTGGAATCAATCGCATAAAAGGTATAGACCGTCCCCAATAATAAAGCAAGACAAATAATCCCGCCAAAATAAAAATTATTTTCCAAGCGACTTCGGGCCAAAAAGTAAATGCTACCCAGGATAAGGCGATAGCTAATAATTTACCGACAATCAAAGACATTTCAAATAAAACCGCCGAGCGCATCACGCCAAATTTGCGTCCAAATTCATAAACTATCGAAAGCAAAGGAATATAGGTCAGGCCTTTACCAATACGGCCAGAAGCGTCGGTTGCAAAAACCGTTAGCGGCACACTGACAAAAACTCTTAAAAACCAGACTGCGGTCGCCACGATAGAGCCAATTTTTAAAATCGCAATCGAGCCTACTTTATCATCGAGTCGCCCTATTAAAAGCAAAACCAAAACCATAATTAAGGTGGCGACAGAAATTAAAGAACCAGTAAATAATGTACTTTGACCCACCACTAAATAAATAAAAGTCGGCCACATAATGAGACCAAAAAATTCTTCGCCAAAACCAATATTGGCCAAGACAAAAGGCGTCATCCGAGAATCCACAAGCGTGCGATAGCTTTGCCAATAACCATAAAATTTTGGCAAGAAAACTTCGGCGGTTTTCATCAACGGCACGGTGGATAAAACGACAATGATCGAAGAGACAAAAAAAAGTACTTGAAAATTACCAAAAGTTAAAATTAAGCCACCCAAAACCGGTCCTAAAATGGCCGAGACATTTTCCGAAACCATGACGCCGGAAATTTCTCGACCGCGTTCAAAACCTTCGCCATAACGGGAAAATTCCCCAAGATAGCCCGGCCAATACAAGGCTTTTCCCACAGCCAAAAAAATCACAGCTAGATAAATTAAAACGGGTGACAATGGTAAAAATGCGAGCGCGCCATAATACAAAATCGTAAACGGCATGGAATAAAAAATACTGTGTTCATAGCCATACCGCTGAACTAACTTGCCACCTAAAGGCAGCAGCCAAAAATATAAAAAGTAAACGGCAAAATAAAAAAGTAAAATTTGTGGAATACTATAGCCATTTTGATACAAATAAATCGGCTCGAACAAAGCAATCATACCCAGCCCAAAATTCATAATGGACGAACTGATTAAAAGTTCAGACGCTGGCCCAGTCATTTTCAGGGCAAAAATTCGCGACAGTATTTTACGCGCTAAAGACATAATGTATAAATCATATCAGACTTGAAGCAAAAATAATTGTTGATTGAATTTAATAAGCCATCCAAAACCCAATATACAAATTGTTCACGGTCGTTTAAAATTTGTATATCAATACTTTTAGGTAACTTGGCTTGAAGTATTTTTTCTCTATTGCTCTAAAAAAATCGGGTCTCTTTTTTAAAGAGACCCGATGGCGAACACCTGTGTTAATGTTCCACCACTTCAAAATGTTCAAATTCTGGATGACATTTGCGTAAATTCATAACGGCTTCAGATGCGCTTTGACCGCAATCCCAATATCGTTCCACTTTCGTGACATTAACAACTGCCAGATAAATTAGTGGATAGTGAAAAATATGGATTACTTTCGGCATAATCTTGGCTCCTTGAATTGTGAAAGAACTTTGTGACTAAATGACTAAATTCAAAAGTTTATCTGAAACAAAAATACTCTTGCTAATTTCTCCCGTCAAATACTTGGCAATCTTTGCGTCATTTTTTAGAGCGGTCATTACTTCAGCTTCAGTGGCGCCGGTCGCGACCATAATTTCGCCCCGTTTTTTGCCATTGACCTGTATCACAACCAAGACTTCATTCGCGACCAAAAATTTTTCATTGGCCAACGGCCACGGAGCGACTGCTAAATCTTCGCTAGCAAAATGCTTTGCCCACATTTCCCACGCCAAATGTGGCGCGAATGGTTCTAGTAAAATAATAAACGCGCGCGCCGCCTCTTGTGGCAAATCCACTTCATCTTGCAAAGCTTTTAAACACACCATCAGTTGACTTAAAGCCGTATTAAATTTCCAATTTTGAATATCTGATGTCACCTTTTTTATGGTCGCGTGAATTATTTTTGCTAAATCGCCCTCAAGAGAACGCTCCACCATTTTTTTCTCGGAAAAAACATTGTAAAATCTTTCCAAAAATCTACGAATGCCCAAAATACTCTCGTCATTCCACGGTTTAGCGTCTTCAAAAGGTCCTAAAAACATTTCAAAACAACGCAAAGTATCAGCACCCAAGGCGGTTATAACATCGTCGGGATTAACTACATTACCCTTGGACTTGGACATTTTTTCACCATCTTTACCCAAAATCAAACCCTGATTTTTTAAATCCCAGTAGGGCTCGTCGGTTTCTAAACCATCGGGCGCGATAACTTTTGGAATAACTCCAATGTCGCACAAAAATTTGTGCCAAAAACGGGCATAGAGCAAATGCAAAACCGCGTGCTCGGCTCCGCCGACATATTGCGCGATCGGCAACCACTTCTCGGCAATTTTTTTATTTACCAATTCTTTATCGTTATGCGGATCCAAATATCTTAAATGATACCAGCTGCTCCCCGCCCATTGCGGCATAGTGTTGGTTTCGCGTTTGGCTTCGGCACCACACTGCGGACACTTCACATTCACCCACTCTGTTATCTTGGCCAGTGGAGACTCACCCGTACCAGACGGCTCATAACTTTCAACTTCCGGCAATAAAACGGGCAAATCTTTTTCATCGACAGGAACGACGCCACATTTTTCGCAGTGCACTAAAGGAATGGGCTCGCCCCAATAACGTTGTCGTGAAAAAAGCCAGTCGCGTAATTTATAATTAATTTTAAAATCACCAATCTTTTTTGCTTGCAAAACTTCGCCAATTTTCTGTCGCGCTTGTGCGGAAGTTAGATCTGAAAATTCTCCCGAATCAAATAAATTTCCTTCACCTTCATAAGCCATATCAAACGATGAGTTCTGATCCGTCGGCTGACGGATGAGTTCTGAGTTTTGAGTTAGTCCCCCTTTAATCACTTCTTTTATTTCCAAACCATATTTTTTTGCGAATTCATAATCGCGTTCGTCGTGCGCCGGCACCGCCATGACCGCGCCCGTGCCATAAGAACCCAGTACATAATCCGCCACCCAAATTGGCAACTTTTCACCCGTGAATGGATGTAAAGCATAAGCGCCAGTAAAAATACCAGTTTTATCTTTGGCTTCCGCCATTCTTTCTTTGTCCAATTTTGACACAGACGCCTTCACGTATTTTTCAACTTCGTTTTTTTGTTCCGCTGAAACTATTTTTGAAACCAAGTCATTTTCCGGCGCCAACACGACGTAAGTCAAGCCAAACAAAGTATCTAAACGAGTTGTGTAAACAGAAATTTTTTCCTCGCTATTTTCTGTGGCTAAAGCAAATTCAAAACCTTCGGATTTACCTACCCAATTTTTCTGCATAGTTTTAATACGCTCGGGCCAAGCCAAACGATCTAAATCATTTAATAATCTATCAGCGTAAGCGGTAATTTTCAAATACCATTGTTTCAGCATTTTTTTACTGACTTCGGTATCACATTTTTCGTGCCGACCGCCCTCAACTTCTTCATTGGCCACACCAGTATGACAACTCGGACACCAGTTAATCGGTGCTTCTTTTTCATACGCCAGACCCTGCTTAAAAAGTTGCAAGAAAATCCATTGCGTCCATTTATAATATTTAGGGTCGGTTGTATTTATTTCCCTGTCCCAATCATAAGCAAACCCTAAACTTTGAATTTGTTTTTTAAAATTGAAAATACTTTCGTCTGTAATTTCGCGTGGATGTCGTTTCATTTTGAGAGCATAATTTTCTGCCGGCAAACCAAAAGCATCCCAACCCATCGGGTGTAAAACCGAGGCACCAGTGTGTTTTAAATAACGAGTCAAAATATCGGAAGCAGTATAACCTTCAGGATGACCAACATGAAGTCCCGCCGCCGAAGGATACGGGAACATATCCAAAACATAAGTACGTGGCGCTGGCGCGTCGTTCAAGACGGCATAGGTTTTGTTTTTAGCCCAAAACTCCTGCCACTTTTTTTCTATCTCTGCGTGATTGTACATAATTAAAATATATATAATTTTGCCGTCTATGTCTACTTGAAATACTTAAATATTTTTGATAAGATATTTAATGTTTTAAGGGCGAGTGTCGGAACTGGTAAACGAACAGGACTCAAAATCCTGCGAGCGCAAGCTCTTGAGGGTTCGACTCCCTCCTCGCCCAGAGAGAAAATAAATTTATTTGTGTGCGATCTCCATCACACCCAAAGATAAATATGAATAAGAAAGACAAAATTAATTTGGCATATATTATTGGTATCGCACTGGGTGATGGAAATTTATCAAATCCAAATGGCAGGGCTGTCCGATTAAGAATAACTTGCGATACAAAATACCCCAAACTAATCAAGAATATTTGCGCATCATTACAAAAAATATTTCCGAACAATAAAGTCACCATCGTGAATAAATTAAAGACTTGTATTGATATTAGTTGTTACTCAAATAAATTGGAAAAATTGCTTGGCTGGCACGCTTTAGACGGCTCAAAATACAATCAAAAAGTTGGAGTGCCCGACTGGATAAAAACTGACAAGAAATATATTTCTGCCTGTTTGTTAGGATTACTACAAACGGATGGGTCAATTTATTCTGATCGTGGATATAAAATGGTTAATTTTGTCACAATAATTCCAACTTTAGCCCAAGATACAATATTCTTGATAAAAGAATTAGGCTACCACCCAAAAATTTACAAAATTCAGACCGATCATAAAATGAGATATAATATTAGGCTTTCGCAAAATGTTCAATCGTTTATTGATGAAATTATGTATATTAAAGATTAAAAGATTAATTGTCATTTGCCAAATTTCAAAACTTGACAAAAAATAGGGGGTATGCTACAATATAAACAAGGTTAAAGTTCGAGCTCAAAGACATAAGTTTTTAAAAGAACGATGGTCGGAGGCAGAGAGCAGAGACCGTCGTTTCTTGTCATGTTTTTCCCTATGGAAAATAAGTTATATGTACGCAATTTAGCGTACCAAGTGACCAATGATGACTTGTCGCAATTTTTTGCGCAAGCTGGTGCCGTGACCTCGGCTTCCGTGGTTATGGACCGTATGTCTGGTCGCTCGCGCGGTTTCGGTTTCGTGGAAATGTCCACAGCTGAAGAAGCGCAAAATGCTATCCAAATGTTGGATGGTAAAGACCTCATGGGTCGTCCGGTGCAGGTGATGATCGCCCGCCCGAAGACTGATGATGACCGTGGCCCACGCGGCCCGCGCCGTCAGCATAATGATTACCAAAACTAATTGAGTTTGTTAATTATTTAGCGAAGCCCCGATGCAAGTCGGGGCTTCGCTTTATCCTCTTTTTATCTTCCCACTTTTATTATAAAATAATAAATAGATTTTCTAAAAATTAACAGCTATGTCAGGTAGTGAAAATTCGCCAAAATCATACTCGTTAAATTTAAAAAATAGCTTTTATGGAAAATGAGCTTTACACTATGTTTAATTATAATATGATTTTAATTATAAATTTTTTAAACTGGCGACTTTCTACTACCTGATATGAAAAAAAATCATTTTATATATATCGGTCTCGCTGTCATTGGCTTGGCTTTGGTTGGCGCTAGCTGTTTTAAAAAAGATACTACTCAAATAAATGAGGAACTGAAAAAACCCATTACCCTAAACTGGTGGGGCGTCTGGGAAAAAGAAAGCGATGTTTCTACTTTGATTACCGAATATCAAAAGGGTTTCAAAAATATTCAAATAAATTATCGTCGTTTCCGTTGGGACGAATACCAAAAACAATTAGACCTGGCTTTTCGCACCGACCAAGTGCCTGACATTATTTCTCTACCACAAAGCTGGCTAATAGGTTATCAAAACACTTTAGCGCCCATGCCAGAAGAAGTGACATTACCGGTTGTCACCGACAGTGGTGGCGGTTTTAATCAAAAAACAAGCATATCCGTAAAAACCTTTCGACTACCCACCGCAACTGAAATCGAACAAAAATTCGTGAGCGTTGTGCCCGAAGATGTAATTTTGCCAGAATTAACAACCGACTCTTCCGGTAGCGCGAGTAAAAAAATATTTGGCTTGCCACTCGCTTTAGATGTCCTGTCTTTGTATATTAATCGCGCCGTCACCGACTCTGCCGGTGTCGCCAAATTGCCCAACGACTGGACAACTTTTAGAGACAACGTAAAAAAAATTACCCGCCTCCGTAGCGGTGGCTTTAACAATAAACAAAGCGAACAATTTTTAATTAATGGCGCGGCTTTAGGCACAGCGGAAAATACCAATAACTCACCAGATATTTTAAGCTTATTGGTGATGCAAAGCGGCGGCCAAGTCATCGACTGGTCGCGGCGCGCGGCCACCCTAAATAACTCGCGCGACAATCAAAACAATTATTTCCCGGGACAAGCCGCCCTGCGTTTTTATACAGATTTTGCCAACCCCCAAACCGATGTTTATTCCTGGAACAGTCAACAAGGTCAAAGTGTGGAAGCTTTCGCTCAAGGTCGCGTCGGCTATCTGCTCGGATATTTATATCACCGCAACCAAATTTTAAATCAAAATCCCGGACTTAAAATAATAACCACCCCTGTACCGGACTTGGGCGGAGAACATTCAACCATTGCGAACTACTGGGTCCAGACTGTGAGCCGTCGCGCCTCGGCGCAAAATCAAGCGGCCGCTTGGCAATTTATTTCGTCTGTTTCAACAAATTCAGATCTCATGAGAACTTATCTCAAAACTTCTGGCGGTCTAACGGCTTTAAGGGCCTTGGTTGATGAACAAAGCCAAGATGAAATTCTAAAACCATTTGTGGAACAACTACTTTCCGCTAAAAGTTGGTACAAAGGTTACGACGAACCCGAAGCGGAAAAAATTATCAAAACTGCCATTACTGAAACGCTCGCTGGCAGTGTCAGTTTAAAAGAAATTCTTCAAAGTGCTGTTGATAAATTAAATTTTACTTTGCTACCTTATGTCAGGTAGTGAAAATTCGCCAAAAACCTCTTTCCATTATGTTTACCTTCTACAAAGTATGACCAACAGCGGGTATAAAAATTTATATATAGGTTACTGCCAAGATCTTAAAAAGAGGTTTTTAGAACATAACAAAGGCTTAGTTTTTTCAACCAAACTTTTTAAACCATGGAAATTAATTCATTATGAAGCTTTTCTTAATCCAGATGATGCCAGACGCCGTGAAAGGTATTTAAAAACTAGCCAAGGCGCTAGACTACTCAAAAGACAACTTAAAGAATATTTTTACGCCACGTCTGGCCGACGAATTTCTACTACCTGATATGGCGAGAAAAAGTAAAATTATTTTTCTTTTTAGTTTTGGCCTAATTTTTTTAGGACAATTATTTTTAATCCCCATTGCGAGCGCCCAAATAACGGGCAATCGCACCACGCAATCGGCGCCGTGTCCGCCCCCGGCTGATAATCTCGGCAGTATTGTGCAAATTTGTAGCGGTTATGAAGAGTGTGCCAATAAAGCCGCCAGCGGCAATAAAGATGCGATTCGCTGTTGGACCGATTATGGAATTTTTTCCGGCGATCCACAAAAAAATCCCGTTAGCCCGGCCTGTTTTGCTTGTGGCCTATGCGATGTCTGCGATCTCGCGGCTGGCGCCTCGGGCATTTTATATTGGGTTTTCTTTTTTATCGGCGTCACAATTTTGATCGTCGTTATTATTGGCGGCGCTTTTTATCTTTTTTCTGGCGGCGATCCGGCCAAAGCTAAAAAAGGTCGCGATATTTTAAAATATACCGGTTTAAGCATTATCATTATTTTAGGCGCCTATGTTATCGTCGCTTATCTTTTATACTTTTTAACCGGCGGCAAAACTGGACCCAAAGGACAATCAACTGTCTCCAATACTGAATTTTTAACCGCTTGGTTCGCGCCGTGTAAAAACAGACCCGCCAGATTTTACACCGCGCCCAGTGATGAAAATAATCAACGACCTATACAAGAACATATTAAAGCCCTGGACGCCGCTATTGTTTGCTACAAATATCCTTTGATCAATACCTCTGGCCAACCGGCTGGTGAAGTTTATAAATTCTGCCCACCGCCTTTAGGCGAAAAGGGCGTTGGCGGTTGTGGCTTTACTGTTAACCCTTTTAATCATGACATTTGTTATCGAGATAGCGCTCGCAATGAATTCTGCACTAAAACTCCAGCGTGTCAGACAGACGCTGCCGGCAACACAACCAACGAACCTTGTACTTCTTATAGAAAACCACCCCCTAAACCTTAAAACTTTGGTTCTAATTTTTTAAATAATTGATATGTCAGGTAGTGAAAAGTCGCCAAAATCATACTTGTCAAATTTAAAAAATAGCTTTTATGGAAAATGAGCTTTATACTATGTTTAATTATAATATGATTTTAATTATAAATTTTTTAAACTGGCGACTTTCTACTACCTGATATGCAATATTTTATTTTAAGTAGATTTATAACAGCCAGCAGTTTTAACTGGCGACTTTCTACTACCTGATATG
>Ga0209514_10009245_pt1 | contig 10891 bp, 9 predicted proteins | sample Subgrocontami58m_FD_187452 | JGI IMG/M metagenome (GOLD analysis project Ga0209514, IMG submission 187452) | Subsurface groundwater microbial communities from S. Glens Falls, New York, USA - GMW37 contaminated, 5.8 m (SPAdes) (version 3) | ecosystem: Environmental > Aquatic > Deep subsurface >...
TCCCGAGCGGAGTCGAGGGAAAAGGCCGTGTACGCCGGGACGAGGTGGGGAAAAATTTGGTAAAAGTCATCAGTCATCAGACGTCAGTCTTCAGCTGATGTCTGATGTCTGACGACTGACGACTCTATGTTAAAGAACGCCCTCTGGCTCTTTGCCGCTGCCACAATCATCTTGCTTTTTTTTCTGCAATCGTTTACTATTATGCAAGATCATCGGCAGAAGAATCTGGAATACGACAAGAAAATTGCCGAGTTGCAGCGAAGGAACGGCGAGCTGGAAGAAGAGAAGCGGCGGTTGATCGAGGATCCGGTTTATTTGGAACGTGTTGCCCGCGAACGGATGGGTCTGGTGCGTGAAGGCGAAAAAGTTTACAAGATGGAGAAGTAGTGTAGGGCTTAGGGCATAGAGCGTAGGGCAGAGGTAGCGTTAAGGGTCAGGGTGAGCGTTAGGTTAAGGTTGCAGGAATGGAGGGTCAGAATGCGTGCGGTGTATTATGTTTATGTTCTTTTTAGTGAGTATGATAAACGGCTTTATATAGGGTACACAGACGATGTAAAGCGGCGTTTCCAGGAACATCAAAGCGGCGAAGTTCAATCGACGCAATATCGAAGGCCGCTCAAACTGATTTATTTTGAAGGTTATTGCGAGCAAGAAGACGCTTTAGGCCGTGAGAAGTTTTTGAAGAGCGGCTCTGGCCATAGATATTTGAAGAAGCAGCTGAAGGTTTTCTTTGAAAAGGTAAGTACCGCGGGCCCGTAAAGCCCCGTAAAATGGTCGTCGACCATCACGGGGCCACGGGCCATCGCGTAAAATCAAATTACGTGGCTTGCCCCGTAAAGATGCAATGAAGAGTATTGCATCTACGCGGCTTGCCGCGTGATCAAATTTTACGCAGTACAATTTGATTTTACGCGGGGTGGAGCAGCCCGGTAGCTCGTCAGGCTCATAACCTGAAGGTCGCAGGTTCAAATCCTGTCCCCGCAATATTAAGCCGCCAAGAAATTGGCGGCTTTTTATTTGGGCGAGATTTGCCGAGCAGGTTCTCCCGTCTTTTCTATAATATTTTTTAGAAAGAAGACGGGACCCCAGCTGCCTCCTCTGATTCCAAGAAATGTTTTACATTTCTTGGAAAACAAGGAAAGCAGCAATGGGGAAATCCTCTCCCCGCAACCAATACAAACGAAAGCCAGCTAGTGAGTTAGGTCATTAGTTGGCTTTTATATTTTATGCTATATATAGCATAAAATTTAGTAAAAATGATGCTATAAAAAAAATTATAATACCCTTTAGGGTATAAATGTATATTTTTTATACCTTAAAGGGTGTATTAATTTTTATATTATACCTTTATGGGTATAATATTTATAAATAATTGTTGAAATTATACCCGATAGGTGATATATTTATAACATTATGAAGCAAGAAAAATCAACTCAGAATGTGCCTAATATTGCCGCTCAAATAAAAAATTTACGGAAGAAAAATGGTTTAACCCAAATTGAGTTTGCCAAGCGAGCAGGAATAGGCCTGCGCTTTTTAAGAGAGCTTGAACAGGGCAAGACGACTGTGAGAATGGATAAACTGATGAAAGTTTTGGATTTTTTGGGATATCATTTGGAATTGAAAAAGAATGAACCGCAATTAACTACGAAACATCCAAAAGTTGATTTAATGTAGGACAGAGGGCTTATGAGTGGGTTGAGAAAAGCACAAGTTTTTTACGATAATGAATTGGCGGGATATTTAAGAGAGTCATCCAGCGGATATACCTTTCAGTATGATTCTGAATTTCTAAAAAAGAATATTCCGATCTCAATATCTTTGCCCCCAAGAGAAGAACCTTATCAATCAAAAGAATTATTTCCTTTTTTTAAAGGCCTTTTGCCTGAAGGTTGGTATCTCAATATTGTCAGCGCCACGCAGAAAGTTGATAGCAGAGATTATTTCGGAGTGTTGCTTGGGACCGCGGGTGTAGATACGATCGGTGCTGTTACTGTCAGGAAAGAGAATGTTTGAAATGAATGAGAAATTTCTTAAAGAGATGTTCAATTCATCTAAATTACCAGTCATAGATTTTGGCTTGGAAGACATATCTCATGAGGCGCAGAAGCTGGCAGGAAAATTATCTATTTCTGGTGTCCAGCCGAAGTTGTCCGTTAGGGTGGATAAAAAGAGTGGCGCATTGATCGTTGTGAGTGAAGGCGGAGAGTATCTTTTAAAACCGCAGACGCCTACCTTTGCCAACATCCCGGAAAACGAACAATGCTGTATGGATATTGCAGAAGAATTAGATATTGAGGTGCCACCTCATTGTTTGATCCCATTAAAAGACAAAAGCCTTGCTTATGTGGTCAAAAGATTCGATCGGGAAAAGGAGATAAAAATCCATCAGGAAGATTTTGCGCAGATACTTGAGCAAAACGATAAATATAAGGGATCAGTAGAACAAATAGGCCGGAAATTGAAAGAAATATCTTCAGCGCCGGGCTATGATGTGCAATTATTGTTTGAGCGGGTGATGCTTAATTTTATTCTCGGTAACGGGGATGCCCATTTAAAGAATTATTCTATTTCGTATAGAGAGAATAATATCCGGTTAACGCCGGCCTATGATATTGTGTGTTCCAAGCTGGTGATTCCAGATGAGGAAGATTCAGCGATCACGATTAATGGAAAAAAGAATAATTTGAAGCGAGGAGATTTTGACAAGCTAGCCGAATATCTCAATGTTCCGGAGAAAATTAGGTATGAAAAATTTGAAAAGAAGTTCGATATAATGAAAAAAAATATTGAGTCTTCTTCTATTGATAAAGCAAAGCAGGAGCGGTTCGTTGAGATCATCAAAGAAAGAGCCTCGCGTTTAAAATTATCTTTGTAAAATTCTATTTTTCGCCACGGATCTAACAGGGAACCCCGATGTCCTCTGGAACATCACATTCTTTGGTGAGTAAAGATACCGTCGCTTCAGGCGGGTTTTGACGCTGGGTGTTAAACGACCCCCCCACCCAGATATTACTGGTATTTTTTATATTTATCGATATACTTTAAGCACTAGCGATCTTCTGCTAAATCGTGGTTGCAAGAGGGGTTAAAGGCCAATGCTTGAAGCTCCCATTCCCGGCAATGAAAAGGAACGGCTCACCGCGTTAAAAGATCTGGAGATCCTGGATACCGCTCCTGAAGAACGTTTTGACCGCATCACAAAAACCGCCCAGCGTTTGTTCAACGTCCCCATCTGTACGCTAAGCCTCATCGATAGTCACCGTGAATGGTTTAAATCCTGCCAGGGACTTGATGATTCCCAAGGCCCACGGGCCATTTCTTTCTGCGGCCACGCTATTTTAGAGGAAAATGTCTTTGTGATCCCGGATGCCCTGGAGGACCAACGATTTTTTGACAACCCGATGGTGGCCGGCAAACCGTATATCCGTTTTTACGCCGGCCAGTCCATCTGCAGTGTCAATGGCCATCGCGTGGGAACGTTGTGTATCAAAGATACAAAACCGCGGGAGTTTACCGAAACGGATAAAGCGTTATTGTGCGATCTGGCGAGCTGGGCGGAGCTGGAATTGAACATGCATGATCTGAGTCTGGCCATCATTGAACGGAAAAAGGCCGAGAAGGTGCTGATCGCTCATCAGAACCGGCTTGAAGAGCTGGTGGAACAGCGCACCCGTGAACTGCAGAAGCTTAATCAAGAACTTCAACGGGAAATTGAAGAACGCAAACGGGCGAACCAAGAGCTGCGCGGCGTGCATGGCCAATTGACCTTCGAGAAACGCAAATTAGAACAACTTTTAGACATCGACCCCAAAATGCGTTCGCTCCTGGACCTGAATCATCTTGTTGATTTTATTGTGCACAAGGCAACAACCATTCTGGAGGCCGAGAAATGTTCCCTGATGCTTCTTGACCCGGAAACTCACGAATTGTTGATCCGCGGTGCCGTTGGTCTGGACCATGATATTATCAAACAAACACGCGTTAAGTTTGGAGACCAGATCGCCGGATTAGTGGCCAAGGAAGACCAGCCCTTGCTGGTGACCGATATTGAGAACGATTTCCACGTCGCCAGGGCCAACCGCCCCCGTTATCGCGGCAGATCTTTTATCAGTGTCCCCATCAAGATCCACAACCGGCTGGAGGGGGTGGTCAACGTTGCCGATAAAAATTCCAAAGACAGCGATGTCTTTACCGAGGTCGACTTAAAGATCCTGAATACGATCGTGCGCCAGGCCGCGATCGCTATCGAAAACGCCAATTATTACCGTAAGCTGGAACATCTTTCCACAACGGATTCGTTAACAACGCTTTTTAATCACCGTTATTTTCTGCAGGCGCTTGACCGGGAGATCGACCGGCTTAAACGCTACCCGAAGCCGTTATGCCTTTTGATGTTCGATATCGATGATTTTAAAGTGTATAACGATACCTGTGGCCACCTGGCAGGCGATTCACTGTTGAAAGATCTCAGCGCGCTTTTAAAAGGCAATTTACGCAATGTGGATATTCTCTGCCGTTATGCCGGGGATGAGTTTGTCGCCATTTTGCCGGAAACCGATGTCCATGAAGCCGAGATCATTGCCCACAAATTGAAAAATGCCCTCACGCAGCAACGGTTTCGCAAAAAAGTCACTATCAGCATTGGCATCGCCAAGTGCGGTGCGGGCATGAGCCGTCATGATCTGATCATGAAAGCCGATCAGGCACTCTATCAATCCAAGCGCGGAGGGAGAAACCGGATCTGTTGTTTTTATTGAAAAGCCGGCTATAGGTCTTTCAGCAAATGATGCTCTTTAGATCGTCGGATTTCTGCGTTGAATTCTTTTAAATGACCGGTGATGATCTTAAGCTCCCGGGATTCCCGGATAGGGATATCTTCCTGTCCAAGATGTTCCAGGGCGTTTAACACATCTTCCACAGTGATATCATCAATTGTGCGGGCCGGCTGGTAAGCAAAGATCTTATTGTCATTTAAGTAGATCTTGCACAGTAAACCCGTTTCGATGAGATCAGAGATCGCTTCCTGCGTCAGGCGCCCCGGCAAATGCAGATGTTCAGCGATCTGCTGAGTGGTGCGCGGCTTTTGTCCCTGTTCAAAGTTCTTGACGCAAAGGTAGGTGATCAAAAGCGCGACCAATTTGCGCAAGGAAGGGCTGGGTTTAATATCTTCCGGCTCGAATTCATATGTTTTTAAATACTGCCTGGCAAAGGCGATCTCCGCCCCAAAAAGCACGATCATCCAGCTGACCTGCAGCCAGACGAGCAGCAGGGGAACAGCGGCGATGCTCCCGTAGATCGCGTTGGCACGGGTGATCCAGACCTGAAAAATAACATAGCTCCATTGCGTGATCTGATAGAGCGTCCCGGCGACCAATCCTCCCCATAGCCCCGATATGAAATTCACCTGGGCGTTGGGCATATAAATATAAATAAACGTGAATACCATCCAGACCATCACAAAAGGAAAGAAGAAAAGCGCGGTGTAGATCAACGAGATCAAAGGCCCCAGATAAGAAAAGTTTTCGGAAACATACGGCAGCTGAGTTGAGACAAATACCGTAATGCTTCCCGAGAGAATAATGCTTAAGGGGCAGATCGTAAAGACCGCCAGGTAATCGCTTAATTTTCGCGTGAGCGGTTTGGTTTCTTTGACACCCCAGATGTCATTAAAAGCTTCTTCCATGGTCGTCAGTGTTCTTAAAATGCCCCAGATCAAAATGGTTAAACCGACTCCGGTAAAGATAGTGCCGTAGGACGTCTCCACGTAGGATTGGGCCATGTTAAATACCGCGTCGATAAATTCCCGATGGCTGGAAAGGTTGTGGTACAATTGGTCTCGAAACGTTCCTTCCAGGCCAAAGCCTTTCATAAGGCCGTAGATCAAGGTCAGGGATGGAACTAGGGCAAGGATGGAATAGTAGGTCATTGAGGCCGCTTGCGAACGGCTGTGCTTTTGACCAAAGGTGTGGGCCGCCAGCAGGATGATCTTTAGCTGTTGAATAGAAAATAATCGGAAGGGAGAGTACTCTTTAACGGAAGTTTTCCAAACGTCCTTTTTAAGGAACTGGATTACGCTTGTGATCTTCTTTTTTATCATGGAGACTTTCTAAAACTGTGAACCTTCAGATACATGACTAAAGCCATTTTCATTAAGATTACGGCATATGCCTGGAATTTGCTATTATACCTTGGTGCAATTGAATTTATTTTGCCGTCTCGTAGAATATCGTCATAAAATTTTTTCATACTGGAGAGGCCGCCTGTTTTAAGGCGGAAAAGGAGAAGAAATGAAAAAATGTTTGGCCTTAATTATTTTTCTTTTATTTGCCGCTGATGCCCATGCTTTTATCATTGACGTCAATTACACGGGAAACGTCGCGGAGCGAATAGACGCTTGCGGCTATGGTTGCGGCGTTGGCTCGACCGGGGGATATATTGGCGGCCCGGTCGCGAATAATTCTCTGGGAGGAGCGTTTCAGTTCAATGTTGATAAGCCGACGCGTATCAACTATCTATTGGCCAGCGCTCATGTCAGCAATTATTATGCTCCCGAAGGTGAGGCTGAGGGCATGGAGTTCTATTTCAAGCTATACACCGGAACCCTGAATACTTATCATGGGGACCCTTCTTTGCCTTACCCGGATGTTGAAACGCTGGCCCTTATTGCTCCGATGTTCGTTACGACCAGTACCTATGACGTATATTATCCCGAATTAGACTCGTGGCACACTTTTACTCAAGAGGGTTATTATTCCGATGTCCAGCTTCCTTTTAAGTATAACCTCAAACCCGGAACGTACTGGATCGCCAGAGAGCGCAATTATGGGCAGGGTGGTCCGATCGTGGATGATATTTCAGTCAAATTTGCGAATAGTCGCATCGTGAACCCGGAACCAGCCACAATGCTGCTTTTCGGATCAGGGTTGGCTGGGGTCTTTTTGCGCAAGCGTAGAGCGTAGCGATCCATCAGGTCGCATAAAATGACCAGCAGTTTTGTGATTGAACAGTTAGGCTGTCGAGGTATAATACTGGTAATTTTTGCTGTGTCTATTGCATTGTTCTGTTAGAGTGAAGTATTGCAATAATACGGAAGTTGTTAGTACAGCATCTCTTTCAGGTATTGATGGTGAGCATGTCAACCACACGATGAGTTCCCCTAAAAATAATTTAAGCCACATAGTGTGTATCGGCGCGTCCGCGGGTGGATTAGAAGCGTTGATATCGTTATTCAACGCCTTGCCCAAAGATATTGACATGGCATTTGTGCTGATCCAGCATCTGGAACCGCAGCATAAGAGCGCGTTATCAGAGATCCTTTCCCGGGAAGCGCCGTTACATATCCGTGAAGCGAAGAATAATGCGAAAGTCGAGCCGGGGCGCGTCTATGTTATCCCGCCTAATACCCGGATGGTTATCATAAAGGGGAGGTTGAAGATCACTTCCCGCGTCAAACGCGTGGATGGCAGATATTTGCCGATCGACTATTTCATGATTTCACTGGCGAAAGATCAGGGCAAAAAAGCGGTCGGCGTTATACTTTCCGGAACAGGCTCGGACGGGACCCTGGGCGCGAAAGCGATCAAAGGCGAGGGCGGTATTGTATTCGCGCAAGATGAAAATACGGCGCGGTATTTTGGGATGCCGGGAAGCGTTATCGCGAGCGGATCGGCGGATTTTGTTTCGGGTCCAAGAGAGATCGCGCGAAAGCTGATACGTCTCAGGGCCCACGGACACAGCATCCTTGTCAAACGGGCCGTGAAAAGCCTTGGTGAACAAAACGATTTTGACCGGATCCTTGTTCTGTTGCGGGACCTCACGGGGGTGGATTTCAGCCATTATAAACAAACCACGATCGGCCGCCGTATTGCCCGACGGATGTCGTTCCATCATATCGAAAAGCATATCGACTATTACAACTATCTTAGAAAGAATCCGGCCGAGGTCGATCTTCTGCGCAAGGACATCCTTATTCCGGTCACTTTTTTCTTTCGTGACCCCAAGGTATTCGCGGCATTGGAGAAAAAGGTATTTCCGCTCATGGTGAATAAACGCTCACCCCAGAACCCGGTACGGTTATGGGTGCCCGCGTGTTCATCCGGAGAGGAAGTTTATTCCTTCGCGATATTTCTCTATGAGTTCTTTGAAAAAAAGAAGATCAAGCCGTACATCCAGGTTTTTGGCACGGACTTGAGTGAAGCGCTTGTCGAAAAAGCGCGCGCCGGCTTATACGCGGAAGATATTTCGGCGCATGTCTCTGCCGCGCGGCTGCGACGTTTTTTTGTGAAAACCGAAAAAGGTTACAGGATCACCCAGGACATACGTAAACTCTGTATATTCGCGAAGCATAACATAACAGGCGACCCGCCATTGTCCAATATGGACATTGTCAGCTGCCGCAACCTGCTCATCTACCTCGACGCATTCTTGCAAAATAAAGCGTTGTCGATGTTGCATTACGCGCTTAAACCCAAAGGATTTCTTGTTCTCGGGACCTCGGAATCGGTCACGGCGGTGCCGGACTTTTTTACCCCTGTTGATAAAAAACAGAAGATTTTTTCGAAGAGTATTTTACTTCGCAAAAGGACACCCGACATGACAATACCAGCAGCGGCAGTTGTCAAAACCGAAGTCAAGGCCCGTAAAGTGTTTAAAAAAGTTTTGCCCCCCCCAGGCCGGGACCGGCCGATTGTGATCGCCCATCCCGAGAAGGCGGGGCTCGAGAGAAGATATCTGCGCGCGGCAGCCGGATCCGGTAAAATGACCACGGGAAACGCCCCGAAGGATGTCGTGAAGTTAAGAAAAGAATTCGCGCGGACGGTGCAACGCCTCAACGCGATCAGTGAGGAGAAAGATACTTTTAACGAAGAGCTTAAGGCGGCGAACGAGGAGATCCAGTCCAGCAATGAAGAATTGCAGAGCATGAATGAAGAGCTTGAGACATCCAAGGAAGAACTCCAATCGACCAACGAAGAACTGCTTACGCTCAATGAGGAATTACAGAATAAGAACGCGGAGTTAACGCATCTTAACAGCGATCTGAGCAATTTTTTCGCCAGCACGAATATCCCGATCATCATCGTGGGCCATGATCTGCGCATCAAGCGTTTTACCTCTACGGCAAGAAAAGTGATGAATCTGATACCCGCGGATGTGGACCGGCCGATAGGGGATATTAAACTCAACATTGAGATGGCCGATCTGGAAGAAATGATCCTGGGCGTGATCGAAGATATGGTCCCCAAGGAATTAGAAGTGGAAGATCGAGAGGGTAGATGGCATTCCGTGCGTATCCGGCCTTACCGGACCGTGGATAACAAGATCGACGGCGCGATCATCGCGTTGATCGACATCGATGCCGTTAAACGCAGCCGGGAAGAGGCGCAGGGCGCTCTTAGTTATGCCCAGGCTATTATCGAGACCATGAGAGAACCTCTGGTGGTCCTGGATAAAGACGCGCGCGTCCTGTCGGCTAACAAATCTTTCTCTGATACGTTCAAGGTCAAGGAATCGGAGATAAAGAGTAAACCGCTTTATGAGATCTGCGGATACCAGTGGAACAAGCCGGAGTTGCGGAAATTGCTTGGGGAAGTATTGCCCAAGAAAAGTCACTTTAATGATTTTGAAATGTCTTTTGATATTCCCGGGATAGGGCAAAAGACCATGGTCCTTAATGGGCGTCAGATCAAACTGCATGGCAGAGATAGTCCTTTGGTCCTGCTGGTCATAGAGGAGATAACCAAGCGCAAGAAGGCTGAAGATATCTTAAAAAGGGATAACAAAACTTTGGATACAATGGTCAACAAAAGGTCCAAGGAGTTGCTTCGCCTTCAGATAGAGCTGGTAAAATCAAAACATCTCTCCGCCATAGGGACTTTGGCCGCTACCGTCGCTCATGAGCTGCGCAATCCCCTGGCCGATATAACATTATCCATATACCGCATGAAAAAGATCGTTCAAGACCCGCTCGCTGCAAAGCTTTTAACGGATATCAGCGCGCGAGTTTCAGAGAGCGACCAGATCATAAGCAATATTTTAATGTATTCGAAACCGACCGTAGCTCATTATGAGCTTGTCAGGATCAACGACATCCTTAGGGGCTCTATTGATGCGGAGGTCTCGAAGTTCCCGGTAAAGAAAATATCCATTAACGAAAAAATAGACCGCACGCAAGACTTGTCCATCGAGGCGGACCCGGTTCGGATCAAAGAGGTATTCCGCAATATCTTGCATAATGCCCTTGAGGCGGTACGTGCGGATGGCGGTACGATCAGGATCGAATCCGATGTCAATGATTCCATGGTGTCTGTTTTGATAAAAGACAATGGGGAAGGGATCGCAAAGAAGGACCTAAAGAATGTTGCCAGTCCTTTCTATACTACGAAGGCGAAAGGCACGGGCCTTGGCCTTTCGGTATGCAAGCAGGTGGTTATGCTTCACAGTGGATCGCTGGCCATTAATAGTGCTAAAGGAAAAGGGACAACAGTAACAGTAGCGCTGCCAATACATAAGCAGAAAAATGCATAAAAAAGTTCTGATAGTAGACGACGATCCGGGTATATGCCATTCATTGGCCACTCTTCTGCGGGGTGAGGGGTATGATGTTGATGAGACTTTAAAGAGCATGGAAGCGGCCAGTCTTATTAAGAAAAACAGGTATGATGTATGCCTTTTTGATTACAAGCTGGGTGGCTTGAATGGAATAGAGCTTTTGAAGATGACAAAAAATATAAATCCTCAATGCGCGGTGTTTATTATTTCCGGCATGCTCAATATCGACGAGTTGTGCGGCAAGGAAGCAGGCGCTGGCTTAGTCGCCGGCATTGTCAGCAAGCCCTTTGACGTAGAGGCGTTGCTGCAAAAAATAGCTGCCATTGGGTCCTCCTCCCCC
>Ga0209514_10009246_pt1 | contig 10891 bp, 11 predicted proteins | sample Subgrocontami58m_FD_187452 | JGI IMG/M metagenome (GOLD analysis project Ga0209514, IMG submission 187452) | Subsurface groundwater microbial communities from S. Glens Falls, New York, USA - GMW37 contaminated, 5.8 m (SPAdes) (version 3) | ecosystem: Environmental > Aquatic > Deep subsurface >...
TAAGTTTTTGCGCGTTTTATTCCATTGCTCTAAAGCTGTCATTCCCGCATGTTTTTAGCGGGAATCTAGGATGGACGCGCCTCTGGATACCCGATAAAAGCATTCGGGTATGACAAAAGCCGGTACAGGCAAATTCCTAACCGGACAATGCTGACTTTTATTAACAGTTTAGTCTTTTGGCAATCAAAACCCTTGTTCAGTTAATTGCTCTCGTGTCATACCAGCATCATTCTCTTTTTTAAGAATCTTTTTAACCCACTTACCTAACATGTCAATCTCGATATTCACCTGATCCCCTATTTTCTTGAGTCCCAGGGTTGTCGAAGTCAATGTATACGGAATCAGTGCCACAGAAAAAACACCGCCTACAATATCGACGATCGTAAGACTAATACCATCTATAGCCACAGAACCCTTTTCAATCATCATGTCGGTAAATTTGTTTTCAACAGAAAACGACATTGTACACTGGTTTGCATGTTGTTTCTTTTCTTTTATATTGCCTATTCCGTCCACATGTCCTGTAACAAAATGTCCTCCCAGTCTGTCCCCGACCCTTAACGCCCTTTCAATATTCACTTTCTCCGCATTCCGTAATTTTCCTAACGTAGTTTTTGTAAGAGTTTCACTGGACACATCAAAACCGGCAACAGTACCTTTAACTTCTTTTACCGTAAGGCATGCCCCATTAATGGCTATACTTTCCCCAAGCTTAAGGTTTTCGGCTGCATCACCAATATCCAAAAGCAGTTCTGCCCCCCCTGCCTTCTGAGACAACTTTTTAACGGTTGCTAAGTATTCGATAATGCCTGTAAACATTAAATTGTTTAACCTTCACGGAAATTCTAGCGAAAATTAACAAACGAAATGTAGTATTTCGTCAAACCCTTTTTTACCCTTTTCAGTTCTATTTCAATCTCTTCCTCTTCGCCCTCTTCAAGATTTACGGTTTGTTTTGATCTCTGATAACCCTTCTTCTTCGCCGTAATTCCATAAGTATCTGGCTCTAAATCTGTAAACTCAAAGAGACCATCCTCATCAGAGGTTGCGGTCTTTGAAACCTTTGTATTTAACCTTTTAAGCTTTAGCTCTACCGATTCAATCGGTTTACCCTTCATATCAACAACGTAGCCAAATATCTTACCCTTCTCAATGGATGATATTTTAGCAACAAACACATCGCCGCCACCTGAATAGTCCGCATAAATCGGGTTTAATACTGAATAATCCCCGGAGAATGTCCTTCCGGTAACATATGCATTTCCCGATGTATCTATTGCGATACCGTAAGCCTCATCGATATCATCTCCCCCAAGGTACGTGGAATAAACAAGATTGCTGCCTGAATTATCTATTTTTGCAATAAAGACATCACTTAAACCACCTTCATAATTTTCATAGAAAGCAGCAACTACAGGGAAGTCGGTAGAATTTGTGAATCCGGCGATATAAGCACTCCCATCGGTATCTACAGCGAGACCATTGACACGATCGAAGCCGCTCCCCCCGAAATATGTGGAATAGACGAGGCTGCTGCCTGAGGCATCTAACTTTGTGATAAAGGCATCACTACTTCCTCCCGCATAACTCTCGTATAGAGCAGAAGCTGTTGGGAAGTCATTGGATTCAGTACCTCCGGAGATGTATGCATTCCCGGAATTATCCACTACGATAACACCGTGGCTCCCATCTCTTAAACTTCCACCCAGGTAAGTTGAATAGACAAGACCGCTGCCTGAGGCATTGATCTTTGTAATAAAGGCATCACCGGCTCCCGCATAGCTTCCGAAGAGGGGTGCAACCATCGGGAAGTCGTCTGATTCAGTATATCCGGTAATATATACGTTCCCGGAATTATCCACGTCTACGCTGGTGCCGGAGTCCAAATCGCTTCCTCCCAGATAGGTAGAATAATCAATACTTTTTCCAGAGGCATTTACCTTTGTGACGAAAGCACCCGGAGAACCCTCATTGCTTCCATATATTGCAGAGGCTGTAGGAAAATCGCTTGAGCTGGTATATCCAGTAACATACACATTGTCAGAAGCATCTAAATGAATGTCATTAGTACGATCGGTATCGCTCCCCCCAAGGTATGTGGAAAAGATAAGGTTACTCCCTGATGCATCTATCTTTGATAGAAAGGCATCATAATCCCCGCCTGCATAATTTTCATAAAGGGCGGCAACTGTCGGAAAGTCGCTTGATACCGTACCTCCCGAGACATATACGTTTTCAGAGCTATCAACTGCTATGCTAGTTCCATAATCGTAACCAGTCCCCCCTAAGTAAGTGGAATAAACAAGACTGCTCCCCGTTGCATCGATCTTAGTAACAAAAACATCCCCATTTCCCGCATAACTCCCGGCATATCCGGAAGCCGTCGGGAAATCGGTTGATTCTGTCAGTCCGGTAATATACGCATTTCCAGAAGTATCCACCGCAATATCATAACCCCTATCAAGGCTACTCCCCCCTAAATACGTAGAGTAAACAAGGACAGGGTCTATGATGAGGGGATATCTTCTGTCATAGGAAGCAACGTGGAAACCGTAAACGAATTTTGGATCCCCGATCGCAGTCGAGGACAACTTTTGGATTTTAGATTTCGGTTTTTTTAATGAGGAATACCTGCCTTCTTGTTTCTTGCCTCTTGTTTCTAATATATTGAATCTTCCTTCCACCTCTACCCTTTTTCCCCCAATCTCCTGATAAATATATGGCTTCTTCTGAATAATCTTACCTTCTTTAAGGTACATTTCCATATTTCTTTCTTCTGTCACCCTTAAATCCTCTATACCTTCATAAGCAAGCTTGATATGGGATGGGTTTGCACCGGGTTTTACGATGATGTCATACTCAAGTTGATGGTTATTCCCATAAAACTTCATGTCGATATTTTTGTAAATATCTTTGTAAACAACATCCTGATATGTGGGAATATTTGTCTTCCATCTCTCTGGGTCGTTGCCGATAAGGTAATTGACCTTACCTTTCTGTAAACCCTCTGCAATGATTTCGGGATGTTTGTTGGCGCCTAACGGAATGAGCTTTACCAGTTGAAAGTTTGGATTTTGAATTTCGAACTTTCCTGCCATCTTCTCCGTTTTTCCATTGCTTCCTTTACTGACAAGAGGGACGCTTGTCATACTTGTATCTTGCTTCTGATTTCTGTCTTCTGACTTCCGGTTTGTTGCTTCCTGTTCCTGCCCGCTCGTCAATGACAAATATACTCCTCTTTCCGTGAAAAACATGGTATGGCCGCTTCCCTTCTCGTAAAACCTTACCTTTTCATCAATCTGTCCATCGTTCTGAATGAAATACAAGGGTAATTTGCCATATCGCGCATGCATCATGGCATTCGCCTTCGTATCTGTGGTGATGGATTTCAAGTTGTTGGTATAATCTTGTCGTATTGGCATCGGAAAACTTGCTAGTGCGGATGAGGTTGCATTAACAGTCAACATTATGACTAATGAAAATAGTAGCGATATGTATCCCAAAAGTGTGAGTCTCGTTATGTAAAAAGGCATTCTACAACATGCTCCTTAGGATTTGAAGTTACCAGTAATTATTGTTTTTCAGCTACCGGAAATATCTATTAATCCCTTTGTTGTATTTTACCAAGCACCGTCTTCCCGGCAGTTACTTTATCTCCTACCTTGACCATTACCTCAAAGGTAACTGAATTTGGGACAAAGACCTCTACCCGTGAGCCAAACTTTATCATGCCAAATCGCTGACCCTGCTCAAAGACGTCGCCAACCTTACAGGCACAGACAATACGTTTTGCAATCTTTCCTGCAATTTGTTTCACGGTGATTTTTATAGGACTTCCGATTAAAGACAAACCCATCACATTGTTTTCGTTACTGCTGAAACACTCATCGTCCCTGGCGTCCAGAAATTTACCTTTTGTATGCTTGATAAATTCCACACGACCATGAACAGGCACACGGTTCACATGCACATTCAATACTGACATGAAAATACTTATCTTAGTCGTATCACATTTTAAGTAATTATCCTCAAAGACAGGAACGATGTGTGACACCGTTCCGTCCGCAGGGGCAATGATGAGTGACGTATCTTGTGGGGTTTTTCTGTTAGGATCTCGAAAGAAATTAAACAAAAAAGACAAAAAGAAGAGTGGTATTGGTACAAGCCATGGAAACAGGACTATAGAAAATCCCATTCCCACGATACAGGGCAAGCTAAAGAGCATCAGTTCTCTTATTCCATATTTAGTCAGTGGTATCCGCATACTATTTTCCTAATAAATCTATAGATCAGGGTTTTTACAAGATAGCAAATATACCAAAATAATCCAGTTTTCCTATAAAATATTAATATTCTGTTTGACAAGTCATAAAATATTTGCTACAAAAACTACTCACATTTCCACTTTTTTTATTTTCCATAACTAACGTTGTTTCAAAGGTATACATATAAAACAGGAGAAGCAATTGACTACCATTAGTTGTATTAAGGCGCGCGAGATTTTAGATTCCCGTGGAAATCCCACTATAGAAGTAGATGCGATTTTAAAAGATGGAACGATGGGTCGTGCCGCCGTTCCTTCGGGTGCATCCACTGGGAAACGAGAGGCCTTAGAACTCAGGGATACTGACAAACCGAAGCGCTATCAGGGCAAAGGCGTTCAAACGGCCGTTAAAAATGTGAACGAAATTATCGCTCATAAACTTGAGGGAATGGACGCTACAAGACAGGTTGAGATTGACAGCCTCCTCATAAAGTTAGACGGAACGAAAAACAAGGAAAAACTGGGCGCTAACGCCATGCTGGGCGTCTCTCTTGCCGTTGCCAAAGCGGCAGCCAACTCATTGTGTCTTCCGCTTTATCGATACATCGGCGGTACGAACGCCAGGGTACTTCCCGTGCCCATGATGAATATCTTAAACGGCGGGAAGCACGCAGACAACAACATGGATATCCAGGAATTCATGATCGTGCCTATTGGTGCAAATAGTTTTACTGAGGCATTACGCATGGGCGCTGAGGTCTTTCACAACCTCCGTTCTGTATTGAAATCAAAAGGATACAATACAAACGTAGGTGATGAAGGTGGCTTTGCCCCAAACCTCAAGACCCATGAAGAAGCACTCGACCTGATTATGGAGTCGATCAAGAAGGCAGGCTACGAGGCTGGCAGAGATATATATCTGGCACTTGACCCGGCAGCCAGTGAATTTTATAGGGAAGGGAAATACGTATTGCGGTCGGAAGGAGGCGCTAAAAAGACACATGACGAAATGATAGAGCTTTATTCGAATTTTTCAAGCAAGTACCCCATCTGCAGTATAGAAGATGGACTATCGGAAGAAGACTGGGACGGCTGGAAAAAGCTCACGAAAAAGATGGGCGACAAAATGCAAATCGTGGGAGACGACATTTTCGTTACAAATACGGAAATCCTTGCAAAAGGGATTGAGCAGGGAGTGGCCAATTCCATCCTGATAAAGGTCAATCAAATCGGCACGCTCACGGAAACACTCAATGCTATAGAAATGGCCAGGATGAACGGTTACACGACTGTTATATCTCACCGCTCCGGAGAAACAGAAGACACAACTATTGCCGATCTTGCCGTTGCTACGAATGCGGGTCAGATAAAAACGGGTTCTCTCTGCAGAACCGATCGGATATGTAAATACAATCAACTCATACGTATCGAAGAAAATCTTTCTGACAATGCAATTTATGGAGGCAAACTATGCAAAATACAAAAATAAACTTAAAGGACGGCGGAAATTATCCCTTGCTCATTACCTTCCCTCAAGCGGATGGAGTGGCGGGGAGTGCGAACAATGGATTTCCAGGCAGAAATAAGTATTTTGGTAAATTTGTATTAATGATATTCATAACGTCATGCGTGGTTATATTATTTTCTTCAGTAATCACCAAGGTCAGGCAGGATAGATTCCGCATGCTGGAAAGCAAGACGATGCTTGAAAAACAAGCCGCACAGCTCGAGGCACAAAACTCCATACTTGATAGAGAATATTCAGCCTTAAAGAGCGACCCCGTTCGTATTGAACAAGAGGCCCGAAACCAATTCGGTTATATAGCTCCCGATGAGGTTACCTATTCGAAATATAATTTTCATATTAAAAGCACCGCAAAGAAAGAACCTGCGAAAGTCGTGTCTCAGAACCGATGGAAGGCATTTCTCTTTGAAGGCGCATTTCCATGGCAATTTCCGGCATTGATTGTCCTTATTGCATCGGCTTATTATTTAATTTCATATCACTGTGAATATAGAAAACTACATCAATCAAATTGTTAAAAATGCAAAAGCGGCGTCACGAATAATCGCTTCCGCCAACACTGCAACAAAAAACGCTGCCCTAAATTACATCGCAGAGGGTATTATCTCCTCTACTGCCCTGCTCAAGTCGGAAAATGAGAAGGATATTACTGCCGCTCAAAAGGCAGGACTTTCCGAGGCTATCATCGACCGCCTTCTTCTTACTGATAGTCGCATCAAGGGCATGGCTGACGGCGTTCGTCAAATCATCGGTCTTTCAGACCCTGTCGGACAGTTGATTTCAGGGCATACCAGACCCAATGGCTTACAAATTCAAAAGGTACGCGTACCGATTGGTGTCATCGTCATCATCTATGAATCAAGACCCAACGTCACTGCAGATGCAGCGGCATTGTGTCTGAAGGCTGGCAATGCTGTCATCCTGCGCGGCGGAAAGGAATCAATCCACTCCAATATTGCCATAAACAAAATCCTCACATCTGCCTTAGAAAAGGCGGGATTAGACAATAGGTGCATCCAGCTTATCGAGATTATCGAACGCGAAGCCATTGATTACTTACTCACGGCCGACCAATACGTGGATGTCGTCATTCCTCGAGGCGGCGAGGCGCTTATTCGGGCTGTAGTGGAGAAATCCACCATCCCTGTCATCAAACATTACAAAGGCGTATGCCACACCTACGTTGACGAATTTGCCAATCTCAAGATGGCAAAGGAAATTTGTTTTAATGCCAAGGTACAACGTCCGGCCACCTGTAATGCCATGGAAACCATGCTGGTGCATGAGAAGGTTGCCCAAGCTTTCTTGCCAGAAATAGCAAAAAAATTGCAGGATGCAAAGGTAGAAATAAGGGGTTGTAATAAGACCTGTGAAATCCTGGGTAGGAGCCGTCTCCTGACGGCGACTGTAAAACAGGCAACAGACGAAGATTTTTATAACGAATACCTCGACCTCATTTTAAATATAAAAGTTGTAAATACACTGGACGATGCCATTGCCCACATGGCCAAATATGGGTCAAACCATTCCGATGCGATTGTCACAGACAACGTTGCCAACGCCTTAAGATTTACCAAGGAGGTTGATTCGGCAGCCGTGTACGTCAATGCCTCCACCCGTTTCACCGACGGCTATGAATTCGGCATGGGCGCCGAGATCGGCATCAGCACAGACAAACTCCACGCCCGTGGCCCGATGGGACTCGAAGAACTCACCTCCTATAAATTCGTTGTTTTTGGGAATGGGCAATTAAGGAAGTAATAATCTATGCGATTTACTTACGATCCGCGTTATAACATTGCTTATATCCGATTTCGTGAAAAGAATGCCGAAGTTGAAACCATACGAATTAGTGATGAGTTGAACGTTGATATGGCACCAGACGGAACAATTTACGGTATAGAACTTCTCAATATAGAAAGGGATTTGTTCTATGGCTATGATGGATAAGTCAGAAAAGGTACCAAAGCAAATGCAACCAGTGTTTGATGCTGTTGTTGTACTGACTGATGCATTCTGCAAAGAACATCTAAACGAGGAATATAGGCATTTAGCACGGCGCGCAACTGCTGCCATGTGTCGCAAACGTCTCACTCCTTTAGTAAAGGGTGATCGCACGAGTTGGGCATGTGGCATTATCTACGCACTGGGATTTGTGAACTTCCTTTTCGATAAAAACCAGAAGCCCTATGTAAGCGCTGCTGACCTATGCGATAGATTTGGTGTCAGTAAAAGCACCGGCTCAGCAAGGGCGAAAGTCGTTCGTGACTCCTTGAACATGGTACAATTCGACCCAAACTGGTGTTTACCAAGTATGTTGGATGATAATCCTCTCGCATGGATGATTACGCTTAATGGCTTTGTAATGGATGTCCGCACATTGCCGCGCGAAATACAAGAAGTGGCCTACCAAAAAGGATTGATTCCGTATATACCGGCTGACAAGCGAAGTAACCCTGAGTAAACACAGCATTTAAGGTTTCATAGAACAGTATAGCCGTGGACTTTGTAAGGGTGGGTTTCAAACCCGCCCCTACGGACACTCAATGTACGACTCGTAATTCGTAAGCCGCACCATGTTCAATGCTGTATTTGCTGAGAAATTTTTGATGTCTATCCTCGAACCTCTAAATCTGCATTCTTTTACCTCAGCAACATCATCCACAATTACGGCTATATAAACCAACCCCACGGGTTTTTCTTTTGTTGCGCCTGCAGGGCCGGCGATACCTGTGATTCCAACAGCAATATCTGTCGAAGCCATTTTTTTTATACCTTCTGCCATAGCCCTTGCCACCTGCGGACTCACAGCACCATACTTTCCTATGAGAGACTTAGGCACACCCAGGATTTCAACCTTTGCCTTGTTACTGTATGCAACCACGCCTTCTAAAAAAAACTCGGAAATTCCCGGCATGTTTGTAAGTTTATCGGAAACCAATCCCCCCGTGCAGGACTCAGCAACGGCTATCGTTTTATGATATCTTTTCAGGAGTGTAGCAACAATATATTCAAACGTCTCATCACCCACTCACAATACTGCATTACCCAGTTTTTTGCGAATATCCTGCTCTGCCTTATCCAATATATTTTTTGTATTTTCTCTGTCTGTAGATGATGCAATGATATTGATAGTTACTATGCCATCATGTACCAGTGTCATTATCTTAATCGGTTCTTCGCTCCCATTATATGCTTTCATCTGTGAATCAACATCAGGTTCCGAAATACCAAAGGTATGCAAATCCCTTAACAATGTGCATCTTCCCTCTGACTTGTGTTTTCTAGTATAAATCTCCAAATATTTATTCAACATGGACTGCATTTCTCGTGGAACTCCTGGTAAGCAGACGATCTCAGTATTGCCACGATTAAAAACAAATCCCGTTGCTGTTCCATTATCATTGTGGATAACAAGAGCGCCTTCAGGAATCATCGCCTGTTTCCGTAACGATTCACCCCCTCCCCTAACCCCTCCCACCCCTTCGGCTTCGCTCAGGACAGGCAGGGGCGGGGAATACTCATTGTCCCCTTTTATTCCTCCCTCTTGATTTTTTAAATGTCTATGGGAATAATGGTTAGAAATTTAAGCGCCCACAAGAAATTGTTCATTCTCTTATGAGCTTATAAATTTTGACAAAAACTGTCAACTAGAATCCTTTTTGTATCAAATCATTTTTGTGATAGAATTGCCGCTCTGGTTTGTCAAATAACGGCTTTGGGACTGTAATAATTTAATGTACAGGAATTAAACTGTGCGCATATTCCGTAATGCGATATTCATCTGTCTTTTCATTTTCTCCTGGCTTGCGCCTCTCTACCCTGAAACCATCCTGTCAGATTCAGATAGTGCACAGTCCGTTATCAATTCCAGCACATTCACCAGAGTTCAAATACCCATTGCAGTACGTACCGATAGAAAGACACTGGAATACTTTATAGAACACGTTGAAGAACTTACAAAGCATGGGAGGGATTTTAACCGAAAAGAGTTGATACTTGAGGTTATAGGCAATGGTAAGTATGGCATACAGATGCCATCAAAACACATCACAGGAGAATTTGAACTGGTAGAACGACAGCCTCATAAGGTAATTTATACAGGACATGGCAATGCTACGGTATTCTTCAGTTTTTCAGGCACTATTGTATTAGAGATTAGTTATACAACGCATAAAGATGAAAAGGGATACTATGAGGAAGTAAAAACTGCCGTCTACTTGAAATTCGACAATGCCATTCTTGGATTCCTTGCAAAGGCGGCAAGCCCTGTAATAATTCCCAAACTGGATAAACTCATCTCTAAATTTTCAAAAAAGACCAAAAATGTGGTCGAGGCTGCATACGCAAACAAAAAAAGTACAAAATAAACCAGCATTGTCCGGTTAGGAATTTGCATGTACCGGCTTTTGTCATACCCGAATGCTTTTATCGGGTATCCAGAGGCGCGTCCATCCTAGATTCCCGCTAAAAACATGCGGGAATGACAGCTTTAGAGCAATGGAATAAAACGCGCAAAAACTTAACCGGACAATGCTGAAAATAAACATAGTTTCATCAAAGATTATTAAATATACCCCAGCCTCCCGGTAAGGTAATATTGCGACGGTAAAACCTCAGGTAATTTTACCTTCAATGCCTCTAATAATTTGAGAGATTGTTCTTCGTGGTCGTGGAATCTTCATACACCGTGCGTTTTGACCTTTCACCTTCACTTCCATTGAAAAAACGGTTGTCAGTTGCTTGACACCGTATAGCCCATCCTGCTCTAAAGGTACAGTGTGCCTCCTGATTACTTCAACCCATATTGACTTCCTCTTATTAATGACCTCCGCGCGCGATGCCTAACGCCTGCATGAGTGATGCAGACCATGAAGCACCATAAAATGCAAAAAGTGAATTTGGAAAACTTAAACTATTGCTACCTCAAAAAGTCACCGTTGGTCTGCATTCACTCCATGCTGTTGTGTACGCCCAGCATGGGTATTAACTAATGGGTGAAAGTCCCTGCGGGAAAATCACCGTAGATTCGAGGTTGAATATACGCGAACCGCTAGCAAAATTCAAGGGCGATTTCGTGAGAAATGGTCTGAAGGAAGAAT
>Ga0209514_10009253_pt1 | contig 10884 bp, 10 predicted proteins | sample Subgrocontami58m_FD_187452 | JGI IMG/M metagenome (GOLD analysis project Ga0209514, IMG submission 187452) | Subsurface groundwater microbial communities from S. Glens Falls, New York, USA - GMW37 contaminated, 5.8 m (SPAdes) (version 3) | ecosystem: Environmental > Aquatic > Deep subsurface >...
GCCGGACATGGGCGATGGCGGGCTCGGTAACTGGGCTGCCGATCCGGCTCACCAGATAGCAGTGCGCCGCGGCCACTTCCGGCATCTCCGCGACGATCGTCTCGGCGATGTGCCGGGCCAACACATTGTAGATCTTGCCGACATGACTCACCGGGTTCTTGCCCGCCGCGGCCTCGAGACTCATCGGCCGACAAGGGGTGATGAGGCCGTTGACCCTGTTGCCGCGCCCGACCTCGCCGTCGTCGCCGGACTCCGCCGACGTGCCGGTCACGGTCAGATAGACCGATCCTGAGGCCGGGTCGTCGGCGGCGTTCACGGCAATCCGGCATTCCTCGAAGTTATAGTCGGACGCAAGCTCCGCGACTGCTTGGCGGATCGCGTCTGTCTCGGCTCTGTAGGCGTCGAGGTCGGCAAGATGGCGGCCGATCAGCGCGCAGGCGATGGTGAGATGGACGGCGCGACCGTGACGGACGCCCATGACCTTGATGTCCTCGCCCCAGGCCGGATGTCTCGTCGCGCGCCGCCTGCCGTTCAGTCGCTGCTCGATCTCGAGAACGAGCTGCTCCAACGCGGTCATCGGCGCGCAACCGACACCGAAGGATGTATCGTTTGCGAGTGGCACGCCGCGTCCGTGCATGGTGCTGCGCGCGAACAGCTCTCCTAGCGCGTGCGACCCCGGCCGCACGACATTGTGCAAGCGGACATCGCGTTCGACATCCAGCGCGTGCAGGTTCGCGCGCAGCCAGGTGCGGGAGCCTTCGACAACGATGTCGTCGAGCGGGACGGTGGCTCCGCCCGCTGCCGCGACGGCGCGCCCCGATAGGTAGATTTCCATCGGCGCCAGCACCTCGCCACCCCCAAAGGACGGCGCTGCGCGGCCGCCGCACAGCAGAGCCTTGTCGACATTGTGATGGAGGATCGTGCCGAAGTGCTCGAGGTAGTGACGGCAGAGATTGCGCGAGAGCGTTTCGGCCAGTGCATCGCAGATCGAATCGGGATGGCCGAGACCTTTGCGCTCGACCATTTCGACCGGGAGATCTTCGTCGCGCAGTGGAGAAATGACGAGTTTCATCCGGACCTCGATGGAGCTGTCGACGGGGTCCCGGCGTGTGATCGCTCGGCGGGTGACCAACCCTCCTGGCCGATCAGCGGCACGAAGCGCACCGGACAGATTTTCTCCATGCGGTCACCGTGCTCGGCCGAGTGGGTCACACGGACGAGCACCTGTTCAAGGGGCCCTTCGCTGATTGGCATGACGAGCCGGCCGCCCGGCTTGAGCTGGGCACGCAGGGACGGCGGAATGCGCGGCCCCTCCGCCGTCACGACGATCGCGTCGTAGGGGGCGGCTCCCGGCCAGCCGAGGCTGCCATCACCTTCGATGACATCGACGGTACGGTAGCCCAGGCGGCGCAGGACCTTGCGCGCGCGTTTCGCCAGCTCGGCTATGCGCTCGACCGAATGGACCTCGCGCGCGATATGGGCCAGCACTGCGGCGGCGTAGCCCGAACCGGTGCCAATCTCGAGCACATTCTCGCCGCCCTTCAGGCCCAGCGCCTCGGTCATGGCGGCGACGATGTATGGTTGGGAGATCGTCTGGTCCTCGCCAATCGGCAGCGGCTGGTCGGTATAGGCAAGGTCGCGCAGATGCTCGGGCACGAACGCCTCGCGCGCGACATGCTCCATGGCGTCGAGAACCTTGGGATCGTGAACTCCCCGCCCGGCAATCTGCTCTCGAACCATCTTGTGACGGCGGTCAATGAAAGGGTTCACCGACTTCATCGTGTCAGTTCCCACGGAAAAAGTACTCTTATCTTCGCTGGACGGGTGGACTCTTGATCTAGCTCAACCGGTCCGGATCGATTGGTGTGCAAATATCACACGAAGAGCAATGCACACAGGGGCCCACGACCGACCCTGGAAGGAGCCAGTGATGGCCGAGCCAACGTTGTCGATCTCGACCGACAAGGTCTGCCATATCGTCGTCAAAGCCCATGAGTTCGACGTTCAGGACGTCGAGACCGATCCTGATTCGGGTTCCAATCCGACCGACGACTCCATGCTCTCGGTTCTGGAGAGCCACGGAGACGACCCTACCTACCAGGAACTGGTGGCCTTCATCGACGGCCTAGACGAGGACGAGCAGATCGACCTTGTTGCGCTCACCTGGCTTGGCCGTGGCGACGGCACTCTCTCCGATTGGTCGGAACTGCGTCGCGAGGCGCGGCGCGCCCACAACGCCCGCACAGCCGCCTATCTCCTGGGTATGCCGATGCTGGCCGACCATCTCGAGGACGGGCTGTCGGCGTTCGACCGCTCCTGCGAGGACTTCGAGAAAGGCCATCTCTGATTACGGCCCGGGCCGTCGGAGCGTCATGGACAAGAAAACGCACATCAATTTCTGGTATGCGATCGGGGCGGCCCTGCTGATTCTGTGGATCCAGGATCTCTACCTGACGGCCAGCAAGTCGACGTCGATTCCCTACAGCCATTTCCAGGCCTTGCTTGCCGACGGCAAGGTGGCCGAAGTCGGCATCAGCCAGAACACGATTCGCGGCACACTCAAAGAAGCGCAGCCCGACGGGTTGAAGGACTTCGTCACGACACGTGTCGAGCCCGAGCTTGCGGCAGAGTTGGACAAGCGTGGTGTCGTCTATAAAGGGGTGACCGAAAGTACGTGGCTGCGCGATCTCCTGTCGTGGATCATTCCGGCGGTCTTCTTCGTCGCGATCTGGATGTTCGCGATCCGGCGCATGGGGGAAGGCGGACTGGGTGGCCTGATGGCGATCGGCAAGAGCCGGGCCAAGGTCTATGTCGAGAGGGAAACCAAGGTCACCTTCGCCGACGTCGCCGGCGTCGACGAGGCCAAGGAAGAACTGGTCGAGATCGTCAACTTTCTGAAGGATCCAAAGACCTACGGACGCCTTGGCGGCCGTTCGCCCAAGGGCGTCCTGCTGGTCGGTCCGCCCGGCACCGGCAAGACGCTGTTGGCGCGCGCCGTCGCCGGCGAGGCGGGCGTGCCGTTCTTCTCGATTTCGGGTTCGGAGTTCGTCGAGATGTTCGTCGGCGTCGGCGCGGCGCGGGTGCGCGACCTGTTCGAGCAGGCGCGTGCCCACGCTCCGGCGATCATCTTCATCGACGAGCTGGACGCGCTGGGTCGCTCGCGCAGTCCTTTCGCGATGGGCGGCCAAGACGAGAAGGAGCAGACCCTTAACCAGCTTCTGGGCGAGCTCGACGGCTTCGATCCCTCGGGCGGCCTCGTCCTGCTCGCCGCGACCAACCGCCCGGAGATTCTCGATCCGGCGCTGCTGCGCGCCGGCCGCTTCGACCGCCAGGTGCTGGTCGATCGTCCGGACAAAAGGGGCCGTGAGCAGATCCTGATGGTCCACCTGAAGAAGGCAAGGCTCGGCGGCGACGTCCAGGCCGAGCAAATTGCCGCGTTAACGCCGGGTTTCACCGGCGCCGACCTCGCCAACCTGGTGAACGAGGCGGCGCTGCTGGCGACGCGGCGCAACGGCGATGCTGTCACCATGGCCGACTTTACGAACGCGATCGAGCGTATCGTCGCCGGCCTCGAGAAGCGCAACCGCCTGCTCAATCCGATGGAGCGGCGGATCGTTGCCCATCACGAGCTCGGCCACACCCTTGTGGCGCTCGCTCTGCCGGGTGCCGACACTGTACATAAGGTGTCGATCATCCCGCGCGGCGTAGGCGCACTCGGCTACACGATCCAGCGGCCCATCGAGGATCGCTATCTAATGACTCGCGCGGAACTCGAAAACAAGATGGCGGTGCTGCTGGGTGGCCGCGCGGCCGAATTGCTGGTGTTCGGCGAAGTATCGACCGGTGCAGCGGACGATCTTGCCCGCGCCACCGACATCGCGCGCGCCATGGTGCTGCGTTACGGCATGAGCGACGCCTTGGGCAGCGTCGCTTACGACCGCGATCGCTCGCCGTTCCTGCAGCCGGCCTTGCCGATTCCGCAGGAACGCTTCTATGGCGAAGGCACGGCGCAGGCAGTGGACGCCGCCGTGCGTATCCTCATAGATCGCGCGCTTGATCGGGCGTCGGGCATCCTCGGGCGAAATCGGACGCTGCTCGACCGTGCTGCGGCGTCCCTGCTCGAGACGGAGACGCTGAACGAAGCCGATATCGAGAAGCTGAAGCGGGACATTGTCCGCGACGGTCCGTCGCGAGAAACGGCTTGATGCAGGTCTAAGACCGTGACGCGCCGGTCTTCTCCCCGAGTAGAATGACGCCTCCTCAGGCGGCCTTGATGTTCGAACGCTTGATGTTGTCGAGGTTCGAGCCCTCGATGCGCACCAGCTTGGTGAGCCCGTCGCGCTTGGGCGAATGGACGACGCCGACGTCGTAGAAATGAGCGTCGCCCGGCCGCATGACGTAGGATTTCTCCGGCGCTACCAGGGACGGGGCTTCGCCGTCGCCTTTCTTCACGATGCGCCAGTCGGTCATCTCGGTGTCGCCGACCGCGAGGCCATAGATCGCCCAGCTCGGGCCGTGATCGTGCGGCGCGCCATGCGCCGGCTTTTCGTAGACGTGGCCGCAGATGCAGAAGCCCAGTTCCGGATCCTCGTAGAGCACCTTGCGCGGTTTGCACTGTTCGGGCGTCAGGTGCTTGGCAATGAACGCCTCGTCGCGCAGAACCTTCTCCACCAGTGTGCAGACTGCCTGTTTGCCCGCGGTTCCCGAATCAGCTTTCAGGGCGGCGCGAATGTCGGAGCCGAGCTTCTCCAATGTCATGTTCATGGCTTTTCTCCAGTAAATTTGTTGCAGCGGGAGGTACCGTGCGGATGTTGGAGTGTGCCGGGCTTCTCTGCATCGTCAAGGGCCTTGGCCCGGCCCGCGGCGAGAAGCCTCCGGTCGAGTCGAGCGATTGTCGACCCATTCCTGTGCCATGAGGACCAGGCCAAAGGTCGCCGCCAGAAGGAAGGCGATGTTGAAATAGAGCGTGAAGCTCTGCACGAGCTCGCCGGTGGCCGGCGAAACGGCGCCGCTCATTTGCAGCCCGATCAGCGTCACCCGGATCAGGCGCGTCGCGGCAATGCAGGCGAGCGCCGTGCCGGCGATATGGCGGCTGCCGAGACCGTCTCGGCCGAAGCCGCGCCAAGTCTCCCACGCCGCCGCCACGGTCAGGCCGGCCACGAAGAGTGAGAACAGGGCAGACAAGGCCCGTCGCGGCGCGCCGAACCACCATGCCAGGGCGAACAGCGCGACGAAAGCACCGGCGGCTGCGAGCACGCCGATCAACTGGTCGACCGGTTTTATGTGGTCGTCGTTGAAGCGGCGCATGCTCGTCCACATCAGGGCATAGCCAGTGACGAACATGACATTGGCCATCAAGGTGATGTCCAGGGCGTTGTCCGCTCCGCGCAGCGAGCCCACGGCCATGGCGAACGCGCTCAGCACCATGGCGAACGACCAGCCGAGCAGGCAAACCACCTCGCGGTGATAATACCAGGCGAGCAACGCCACGCCGGCAGCCGCCAGCCTCACGAAGATGCCGACGAAGAGAAGTGTCGAGGCTTCCAGGGCCATTTGTTGGTCAATGATAGGCTTCGTCCGATCGCCAATACAAGCCGCACAGGCCGCCGACGACCGCTAACGGCTGATGGAGACCAGCGGCAGGTCGAAGCTGGCGCTCTCGCCCTTGATCTCGGGCGGCAGGGGCGTGTAGGGCGCACCCGCGCGGACGCCGGCGAGGACGCCGCGGTCGAATTCCGGCACGCCGCTCGAGCGGACAATCTCGGCGCCGACCAGCCTGCCGTCCCGGGCGATGACGATCCGCACCACGGAGGTGCCCTGTCTCACATTCGTGTTGGCCTGATAGTGGTAGCCCACGATCTTGCGGGCGATCTGCCAGAGATAGTTGTCGGCCAGTCGTGCCTTGGCGAAGGCGTCGGCGGGATTGACGAAGGGATGGGGCGATGGCTCGGCCGTCGAGGCGGCGGCCGGCGGCCGCCGCGGCGCGGGCGCGAGCGGCGAGGGACGGAGCTCCGGCCGTTGCGGCGCCGGGGTGGCCGGCCGCGGCGCCACCAGCTCTGGCAGCGTGGGTGCCGGCACCGGCGCGGGTTGCACGGGCGCGGGAGTGGCCGCCGCCGCGGCCGCTGCCTCCCGGGAAGACGGAAGTTGCGGCGTCGGGGGAAGCTCCTTCGGTTGAAGCGGCGCCTGCGGCACCTGCGTCGGCCTGTTCGAGAGGAGCGGGGCGGGCGGTGGCAGGCCGAGCGGCATCGGCGCGGCCTGCACGGGTGGCGCCTGCTTCGGCTGAGGTGGCGGAGGCGGGGGCTCCGGCGCCTTCGGGACTTCGAAGGTGATCTCGACCGCCTCCTCGCCGGGCGGCGTCGGTCGGTGCGTCGACATCCACCACAGCGCCAGAATCACCAAGGTATGCAGCAGCACCGCCAGCACGAGCGCTGGAGGCGACATGCGGTCGGAACGGTGGGAGAGGGCGCTGGCGGCGGGAATCACGAAATCCTGTCAATAGCTGTGGCCGAAGACACCGGTTTTCCAGTCGGCAGTTTACCGGTTCCGGTGGCGCGAGACGACGGCCCGATCTTGTTCGAATTTTGGCTGTTTCCGGAGGAACCTTGAGTCAAATGTCCCAACCTTCCAGCTCGCCGTCGCAGGGATCCTGGGCGTAAAGGCCATCTCCCCCCTCGACGGTGCAGGCCGGCAGCTTCTTCGAGACCAACAGCCGCGGTGTAACGAGCGTGACGCTCAATCTCAAGACACCGGAAGGTCGCGCCGTCCTGTACAGGCTCGCCGTCAAGGTGCCGATACCCATAAGCGACGCAATCCCATCGAGCGCATTTCTGCCGGCTCGAGGATTGGCATCGCATCGCCGCCTGCTGTGGCAAGCTGGCCGTAAGCCGTCTCCATCGCAACGATCGTCATGTGGTGGACCTGATTGAACTCGGAACCTCTGGCTTTTCGTTGTCGTTTGTTGACGCTGGTATCGGAACGACACCTAGGGATCGAGGACGGTGCTATTGACAAGTTTTCGGGGCGCGACGGATAGTCGATACGCGCCAGTTGAGCCGCAAGAGCCAACACGCCAAGTCGACGTCAGACGGGTCGGCACTAAGGAGGAAATCATGTTCCGGCAAATCGCGAGAGTTGCCACTCTTGCCGTTGTTTTGGTTGCTGCCGCCACAGTGCCGCTTCGCGCCCAAGAACAGAAGGGCACGCTCGTCTTCGCCGTCGAATCGCTCGGCGCCCAGACGCTCGATCCAATTCTCGAAGGGCGGCCGGGCAACGCGGTCTACCAGGCGGTCATGTACGACTCGCTGGTCGGCTTCGACCTCGAAAAAGGCGGCGTCGGCCCCGGAGTTGCCGAGCGATGGGAACTATCGCCCGACGGCCTGACATGGACTTTTTTTATCCGGCCCGGCCAGACATTCCACAACGGCGACAAGCTCACTGCGCACGACGTGAAGTTCAGCCTCGAACGCCAGATGGGGCCAGGTTCGCTGGCCTCCGCCGCGGCAAGCATGCGGCGCACGATCAAGAACATCGAGGTGGTCGACGATCTGACGGTGAAGGTTCAGACCACCAGTCCGCAGATCGGCCTGCCGGCCGGGCTGTCGCGCGCGGTGGCGCCGGAGGGCGCCGTCATGCCCAAGGCCTACATCGAGAAGGTGGGCGAGGAGGAGTTCCGCAAGAAGCCGATCGGCAGCGGGCCCTGGAAGTTCGTACGCAACGTTCCAGGCGACCGGATCGAGTTCACCGCCGTCACCACGCCGCACTGGCGTGGCCGCCCGCACTTCAAGGACCTGACCATGCTGTTGGTGCCGGAGGAGAGCACGCGCGTCGCCATGGTCCGCACCGGCGAAGCAGCCATTGCCTCGATCGGGCCCGAGACCATGCTCGGCGCTTCGCGGGCCGGGCTGGAGGTGCTGTCGGTGCCGGGCACGATGCAGGCGATCTTCCAGTTCTGGGGCGCTTATAAGCCGGAGGTGAAGGATTCGCCGATCGCCAAGGTGCGTGTGCGCCAGGCGCTGTCGCTTGCCATCGACCGCAAGCAGGTGATCGAGCATGTCATGAATGGCAAGGCGCAGATGCCGTACCCGTTTGCCACCTTCGGCTACACCGACTTCTTCAGCGCTGAGCGCTGGAAGAAGTGGGCCGACGAGGCCTACCGCTACGATCCCGTGCTCGCCAAGAAAATCCTGGCCGAAGAGGGCTATCCCAACGGCTTCGAGCTGAGGTTCGCCAACACCGCGCTGCCAGGCACACAGTTCATGGTCGATATCGGCACTGCGATCGCCGACATGTGGACCAAGGTCGGCGTCAAGGTGACGCTCAAGCACTACGAGTGGGGGTCCTTTGCACCGCTCGAACGCGGCGATCAGGCGCCACTCATCGGCTGGGCCTCGATGTACCGCACCGCCGGTCGGCCCGACGCACCCTGGCGCTACAACGGTGCTTTCTCGCCCGACAGCATTCAGCGCCTTCTTGGCGACAAGGCTAACTGCCAGGAGGCGTGCCAAGAATTCGAGAAGACCTACCGCGCCCTGGGCTCCGAACTCGATAGGGCCAAGCGCACGGCGCTGACCGACCACATGGTCGAGGTCGCGGCCAATTCGTGGACTGTGATCCCGATCCTCGAGGGTATGGGCTATTACGCGATCAACACGAAGAAGGTCGGACAGTTCGCTCCGATTCCCGGGCGACACGAGCTGGGTGACGTGTTCGAGCGCATCCCGCGCCCGGAGGAGAAGCCCTGGAAGAAGTGAGTGACTGAGTGAGGCTGGGCGCGCCATGAAGCGCTACATCGCGCGTCGCCTGATGCAGGGTGCGGTTCTGCTCTGCATGGTGGCGACGATCGTGTTCTTCCTGGGGCGGCTGACTGGCAATCCGGTCGACCTGATGTTGCCCGAGGATGCCACGGCCGAGGATCGGGCGGCGCTCACCCAGACGCTCGGTCTCGACGGTCCGATCCTCGACCAGTTCGCGATTTTCGTCGGCAAGGCGATCCACGGCGATCTCGGCACCTCGATCCGCATGAAGCAACCGGCGGTCGACGCCTTCTTCGACCGCCTGCCCAATACGCTCGTGCTCATCCCCTGGGCGATCCTGCTCGGCATGCTGCTCGGCATCCCGCTTGGTGTGGCGGCGGCGCTCCACCGTGGCGGCCTGCTCGATCGCGCGGCGGGCACGGTCGCGGTGCTGGGCGTCGCCGTGCCGAGTTTCTGGCTCGGCATCCTGCTGATCTTCGTCTTCAGCGTCGAACTGGGCTGGCTGCCGTCCGGACGCATGGGCGGCCCCGCGCACTATGTCCTGCCTGTCATCACGCTCGGCACGTTCCTCGTGGCCGGCTTCATGCGCATCACGCGTTCGGCCATGCTGGAGGTGATGGAGAGCGAGTTCGTCAAGCTCGCACGCATAAAGGGGCTGAGCGAGGCCGTCGTGATCTGGAAACATTGCCTGCGCAACGCCCTGATCCCGGTGCTCACCCTATGGGGTGTGTTCGTCGGCAATCTGATCACCGGTGCCATCGTGACCGAGACGGTGTTTGCCTGGCCGGGTATCGGCCGCCTCACCTACGAGGCGGTGATCTACCGCGACTTCCCGCTGCTGCAAGCGGTGATCATCCTGAAATCGATCCTGATCCTCGCGATCAACCTCGCCGTCGACATCCTCTATGCCTATGTCGATCCGCGCATCCGGCTCGCCTGACCATGGCCCTTGCTGACCGTCCCCCCTCGACCGATGCGGTCGCCCCGCGCTTTTCGTTGTGGCGCCTGGTGTGGCCGATGGGCGGCAAAGCACGTGTACGGCGCACGGCGCGCGTGCCCTGGATACCGATCGCGATCATCTCGGTGATCGTCGTCATGGCGATCTTTGCGCCGCTGCTGGCACCCTACTCGCCGATCGACCAGACCTTGCGCGACAAGCTGCTGCCGCCGGCCTGGATGACCGGCGGCAGCGACAAGTATTTTCTCGGCACCGACGCCTTCGGTCGCGACATCCTGAGCCGCCTCATCTATGGCGCGCGGGTCAGCCTGATGGTGGCGGTGCTCGCGCTCACCGTGGGCGGCGGCGTCGGCCTCGCCGTCGGCATCGTCGCGGGTTACGTCGGCGGTGCGGTCGACAGCGTGCTGATGCGTCTGGTCGACGCAGCCTTCACCTTTCCGGCCATCCTGTTCGCGCTGCTGCTCTCGGTCACCATGGGTCAGGGCCTGGGCACGCTGGTCGTCGCCATCACCCTGCTCTTGTGGGCGAGCTTCGCGCGCGTCATCAGGGGCGAGGTGCTGTCGCTCAGGCAGCGCGACTTCGTGGCGCTCGCCAGGGTCCGCGGCTGCTCGGCGCCGCGCATCATGCTGACACACATCCTGCCCAACGTGCTCAACACTTTCATGGTCCTGGTCACGCTCAATATCGGCGTCGTGATCATCGCCGAGGCGACGCTGAGCTTCCTCGGCGCCGGGATCCCGCCGCCGACACCGACCTGGGGCCTGATGATCTCCGAGGGGCGCGGGCGCATCGCCGACGCATGGTGGGTGGCGCTGATCCCGGGCATCGCCATCACGCTGATGGTGCTCTCGGTCAACCTGTTCGGCGATTGGCTGCGCGACCGGCTCGACCCGAGGCTGCGCCAGCTATGACGCCGGATACGAGGGGCGAGACCGTTCTCGAGGTGCGCGACCTGCACACTCATTTCTTCCTGCGTCGCGGCGTCGTGAAGGCGGTCGACGGCGTGAGTTTCTCGCTCCGGCGGGGCGAAGTGCTGGGCCTGGTGGGTGAATCGGGGTGCGGCAAGAGCCTGACGGCGCTGTCGCTGATGCGCTTGCTGCCGAAGGGCGGCGCCCAGACCGTCAAGGGCGAGGTGCTGCTCGACGGCGAGAATATCCTGGAGCGTACACCCGC
>Ga0209514_10009255_pt1 | contig 10884 bp, 14 predicted proteins | sample Subgrocontami58m_FD_187452 | JGI IMG/M metagenome (GOLD analysis project Ga0209514, IMG submission 187452) | Subsurface groundwater microbial communities from S. Glens Falls, New York, USA - GMW37 contaminated, 5.8 m (SPAdes) (version 3) | ecosystem: Environmental > Aquatic > Deep subsurface >...
ATTAATCGTTATACCCCGTGCTCTTGGCACGGGGTGAAAGCTAAAGAAAAGTAGATAAACCTTATACTTCTTGGAACGCTATGGAAAGCGAGCTTTGCAAATCTGCCCATAAAGCCCATAGAATAAAATATCACTTTGTATTCTGTATAAAATATCGAAAAGACTTGTTTCTAGTTCAAACTTATGTAGAAACCCTAAAAGAAATATGCAAAAACTTTGAGCAAAGGTATCACTTAAAATTTGAAACAATAGGCTTTGACGAAGACCATGTTCACTTTATGATACAATCTGTACCAAAATATTCTGCTTCGCAAATTTTTAGATTAGTAAAAAGTATAACTGCCTTGCAGTTATTTAAAAAATATCCTGAAATCAAGAAAGAATTATGGGGTGGAGAGTTCTGGAGTGATGGTGGTTATGTTGCAACAGTTGGGGAAGGAGTAAATGCAGATGTAATTCGAAGTTATATTCAGAAGCAGGGTAGAAAAGCAGAGCAGTTAAAGCTGTTTGAGTTTAGTTAGCGTCGTTTAGTTGATGCCCTGTGCTCTTGGCACAGGGTTTTTCACTAACTATGCGAAGCACAAAATGAAGGATATTTGTTTCATAATAACAATCCTTATAAACTTCTTTGAATAGTTTTTGAAATGCAATTAGCAGCAAAAAAAGGTGTTAGATATACTGGTGGGAGTTATGATTTTATTGTTAAAATCAAAAAGGGCTCGCTTGATGAAGTTGATGTTGCGAGGGGTATGAGCGCTGTCGCTCAAAGTGTTGTTTGTATGGATTATTTGATTACTCAATGCGAGGAAAAGGGTGTTTTTCAGCTTGCGAGATACAGTTCTCACTTAGAAAAGCAAGATTTCTTAAAACATGGCTATGTAAATCTTGCTAAAATGGTTTTCAGAAAGACAATATGCCCGCGAATGTTTGAGCTAAGGATAAAATGCGCAAAGAATCTAGAAAGAAAAGATTATAATGATATTGATAGAATTGTGTATCATCTTTTTGGAAGCTTTGAAAGAAAAAGAGATTACGGACCTGAAGAAGAATCTATTCGCAGAGAATCTCAACCACGCCATCATGAACAATTAAACTTGTTTCAGCCTGGCTGATTGGTTGATGGTTTTTTTCTACTAATTGCATGAACTCGGCGATTATTCCCTGTCGCCTGAGGCTTGCTATCGCGATTAATGCCCTTGTGCCAAACTTTTTTTCTAATTCTCTCTGAGAAAATGGAAGTGTTTTTTTATTTTCTGAAATCCAGTCAAGAACTTCTCTAGCAGAATTTTCGCGCGGTTGAGATAGTTTTGCGATGTGATAGATATTGCTGCCTGTTGCTTCGTAAATTAATCCGCTTCCGCTTGAAAGTGTTGAAAATGGTTCTATGGCAAAAGCGCCTTCTCCCAGCTCTTTCGTGCTTTGATTGTTGTAGTTGGGAATTGTTAAGCCAGAATGAATATCAAATTCATCCAAACCATGTCCTGAAAGATTTACTATGGGAGCAAATCCGCGTTTTTCTATTTCTTTTTGGATTGTTTCTCCAATTTGAGAAAGTGTTGTGTTTTCTTTATTATGTTTTACTATTTCGAGAGCTGCTTTTAAAGCACTCTCACTCGCTTCAATTAATTTTGAGTATTTTTTTTCTGGCGTTAAATCCATTGTGAATGCAATATCACAGATAGAGCCGTTAATGTGAATTCCAATGTCAACTTTTAATAATCCTTCTGCTTTCTTTTCGTCTCTTAGGGTTGGAGTGTAGTGAGCTGCTACATCATCTATGCTTAGATTTACGGGAAAAGCTACTTCGCCGCCTAACTTTAGGATTTCAGCTTCAATTTTTTCTGCAATGTCTATAAGCTTTTCATCTTTTTTTATTATGCTTTTTGCATAATTTTTTACTTTTTTAGCTATTTCGCCTGCTTTTTTGTAATCGTTGATATTTATGTCTGAATTAGAATTATTTTCTTCTCCTATTTTTGCTAGTTTGCTTTCTTTTTGGTTTATTACTTCTGCCTTTAAATTAGCAGGCATATTGCTAGATTTAGCATTTTTTCCTATTTTGCCTGTTACTGTTCCGCTGTAATCTTTTTCGGTCATGATTATAATAATTTTTCATTTATTCTTTCTATATTAAACTCTTCAAAATTGAAATCTTCACCAAGCCAATTTTTTATTCTTTCTTCATAATCAGGATGTTTTTTATCTTTTTTTATTTCTATTAGCTCTCCATATCCCCAAATTCCACCACAATCTTCAGGAGGACAAGCCCTTTCTCCTTCTAAACAAATAGGAATTTGCTTATATTTTTCCTTATTTTCAAATATTTTTTCAACAATAAGCGTATGCTTCCAAGAATCTCCGAAGTCATAAATATATTGAAATTTTTGACCTTTTTTATTTATTAACTCATCTACTTTTGTTAAAATTAGGGGATGTTCATTTTTGGTATCTTTTTTTGTCTTTTCAAGAATAGCATTTATCTTATTTACATCTAGAGCAACCCCCCCTTTTTTGCTTAAGTTCTGTTCTTCTAGCATTTTTATAAATTCTGGAGAAGAAAATAATTTCTTAAAAGTATCTTCTGCTGGATTAAAGTTTCCATTTTCTTCATTTTCGGGAGTTATTTCCTTTTTATTTATCTTAAAACTCCATAAATGATAATTTTCCCAACTCATTAGTTTTTGTATTATTTCATGAAGCTTTTCAAAAGTGATATCATCATAAATAAGAAATTTTCTCCATATCTTTGGTTCTATCTCCTCTAATGATATTTTAAACTGAATTATTTTTGGCATTTTATTTTTATGTATCTAAAAGTTTTCACAAAATTTTTTCAAACTCTTCTCTAGAAAGCATTAAATCTTTCTTTATAATTTTAGTTAGTAATCCAATACCTATTTCTTCGCCGGGATGATTGGGTATTATTGTTGTTCTTCCATCATTATGCCAAAAAAGCATATGGCTCCCCTCTTGTCGTATAAATTTAAAACCACTTTTTTCTATTATGTCCATAAACTTAAAACCACATTCTTTAGAATGTTGTCGTAGCTTTACTGTTTTAAGTTTTGGATCACTGAAAATTGCTAAATTTTCCGGGCAGGAAATTTCATTGAAATTTCCTTCATCCAAAAAACAAGGGGCTTTATAAACCCCCACTTTTAAGGAGGGGTGCCCCCTTGTTTTTTTGATGTTATTAGCTTGAGTATGACAGCCAGGAAGTTCAACTACCTCTGAGATAAAATAACCCTCTTTATCTTGCTCGATTAGAATATTGAACTTTGTCATATTAGAGTTACTATCCTATAGCTATTTAAATTTATCACAGCCTTCTCTCTTTCGGCGTGTAATTAACTATCTCCAAGTATAATAGTCCTCTCTTAATCTATCGGTATTCTAAATACCGAAAAGTATATAAATATCGGTATTCTAAATACCGATATGGAAATTCGAGATTTACTTGAGCAAAATCCTTGGTGGAAGGGTAAGGAGCACATAGAAGAAGACTACGATATCATAAAATGGAGCGAGAAAAGGCATAAATGGGTTCCAGAATTAATTTCTAATATTGAGCTTCAGTCATTTGCATTTCATATTATTACAGGACCAAGGCAAGCCGGAAAAACTACTACAGTAAAGCTCCTTATAAAAAAGCTTCTTGAAACAAGGAATACCAAGGAAATTTTTTATTTTAATTGTGAAAATCTGGCAGATTATAAGGAGTTATCAACAGTGCTTGAATCTTACCTTGAATTTAGGGAATCAGCTAAAATCCATAATTCTGTGATTATTTTGGATGAAATAACCCCCCCAAAAGAATGGTATCGGGCAATTAAATTTTTAATTGACAGGGGGAAATTGAAAAATGACGTTCTTATTATAACTGGTTCGTCAAGTATGTTTGTAAAAAGAGAAGTTGAGCTCTTTCCAGGAAGAAGAGGGAATGGAAAAGATTATGTCCTTTATCCTCTTTCTTTTAGGGAATTTCTTAAGGTTATTAATCCAGAGCTTGAGAAAAAACTTCCTAAAGCAGATAAGCTTGAAAAAATAAATAAACTAATAACTAACGCCCTTATATTTGAAAAGGAGTTAAACGAACATCTCAAGAGCTATATGGAATATGGAGGTTTTCCATTGAGCATAGCCAACTTGCATGAAAGCAAAGAAGAAGCAAAAAGAACTTATTTGAACTGGATTAAAAATGCTGTGCTTAAAGATAATCGAAGTGATTTGATAGCAAGGCAGATAATAAGAGCTTTTGTTGAAAGTCTTCAAAGTGATTTGAGCTGGGAAAGCACTGCCAAAAAAATTGAAATAAAATCTCCAAAAACGGTTTTTGCTTATGCCGACTTCCTTAAATCAATTTTTGTCATAAATATTCTTTATAACCTGGATATTGGAAGCAAAAATATTAAATTTGGGAAAAACAAAAAAATTCACTTTAGGGACCCCTTGTTATTGGATATTTTTGAAGATTGGTGCTTAGTTAAGCCTAAAAATAAAGAGTCTGCTATAGCTGAATCTCTTGTTGTCGAGCATCTTGCAAGAATGTTTAATGATAATGTATTCTTCTGGAGAAATGGCTCTGAAGTTGATGTTGTTGTGCTGGATAAGAAAGAGCTTTATGGATTTGAAGTAAAATGGGGTGAAAAAGCTGAATTTAATTCTAAAATTCCAAATAATTTTAAAAAATTATTCTTAATAACTAAAAAAGAATATTCAAAGAATCCAATTAAGATTCCGCTTGCTGTTTTTCTTTGCTTGCTTGATGTTTAATTCAAACTATTTCAATCTTCTCGTAAGATAAACCTAACAGTTTTTAAATTAAACTCTGTTTAAACTTAATTGGTTCCTCTTGCTCACCAATTAACGAATAACTTCTTGATAATGCCTAAACTTCGAATTCGACTTTTGTTTAGTTATTAGTTTTTTGATTTAAAAATTATGCGAAGCAGTCTCTAAAATTATCTCAATCTTCTTTCTTTCGGCATGTAATTGACTATTCTGTCTTCAATCAGTTTTCCTGTGCCGATAAACTCATCTTTGTGCTTTATTATTTTGAAACCTTTAGACTCGGTCTTCCATTTTTCTTTATCTTCTTTCGTCAGATTAATATCTCTGCCTTTAAGATATTCTTCGGCTTGTTTGTCATCTAATGTTATTACGTTTTCGGTTATTTGATCTTTTAGTGCATAGATTGCATCAAAAGATAATCGCATATCGCCATGATAATCGTGAAAAAGATAGATTCCTAGAAGTTCTATGCTTACTTCCTGATTTATCTTTATTATTTCATCTGTTGAAAGATTTCCAGAATATCCGCGGATTTTTTCTTTTCCTGAACGTGTTAATAGATAAGGGAGTTTCTTTATTCCATAGTAGCCAAGCTGTTCAATCAGTTTTTCTTTGTCGTTGCGGAAGATGAAGGAGAGAGCCACGATCTAACCTATATTTGATAGATAGTCTCCTCTTGCTCGACTACCCTCTAAGTTTATTTTAATAATGTCATAATCCTGATTCGAATTTTGCTTACTTATTAGAATTGTTTGGGGGTAATTAGTATTGTTATTGATTATTAGCTTTTGACTTCCTAAAATTTTATTCCTCATCATCGTCTTCCTCATCAGATTTATTTGAATTATTACCTAACTTCTTAATCTTACATAGAAAAAATCCTTCTGTATTATTATCTTGCGGGTAGATTCTTGCGCATTTTGCGATTTCTGGAGAAAAAACTTTATCTTGCCAGCTAGAGAGACCATCGCGGGCTTTGATTGGAAGCTCTTTCTTGACGTCTTCGATTTTTATATTATAATTATCCAGCAGGAATTGAATGATTTCTTCGTTTTCTTCTGGAGCGTGAGTGCAAGTAGAATATATCATTTCTCCGCTTTCTTTTAGAAGTTCAAGGGCTGATGATGCCAGGAGTTTTTGCTGATTGGAAAAATGATGATACATTTTTGCGTTCCACATAAGCAGAGTTTTTGGTGAAGAGCGGATTGTTCCTTCGCCTGAACAGGGAGCATCAACGAGAATTTTATCAACATTGAAATCCAATTTTTTTAATTTTTTGCAGAGTTGAACACTGTCCCGTTTTGTTGCAATAAAGTTTGATACTCCGCATTTTTCTAGATTTGAGGCTAGAATAACTAGTCTTCCAAGATTATTATCGTTTGCGATAATATTTCCTTTATTATTCATCTTTGCTGCTGCTTGAGTAGTTTTACTTCCAGGACTAGCGCAACAGTCAACAAAAGAATCATCTTCACTAGGTTTTAGAGCGAGAATTGGCATCATGCTTGAAATTTCCTGAACATAATAATAACCTAAGAGATGTTCTTTTGAACGACCGAGCTCTCCGGGTTTAAGATTGGTTTCAATAATCATTATCTCTGGATGATTTGTGAATGGTTGAGTTATTTGCCAATCCTTTGCTTCAAGTTTTATTTTTAATTCTTTTGGCTGAATCTTAAGAGTATTGCAACGAATAGAGTTTATTGGCTCTTTGTGAACTATTTCCCAGTAAGCTTTGATATCCTCGCTTGAGCTTCCGCTGAGTTCTAGGAGAGAATTCATTCTGGTTTCGAATTCTGGCTTGGGGTTGTATTTGAATTTGTGTTGTTCCATTATGTTTTATTAAAAATAGAAAGGTTTAAATAGTAACTCTACCAAATCTATGTGTATCAAAAAAACCCACTTGAATAGTTCGTAGGGTTTTTTGGATGAAGGAAATTTTAATGAAATTTCCTGCCCTGAAAATTAATTTAATTTTCAGTGCTCCAAAATTTTGGATAATTAAACTAGAAAAATTTATGGACATGAAAATAGACAAGGAAGATTTAATGAGAATAAATCAAGGATTTGGCGGAGGATTGAGAAATGACTCGAGTATCGATTTTGCTATTGAGAAGCAAGGAGAGAGCAAGCTAGGAGAGTATAAGAAACTTGCTTATTTATGGAGAGCGATATTGGTCGATCATCCGTTTTCAGATGGAAACAAAAGAACAGCAGTTTTTTTGGCGTTTAATTTTGCTCAGGAAGCAGATAAACGAGCCGATAGGGATTTGCTTGTTCATCATGTTTTGTCTATTGCTAAAAATAATATTACTGATATAAATGTAATCGAACGGAGACTTAGAAATGCAATTAACTAACAAAAGAATAAATGAAATTATGAGAAAGCATAAAGATGCTTTTGATATGTTGGAGGAATATGATAGAACAAGAGAGCTTCCTTTTCAAAGGAAGAGAATAGATATAACTCTCTCTGTTGAGACTATAAATAAGCTTAAGAAATTAAAAGAAAAATCAGGCAAGCCGATTTCTCAGATAATCGAAGAAAGATTTGTATAATTACTTATTCTTTCTAGAATAAGAATGCTTTTAAATCAGAAGATATTGCTGGAATAATGGCTGATAAAAAAGAAACCCAACTTTCATTTCTATTTGAAATTCCTAACCTAGCTAATGGGGAAAAGATTAAGAGTGTAAGAAAAGATATGAGGCAATATGCTATTTCAAGGGGTTTTAATCTTCCTCCAAAAATAAATCATAATTCTCCTATAAATTATACTGATGAATTAGCCACCATTATAGCTGGAGAGGAATATCTTGAAGATTGGGATTATGGGCAGATATTAATTGCTGATTCTGAAAGAGTAAGATTGTACTGCACATTCAGAGCAGATGGCTATGATGAATTTTATAAAACAGAGAGATTTCAGAAAGTCTGTGATGATACCTTTGATTATATTATGAGCAAAGGCATTTATCCGAAAATGGTTAATGAACAGCCAATTAAACCTCCAATCTTATTTTCTATTCCGCATTTTTCGATGTCTGGTCCTGGTGATTATATTACTGTAAATTTTAATTTAAGAGATGATGTATTAATCTATGCTGCAGCTCAAAGAAAAAAATACGGCGAACCTGGTCCGCAGCACCCTGAATCTCATAAAAATTTCTTGGAAAGTTTGAAGAAATAATTAAACCAGTTTCATCTGTTTGCTTCCTTCTGCAAAATCTTTAATATTTATGTCAAAGACTTGGAAGATGTTTTCAACTGCTGGAAGAATTTGATGGTCGAGGTAATATTTAATGTTATATTCACCTTTTTCGTCTGCGAGTTTTACTTTTTCCCTAACTAGGGCTTTCTTTTCACGAGTTTCTGCAATAAAATATTGAAGAGTCATTCCAATATCAAGAGGAATGCCTTTTTCTTTCATTTTTTGGGCGGCTATTACATGGGGCGTAACTGATTTATATTCGCTTAGGGGTTTTTTTAGCTGGGTTGTTATTGTTACTTGCTCTCTGCTTATTTTACGGTCTTTTAAATCTTTGATTGTTTTTTTAACCAGTTCTAGAGAGGAATCTGGAGTTCCTTCTTTTAAAAGAAGCTCTAAAACTTTGCTCTGTAATTCTCTTACGAGATCACACCAATCCCTTCTCACGGTTTCAAAACCTCTAATTTTCATCTTTCCTTTTTCATCAATTAGAGCATATTTCTTCTTTGCTCCAAATTCACCGCCGCGTTTTGTAACCCAAATACCGCGTTTGTAAAAATCTTCTAATTCTAGCTCCATAATGCCTGGAAGATTTTTATTTAGCTTTTCAAGAAAATCCAAGACTTCTTTTTTAGTTTTTTTATCCTGAAGAAAGGCGAACCCATCAGTATCTGCATAAATAACTTTATAGCCTTCTTTTTCTGTTTTTTCTATCATTTCATGAATAAGTTTTTTTGCTAGGGCTGCTGTTGAAGCTGCAGCTTCTCTGCAATAATATCGGGCTCCGAAAAAGCCCTGATATCCATAGGCTGCGTTTGCTAAGAGTTTGTAAGAATTTGAGCGGGCTTTTGTGAGATTGCTTGGAGATTTTTTATATTCTGCTTTGTATTTCTTGCGTTTTTCAACCATTTCTCGAAGCATTGTTGGAAAAAATCCTAGTTTTGTTGAGAAAAAAACTCGACCTTCTTCTCCTAAATCTGCTTCATGAGCCTCTCTTTCTTGTCTTCTGCTTTCTAGAAGGGTGGATTTAGATAAGTTATAGGTAACAATAACGCTGCTATACATAGAGGTGAAGTCAAACATTACAACATCGGAGTATAATCCGGGTGTTGGTTGAAAGACAAAAGCGCCTTCATATTTTCCAAGATTTCTTCGCTCTTCGATTTCATTATGAAGAGGACGCTTTTCTGCTATTTCATTGAAATTCTTTAGATTGTGAAGAATATAATCTTCAACTAGCTGACTCATTCCTGAACGGGTTATATCCCATGGCGGTTCTTGGATAATTTTTGAGAGTTCTAATAAATCTGGCCATAGTTTTTCTATTAATTTGAAAGTGAGTATGGAATCTTGAAGATTATACTCAAAGAAATCTTTCCATTCGTGTTCCTTAAGGTGTTTTGCTTTTTTGAATTCAAAATCGAGCTTTCCTTCACCTAAAAGTTCTGTTGCAACATCATTTAATCCTAGGGTTTCTGACTGCAGATATTGTGAAAAAACTGTGTCTATGAATCTAAATAGGTCTACGTGAACTATTCCGAAAATGCTTGAGGAAGTTATTTTTCCGCGGGAAAATAATGGTTTGCTGCTGTCTATTCCTAGTGCGAGTTTAACTCCTAAATGTTCTGCTCTTGCTTTTAGATAGGGCATATCAAAACCATCACTAAAATAACCTGTAAGAATATCTGGCTTTTCTTTTGCTATTTCTTTAACAAATGCTTCTATCATTTCTTCTTCATTCTTGAAGCATTCTACAAAATCTTGAGAACTAGAGCATTTTTTCCAGGTTAGAACTTTTTTATAGTTTTTTCCTGCAAGCGAAATCATCAGGATTTCGCCCCTGCCTATTTCAAGTTCATCTGTCTCTATATCAAAAGCAAGAATCTTTGGCTGAAAATCTTGCTCTAGTTTCTTTTGTTCTTTTTCTTCAAGATTTTCTATTTTTTCTACTTTGATGGTTAAGTCTGTTTCTAGAACACTATCAATTCCTCCAAATTCTTCGCTGTTGTTAAGAATTTCGCCGGTTATTTTTTTGAAAGTTAGGGGAACAAGGCTGGTTTCTGTAATATATCGGGTTATTAATGGAATGTCATACTCACGCCTTGCGATTATTTGAGGATAGTCTAGCTGGTCTGCGACAGGATGGCAATCTTTATAGTTTGTTACAAATATTTTGAGAGCTTTAACATCATTTCCTAGATATTTTTTGTCTAATAATTCGATTTTTTCTACTGTGCTTGTTCGGGATTCTGACTCTATTTTTATGTCTTTTATTCTTTCTGCTATCTGGCTCATATTTTTTTCTGAAACTCCATCTGCGAAAACAGCCCAAAAGTATGGTTGAAACTCATGGATTATGCAAACTCGTTTGTTGTCCTCTGTTCTTCCGATTATTTTTACATAGTTCTTGCCATTAAAGTCGAAATAGTCGTAGTCCAGGGGGATAAAATTGATTGAGGTTTTCATATAAATTTAAGAAAAAGGAAGTTTATAAGAGTTTAGAAAACTAACTTAGAAACGCATTATAAATTTTATCTGCGTAAGGAGTTAGTGTGCCTAGCAAATAGCCAACTATTGCGTGATTATTTCTCTTTGTTAGGCTATTACGTGCAGGAATTGAAAATAATAGATATATGTTTGGCAGAATTGTTACGGCTGCAATTGTTAAAGCATATTCTGGTTCTAAACTGTTAATTCTGCATATACTTCCAATAGATAAGCCTGTTAGAGCAGGTAGGTATTCTAGGCTAATTATTTTTAAAGCATCGCAAGAAATCCGCCCCCTTTTAAGGGGCGGATGAATTGCGCGTCTCCATAAGTATTTATTTCTAAACATCTTACTTTGAATGAGTCTGTTATAACTCATTGAAACAATTCAATGTAG
>Ga0209514_10009269_pt1 | contig 10876 bp, 9 predicted proteins | sample Subgrocontami58m_FD_187452 | JGI IMG/M metagenome (GOLD analysis project Ga0209514, IMG submission 187452) | Subsurface groundwater microbial communities from S. Glens Falls, New York, USA - GMW37 contaminated, 5.8 m (SPAdes) (version 3) | ecosystem: Environmental > Aquatic > Deep subsurface >...
CCTGCCGTATCAGGACGCCGGTTTTCGTGCCGGGCAACATCGGCCGGCGGGCGGCGGAAGAGAACTTCCGCCTCGGCGAAGGCCAGGTTATCGAAGCTGGCAACGAATGGGGGTTTGTCCTGGACAGGGCAGCCGGTCTTGATTTCCGGGCAATACTTGTTGTAGGACATCCGGGCAAGCTGGCCAAGCTTGCCGCCGGCGACTGGGACACCCATTCTTCGCGCTCCCAAAGCGCCCTACCGGTTGTTATTCGCCGGGCGGAGGAAATGTTTGCCCGGTCTTTTCCTGATCAGGTCACGGTCGAGGGTCTTTTCCACTCCCTGAACCCTGGGGAAACAAAGGCATTGGGGGAGAGCTTGGCCGCTGACGTCGCCCAGGCCGTCCGGGGGCGGACGGGCGGTTGCTGTCCTTTGGCTGTGGCCCTCATCGATATGCGGGGCCGGATGCTGGGTTCCTCGGGAGACCTTTCGCCATGGCGGTAAAAAGGAATAAGATCATGATTGTTGGTTGCGGGCCCGGTGCGCGGGACTATCTGACCGCGGCGGGACAGCGGGAAATTGAATCGGCCGAGGTGCTTATCGGGGCGAACCGCCTGCTTGACCTCTTTCCGGAGACGGCTGCGGAGCGTATCCCGGTGGGGAAGGATATGGAAGCGGTTATGCAGGCAATTGCCGACCGGTGGGAGAAGAGCCGCGTCGCTATCCTGGTGACGGGCGATCCGGGACTCTATAGCCTGGCTTCGTCGGTCATACAGCGCTTTGGCCGGGAGGCCTGCGAGATAGTGCCGGGCATCAGCGCCCTGCAGACGGCCTTTGCCCGGCTGGGCATCGGCTGGGAGGATGCCAGGATCATCAGCACCCATGCCGTGAAAGCCGATCTTTATGGAGAAGAACTCCATGAGTACGCCAAGATAGCAATTTTGGGCGGGGACCGGGAACTGGTCCCCCGCCTGGCGCCGCTGCTGAAATATTTTCTGGACCGGGGTTATCGTATTTTTGCCGGTGAAGACCTTACCCTGCCGGAGGAGCTTTTTTATGAAATCGGCAGCGACCGCCTGGAAGGATTGCGCGTTTCGACCCGAACCATATTACTGATTGTGAGAGGGGACATCCTGTGATGCCATTGGGAAAATTGTACGGGATCGGGATCGGTCCCGGTGATCCGGAATTGATAACGCTCAAAGGGGCCAGGCTCCTGGGCGAGTGCCGGCACGTATTCGTGCCCAAGGCCCGCACTGCTGCGGACAGCATCGCCATGAAGATTGCCGGCCGCTACCTGCGGGCTGACGGCCGGGTGCATGAGCTGGTTTTTCCCATGACGGCGAACCGTGTGGAACTGGACGCTCGCTGGGAGGAAGCGGCGCGGCTGGTCGCAGCGGTATTACAAAAAGGGGAAGAGGCATGTTTCCTCACTCTGGGCGATCCACTCCTTTATTCCACCTATATCTATCTGCTGCGCGCCCTGCGGGCGCTGCTGCCGGAGCTGGAGGCCGTCACGGTGCCCGGTGTCACCGCCTTCAGCGCCGTAGCTTCCTTGACGGAATTTACGGTGGGGGAGGGCAAGGAGCCGGTAGCCATCGTGCCGACCACCGACGACCTGGCGGGTGTGAAGCGGGCCCTGGCCGCCGGCGGAACTGTCGTGATTATGAAAATCGGGAAAAAGCTGAAAGAGCTCCTCAGCCTCCTGGAAGACGCAGGGCTGATCGAAGAGGGTGTCTTTGTGTCCCGTGCCGGCCTGGACGGGCAGCGGATCGAAACGGATCTGCGGAAACTGCAGCCCGATGACCCCGAAACCGGTTACCTTTCCCTTATCCTGGTGCATGCAGGGAGGAGAAAAAAGCGATGAAAGTTTACTTTGTCGGCGCTGGTCCGGGCGATCCCGATCTTTTGACCGTCAAGGCGGAGCGCCTTTTGAAGAACTGCGTCATTTGCATCTATGCCGGCTCCCTCGTAAGTCCCGGCGTAATCGGCCTGATTCCCGCGGACGCCAAGAAATACGATTCCGCGCGCCTGTCTTTGGCGGAGATAATCGGTCTCTGTCGTGAAGCTAAGGAAAAGGATCAGGATGTGATCCGCCTGCACTCCGGCGATCCGTCGCTCTACGGGGCCATCGGCGAGCAGATGAGTGAAATGGACAAACTCGGCATCGCTTACGAGGTCGTCCCGGGTGTCAGCTCCTTTCAGGCGGCAGCCGCGGCGCTGTGTACAGAACTTACTGCCCCGGAAATTTCCCAGACCGTCATTCTGACGCGCACCGCCGGGCGGACGCCCCTGCCGGAAAGCCAGGAACTTTTCCGGCTTGCGGAAACGAGGGCCACCCTCTGCATCTTCCTTTCAGTGCATAAAATCCGGGAAATTGTCCAACAGCTCCTGCCCGCCTATGGGGCCCAGTGCCCCGCAGCGGTGGTGCATCGCGCCTCCTGGCCCGATCAATTGACCCTGCGGGGAACGCTGGCGGACATCGCCGAGCGCGTCGAGGAGGCCGGCCTCAGGTCGACGACGATGATCATTGTCGGCCAGGCCCTGGCCCGCAATCTGCCGGTCTCCAAGCTTTATGACGATGCCTTTTCCCATGGTTTCCGTGAAGGAGGCAAAAGGTGAAGGTTGCCCTGATCACCCTTTCCCCGGCAGGAGTGCGGTTGGCTGAGAAACTTGCCGCCGGCCTGACGGACGCAACCGTCTATTGTCACGAAAAGTTGCCGCCGCTTCCCGGTGCCCGTTCCTTCGCCGGCATCATGGACCTGACGGCGGATATCTTCTTGCGTTACAATGGGTTGGTGTACATAGCCCCCTGCGGGGTCGCCGTGCGGGCAATTGCCCCTCACGTCCGCAGCAAGCATGAAGATCCGGCGGTGGTGGCGGTCGATGCGGGGGGAAGATATGCCATCAGTCTCCTGGGAGGCCATGAGGGGGGCGCCAACGGCCTGGCGGTGGAGACGGCCAACATCATTGGCGCCGAACCGGTGATTACCACGACTACAGAGGCCCTGAAGGACCTCATCGTGGGGGTGGGGTGCCGGCGTGGCATCAGCGCAGTGCGGATCGTCGCGGCTGTAACGGAAGCCCTGGCAGAGGCCGGGGCGCGGCGCGAGCAGATAAGATTCCTGGCGAGCGCGGACGTGAAGTCCGGGGAAGAGGGTCTGATCCAGGCCGCCCGGGAGCTCGATGTGCCGCTGAGGTTTATCAGTTCAGTGGAAATACGCGCCACGACAAGGAGTTTTACCCCCTCGTCCCTGGCGGCTAGAAAAGTCAATTTGCCTGCCGTCGCCGAACCAGCGGCTTTACTGGCAGGAAGGAGGACAGAATTAATACTTCCCAAAAAAGCATACAAGGGCATAACTGTGGCCATTGCGCGGGAAAGCTTTACGTGGTCGGTATCGGACCTGGCGGACCTTTAGACAGGACCAGACGCGCCGCCGAGGCAATCGCCCGCAGCCAGTTGATTGTGGGGTATACGCACTATGTGGAACAGATCCGGGATCTGACGGCGGGCAAGGAAGTGATCGCCACCGGCATGACGCAGGAGGTGGAACGCTGTCGAGTGGCGCTCCTGCGGGCCGCGGGGGGGCAGGAGGTGGCCCTGATTTCCTCTGGAGACCCCGGCATTTACGGCATGGCCGGCCTGGCCCTGGAAATTGCCGCGGCCGATCAAGTCGCAGTGGCGATTGAAATCATCCCGGGGGTATCGGCCGCCGCTGCCGCCGCGGCGGCGTTGGGGGCGCCGCTCATGTGCGACTTCGCTGTCCTTAGCCTGAGCGATTTGCTGGTACCCTGGGAAACCATCCGCACCCGGTTGGAGGCCGTGGCTGCCGCCGACCTGGTGGCGGTATTGTACAACCCCCGCAGTAAAAAGCGGCGCTCGCAGCTCGCTGAGGCGGCGGCCATCTTCCGCCGGTACCGCCCGGGGAAGACGCCCGTGGGCGTGGGGACAGCCGTGGGAACGGCAGAGGAAAACATCGTCCTTTCGGATCTGGACGCTTTTCTCGACCTGGAGATCGGCATGCGGAGCATCGTCATCGTCGGCAACCGGTCCTCCCGCCGCCAGGAAAATTGGTTTGTTACACCCCGGGGCTATATAATATGATTTTGCTTATCGGCGGTACCGCCGACACAGCGCCCCTGGCCACCATGCTCGCTGAAGCGGGATACGAGGTGCTGGTTTCCACGGCCACCGGCATCCCCCTCGCTGCAGGCAAACATCCGCGGATCAGCAGAAGGGCCGGCATACTGGACCGGGATGAGTTCCTCGGGCTGCTTTCCACCGCGGGCATTCAGGCCGTCATCGATGCCGCCCATCCTTACGCAGAAGTGGCCCACCGGAACGCGCGGGCCGCGGCGGCCGGCGCCGGCATCCCTTACCTTGCCTATGTAAGGCCGGCTGTAATTCTTCCCGGCAGCGATGTAATTCCGGCCTGCAGCCACGCCGCCGCCGCGGAGGTGGCCTTTTCGTTCGGTAAACCGGTCCTGCTGACGACGGGCTCCCGCAACCTTTCACCTTACTTAGCCGCCGCCAGGCGGGCAGGTGTTGAGCTTGTGGCGCGCGTGCTTGACTCGGCAGAGTCTCTCAAGGCTTGCGGCGAGGCGGGTATTGCCCCCGGGAAGATTGTGACGGGACGCGGTCCTTTTTCCGTAGACCAGAATGTGGAGCTTATCAGGAAATTCGGCATCGGTGTCATCGTAACCAAGGACAGTGGGGTGGCGGGCGGGGTAAGCGCCAAGCGGGAGGCGGCCCGCCGGGAAGGCTGTTTCCTGGTAGTGGTTTCCCGGCCGGAGCCGCCGGATCAGGATGCTTTCGCCGATATGGCCCACCTGCTTATGGCGCTCCGGGCAAAGATATCGCCAGGGGGTTAGGTTAGCGGATTTAACTGATCAGCTGATAGCCTTTTTCCCGGAATAGCTTCAGGCAGGCGTCTACTGCCTCTGCATCATATATAATGCCCTTACCCCGGGAAATTTCCTCCAACGCTGCCTCGATGCCGAATCCCGGACGGTAGGGCCGATGAGAAGCTATCGCCTCAACAACGTCGGCAACGGCAATTATGCGCGATTCAATGAGCAGCTCTTCGCCTTTCAGGCCGTTCGGATATCCGGAACCATCAATCCTTTCATGGTGTTCCAACACCATCCTTGCGACCGGCATGGGGAATAACACGTCTTTCAAAATGTCGTAACCGGACTGGGAATGACATTTTATGAGGCTGAATTCGATGGTGCTGAGTTTAGTCGGCTTACTCAGTATTTCCGCTGGCACGGACATCTTGCCGATGTCATGGATCATGCCGGCCATCCGGGCGCCGTCAATTTGCTCGTCGTTCAATCCCAATTCCGCGCCGATGGAACGGGCGAGATCCGCCACCCGTCGCTGATGGCCCGCCGTGTATGGATCTTTTGCTTCGGCCGCCGACGCCAACGCCTGAATAGTGGCCCCCAGTGCTTTGCGCAAACCTTCCATGGCCGCGAGCCGTTCTTCTTCCAGTTGTTTGCGCGAGGTAATGTCCTCGCATATTCCCTGATAATAGAGCAATTGGCCGTTATTGTCTCGAATGGCCTGCGCACTTATGTTTACAGTAATCCGCTGGTCATCTTTCTTACGGAGCACCGCTTCGAAGCCCCTGGCGACCCCCTCGGCATCGGCAATCCTTTTCAGTTTGAGGCCATCCCGCGGATTCGTGTAAACCTTGCTGATGTCATCAGTCGCCGTGATCAGCTCTTCCGGAGCTCCATAGCCAAGCATGGTGGCAAAGGCCTGGTTGACCGTTATCCAATACCCTTCCCCAGTTACCTGAGCGATACCCTCAACGGCGTTTTCCACGAGGTTCCGGTACTTTCTTTCGCTTTCCGACAGCTTTATTTCACGCAGTTTGTGTTCCGTGATGTCTAAAAGAGAGCCTATTGAGGCCGGCCTGTTACTGAATTGTATGGCGCTGCCGTAAACCTCAAGATAAATCACTTCATCATTTTTCTTTATTCCTCTGGTCTCATAATGAACAGCCAACTGGCCATTTAGTTCCCGTTTTTTGACCTGTTCCCGGACGAGCTCGCGGTCCGCGGGATGGATCGTCTTCTGAAAGACTTCAGAATTCAGGCATTCCTCGCGGGTATAGCCGAACATGGACGCGAACTTAGGATTCACATATTTGAATTCGCCGTCTTGGACAATAGTAATTCCTACCAGAGAATGTTCGGCCAGACTTCTGAATTTCCTCTCGGATTCCTGGAGTGCCTCCTCCGCCTGGACGCGTTCGGTGATTTCGCGAATAACTTCCACGCCCGCAACGATTTTTCCGGTAGCGTCCTTCAGCGGGGAAGTAGTTATTTCAAAGTGTTTTATACCCGCCGGAAGCTGGTTGCTCCTGACCATCCTGTGTAGCTGTCCATCCTGTTGAGATTGGACGACGGGGCAGCCGGCACAGACGTTCTCTTTCTTGGCATAGGATTGGTAGCAGTATTCCCCTATATGATCGCCAAAATTATCTTTATGTATTTGATTTTGGTATAAGATTAGTAGATTGGTGTCTTGGACGCTTATTCCGTCGCCGATGGCCGCAACAAGTGATTCCGACCAGGCTTTCGCGTTTTCCTCTGCCACCAAATTGACCATACTTCTTTCTTCCATTCCGCAGCAACCACCTCGTCAAGCAAAAATGTATTACAATATATCTCCCGAATGGGGGAGGGGGTGTGCCTTAATACATAGAGCAACTGCAGAAGTAAAGAAACTTTATCCTGACTGCGGGATTGGTAAAAGGAAAGAAGACCAACAGTTCTTGCCGGAAGCGAATTTTCTTGACACTGGTAATACCTTTCCTTACACTTCCGCACTGAAGATGGAGTTTGTACCAAGCGAGTCCAATGACGGAGAGGGAATTAATGATCGATACGCACCAGAAAGCCCTGGAGATAAACCTGGACCCCTCTAATTACGGGACCTTTGCCGAGATTGGCGCCGGCCAGGAAGTTGCGCGGTGGTTCTTTCGCGTAGGCGGGGCCTCGGGCACCATCGCGAAGACGATTTCCGCCTACGACATGACAATCAGCGATGCCATTTACGGAACCTGCGACCGCTATGTGAGCCATCAACGGCTCCAGACCATGCTGGACCGCGAGTATGGGTGGCTGGAAAGGCAGCTGGGCGCCAAAAGGGGCCCCCAAACGAGGTTCTTCGCTTTCGCCGACACGGTGGCGGCACGCAGTTACAGCCGGCCCGACGGCTCACATGGCTGGATGGGCATAAAATTCCAAACGGCGCCGTTCGCGGAGCCATCCCAGATCATAATTCACGTGCGCCTGCTCGAACGGAACAATCTGGCCCAGCAGGAGGCCCTGGGAGTGATCGGCGTCAACCTTGTGCATGGCGCACTGAACTTTAAGGGCGCTCCGGAAGCCCTGATCGATGCCCTCTTGGACAGCTTGAGCACCAGGCGTGTCGAAGTGGACATGATCAAATTCAGCGGTCCATCGGCTGCGGGCATCGATAACCGTCTGATGAGCCTGCAGCTGGTCCGGAAAGGCCTCACTAATGCCGCCATGATCGCCGCCGACGGGGAAGTGATTCAACCGGCCGAGGCGCTCTATGGCAAACCCATCCTCGTTGTCCGGGGAAGTTTTCGCCCGGTCACGCATTCCATTATTGATATGCTGGATTGTGCCGTGGCCCAGTTTGTCCAGGAGTCCCGGGTAGCTGGTGAATCGGTAGTCGTATTGATGGAAATGACCCTGAACAACCTGATCGACGGGGATACGATCGACCACGCCGATTTCCTGGCCCGTGCCGACATCCTGGGAAGGCTGGGCAAGACGGTCCTGATCTCCAACTATGGCCGTTTTTACCAGTTGGCGGCGTACCTTTTTTCCTTTACCAAGAAGATGATCGGGCTGGCGATGGGTGTGCCGACGCTGAAGGAGATCTTTGACGAAAAGTATTATGCCGACCTGCCGGGCGGGATTCTAGAATCCGTCGGCCGCATGTTCGAGAAGGACCTCAAAGTTTACGCCTATCCATACCGGGATGCCGCCACCGGCGCACTGATAACGGCGGGAAATCTGGTGGTTCCCTCGCACCTCAAGCATCTCTATGCTTACCTGCATGAGAACGAGTTTATCGAAAGCGTCCGTGGTTTTAACCCTGACTATCTGTCCATCTTCTCCCGGTGCGCATTGGCAAAGATCCAATCCGGCGACCCGGCATGGGAAGCCATGGTTCCGGCACAGGTAAGAGACATCATTAAGGAGAGAGCGCTCTGGGGATGGGGCGGCGTGTAGATCCCGGGCGCTTACTTTCTCAGATTGCCGAATAGTTTTGCGGACTTCGCCATGAGCTCTCCTTTTTTCAGCATATACTCCTCCGTCGGCACGATGTCGTTAGGCCCCGGAATCAGCGCCGGAACGAAACTATCGGTGGATACATCGAGCCTGGTGGGCGGGTAGCCGTGGGCGGGGGCATAAATCGCGTTCCCTTCCCGGCTTAAGAACCAGTTGATAAAGAGTTTTGCCGCATGGGGGTGGGGCACTTTTTTGAACGTATAGATGACTCCGGCGCCGGGACTGAGTTGCCGGGGTTCGTTAACCTTGGCGAAATCCACACGCGCTCCTGATTCGATGAAGGAAACCACTTGCGCCACGCTGGCGCCGATTCCCAGGGGATATTTTCCCTGGGCGACCGCTTCCACGAGCTGGCGGCTGTCCCGGGTGACGGCCGGTTCCTGTTTAACGAGGTCCAACATGAATTTGTCGGTCTTCTCGGCGCCCATGATATTCAGGGTGGTAAAAGCAAACCAGTCATTGCCGTTGCCGGGAACGCTGGGGTCCTGCATGATGATTTTGCCTTTCCATTTGGGGTGCAGCAAATCCAGGGTGGATCTAATCTCATTTGCCTTGACCAGATCGGTATTGATGGCATAGAAATTATTGGCCAGGAGCATGGCCATGATGGCATGCTTTTCACTGTCTACAAAGGGCAGCTTACCTCCCCTCCATTTAGCGGGGTCCGTCACTTCGGGCAGTACGAGCAGCGGCTCCAGGGGCACGGTGACATTAAGCGGGCCGATGAGATTAATAAACTGCGTGTTGCCCGTGTGCATCACGTCCGCCAGGTGCAAGCCCGCAGTCATTTCCGTCTTGAATTTCTGGACTAACTCCCCGGCAGAAGCCGGTGTATATTCAATGTTGATGCCGTATTTCTTTTTAAAGGCCTGCTGAACCGCGGTCCGCGCCGCTGCGGGAACTGCGGAGACGTAAATACTGACGGTCCCCTCTTTCTGAGCTTTCGCCACCAACTCCTTCCAAGATGCATCTCCTTCTCCTTTCGGTGCCGTAGCCGCTTTCAGGGGGCCGGCGGCAAAAAAGAAAAGCGAGAAACAGATTAAGCCTATCATGGTGGTAACTCTTGGGCGCATGATTCAGAATTCCTCCTTAAAGAATCGTTTTTCGGGAAAAATCATGGTTCTTTCCGCAAACCATTTTTACCCCGACTTTCTTATTGCTTATGTTAAGGGATTAGCTGATGTCAAGTTATATTAACACACAAATGACGGGCTTCGGGACTTTTTTCAAACCGGCAGCCAGATCGCTCCGGCGACGGGGGAGGTAATGATTCAGGAATAATAGCGTACAATTGCTTCCGTCAGGGCGGGGATCGTGTATTTCTTCGGTTCGATATGGACGGTTAATCCCAATTCCCGGCAGGTTTTTGACGTTACCGGGCCGATGGAGGCCACGGCGACCCCTGCCAGCAATTCCCGCAGCCGCTTTTCTCCCGTCATGGCGGCCAGGTTCAGGGCTGTGGAGGAGGCGGTGAAGGTGATGCAATCGATGCGCCGCTCTTCCAGCGCCGTGAGCGCCGCCGGCGGCAGGGAGCCGGGAATGATGTTGCGGTAGGTGACCGGCGCCGATACGTGGGCTCCCAGCTTTTCCAGGGCCGCGGGGATAACATCGCGGGCCCGGTCGGCCTTGGGGAAAAGGATGCGCTCGCCGTGGATTTCCAAAGCCTGGAAGGCTGCCACAACCCCTTCGGCCTTGTAATCCTCCGGTACCAGGTCGGCTTTGATGCCATGGAGGGCAAGTGCGGCCGCGGTCCTGGGGCCGACGGCGCAGACCTGGCAACTGCCGATGGCCCGGCTGTCGCGGCCGAGTTCATTAAGCCGGGCAAAAAAGTGGGCAACGGCGTTGAAAGAAGTAAAGATCAGCCAGGAAAAAGAATGCAGGGCAGTGAGTGCTTCGTCCAGTTCGGAGAAGCTTTCCGGCGGCACGATCCGGATAGTGGGACATTCATATACCCGGGCGCCCTGCTCCCTTAAACAGCGGGAGAATTCGCCCGCCTGGTCGGCGGCCCGCGTCACCAGCACTCCTTTGCCGAAGAGGGGGCGGTTGTCAAACCAGCGCAGTTTGTTACGGAAAGAAACCACTTCGCCGATTACGGTGATCGCCGGCGCCTGGAAGCCGACACGTTGTGCCTTTTCGGCAATATCAGCCAGGGTCCCGGTGAGCACTTCCTGCTCCGGCCTGGTGCCCCAGCGGATGACGGCGACCGGGGTTTCCGGCGCCCGTCCGTAAGCCATCATGTTGCGGGTAATGAGGGATAGATTCTTGACCCCCATGTAAAACACCACCGTGCCGCTGCCCAGGGAGAGGCGTTCCCAATCGATGCCCGAGGCCTCCTTGCCCGGACTCTCATGGCCGGTAACGAAAGCGACGGAAGTGGTGAAGTCGCGGTGCGTAAGAGGGATGCCCGCGTAGGCCGCCGCGCCGAGGGCCGCCGTTACTCCCGGTACGACTTCGAAGGGGATGCCGGCGTCGACGAGGATTTCGCACTCTTCGCCGCCCCGGCCGAAGACGAAAGGATCTCCGCCCTTGAGGCGGGCTACCACCTTACCCTCCCG
>Ga0209514_10009271_pt1 | contig 10875 bp, 14 predicted proteins | sample Subgrocontami58m_FD_187452 | JGI IMG/M metagenome (GOLD analysis project Ga0209514, IMG submission 187452) | Subsurface groundwater microbial communities from S. Glens Falls, New York, USA - GMW37 contaminated, 5.8 m (SPAdes) (version 3) | ecosystem: Environmental > Aquatic > Deep subsurface >...
CGCCGCCGCGCCGCAAATAGATCACGTCAATCTTGCGCTGCGAGAACTCGTACAACGCCGCCGTCGTTACACCCACGCCGCGCCCCATCAAGATCACCCGCTCCAACTTAATCAACGGAATCTCTTCAAGGACTTCCTTGCCCTTGCGGATCACGATCCGCTCGTCCACCTTATGCACCTGCGATCCAACTTCCGTTACATAGAGAGTTGCCATAGCATCACCTCATTCAAAATATCGTCTCGTCCACGAAGTACACCCAGTCGCTCGCAACAACCATCTGCAAGCGTATTGCTGAAGGAGAAAGCCTCCGCGCTATCTGCCGTGAAAGCGACATGCCTGTTCTCAGCACGGTGCTCCTATGGGCTGTTGACGGTAATCACAAAGAATTTTCGGAGCAATACAAGCAGGCCTGCGACGCTCGCGCAGAGATCATGTTTGAGGAGTTGCTTGAGATTGCCGATGACGGTAGCAACGACTTTCAGAATGTCGTGCGGTCGCGCTCCAGTTCAATTGATGACGACGAAACCGACAAGACATTCGATACCAAGCTCAACCCAGAGAACATCCAGCGCTCCCGTCTCCGTGTCGATACCCGCAAATGGTATCTCTCGAAGGTCTTGCCTAAGAAGTTCGGGGACAAGATCGCCCACGTCGGTCCTGATGACGGCCCCATTCAAGTCACTGGCGTAAAGATCGCGATTCGCAGAAACAAAAAGTAGTATGAGCGGCGTGGACGTTGAGTTTGAGGTTCACGAGTCGCATCTACCGCTCTGGGAGCGTGACGACTGGCGTTACGGCTTCCTCATGGGTGGCCGTGGTAACGGTCGCTCTGGCACGGCGTCTCGGTACCTCAGCTCCCGCCTTTTCGGTGAGGAGTACACCCGAGCCGCTATCATGCGCGCCGTCCATGCTGACATCCGCACGTCTTCTTGGGCCGAGCTACAGGACCGCCTGACCGAGCAGAACATCGAAACGGCGCAGGGCCTGCGTGTCGCAGATGGCGACATGTTCATGGAGTACGGGGCGAACAGTCTGCGTGCTCACGGCTTCAAGGCCTCAAGCGGCTCGCTTACCGCGCGTCTCAAATCGCTCGCGAACTACAATCTTGTATGGATTGAGGAAGCAGAGGAGATCGGCGAGGACGAGTTTATGAAGCTAGACGACTCGCTCCGTACCACCAAGGGCTCCATTAAGATCCTCTTCACGCTCAACACGCCGCCGAAGAACCACTGGATCATCAAACGCTTCTTCGACCTCGTACCAAGCGGCGTTTCAGGCTTTTACCTTCCCAAGCTGAAAGCAGAGGCTAAAGACGCGCTCTACATCCCAGGTACGTACCGAGACAACCTCGTGAATATCGATCCCGCCACCGCACAGCGCTACGAGAACTATCGCGAGACCAAGCCAGCGTACTTCCACCAGATGATCGAAGGGCTCTCGCCTGAGACGGTGATGGGCAAGATCTATTCAGGCTGGCAGGAGGTTGAGACCATCCCGCACGAGGCACGTCTCATTGGGCGCGGGCTCGACTTCGGGTTTGACCCAGACCCCGCGGCCGTCGTGGCTGCCTACTGGTACAACGGCGGCATCATCCTTGATGAAGAGCTGTACCAGACCCAACTCATCAACGAGCACCTAGCCACTTCCCTCAAAGCCAGGCCAACGCCAGGCGCACCCATCGTCGCTGACAGCGCCGAACCCAAGAGCATCGCCGAGCTACAGGGCTACGGCCTCAACGTCATTCCCTGCGAGAAAGGAACGGACAGCGTCGATTTCGGCATCAAGCATGTCCAAGGCTTCAAGGTCAGCTACACGAGGCGCTCAAAGAGCCTCAAAACGGATTACGAGAACTACGCATGGCTCATCGACAAGAAGACAGGGGAGAGCAGGGGCATTGAAGACCCAAAGTGCGCTAATCACCTTATGTCGGCCGCACGCTACCTTCTGACTACCCTTGCGAAGGCGGGTGCAATCTATGACCCGCACCGGAAGGACAACGAGCGCGTGCGCGTATCAGTGACGCGGCAGAAGTTGACGAAGAATCAGGCGCGGTAACTTCTCAAATAAATAGTCGGATGATAGCCAGCATGTTTTCCAAAAGCCTCTTTGTCATTGAGATTGTTTCTTCCGCCTGGTTGGCCTTCTCAAGGATCTGCTTGGTTGACAGAGCAGTATTGCGGTTAATCTTTTCTGGCGGGGCGTCTCCGTCGCCAAGAAATGCGAGAATTTGCTTCAGTCCTGCGATCACCATTTCCCGTTGTACGCGTACCGTGTGGTCTTTTGAAATAAAGTCATTGTTCAATGTCCTAAACTCAGCGATGGCGTCGTTTAGCTGAAAGACTAAGTCCACAACTTTAGCACCGGACATGGACCTCGCGGGATTTTCTACATTGCCTAAAGAGGCAAATATTTCGTCATCAATGTAAGCCAATCTTTGTCGCACAGTACTAAGACGCATTGCTAGAATGTCTCTCTTCCCGTCCGTCATTGGCGGATGCTTTTTCAGTTCTTCGACGCAGTAGTCAACCAATCTACGAAGCAAATGCACCGTCATCGGCGTAAGCGGCCGGACGTTTTCTTCTCGCATTCTTTGCGACATAGTTACGCTCTTCCAGAACTCCGCGACCTGCCTTTCGGGGAGTTCCGGCACGAACCCACGAGCGAACTGCTGATGGCTGAGCCATGACAAACCAAGATCGTCAGTCAGTAGTAAGTACGGCGAGTATGGGACCGAGTCGTCCGTGAGGCTAAACAACTTTGTCAGGTCAACCCTCGCTTCAACGACTTGGGAGCGTGAAAAATAGTCTGGGCTGACTTTCCCCTCTGTGCTCATGTTCTTCGCGTCCTCTTCGCTGGCATGGTACACTTCGTAGACTACAACCGTCGATATGTCTTCTATCTACGAGTTCGTGAAGCAACAGCGGGACAGCTACCGCTCCGACACCATTCAAATCACCGAAGGGTACGAGTTCTCTCAGTACGAGACGCTCCGCACCATCGAGCTGTACCACAACAGCCGCTTCCTCTCAGGCAACAAGGACAGCGTTGGCCGTGAGAAGCCGTTCTACAACATCTGCAAGTTCCGAGTGAACGTGGCGACCCGAGCAACGGATCTCGACACGAAGGATGTGCAGATCCAAAGCGACCGCGTCACGAAGACAAGCTACGCCGAGAGCTTCCTTCTTAATCTGAAAAACCGCAACTGGATGAAGCAGTCAAACTTCGGTCCATTTCTCAACAAGTTCGGCCACACCCGTGCAAAGTGCGGCGGCGTGATGGTCAAGAAGACAGAGCGAGACGGAGAGCTTGGCATCCACGTTGTGCCGTGGCTGGACCTTGTCACGGACCAAGTAGACATCAGAAACGGCGTCAAGATTGAGCGCCACTACTACACCCCCGCCGAACTCAAGACCAACACGCCAAAAAGTTGGGGCAACATCGACGACGCCATAGAGACGGCCAAGAAGTCTCGCGATGCACAGGCGGCGAACTCCACATCAGAGAAGAACAAGACACCAGGACGCTATGTCGAAGTGTGGGAAGTGAACGGTGTATTGCCGACGTGTTATCTCGCCGGCACCAGCGACAAGTACGATGACAAATACGGCAGCGAGACTGAATACGAGCGCCAGATGCACGTCATTGTGCTCGACGAGAGCGATAAGAGCGGCAAGACGGGCGTCACACTCTATGGCGGCGTCTCAGACGAAGACCCCTACAAATACCTGTCATACGAGGAGGTAGATGGCCGAGGGCTTGGCGTGGGCGTCGTTGAGGACCTGTTCGAAGCGCAGGTGTGGACGAACTACACCGAGCAGCAGAAGAAGGACATGCTCGACCTTGCGGGCAAGATCATCTTCCAGACGACCGACCAGAACATTGAAGCGAAGAATGTCCTGACGGACTTGGAGAATGGTCAAATCATTACCACTTCGCCGAGCACCACCCTTTCGAGGGTAGATAATTCCGCATTCTCATTTGCCGCATTCGAGAAGCTGCTTGCCGACTGGGACACGCAGGCCGAGCGCGTCTCATCCACGCCCCCTGCGATAACCGGAGAAACCATGCCGGCGGGACAGCCGTTCCGCCTTGGGGCAATGCTCAACAACGAGGCTGGCTCGCTATTCGAATACCGCCGCGAGGAGGCAGGTCTTTTCCTGCAAGAGATATATCTCGACTGGGTGCTCCCGTTCCTCGTCAGGCAGATCAAAGCGGACAAAGAACTCACAGCCACCCTTGAACCCGAAGAGCTTGAGATGGTTTCCGAGGCAATCGCTCAGCATGAAGCGAACGGCTTCGCCAAGCAGCAAATCCTCTCGGGCAATGCGATTACGCCGGCAGAGGTGGATGCGGTCAAGAGCGCCGTCCGCGACACCAGCATGAAGCACCGCCGCCGCTCGTTCACGGGCTTCGACAAGCTCTTTGCGAACTGGGAAGGCAATGTGGATGTCATCACTACAGGTGAGCAGAAGAACAAGACCGCCATGCTCGAAACGCTGTTCAGCATCTTCAAGACCGTGGCGCAGGCACCACAGCTTCTCCAGGACCCAGTGCTCGGTCGTCTCTTCAATCAGCTAGTGGAGATAGCAGGCGTTTCGCCACTCCTCCTGAAGTCGAGCACCGCCCAGCAAACCCAGGCGCCGGTCGCTCAACCACAGCAGCAAACGCCCCTACCGGATAAGGTCACTGCTACCGTATGACCCCAACTCAACGCGCGCTCATCAAGCAATTCATAGAGCACCAGGAGATGGCCGAGGCTGTCCGCTTTGTCCTTATGGAGCGAGTGGCTGGCACCAGTCTTCAGAAGGAAGTGCTCGACGGCGCAGAACTCATGCTCGATGACCAGGTCTACGGTCAAATCATCCGTGCGCGCGCGAATGGCGTGCGCATGCTGCTCGACGGTTTTGCACAGCTCAAGCTCATTGCTAACGGCAAGGAGGGTGTACAATCACCACAGAACCAAGCTCGTTGATCCGTGCGTGCGCCTCTCGCCTATACACAACCATGGGCTACTGGTCGAGGGAGGCACACACACGGGTTCGCTAGAGCCCGTTTTAATAAATGGCGGTCATTGAGCCCGCCGTAACAACCTCTCTTATGCCAGCAGAAGATATCGAAAAGGAGTTACCCGCCGAAGAGGTAGAGGAGCCGGAAAAGCCCGAGGCCGAAGAGCCCGAAGAACCGGAAGCGCTAGCCGAAGGTGAAGAAGACCTAGATCAGCTCCGCAAGGATGCTAAGGCATTCAAGGATCAGAAGGCTCGCGCTGAGAAGGCCGAGAAGGAGCTCAAAAGGCTCAAGACCGGCGGAAAGGACCGCGTTCCGAACAAAGACGGTCAAGCTCTTTCAGACGACGACCGTGCAGCTCTCACCCGTTCCGAGGAACGATCCGAGCGTGCGGCACTGAGGTCTATGGGCATCACGAACGCCGATGACATTCAGTACGTGCGCGACGCAGCAAAGCGCCTTGGCATTGATGTCGAGGAGGCGGCTGAGGATGAATTCATCAAGAACAAACTCGAGCGGATGCAGGCAACACGCAAGACCAAGGAGGCGACTCCCGGTCCAACCAGACGCGGTGGCTCAGCCCGCAACACCAAGCTCCCCGACTTCTCAAAGATGAGTAACGCGGAGTTCGACAAGTGGGAGCGAGAGAACCGCGCATAATTACCCATTAGCTCTTAAACCCTATGCCAACAGGCACAACCACCATCGATCCAGGCGTGGCAAACTTCTTTGACCGCCGCCTGCTTCGTAAGGCATTCCCCCGTCTCATTCACTCGTTGTACGCGCAGACGCGCGACCTTCCGGCGAATGGTTCGGATGTTATCAAGTTCCGTCGCTACAGCTTGCTCACGGCTGCAACCACGCCTCTTACAGAGGGCGTGACGCCATCCGGCAGTCAGCTCTCGAAGACGGACATTTCGACGACCGTGAAGCAGTACGGTGACTATGTCACCCTCACGGACAAGCTTCTCTTCACGACTACCGACCCGGTGCTCGCGGAGGCCAACAGTGTTCTTGCTCAACAGGCAGGCAACACGTTCGACCAGCTTATCCGCGACATCATCATTGCCGGTACGACCATTCAGTACGCGTCAACCGCGGCTGCTCGTACCGACGTCACCGCAGCAATGAAGATGACTCTCGCTGAAGTGCAGGAGGCGGTGCGCACACTTAAGAACAACAATGCGGAGAAGATCACTGAGATGATCGACCCGTCCGACGGTGTAGGCACTATGCCTATTAACGCCTGCTACATTGGCTTCGTTCACCCGAACGCCAGTTACGACCTTAAGAACGCCACGGGCTTCATCAAGGTGGAGCAGTACGGACAGCAAAAGGCGCTTCCAGGCGAAATCGGTTCGCTCGACGAAGTTCGCTTCATCGAGAGCACCAACGCCAAGGTCTTCACGGCAGGTGGTTCAGGCGGTGCGGACGTGTACGGCACGCTCATCATGGGTGCTGATTACTACGCCCAGAGCCGCATTTCAGGCGAGGCGCTCAAGAACATCATCAAGCCACTTGGCTCCGGTGGTTCTAGCGACCCGCTCGACCAGCGCCAGACTTCCGGCTGGAAGGGCACGCTTGCGGCAACGCGCCTCAACGAGGCGTTCGCTGTCCGCATCGAGCACGGCGTAACCGCTTAATCGCTAATCGACTAATTTATGGCAAAGAAAGCAGCATCAGGAGCGCCTAAGCGCGTCAGAAAGCCCGCAGTGAGGGTAACGGAGAACAGTGTTCAGGCACACCTCGGCAAGGCAGAGCGGATGCGCTTGCATCTCGAAGCTCAGCCGAAGGTTCCCATCATGATTCCGCTCACCCCAGGTGAAGTCACAGGCTCGACCGAGTCGGTCATCCTCAACGGCTACCGCTTGAACATCCGCAAGGGCGAATACGTCCATGTGCCGGAGCAGGTGGCTCGCGTCATCATGGAAAGCCAGCAGCAGACTGCGCAGGCTATCGAGAACTATTTCCTTATGAACTCGGAAGGCAAATCCAAGGCCATGAGACAGAAGGAAACTACCAACTAACTAAATCGCTATGGCAATTACTACAACCCAGAGCGCCCATCATGTCCAAAATACGGCCATCGGCCGATACAAGGACACCGGCACCGCCGCTGCCTTCACGATCACGACCGGCTTCAAGCCTCGCTACGTGAAGATCATGAACGTGGACGGCCTCTGTATGGAGGAATGGTATGAGGGCATGGCCGATGCCAGCGCCGTCAAAACCGTTGATTCCGGTGCAGGCACGACCGACGTCGTCAAGATCACGTCAAACGGCATCACGGTCAGTGCCAACGGCTTCACTGTCGGCCTCGACACGGACATCAACGTGTCGAGCGAACAGTTGAGTTGGATTGCGATGGGCTAAACCCGTCGCTGGTTCGCAGGGGGCCGCCTAGGTGCGGCCTCCCAACGAGCCAACGCTCGAAGATATGCCATTCAGTAACACGACAACGAAAGGAGGATTGATCCAGCGCTGTGAGGATTGGACCAACATGGGCGATGGTGTCATCTCAGGCGATACGACTCTTCTCAAGAAGTTCACCGTCGCCATCAACGTTGGCTTCGACGAGGTCATGCCGCTCATCTACGCTGCCGATGCGAAATGGCAGTACGATGACGCTAACCATTCGGTAGACCCAGTCGCCACTACCGATCTCGTGAGCGGTCAGCAGGCCTATGGCTTTGTCACGGACGAGCAGGGCAACTCAATCCTTGAGATACGGAAGGTGTACGTGAAGGACCAGAACGGCGTCTACGTGCCGCTCAAAGCGGTCGATGAGACAGACCAGGACACCGATGAGATCCACGCCCTCAACGCCGCCAACGTTGGGATGCCTAGCAGGTACGACAAGCTAGGTACGTCCATCTACCTTGACCCTGTACCGGATTACTCCACGACCGCTGGCGTTAAGGTCATCTTTTCGCGCTCGCAATCGTACTTCGCATCAACCGACACGACCAAGACACCAGGCATCCCGCGCCCGTTTCACGAGCTATTGGCGCTCTACGCTTCCCGCAACTGGGTCGCGGTCAACAAGTCGGAGAACACCGTGCTGCTTGGCGAGATTAAGGACCAGATTGCCAAGAAGGAAGGCCAGCTCACCCAACACCTGTCCCGTCGCTCGAAAGACGAGAAGCCGGTCATGCGAGCGAGGCTGCAAACCGCACGGTGATTATCAATTTATCAAGTAGCAAACACACGTATGGCAAAGAAGGCAACGAAGAAGGAGGGCGAAGAGAGACGGGCGCACTTGGAGGCGAAGAAGGCGGACCTCCAGCACCGCGTCAAGAGCATCGACGCGGAGCTTAAGAGCTTAGTCAAGTAACCTATGGCAGACGTAATTTACAACAGTTTCAAGAAGAAGATCATGGACGGTTCGATTGACCTCGACACCGACACCATCAAGGTCGCGCTCGTCACCAGTACGTACACGCCCGACCAGGACGTGCACGACTTCTTTGACGACATTACTAACGAAGTGTCCGGCACCGGCTACACCGCAGGCGGTGCAACGCTCGCGAATAAGGCCGCCACTGCGGACAATACCGACAATGAGGGCGTGTTTGATGCCGACGACGTGACGTGGAGCACTTCGACCATCACGGCCCGAGGAGCGGTCATCTACAAGAGCACAGGTACGGCGAGCACATCGCCGATCATCGCCTATATCGACTTCGGTTCGGATAAGACCTCATCAGGTGGCAACTTCACCATCGCGTGGAACGCCGAGGGAATTCTGAACCTGAACTAACCAGCGGCGCTGGACGACATCACCTAACGTATGGCTACCTTCAGCGGCGTAGAAGATTTCGACAGCTACTCGAATGGCGATGATGTCAACGGGAAGAGTGGCGGAAGCGGATGGAGCGGTAACTGGTCGGCCACGGCGGCTAAGTGGTCAGTTTCAAACGCACAATCCGTAAATTCGCCTAATTCTGCTTTGCTCGACGGCACCAATAGCGATGTGCTCCAGCGCCAATTTTCCACCATCAGTAGCGGCTCATTCATCGTCCATGCAGCCGTGCGAACTTCTTCCGTCTCCGGTGCTCCAGGCAACGATAATGCAATCACGATCTATATTCTGAATTCAGCTCAATCGGCATACTGCAATATGTATATCGATGCCCAAAACAATGTCGTCAAATGTTTCGCAAGCGGCGGTTCTCCGGTAACTGTCTCCGGTGACGGGTCGCTCGCGGCAAATACGTGGTTACACTTTTGGCTCGAAGTCGATATCGACAACCATAGGTGTCGTGGATATTACTCATCGACCATTCCCCATTCGGCGCAGACATTCTCGAGTTATAGTACGGGATCGATCGCCAATGCTGCGTATTTTGTCGCTGACGCCAACAAAAATGGCCGAACGTACACATCGTACCTAGATGACATTCGCGATGCTGGTAGCGACTTTACTTCAGTCACGAACATAACGGTGAATGCCACCGTTCTCGCGGGCACGTTCTCGCTTCCGGCTTCCACTGTTACCGCTGTTGAAAACGTCTCCGCTACATCTTCCGTCTTGTCCGCGACCTTCTCGCTCCCATCTGCGGTGGCTACCGGCGGAGCAACGGTCTCACCATCGGTGCTCTCTGCAACATTCTCGCTTCCGGCGCCCGACATCCAAATACCGAACGTCACGATTTCTCCCTCGGTCTTGAGTTTGACTGTATCGCTCCCCACGCCAGGCGTTGTGACCGACTGGGTTCAGGCTGTGAACACTCTCCTGGCCACGTTCTCGCTCCCGACGCCGACTGTAAGCACTGTTCAGAATCAGACGATCTCCCCACAGCCACTTTCCCTGATCTTCTCTTTGCCCGTGCCCACGCGCATCGGTGGCCTTTGGACGAATCAAAGCCGCGCTAGCGCAGCTACGGTCGCCAATCAGACCCGAGTCACCTCTTCATGGGATAATCAGGACCGTTCCCTCTCATAGGTATGAAAGAAATCCTTCACCTAACGAACAAAGCACTCCTCACCGGACGTTCACGCGGCAAATGGGCAAACGGCGGCATTTGGGACGCCGCGCAGGGCCTCAACCCCTTCCTTGAGAACGACGCCTATCGCGGCATCGTGGCACTAGGAAGCACCCCGACTGATAAAACCGGCTCTGTCGTCGTGGACATTCCCGTCGCATACACGAAGAACGAGCAAGGCTCGACCTACAATCTCTACATTCTCGGACTATCGGGGCACTTCTACAGCGTGAATGTGGCGGAGACAGTGACCGACCTCCGCTCGGGCACACCGATAAACGCGCCGGCGAACGGTATGGCCATCTTCAAGCCACGCGCGGCTTCGGATTCCACGCTTCTGTATGCTCGCGAGAGCCGCATTGGCACGTGGGACCTCAGCGGCACTTACGCGACGGGCTGGAACGACACAGCGTACAATCCAGGCACGACGACGCCCCACAGACCATTCCACCGCCTCTTCGACCGCGAGTACTATGGCAATAAGAACTACATCGGCATGTTCTCAGATGATGGCACCGCCACCATCGTCCATACCCCCCAGGCACTCAGTCTTGAGGGGCAGGAGACAGTCACCGCACTGGGTGACGATGGCCGCTACCTCGTAGCCGGCGTTTCCCGCGCCATCTTAGATTCCTACAATGGCCTCAACAGCGTCCGTCTAGTCTTCTGGGATGGCAACAAGCCTTCTTGGGACTGGGAAATTGTAATCCCCAATGAGACTTCCATCCGAGGCATTAAGCGTGAGGGCGATGTACTCCACGTTATGGGTAAGCGCGGAGCCTACATGAACCGCCCCGGGTTTGTAGGAGGCTCCAACTCTTGAGAAAGTGGAGCGATGACAAGCAAGACAGCGAACAAGTTTTCGCCTGAGGTCCGAGCCCGTGC
>Ga0209514_10009285_pt1 | contig 10866 bp, 9 predicted proteins | sample Subgrocontami58m_FD_187452 | JGI IMG/M metagenome (GOLD analysis project Ga0209514, IMG submission 187452) | Subsurface groundwater microbial communities from S. Glens Falls, New York, USA - GMW37 contaminated, 5.8 m (SPAdes) (version 3) | ecosystem: Environmental > Aquatic > Deep subsurface >...
CCGCGCCAGACCACCTTGCGCCGCGTCCGGCGATGATCATGGGCTTGCGGCTGCCAGCGATCATGTCGGCGGCCTGTTCGAGATTGACGGGATCCGGGCGCACGGTGCGGGACGGCATCAGCGTTGAAGACGGCCGGTACGGCTCGTCGTCGTCGAACTCCTGTTGCTGGATGTCCATTGGCGCGCTCAACATGATCGGGCGCGACTCAAGCTTCGCCAGATAGAACGCCTTGCGCACGGCATCGTCCGCGCCATCGGCCGTGTTCATGCGCACGAAACCGGTTTCGCACGCGGCGGCGAAGCGTGACTGGTCCAGGCGCTGGTTATACTCATCGTCGTTCGTGGGATGCTCGCCGACAAATGCGACCAGCGGTGTTTCGCCGCGGCTCGCCGTCAGCAACGCGGTGGCGAGTTGCGACACGCCCGGGCCGCAAGTGGCAGTGGCCACTCCGGGGGTGCGCGTCACGCGCGCCCAGCCATCAGCCATCCCGAGCCCCGAGCCCTCATGACGAACTTCGAGCGACTTGACGCCGATCCTGTCCAGCTCGTGCATCCAGTACATATTGCCGTCGCCCATGAGGCCGAAGACGTGCGACACGCCCTCCGCCTTGAACGCACTGGCCAACCGCTGATACACCTTCATCGTTCGCGGGCGCCAGGAAGGTTCAGTCCAGCTTCACGTTCGCATCCTTGATGACCGACGCCCATTTTGCGGTTTCGTCACGAATGTAGGCGGCGAACTGCTGGGGCGTGTTGGATACGGCGGCGATGCCGTTATCCATGAGACGCTTTTTCACGTCCGGCATGGCCAGCACCTTGACGAACTCCGCATTCAGCCGCGTGACGACTGCCGGCGGCGTTGCCGCGGGGACGAATACGCCGGTCCAGTTGTTCACCGCGAAGCCGGGAATGCCTGCCTCCGCGACCGTCGGCAGCTCCGGCATCAGGGGATAACGAATGCTGTTGGTGATCGCCATCGCACGCACCTTGCCGCCCTTGATCAGCCCGACCGCAGTGGGGACGGTCGAGAACATGAGCTGCAGGTTGCCACTGATCAGATCTATCATGGCGAGCGGTCCGCCCTTGTACGGGACGTGCACCATCTTCGTCTTGGTCATCACCTGGAACAACTCGGCTGAGAGATGATCGGCCGCGCCGGTTCCCGACGAGCCGTAATTGAGCTCCCCGGGACGCGAGCGCGCGAGCGCGATCAGCGCCTTGACCGACGGCGCCGGCAGCGCCGGATGCACGATCAGCACATTGAAAATATTGCCCGCCATAGTGACCGGCGCGAGATCTTTCACCGGGTCGAATGGCATTTTGGCGTACAGGTTCGGATTGATCGAAATCTGGCCGACGGTGGCGATTCCCAGCGTGTAGCCGTCGGGCGGCGATTTGGCGGCAATTTCCACCCCGATCATGCCGCCCGCGCCGGAACGATTATCCACCACGACCTGTTGTCCCAGCCCCTCGCCGAGCTTCGGCGCGACCGCGCGCGCCATCACGTCCGTGCCGCCGCCGGGCGGAAACGGCACGATGAAGCGGATGGGCTTCGATGGCCACGTCTGTGACTGCGCTGGCGCGGCTGCAAAAACGGCGCAGAGCGTGAGGCTCGACGATGCAACGATTTTTCTCAGCATATGCAACTGTCCTTTGGGTCAGTTACTCGACTCGGTTCATCGGAATAATCATGCTACCATGAAAGAACAGGGATACAGCGATGGCAGCCTCTAAACGCAAACCGGTCGACGTGGTGGTGGTAGGCAGCGGCGTGGTCGGCTCGATCATGGGCATCGAATTGGCCAATGCGGGACTCAAGGTGCTGGGTCTCGAGCGCGGGCGCATGATCGACTTCCAGCACGATTTCGCGATGCCGTACGCGCACGACGAACTCAAGTACGACCGCCACAGCGATATTTTCCAGAACCTGTCGCGCGAGACGATCACGTTTCGCAACTCGCTGAACGAGACCGCGCTGCCGATGCGTGAACTCGGCTCGTTCAAGCCCGGTGAAATCGTGGGCGGCACCGCCGTACACTGGGGCTGCCACGCGCGGCGCTATTTGCCGTGGGACTTCGAGGTCCGCAGCCGGACGATTGCGCGCTACGGCAGGACGCGGCTTCCGGAAGACTGCACGAGTCAGGACTGGGGCATCACCTACGAAGAACTGGAGCCGTATTACGACCAGTTCGAGCATCTGTACGGGGTCGGCGGCAAAGCGGGCAATCTCGAAGGCAAAATCCAGCCCGGCGGCAATCCGTTCGAGGGCATGCGCTCGCGTGAATTTCCGAATCCGCCAGCCGCGATGGCATATTCCGGTGCACTGTTCGCACAGGCCGCCGCGTCGTTAGGCTACACGCCGTTTCAGAACCCGTCGGCGGGAATGACCCGGACCTACGTAAATCCGCACCGGCTGATGCTCGGCGCCTGCGCGCGTGGCGGTTTTTGTGGCAGCCACGCGTGCGCGAACGGCGCCAAAGCAAGCCCGTTGAACACGGTGCTGCCCGCGCTGCTGAAGCACCCGAACTTCGAGCTGCGCCCGCTCGCCAACGTGATCAAGGTCAATCTCGATGCGGCGAACAAACGCGCCGTCGGCGTCACGTACGTGGATGCGCAGGGGCGTGAAGTGGAGCAGCCCGCCGAACTGGTGATACTGGCCTCCTACACGTTCAACAATACGCGCCTGATGCTGCTCTCGGGAATCGGCAAGCCCTACGATCCGCTCAGCGGTCAGGGTGTCGTCGGCCGGAATTACTCCTATCAAACCGGGGGCACCGTAAGCCTGTTCTTCGAGGACAAGGAGTTCAATCCATTTATCGGCGGCGGCACGGTCGGCACCTCGATCGATGACTTCAATGGCGACAACTTCGATCACTCGCATCTGGATTTTATCGGCGGCGGCTATTTTGCCGCGCAAAGCAACGGCTCAACGCCGATCCGCGGCAAACTGATGCCGCCCGGCACGCCGCGCTGGGGATCGCTCTGGAAGCAGGCCGCGGCGCAGTATTACCGCCGCTCGTTTGCAATCACGTATTACGGCACGTGTCAGAGCTACCGCAGCCACTACCTCGACCTCGATCCGACCTACCGCGACGCCAACGGCCTGCCGCTCCTGCGCATGACTTTCAACTGGCACGAGAACGAGCAAAAAATGTCGGCCTACCTGCGCGACAAAGCCGCGGAGATCGCGCGCGCCATCGGCCCGTCGAAAATGGGAGTCAATTCAACCCCCGCCCGCTACAGCATCGTGCCGTATCAAACCACGCACAACGTCGGCGGCGCGGTGATGGGCGCGGACCCGGCAACGAGCGCGCTCAACAAGTATCTGCAATCGTGGGACGTGCCGAACGTGTTCGCGGTCGGCGGCAACGCATTTCCGCAGAACGGCGCGGCCCCGCCTACCGAGACGATCGGGGCGCTGGCCTGCTGGGCGGCCGACTCGATCAAGGACCGGTACCTGAAACGGCCGGGGGCCATGGTGTGAGGCAACCCGTGGCGGTGGCGTCAATGCCGCAGACCTGTGCTATCGTAACGACGACGAAACTTCCCATAGCCTTCAGGTGAAACGATGACGACGAACAAGAAAAGACTGCTGCTGCCGACAACGATGGCGCAAACCGGTTGGGATTATGTGAAGGGCCGCGACGACGTCGAGGCGATCGCGTTTGCGCCCGGCATTGCGACGCCCGAGTTTCAGGCGCTGCTGCGCGACGCCGATGGCGTTGCGCTTACCTCGACGCCGTTGCGCGCAGCCGACCTCGAGGCCGCTCCCCGCTTGCGCGCGGTCGGCCGCATCGGCGTGGGCTACGACGCGGTGGATGTACCGGCGCTGAACCGCCGCGGCATCCCCTTGATGACTTGCGGTACCGACAATTCGCCCACCGTGGCCGAGAATGCGATGTTCATGATGCTCACGCTATGCAAGCGCGGCCCCGCCTTCGACGCGCTGGTCCGTCAGGGCCGCTGGACCGACCGTTACAATGAGCTTCCCACCGAACTGCTCGGCAAAACCCTGCTGATCGTCGGCTTCGGCCGCATCGGCACACGCATTGCCAAACGCGGTCTCGCCATGGAGATGAACGTGCAGGTGTACGATCCGTATGTGCCGGTGGAAGCGGTACGCGCGGCGGGCTGCACGCCGGTCGCGGATCTCGACGCCGCGCTGCCCCACGCCGATTTCGTCACCATCCACTGCCCCAAGACGCCTGAAACCAAAGGCATGTTTGACGCCGCGCGGCTGGCGCGCATGACGCCCTCGGCGCGGCTTATCAACACCGCGCGCGGCGGTCTGATCGACGAGGAAGCGCTGTACGACGCGCTTGCCGCGGGCAAGCTTGCCGGCGCGGGAATCGACGTGTTCGATCGCGAGCCCGCGTTGACCGACAACCCGCTGTTCACTTTGCCGAACGTGATCGTCTCGCCGCACATGGCCGGTAACACGCGTGAATCGCTCGATCGCGCGGCAGTGACGACCGCGCGCAATCTGCTGAGCGTGCTGGATGGCGCGCCGCGACGTGAATACATGGTCAATCCGGAAGCGCTGGGGGCAAATCAATCATGAGCTCGCATGACAAAGTCGCCCTCGTCACCGGCGCGGGCACCGGCATCGGCAAAGGTGTGGCGCTCGCGCTGCTCAAAGACGGATATCGGGTCGCGCTGGCCGGGCGCCGCGCGGAACTGCTCGCGCAAACCGTATCCGAATCGGGAGCGGGCGCGCGCGCGCTGGCGATTGCCACCGACGTGAGCAACCCCGCAGCCGTGGGCACGCTGTTTGCGAAAATCAAGGACACATTCGGCCGCCTCGACGTGCTGTTCAACAACGCGGGTACCAATGCGCCGGGAATCCTGTTTGAAGACCTCACCTACGAAAAGTGGCAAGCGGTGGTGGACGTGAACCTCACGGGCATGTTCCTGTGCGCGCAGGCAGCCTACCGGCTCATGAAGAGCCAGGATCCGCGGGGCGGACGCATCATCAACAACGGCTCGATCTCGGCGCATGCGCCGCGGCCCGATTCCGCCCCTTATACCGCGACCAAGCACGCGGTAACCGGACTGACCAAATCCATTTCACTCGATGGGCGCAAGTACGACATCGCGTGCAGCCAGATCGACATCGGCAACGCGATGACGGTGCTGGCATCGAGAATGGCGAAGGGCGTGAAGCAGGCGAACGGCGAAATCGCCGCCGAAGCGATGATGGACGTGCAGCACGTCGCGAACGCCGTGGTTCACATGGCAAGCCTGCCGCTCGACGTCAACGTGCAGTTCATGACGGTCATGGCGACCAAGATGCCGTTCGTGGGGCGCGGTTAACGGCAACAGCCGTGCAGCCGATTACGGAGTTGCGCGCTTCGCCCGGCCACCAAACGGTTGCGGGTTGAGGTGATTACGCGGCACCAGGACATGCACTGAAAGTGCCCCGCGATGGCATTTTTCCTCAGCGATAAACGAAAACTCATCACCGCGCTGTCCGTCCTGCTCGCCATCGGCTTTGCGGTGACGACACTCGTGAATTACTACGTCTCGAAGGCTTCGATCCACGATTCGATCGTCGCCACCGAGCTGCCGCTCACCTCGGACAATCTGTATTCCGAGATCCAGAAAGACCTGATCCGCCCCGTCATCATTTCATCGATGATGGCGAGCGATACGTTTCTGCGCGACTGGGTATTGGCGGGAGAAAAAGACGTCGACAAGATGACGAGATACCTGCGCGAGGTCAAGCAACGCTACGGCGCGTTCACCAGTTTCTTCATTTCCGAACGCAGCCGGGTTTATTACCAGACCGAAGGCGTGCTGAAAAAAATCAGCCGGGACGAGCCGCGTGACGTCTGGTATTTCCGGGTGCGCGAGATGAAGTCCCCGTACGAAATCAACATGGACCCGGACCTCGCCAACAAGGACGCGCTGACGATTTTCATCAATTACCGGGTGCTGGACTACGACGGGCAATATATCGGCGTCGCCGGCGTCGGCCTGACGGTGGATGCGGTGCGGGCGCTGATCAACGATTACCAGCAACGCTACCGGCGCAGCGTCTATTTCGTCGACCCCCAGGGCCGCATCGCCCTGTTCGGCAACGATGCGCAGATCGCGGGGACAGATATCCGTGCCATCGACGGCTTGCGCGACATCGCAGATCCCATCCTGAAAGCAGGCGCCGGCACGTTCGCCTACCGCAACGAGGGGCGCGACCACCTGCTCAACGTGCGTTTCATCCCCGAGCTCAACTGGTATCTGTTCGTCGAACAAATCGAGGACGAGGCGCTCGCGGGGATCCGCAATACGCTTTATCTCAATCTTGCGATCTCCCTCATCATCACCGCCATCGTGTTGCTGGCGACAAGTCTGACGATCAACCGCTATCAGGGCCAGCTCGAGGAAATGGCAATGACCGACAAGCTGACCGGGCTGGCCAACCGCCAGGCGTTCGACCTGCTGGTGCCGCAGATGCTCAGCGAGGCGAGGCGCGCGAAGACGCTGCTGCTCGCCATCCTGATCGACATCGACCATTTCAAGGACATCAACGACCGCCTGGGCCACCTCGCCGGCGACAGCGTGATCCAGCAGGTTGCCCGGCTCATCAAAGCCTCGCTGCGGGGATCCGACATCGTCTGCCGCTGGGGCGGCGAGGAATTCCTGGTCGTGTTCAAGGGCTCCGCCGAAACGCAGGGGCAACCGCTGGCCGAGAAAATACGCGACGCGGTCGAGTCCGGCACCTTTCGTTACGGGGAAGCCACCGTTCCCGTCACCATCAGTCTCGGCGTCGCCGCGTACATCAACGGGGAAACCTCGGACCAGTTGATCGCGCGCGCGGACAAGGCGCTCTACGAAGCCAAAGGCCGGGGCCGCAACCTCGTGCGTTCGGCTGACGCCCGGGCGGCAAGCGCAAGCTGACGATCCCGCCGCAGCCCGGCTATGGTGCGCGCGGCGCGGGCCGCGTGATTCCGCCGAACGCGACACGGGTGTTCGAGGGGGGAGCTCCTCAACGTATAGGCGCAGCAGGGGCAGGTTTGCAGTGTTTAAACTCGCAGGTGCATTTGCCGCAGGTTATCGAGCCGTTCCGGGTACAATGCCGGCTTGCCATTGAACAACAACGTGAGACCATGAAAAAACCCGAATTGGATAAACTCCAGGGCCTGAAACTCAGCGGCGCGATGAAACAGGCCGCCACGCAAGGACGCTTCAGCGGTAACGCCACGGTTGCCCTGAACCGGCGCGAGCAGCGCAAGCTCGATCAGGCGCAGGGCCTCGTGCCCTTCGCGGTCAAGCTCGACTTCGATCTCGTGAAGCAGGTCCAGGCCCTGGCGCAGGGACGCAGTATCGGACTCAACGAAGTGGTGGCCGAGCTGCTGAAAAAAGGTCTCGCCGGCTGAGCGCGTCGCACGCGCCCTTCTCCGCGCCGAATTCGTGGCGATGACCGAAGCGAAGGTAAATTTCTTCCGGCCAAATTAGCGTCCAGGGGCGATCATGAAAGCGATCCTGTTACACGGCGGCAGTGACCTGCGTTACGAGACCGTTCCCGATCCAACGCCGGGGCCGCACGAGGTCGTGGTCAAGGTTCACGCGTGTTCGATCTGCGGTTCGGATCTGCACGCTTTCCACGGCAAACACCCGCGTTTGACGTTCCCGCGGATACTCGGTCATGAGTTCGCCGGCGAAATCGTGGCGATCGGCAGCAACATCCGGACTTCTACTGTCGGCCAGCGGGTCTGCTGCGACATCGATTTTCCCTGCGGCGCATGCGGTCCCTGCCGGGCAGGCAGGTCCAACATCTGCGAACAGTTGAGGACGATGGGGTTCGATAAGGACGGCGCCTACGCCGAGTATGCGGCGGTGCCCGGCTTCAACCTTTATCCGCTGCCTGACAATGTGAGCTACGATCAGGCGTCCGCAGTGCAGGTGCTCGGCATCAGCTACCACGCCGTCGCGCACCGCGTGAAGCCGCAAGCCGGGGAAGCAGTTGCCGTGATCGGTGCCGGCCCGGTGGGTCTGGGGGCTGCAATGATCGCCCAATCGATGGGCGCAGACGTTGCCATTCTCGATATCCTCGACTATCGCCTGGCGATGGCGAAAACACTGGGTATCGCTACCACCGTCAACGCGACGCATGCCGGTCTGCGCGAACGCGCTCTGGAACTCACCGCCGGCCGGGGTTTCGACAAGATCATCGAGTGCGTTGGCGGCTTTCAGGAGCGGACCGTTACCGACGCGATCAGCATGATCAAGCGCGGCGGGCAAATCACCGTGGTCGGGACGTTTCCCGAGAACAAGGCGACGATTCCGATCGCGTATCTGAAAGACCGCGAGATCGATCTCAATTTTTCACGCGGAAATTTCCAGGCCTTCGCGCCGTGCCTGGACCTGATCGCGAGCGGCAAGATCGATCCCGATCTCTACATCAGCCACCGTTTCCCGCTCGACCGCGCCGAAGACGCGTTGCGTCTGCTCGAAGCCCGCAACGTCGAAGCGCACAAGATCGTGCTCCATCCCCAGGCGAGCGGGTAGGAAAACCCTCTTTCAGGAAGTCCCGCGCCGGGCGATTGCTGCCGCGATGGCGGCGTTGTCCCACTCGCTCTCCCCGTGCTGCACGCAATCTTCCAGCATCCGCGCGTACACGGTTGCGAACGGCAATTCCTGACCCTTGGCCTGCGCCTGCGCGAGCATGAGGTGAAAATCCTTCAGGCTCTGATCGACGCGGCTTTGCGGATTGCCGAACTCGCGGCGCGCCATCAGCGGCCCCTTGATGTCCATCACCTGCGAGTAAGCCGCCGAACCGCGCGCCACTTCGAGAAAAGCTTCGCGATCGAGGCCGAGGCGCTCGGCAAAGACCAGGCCCTCGGCAATCGCGGCGCGGTTCAATCCCAGAATCAGGTTCACCGCGAGCTTGGCGCGGGAACCGTTGCCCACGCCGCCCAGGTAATAGCGACGCGGACAAATCGCATCGAGCATGGGCGCTGCCTGCGCCATGAGATCGCGGTCGCCACCGACGAGCCCCACGCCATCGCCCGCGGCTACCTGCCGGCTCGTGCCGGAAATCGGGACTTCGAGAAAGCGCACGCCACGCGGCCCGACGCGCGCGGCGAGCGCGGCGAGGCGATCCGGATCGCAGGTGCTGGTACAGATCACGACCGGCGAGCGCGAGCCTGTGCCGACGGTAGCGAGTATGCCGCCTGCGCTCTCGATCACCTGTTCGACCTGGTCAGTGTTGAAGACCGCGAGCACGACCGCATCGGACTGCGCGACCGTTTCGCCGACCGATGCCGCCGCGCGGGCGCCGAGCTTTGCGATCGCAGCGCGCTTCGCTTCGTCGACATCGTAAGCAAGCACCTCGAAACCCGCCTGCATCAAGCGCCTCGCGCACGCCGTGCCCATCAACCCGGCGCCGATCACACCTACCATAGCCATGCCATCACTCGACGATCTTGTTGATCGGCAGTTCGATGATCCCGCGCGCGCCCGCCGCATAAAGGCGCGGGATCAGTTCCCGCACGTTTTTTTCCTCGACGACCGTGCTCAAATCCACCCAGTCCGGGTTGGCGAGCGTGGAAACGGTCGGCGTGGCCAGCGCCGGCAGGATCTGCAGCACCGAGTCCACTTTCTCCCGTGGCACGTTCATCGAGAGCAATACGCGCGTTGCCGCGGCAATCGCGCCTTTGAGCATCATCAGCAGGCGCTCGATCTTGGCGCTTTTCCAGGCGTCCGCAAGAGCGCCGCGGTGCGCGATGAGGCGCGGCGTGCTTTCCAGCACCACGTGCATGATCTTGAGATTATTGGCCCGCAGCGACGAGCCCGTCTCGGACACGTCCACGATTGCGTCCGCGAGGATGGGCGGTTTGACTTCCGTCGCGCCCCAGGAAAACTCGACGTTCGCATGCACGCCGTGTTGCGCCAGGAAACGCCGGGTCATGCCTACCGCCTCGGTCGCGATACGCCGGCCTTCGAGGTCCTTGACCGTATGGAATGGCGAGTCCTCTTTGGAGGCCAGCACCCAACGCACGACACCGTAGTTCGGCCACGGCGCCTTGAGGTCAGCGAGTTCCGCCACGTCGGCATCGTTCTCGAGTATCCAGTCAAGGCCGGTGATCGCGCAGTCGAGTATGCCCTGGCCGACGTAGCGCGCCATCTCCTGCGGCCGGATCAGGATGCACTGGAGCTCCGGGTCGTCGATGTCCGGGTAATACGAGCGGCCGGAGATGCGCAAGTCATAGCCGGCGCGCACGAACAGCTTCTGCGTGGTTTCCTGCAGGCTGCCCTTGGGAATACCGAGGCGCAGCTGGTTGGTTTTTTCGTTCATGTCCGGACTGCCTTGTGCGTGACTGACTGTCTATTCCCGAATTATGCCACTGCTATTTGAGCGGCTTGTAACGTATCCGTTTCGGCTGCGCGCCCGCCTCACCCAGCCGCCTCACCTTGTCCGCTTCGTACTCGTGGTAATTGCCGTTGAAGAACGTCCACTTCGAATCGCCTTCGGCCGCCAGGATATGGGTCGCGATGCGGTCGAGGAACCAGCGGTCGTGCGAGATCACGAGTATGCTGCCCGCGAATTCGAGCAACGCGTCTTCGAGCGCGCGCAGCGTCTCCACGTCGAGATCGTTGGAGGGCTCGTCGAGCAGCAGCACGTTGCCGCCGGCAATCAGTGTCTTGGCGAGATGCAGGCGCCCGCGCTCGCCGCCCGAGAGGTTACCCACTTTCTTGCTCTGATCGGTGCCCTTGAAATTGAAGCGGCCAAGGTAGGCGCGTGACGGCATCTCGAACTTGCCGACGGTGAGGATGTCCGAACCGCCGGAGACGAATTCGAACACGGTCTTGTCGCCTTCCAGCGTTTCGCGCGACTGGTCGACCACCGCCATTTTTACGGTGGAG
>Ga0209514_10009288_pt1 | contig 10862 bp, 4 predicted proteins | sample Subgrocontami58m_FD_187452 | JGI IMG/M metagenome (GOLD analysis project Ga0209514, IMG submission 187452) | Subsurface groundwater microbial communities from S. Glens Falls, New York, USA - GMW37 contaminated, 5.8 m (SPAdes) (version 3) | ecosystem: Environmental > Aquatic > Deep subsurface >...
CCCAGGAAGACGTTGCTCTGACGGTTCCAATTCCTGTCAGCGACCTTGACACGGCGATCAGCAGCCTTGTGTTTAGCGCCGCCTCGACGGACGATGCATTGGTCAAGTCCGTGGTGTTCTCCGTTACGGGGAGCGACGTGGTGGCCAAGATCACCCCAGGAGCCAACCTGTCGGGCAGCGCAACCATCGTTGTGACGGTTGTGGATAGCCTGACAAACAAGGTCTCGACTCCGTTTGTCCTCACGGTGACACCGGTAAACGATCCGCCGACGATCGGCGCCGTGCCAGCGCAGACCACTCCGAAGGACGTTGCGTTGGTGGTTCCATTGACCGTATCAGATGTCGAATCCGCCACGAGTGCGTTGGAATTCACCTCTACGAACTCCAATCCTGCGGTGCTGGGCGAGGTGACCTTCGCGGTCACGCCTACTAATGTGCTTGCAACCGTAACCCCTGCGCTTCATGCAACGGGCACCGGAACTGTCACACTGTTTGTCAGCGACGGTACGAATATTGTATCGACCTCCTTCGAGCTGACGGTGACACCGTTCGATTACCCGCCTACGCTGGGCGTGATTGGCGATCAGAGGATTCGCGAAGACGTGGCTCTTAATCTGCCCATCGCCGTGTCTGACATCGAGACTCCGACGGAGGCTCTGTTGGTGACTGCGACAAGCTCCGTTAGCGGCTTGCTGAAGCCTATAACATTCAGTGTCACGAGCACTGGTGTGATAGCCACCATTGATCCAGTTCTGCACGCCAGCGGCGTGACCATCATCACAGTGGCTGTGAGCGACGGAACGCATACTGTCACGCAGAACTTCCAGCTCACTGTGATACAGGTCAACTATGAACCTCAGTTCGATGCAATCGCTGATCAAACCACCCGTGAAGATCGCGCTCTCGCGATCCCGCTGGTTGTCTCGGACGTCGAGACGGCTAACAGTGACTTGGTTTACACTGCGGAATCATCAAACGAGGCTCTGCTGAAGGGCGTTACCTTCTCATTCAACGGAAACAATGTGGTGGCGACAGTTACCCCGGCGTTGCATGCCTTCGGATCAACGATCATGACAATCGGCGTCAGTGACGGCAATTCAACGGTCACAAGACGCTTTAACTTGACGGTATTGTGGGTCAACTATCCGCCTGTCGTGGGCCTGATCGACAACGCTACGACCGCCGAGGACGAACCGGTCAATGTCCTGTTCGACGTGAGTGACATCGAAACTCCAAACAGCGGTCTGACCTATACCGCCAGCGCCAGCAAGTCGTTGGTGAGTGACGTGAAGTTTGTTGCGAGTGCCGGTCAGGTGATGGCCACGATTACTCCCGCGCTGCACGCCTCCGGTTCAGGTGCGGTGACCTTCATGGTAAGCGACGGTACCAACATGGTAACGACCGCCTTCCTCCTCACTGTGACGCAGGTCAATTATGCCCCGACGTTGGAGCCCATCGCGGACCTGACAACTTTGGAAGATGTTGCACTCACCATTCCGCTTATGGTTTCCGACATAGAGACGGCCACCACTAACCTCGTCCTCACTGGCACAAGCGACAAGCCGGCGTTGATTAAGAGTGTGGAATTCGCGGTAGCGGGCACCAACGTGCTGGCTACCATTACGCCAACCCTGCACGGCTTCGGCTCCGCTACCATAACGATCACGGTGAGCGATGGAACAAACGACGTGTCTCGGCAGTTCGCTCTCAAGGTGACAGAGGTGAACTATCCGCCGGTATTGGCTGAGATCCCCAACCAAGCCACGTTCGAAGGTCTCGCGTTTGATGTGCCGTTGGACGTGTCTGACGTGGAAACAGCAACGGATCAGCTTCTGTTTGGCTCGACTAACTCCAACCCGGCCTTGATCGGTGATGTTACGTTCGCCGTAACGGGAAGCAGCGTGGTTGCCACGGTTAACCCGAAAGCGCTCGCCTTCGGCAAGGCCACGGCGACCATCTCGGTTAGCGACGGAGTGAACACCACCAAGAGGGAGTTTAGCGTCACCGTTGCGCGCACTTTCTATCCGCCAACCCTAGGACCGATTGCGAATCACTCGACCGCGCAAGGTATTGCGTTGAGCATTCCTCTCGTGGTAGCCGACAGGGATACGGCGATTGGTGACTTGGTATTCAGCGCCAACAGCTCGAACCCGAGCCTTATCAGCAGCGTGACGTTCAACGTGACCGGCAATGACGTGGTTGCGGTGTTCGCACCGACCCCCGGCGTCACTGGCACGGCGTTACTGAGTGTGACTGTGAGTGACGGGCTGAACTCAACGTCGCAGGCCTTCACGCTTATGGTCGGCGGCGCGGCGCAGGCCAAACTGACATCCCGCATCGTTGGTAGTAACTTCGCGGTCACCATCACCGGCACGCCGGGGACGACCTACCTGGTCCAGAAGACCACTGACTTCGTGACTTGGACTGACATCACCACGGTGACGATCAGTGCTGATGGCACTGCGGTCGTCTCGACGAGTGTTGTCGGCACAAAACTGTTCATTCGCGCCAAGCAGCAATAGCGCAACTCATAGAGTCTGAAAATCACAACCGCCTGTCGGATGGTCCGACAGGCGGTTTTTGATTCTAAAGTTGGACGCGTGCCGGGAGTGCGACGCGCATTGTTGAAGGAGCAGGCCTGGTTGAGGTCCAGCCGCGAGGAGGCTCACTCTTGTTGCAGCGGACTATCAGGCGCTGGATCAGCCTCGACGGTCCGGTGAGACCCCGGGGGAGTAGTGCGAGCCTAACTGCACTTTCGGGCAGTCTGGACTAGCGCGAAGCGTGCTGGAGGGAGATGATTTCTTGCCGGTTCTTCGACGAACGGCATTGACTCCCTGGACAGGCCCCCAGCCGAGAGGCTTCCAGCACACGTAAGAGAGAGGTGCTGGCGGACTGGTCTGAACCCACCCAGCCCGAAATCGCGACCGTGCTGGCTGGTTTGCCCGGGGTGCTGGCCACGCTGAACTATGACGAGCTCTTCGAGAAGGCCACAGGCAGCAACGCCGTTACCTGGCAGCACACGCACAAGGTCGTGGAAGTCCTACGCGGGGAGCCCGGGAATCGCCGCGCCCAATTTCTTCTCCAGAACGTCATTTGCGCGCACGGGCAGCCGCTGCCCGTGCGATTTCCGTTGTCGGCCTCCATTGTTAAACTCTCCCGCTGATTGCTTCTTTTTGGCGTCAATGGAGACCACAGGTTCATACCGCATTTGAAACACGAATGCGTGCCTACACTGTCCAGGGAAGCCTTTTATCGGCGAAGGCGCGTGAACTCGATCAGCCGCGCATGGATTCTTTCAAGCTGTGGACGCAACCGCGCGAAGCGCGCGTCTGCCAGCCAACTCGTGACCACTGCCGCAGCCACCACGTCGTGCCGGGCGATTGTGCCTGAAGGAACCACAGGGAAGGTGGTGAGGAGGTTCGGGGAGATAAACGTGTTCGCGTTCGGATATACGCCCGCGAAGGCGTCAAGCTCGGCCTTGGACCGGGCGGGGTCAAGAAGGTACCGTTCAAGCAGCGCCTGCTGCGCCGCGTCCTGCACATCGACTCGGGCCATCATCCCTGCGCGGGCCACCTCGCGTTCCTGCATAGTCTCCGGCGAGTCAAGGAGCGCGGAGAGAACCCGGGCCGGATCGCGGGCGGCGAGGCGGTCCAAAGCAAGGAACGCCGCGTGATTTGCCACATGACCGTTCGCGGGTCGCATCAATTCCGAAAGGTCCGAGACGAAGCGGACGTCACCCAGGTACACGGCCACGTCGAAGGCTTCAAGCCAACCCGTTGACGGACTCTGACGCCACAATTGGTTGTGCAGCAGCTCGTGGAGTTTCGCTGTGAGAAGATCGCGTGCCTCGGGGGCGGCATGCGCGAGGCTGCGCATCGCCACGGCCCATTCGTCGGCCGATCCCGGCGTGGCCAGGATAGCGCGCGCCTGGGTGACTGCTGCCGCAGGATCGAGCCGTTCCGTCAAATCGAGCAGGAACACCCGCAGCGTGGGTGCTCCGGTAAGCAACCCGTCATTGCCAAGCGCGAACTCCAGGCGTGTCGGCGCATCCGTGCCGGTCGCCAGGAATTCGCGGACGACTGCCACAGCACGTTCGCGGCCCAGAGCGGTCAGTTGTGCGGCTAACAGGACTAGGCGTTTCCGACTGGTGGCAGGGTCGTAAAGGGAGTGCAGTTCGTGCGCGGCGGTCGTGAGCATGGTAACCCCAGTCGTCGCTTCGGGCAAAACCGTTCCTACGTCGGGGGGCGCGCTGGAAGAAAGGGCCATCGGCCTTGTCGTCGGCGGGGGCACCTTCGGCGTCGTCGGTCGCGACAATAGGCCTGCCATGATGGCCACGAGCAACAGGAACAGCGCGGAGGCTATCGATCGATAACAACGGGACACGGTGGGGATTCAAGGCAATCCCCACCATATATGTCAAGCACGCAAAGGCGGGGAGTTTGCCGTGTTGCCGTGAAGTCTGGAAATATTCAGAGGGTGCAATTTAGAGGCTTGACAACATGGGCAAGAATAGAGTTACTCAAACAAACCACGAACGGACCGCCATGCGAATTACCATTTTTGGGTATTATTCTTGCGAAACGCGTAGCATCTGGTTGAAGCGCGGGCTGGTGGTGGTCTTCAGTGTCGGACTGGGCCTGCGATGCCATGCGGAGACAAACGGCCTTGATCTCACGTTCAATCCAGCAGTCGGATCTAACGGGGTGGTTAACGCGATCCTGCCATTACCGAACGGCCAAGTGATGGTCGGCGGCAGTTTCACGAATGTTCTTGCGGATCGCAAAAAGGACTCATTAGTCCGCCTTAACGCAGACGGTTCTGCTGATGGTACTTTCCCGGCGAGAAGATCTGGCATCGATGGGGATACCGAGTGGGGTTCATGCTCCATTAACGCGCTCTTACGGCAGCCGGATGGGAAGATCCTGGTCGCAGGTTCCAACACACTGTTTCGGCTCGATGAGAAGTGCGCCCGTGACACGAACTTCCCCAATCTCTTCATGTCGGACCTCGGCGACAGGGGGATATCGGGGACAATCCACGCCTTGACCTTGCAGACGAACCAACCAGACAGCACGGAATGGAAGATCGTAGCCGCCTTCAGTGGTTCATTGTTGTCTCCCTCTCGCACTCATCTCGCGCGATTTAAATGGAACGGAAACCTGGACAACAGTTTCAAGGGCGAGATTACTAGCGCTGGGATCGATCCTGCCGTCTTGACCATCGCAGTTGATCGCGCCGATCATATTCTGGTCGGTGGAAAGCCTAGCGTCTCCAACGGGAGTTCGCTGGTGCGGTTGGAGGCCGATGGTACGTTGGATGGGAAATTCAACGGTAAGATTGCAGAGCAGCCGGGATTTGAGCAGGGAGCCTCCTTTGTAAGGGCCATGGCCTTTCGTCCGGACGGGTACTTGTTGCTGGGAGGATCGCGAACGGGGAACGCGTTTGTCGCGCTGGTGAGTCCAGAAGGCGAGTTGGTCGGGTCTTTTCAGCCCAACCAAGCCAGTTTCCCTATTGTGGGAACCGCCATCAGGGCGATCCTCCCCTTGCAGGATGGACGAGCCGTGCTGGGGGGAGACTTTGCGAGCTACGGAGATGCTGTTGAGCGCAACGGGTTGGTCGGAATACTCACTGCCGGGACGTTGGATACAAATCCAATATTTGACGCCAAAGGCGGGCTCAGGCTCGAATCCGCCAGCGGGGTGGGTCGCGCTCTCGCGTTGGACATCAAGTCCGGTCTGATGATCGTCGCGGGCGACTTTGACACCGTCGGCGGTGTAAGCCGGCGGGGTATCGCCCGGTTCGTTGCCCCTAATCAGCCTCCGCAGGCCGCCATGATCAGCCCGACAACTTCGGAAGTATTTCCGACTGACTTCACTATTCCGTTCGTTGCCAAGGCAACCGACGATAGAGGCGTTTCTGGCGTTAAGTTCCAGGTGGCAATGGAAGGCAGTACCAACAAAGTGAATGCCACAGGGGTGCCGAGGGGAGAAGGTGGATCCAATGAGTTTACGGGTCAGGTCCCGGCCGGTTCGCTCCCTTCGGGCAGGTACACGGTCATGGCGATTGTCACCGACACCGACAACGTAACGACCAACTCGGCGGAGGTGGCTTTTAGGGTGGAGACGAATCCCGCCACAGGCTCTTTCACCGCGCACCGCGCTGCCAACACAACAAATTCCGGCGGGATCGCCGTGCAGATCCTAGGGCCGAAGACGGGTGGGCGCTGGCGGCTCGAATGGGAACCACGCTGGCACGAGAGCGGCGACACGAACGTTGGCATCGAGCCAGGAGAATACATGGTTGCGTTTCAGCCGTTGGCGAATCGTGCCTCACCGACCAACCTGCTCGTGAGGGTGGACGCAGGCACCACTCAATCTTACGACTATGTCTATCCACCGGGGCATACCGACAAGGGCGGCCTCACCGTCAAGATCCAGCGCGCCGTGCAGAAAATCGACGGGCCATCGGACGTGGCAGGCGCTCTTTGGGTGCTCGATGGTTTGGACGTTACCAATGCGAGTAATGCGACGCTGTCGGACCTGCCGACAGGGACGCACGTCGTGAGGTTCCTCGACGCCGCGGGTTGGAGGGCTCCCGACCCCAGATTCGTCACTATCTTCCCTGGCCAACGCGCGCTCGTGAGCGTGCGTTACCAGCAAGCGCACTGCCCTCAGAACGGCGCTGACTCTCCCAATTCGCTAACAGTGGATGATCTTGACACCGCCACAGAGTTCGATCCTACCTACTCCGTTAACGGCCAATTGACTTCCGCAACCGGGCTCGGAAGCGGTGTGGCGGTTCGCGAGGGTGTGGTACTGACCGCCGCGCATGTCGTCTTTTTTGAAACGAACGCCTTTGCCTACCCTGAGGACGTGCTGTGGCATCCCGGACGGATGCGCCCGGACCGCGAACCGCGGCCTCTACTGGCTCGGGGATTCTGCTTCTTCACCGGGTACGCCGATGCGAAGGCCAAAGAAACCAACGAGAGCATTCTCAATTCTGCCCCGCTGGATGTTGCCGCGGTTTGGTTTTCCGAATCGGTCGCGCGAGGCGGATACGCTGGGTATCTCGTGAGCCAGGCGTACCCGAGCGAGTGGCTTAACAGCAGCAATCGAACGACACTGATCGGCTATCCCGTAGGAGGGGGTGGCGGCCCTTGCATCGTGAATCCGGGCGTGATGCATGCGACGCCGCGAAGATCCAACTCGTTCCAGCCGTTGGCTGGTGACGCAGGGCTTTACATTACAGACGACTTCGTTGGTTTTCCAGGAAACAGCGGCAGCGCGGTCTTTGCGGAATATGTTATACCTGACAGGAGCACCAACTGGTTTCCTGCTGGCGTCTATCTTGGCGAAGGCACGTCCGACTCGTCGCGAGTGAGGGTAATCGACACAAACGTATTGAGCCTTATTAACGCGGCTGCGTCACTGGCCGCCAGCGGTGGCAACTATTCCGCCGGAGGCGCAATTCGGTATGTAGTCGGCTCCCCGGGACTGATGAATCTCCAGACGCTCACGGTCAACTTTACTCAGCCGGCGGTAGCCGCCAAAGCCAGGTGGAGTCTGAGAGAGTTTCCCGGCGTGGAGTTCACTAAAGCGCACGGACAGTCCTTCAGACTGCTAGCTCCCACGAACGTTTTGGTGACCTTCCCGACTTCGGTCGAGCACTTCCTGCCCATGGGCGACGTCGCTGTAAGCATGGTCGCCGGCCAGGATACCGTCCTGGACGTAACCTTCGAGGCGATGTGTGTTCTCCTCGTCGAGAGCAATTCGTTGTACGCGACCAGCAGAACAACCGGGAACGCACGACTCCAGTTTTGCAGCGCCCTGCCCAGCAGCAACTGGGTTGACTGTGAGTGGGCCGCGTACGCGCTGGAACCGGGCATCGTGATCGGGACCAACCCAGTGAAGGTGCTTGATTTCTTGGAGGCGACGAACCATCCCGGTTTCTACCGAGTAAGAATTGAACGTTGACGGATTGCGCATATTCTCGATTCTCCCGCGGCTGACAATGAACACTAAATTCAAGAAGTGCCTGGATCGGCTTCGGCCCGGCGGGATCGGCGCTCTGCTATCTCTCGTACTCGCTTTCTGTCTATTTACTCCGATAGGCAGAGGGCTTCGCAACTGGAGTTATGATCTCCCTTTTCTCCTAAGATACTCAGCGAACGCGGTGGACGAGGATGTTGCGATCATTTATCTCGACGAGAAGTCGTACAAGGACTTGAACCAAAAGCCCTGTTCATTTGATCGTGCGCTGCACGCGGACCTTCTGCGACGGTTGAAGGGCGCAAAGGTGGTTGTATTCGATGTGCTCTTTATTGACATTGATCGCGATCCAACCACCAGCGAAGCGGACACAAAGTTCGCCAAAGCGATCGCCGACATCCGCGCTGATACAAAGGTCGTTCTCGGGGTGCAGTATTACAACGATTATCCCTCGCTCAACAGCAGGGGCCTGATGCAGCCAGTCGAAAAACTGCTGGAGGCATGCACCAACATCGGTTTGGTCGAGATCCAGCGGGATACCGACTTTGAGGCGCGTTTACATCACTTCGGGACGGACCAAGTTCCCAGCTTAGCGTGGAAAGCTGCCGAGTTGGCAGGGGCAGAGGTTACTAAACAAGGTGCGAGTCGCCAACGTGAGCGTTGGCTGAACTATCACGGCCGGAAGCCCGTTGCTGAATTCTCCTACTCCGACGTCATTCAAGGCGGTCCAACGGTCGCAGATTTTTCCTTTAGAGATAAAATCGTCTTTATTGGTTCTGGTGAGGTAGCCGGGTACACCGGCGACAAGAAAGAGCAATACCGTTCTCCTTGGACCTGGCTCACAGGGGAATTCCAACTTGGAGTTGAAGTTCATGCCGTAACATTCAGCAACTTAATGCATCTCGAGTGGCTCCGCAGATTACCCAGACTCACCGAGTTCATCATCGTAGGATTTCTTAGCTCGGCGCTAGGCTACATACTCAGCCTCCAGCGCCCTGCCGAAGCTGTGCTAACATTCCTCATGATTGGAGCCGGAGTCGGTCTTATCGGATTTCTTCTACCGAGACTTTCCGGTTGGTGGTTTCCCTGGCTGCTCATCGTCGTCGCACCGAGCCCGTCGTTGGTTTGGTCATGGTCAAGGCTTTACCTCGAAACCGAGCGGCTCAGAGTGTCGCTGGAGCGTTATGTGTCGACGCCTCAAGCCAAAAGAATATTAAATCAGCCAGACTCTGACGTCCTGAAGCCTGGAACGGGAGCCCTGAAACTGATTAGCATTCTATTCACTGACATTGCCGCCTTTTCAAAGATTGCGGAACTAAAGACTTCCCCAAAGGATGTGGTCCGCATGCTTAACGAATATTATGAACTAGCGATTCCCAGAATTCACGCAAAGCACGGAACAGTAATGAATTTGTACGGTGATTCTATTTGTGCCATATGGAATGCGTTGGAGGACAATGTTAACCACGCAGAGCTGGCTGTGCGGACGGCATTGGTTCTCGACACTGAGTTGCGTGCGAAAAAGTGTGTGAGCGGCGATCTACCGATGAGCACGCGAATTGGACTTCACAGCGGGGATGCGTTTGTCGGAAACGTTGGCAGTGCTGAGCGTTTTACATACACTGCCATCGGTGAGAGTGTCAATGCGGCGTCCCGGCTGGAAGGTCTGAACAAGCATCTCGGCACTACGATTCTTGCTTCGCGGGAGATCTACAAGGCGTGTGAAAACAAGTTTGTTATGCGATTCGTGGGTCGCTTCAGGTTCAAAGGTTTTATAGGGTACACCACAGTTTATGAGCCAATCAGCCTGGCGGAATCTGAGGAGGTGTATAAGGTGTGGCTGGACGCCTTTCATGATGCGCTTTCGGCTTTCGAGCAAAAGAGGTTTGATGTTGCTAAGAGGGGTTTCGAGGTTGTATTGTTGCATCGTGATAGTGACGAAGTGGCCAGATTTTATAGAAAATGGATTGATGAGATTTCGAATCGACCGCCTCTTCCCGGTACGTGGATGGGCGAGATTGATTTGGAGGAGAAATAGTTACTTGTCCACGATCTATGGCTTTCGAATGTAAATGCTGCCGAGCTCTGTTATTGGCGGGTCTTTGCATCATGCTATCCCTGTCGGCGGAGACAAATGTTGTCCAAAGGCCAGGTTTGACGAACAATCTTCTGGTGATGATTGAGGGCAGCGTGGAGTTGGCCCGTCCGGGCACGGACGTTTGGGTTCCGGGCAGCCTGAATCAGGTTCTTTTGCCCGGGGATCGAGTTCGCACCGGGGAGCGGAGCCGGGCTCAGATCTATCTCGCTAACGGTGTCATTATTAAAAAGAGTGCGCTTTCTGAATTCGAGATTCCTCCATCGGTTGGAACGCCTTTCAAGAGGGGTTTGTTTCATATCTTCAATAGATCAAAGGTTAATGGAGAGGAATACAGACTCCGAGGTGGAGTTGGGGCGATAAGGGGAACGGAATTCCTGTTGCGGGTGACTGGAGACGGAGGCTCTGAGGTGACGGTCTTGGACGGGCGAGTGGAGTTGCGCGGCGGTGTGGGCCAGGTGGAGTTAGGCGCCGGGGTGCGGGGTTTGCTCGATCGCACAGGAGTGATTCACACGAATGTGGCGCTCGAAACCCGTAATCAGTTAATCCAGTGGAGTCTCTATTATCCAGCAGTACTCGATATCGATGAGCTGCAACTCGCCGAGGAAGAGAGGCGTATGTGTGCGGACTCGCTGAACGCGTACCGCGCGGGAGATTTGCCAAGAGCTGTTGCGAGCTTTCCGTGGCAGCGGGGACCAGCATCGAACGGGACCCGGGTTTATGGGGCGGCGCTGCTGCTGAGTGTGGGGCAGGTGGAGAAGGCCGAGGCGATGCTGAAC
>Ga0209514_10009291_pt1 | contig 10860 bp, 6 predicted proteins | sample Subgrocontami58m_FD_187452 | JGI IMG/M metagenome (GOLD analysis project Ga0209514, IMG submission 187452) | Subsurface groundwater microbial communities from S. Glens Falls, New York, USA - GMW37 contaminated, 5.8 m (SPAdes) (version 3) | ecosystem: Environmental > Aquatic > Deep subsurface >...
TATGTTGCCCGTGGATACAAAAGAGTGGCACATCATTCCATTGCGGCGGCACATCTTGGACATTATGGTTTCCATGGCCGGTCGCGCTTCTGAAATGACTTTCTTCGGCGAACCGTTCCAAAGTGTGGGCGGCGATTATGCCAACATTCGTCAACGCTTCTGGGTGTTGTATTACTCTGGCATGTTTGGTCCTCCCATTGACGAACCCAATATGATGAGCCTGGATGGATCGCGCCGCATGTCGGGCGATAAAGATCGCATGGAACAATATTGGAAGAATCTCGAAGCGCAAGTTGAACAACTGTTGCGCGATCACGCCAACGAAGTTCACGCGGTAGTGAACGCGCTATTAGAGCGCAGCGACTTGAACAGTAAAGAGGTGGTGGATATCATCGAGAGCACGCGCAAGGCATCCATTGCTCGCGGTGAGCGTGTCCCCGAAGGGTTGCCGTCAATGGTGGCGCAGTTGCTGCCGCATCATCAAGTGGTGACTCCCGGCGCCGTCCCTGCCCTCATCAATGCGCCGATGATCAACACCGCCAAAGCCAATGGCAATGGTCACGAGAAAGTGAAAAGCAAACCGCGCGCGCGAGGCAGTTCGCGGAAGTAAAGTCACGGACAGATCTTGCCCGCGACAATGACGCCTAAGTTAAATAAAAAGAGCCGACATCACATCGGCTCTTTTTTGTTTCCCTGTTTACCTGTTTACCTTTTTCCTTTGTTTCCCCTTTTACTTCCACGACCAAAACGCCATTGCCCCACCCTGCAAGAAGCGCGGCTCGGTATTGCCCGATGACGGCACAAGAAACACACCTTGCGAATCGCTCATCTGCGCGGCGATGACCAAGTTCTGCCCATCGGGTGCCCAGATCGTTCCGGAGCGTGAATACTGATCGAAGAACTGAATCAATTGAAAGAAATCTCGCGTGGGAACAAAACGCGCCAACAATTTACTCTTGCCGCTCGTCACATCGGTGATATACATTTTGAGGTAAAGCTGCGTGTCGGCGGCTTGTTGATCTTCGGGAGCGGCGGTAGGCGTGCCTTTACCCGGAGTGGGCGTTATCGCCGCTTCTTGCACGACGGCAAAGTATACGACTTGCTTGCTATCGGGCGACCAAAAGAACGCGGAGATTTTATCTTGATCGGCTGTGACCTTTGTGCCTTTAGCCACATCGTAAAAATTAAGTTTGCCGCGCACAATGGCTTGCGCTTGCGTGCTGGCAATATAAGCAACGCGCTTGCCATCGGGTGACCAACTGAACGCGGCAGAACCGGCGACCTCTTCAATCGTCGTCCGCACTCTGCCCGTCCTATCCGCTAACACAATAGACCTCTTGCCATTTTCGTTCGCGGCGAGAATCATTTGGCTGCCATCGGGAGAGAGATCGGGAGTCTGGAAGAAGGACGGGTGGAGGCCGAGTCGGTCTTCGACCACGCCATCGGTTAAACTTAAGAAAGAGAGTCGCGCCGATTTGTTTTGTTCCGTCGCGCCGCCGGTGTGAATCAAAATCCCTCTGCTGTCCGGTTGCCAATCCCAATAATAGGGGTTGCCGACATCCACTGTTTGAGCTGTGCCGCCGGAAGAAGGCACAGTGCTGAGCATCATCGAATTGCTGCCGTCGGTGCTGGTGATGAACGAAAGCGATTTCGAGTCGGGCGACCACGAGAGATACACGGGCAAGCGGACGTTGCTGGTGAAGGCTTCGACTAAATTTTTGCCGTCACTGCCCACGGTGAAGATGGACGATTTGATATCGGTTTGATTTTTGGCGCTGACCGAATAGAAGGCGACGGACTTGCTGTCGTGCGACCAGGTCGGAAAAAAATAACGGCGAAAGTTTGCCTGCGTGAGTTTGGCATCTTTAGTAATTTGCACCGGGTTGGTGCCGCTTTGGTTGACGACATAAATATTGCCGTCATCGCCCACATAAGAGATCAACCCCGACTTGCGTTCTAACATGGCGAGCAACGGGCTTTGCGGCAGAGAGAGTCCGCGCGGGGCTTCGGTGCTTTGTGGTTTCGCCTGACAGGCAGACACGCCAAGCGTAACGATCAAAACCAAAACAAGTATAGGATAAAGTTTTTTGATCATGGCGAGTCTGCCTTTCGATGACATAAACCTAGAACGTGGAAATGAATTTCCACGCTGTTACAAAAAGTCTGCTAAAGCAGACTAACCCACAACGCGATTTATCGCGTTTTGCGTATCAGCAGGATGATTCATCATCCTGCGAGCGCGAGCAGTTACAAAAATTCTATCACAGCGGTCAAGGTAGTTTTATGGGTGTTTGGTTAAAAAAAGACCTCGCGGGTTTCGGAAACCCGCGAGGTTCTGTGGGCTCATATAAAAACAAGTTCCAGAATCTCCACGTCACACCTGACAGGTCTCGCCGAATTTAACGCCCGCCAAATTGTAAACAGACCTGTCAGGTGTTATCGAAACGGGTCAACTTTCATTTTGAACTTTGAAGTTTGGAATTTACATTGTTCATTGTCTCATTGTTCATTGTCTCATTGTCTCATTCTTCATTTTGCATTTTTCACCCTCCCCACCAACCCTCTCACCGCCGACGCCAGTTCACTCGGCAAGCCATTCACGTTCACGTTGAGGTCGCCGATGAGAATGTGCAACAACACATCGCCCAACTTGCGAATCTCTGGCGGCGAATTTGGATCGTGCGCCATCTTTTCCATCGCTGGAAATAATTGTTTCCCTACTTCTTGATCACCCTTCGCCGCGCGCTCGACTAACTCAAACAATTGCTCAAGCGTCACGCCGCCCTCACCCTCACTTTGCTCCCTCTCCTGCGACGCGGGTTTCGTCGCAGGGGAGGGCGGGGGTGGGGTCTGCACTTCCCCTCTCAACATCCCAAGTATGCGACGAATGATCAGCGCGTTTTGTTGATATAGATCATCCGTCAATAAATCAGTATTTCTCTCACCCACGACCAACTTGCGAATTGCATTAGCAGTCTTTTTCCAATTATCGCTACCTGCTTGCATTTTCAAACACTGGTCTTCAACAAAACGCTTTGCCTGTTCATCTCCATTCGCCGCGCGCACAACTGCATTAATAAGATCACTAAACTGCTCGACTACTTGACTATTACCCGCAAACGCCGCAAACGTCTCCTGCTCTTTCCTCCGCCACCCTCGCGCCTCATCCTGCTTGCCGCGCTTCGCCGCAATTTGGGCAAGGATGTAGTAATCCTTCCATGGCTCTACTGATAGATCGAGAGTCTCGTCAATCTCTCGCGCCTTGTGGGCATAACGCTCGGCTTCGTCCAAACGGTTTTGGGCGAGAAGGAGATCGGCGAGGTTGTTATAGTCTGGTGCGATCTCTTTTGGATTACCTAACTGTTCATCCATCTCAATCGCCCGCATATACCATCGTTCCGCCTCATCTAATCTGCCCGCGCCTTTGGCAACGATGGCGAGTTGGTTCAATGTCATTGATCTATTTGGATAATCATTGATCGCTTCGTATAAACTCAAGGCTTCTTTGTAATTCCTCTCTGCACTTTCCAGATCGCCGCCTTCAAGATCCATTGAACCAAGCAAATGCCAGCCTTTTGCTTCTTCAAGCGTTTCTCCAAGTTGATGAAAAAAACGCTGTGCCTCAATATAGCGTTTACGTGCTTCAAGGGGCTTGTTCTGTTTTCGCGCCAGCGTGCCGAGCTGACGGAGAATTGCGGCAACAGAACGATCATCATCTATCTCACGCATGATGCCAAGCGCAAGGTTGTATTCCGCCTCTGCCTCCGCATACTGCCCCATATCCCTCAACACATCCGCCAAGTCAGTGTGAGTCACGCTCATCTCGCGGTGTACATTTTTTGTTTGCTCCAAAGTCTCCGCCAACTTCAACGCGGCGCGATAATGTTCCGCCGCAACGCTCGGCTTGCCTTGTGCCTTAAGACAACGACCCAACCAATGCAACGTCACAGTTCGCCCGTAACCCCATTCATCTTTTGCGCCCATCTCCAATCGCGCCAACAACGCTCGAAAGACTCGCTCTGCCTCACCCGCCCTGCCTTGTTGCAACAACACCTCGCCGCGTCCAGACTCACGTAAATACTCCGCCTTCGTAATCCCTCCACTTTCAACTTCCAACTTCAAACTCCCAACTTCCTTTATCACTTCATCCCTTTCCCTCCATCGCCCAAAGTTATCCAAAAATCTGTTGATGCGTGTAGCAAAATCTACTGCCTCATCCACCGCCCCCGCTTCAATCGCCATTCGTAAAGCGCGGCGCAGGTTGGGCATCTCGCGCACGGCAAGAGCGCGGGCTTGGAGAGGGGATTGAGAATCGGTTTGGTAGAGGAAGTTGGCGAAGGAGAAATAAGATTGCCAATAGCGAATAGCCAATGGCGATTGGCTGAGAGTAGACGGCTGATCGCTCTGGCGAAGGTATGGAACCAGAGTCGGATGAAAGTGAATGTAAGGGACGGTGACACCGTCGATCTCTTCGATGCGAATCAACGAGGCGTTGGCGAGTTCAGGTTTGATCACCGCCCACACGTCTTTATCAATTTCAGTGATACTCAATAAGTTGTTCTCTAACGCGCCACCTTGAAAGACCGCCAAGCGCGGCAGTGCTTCTTGCGCGCCCGCCCCCAAGCGGCGCAGTGAGAAGCGCAAACTCACATTCAACGATTCGTTGCGCTCGACCCCCGCGCCCTGTGTGAAGCCCGGCAGCAGCGTCTCAAAGTTGGCAATCATCTCCTCCACGTCGGGCGTATCGCGCAAGGCGGGCAGCACCAATTGAATCGACAGCGGATGCCCGCCCAAAAAGTTGAGCAAGCGCGCCAAACTTTCGCGCGGTGGGCGCGGCACATCGCGGGCGGTTAAAATCTCGGCGGCAAGTTCCATCGCGTCGGCTGATTCCAATCCGCTCAATGGAATGTGCTTACAACGTTTACTCGGTTGATACGTTTGCGATTCAAACGACACATCGCGCGTGGTGATCAACAACCGTGAGCGCACGGTGTCGCCGCCACCGCGCTCATCACCATCGTTCAAGCCCAACCATTGAGCGCCCGCATCGAGCAAAGTTTTTAATTCATCGGCGGGTAACGGCACATCGCCCTTCGCCATGATCGATTCGAAGTTATCCCAAACGATCAGCGTCGGCGTGGTCGCCAACGACTCGCTGAGCATAGCGATCTTTTTATTCATGTCCGTGTGCGATCTAAAATCATCGCTCACCAAGGCTTCGCCCAACGTATTGATCGCCCACTCCAACCCCGCGCCACTTTCAAAAGATAAAAACATCGCGCGCTCAAACAACCCGGTGCGCGTGAACCACTGCGCGGCATGAGTCGCCAACGCCGTCTTGCCCTGCCCGCCGTAACCGTGCAGCACCACGATGTGATGATCGGCAAATGCCCGTTCGAGATTTAATAGCTCGCGCGCCCGTCCGTGAAAGCCGTGTTGAGGTGGTGTGGGAAAACCGACTCTCACCCTCACCCGCTTCTTCTGACCATGCCCGCTCGTCCGCAGTTCAACTGCGGACGGAACGAGAGACGATGGACGATCTTCAACTTTGATACTCACGTTCACATTTGCGTTATCTGCCACATCGCCAATGTTCACGCGCACGTTGTCTCGCCCCGTAATGTCGCCCCCTACTTGCGTATTGCCATCTCGAATCGAAACACCCACTTGCGGAGTCTCAACCGCGCTGTTCGTCCGCAGTTCAACTGCGGACGGAACGGAGTGAGGTTTAAACGGAACCAACTCAATCGCCTGCTGATACAACACCGGCACAAACCAATCTTGCAACGAGATCGTCTGCGTGTCTTCGCCGCGATGTAACGTTAAACGTTTGGTGTCCATCAACAATTCCAAACGGGCAACATCCAACGCCACGCTCACACTCTGCCCGTCTGCCATCGCCTTATAAAAATGTTTCGTGATGCGTTTGGATGTTTCCACCAACACGCTGTAATTCATCGCCACCACGCCACCCACACCACTCTCAATTAATCGCGCGGCAACGCTGGCAAACGGATTGCGATCATCGGGCATACTCGATTGACAGGCATCAAGGATCATCAACGGAATGCCGCACTCATTCAACAACGATCCCAAACGCTCGGCATCCACTAAATCTTTTTTGTGTTCGTCATCTTCAAAAAGCAAAAAACCCAACCCGATCCCTTTGTCGTAAACCCCATGCCCATCGAAGTGAACAACGTGAACCGGCGGCAAACGCGGGTCGCGCAAACGGCGGGTGAGCGTCGCCAGAGTCGGCGGGCGCAAAAATTCCACGATCACCTGATCGCCCAACTCATCCAACGCATCCAACATCGGCTCGGCAGAACTGCGCGGGTCAATGAAGCCTGCTTCATCGGGTCGGCTGATCACCATCAACACCCGCGCCGGAAGATCGAAAGCGTGTTGTTGTGCCTTCGCCACTTTATGCAATCGGCGGCGGACATTCACTTGCGGCTTCTTGCTAAACAAGTAACCGCCCTCATCGGCGATCAACTCCCACGGCAAACGCAAAATGCGCGGCTCGGTGGAATCAATTGTCAACGTCGCGCCATCATCACGATGCGCCATCATGCGCTCAAACAATCGCAACGCATCAGGCGATTTTTTAAAGACAGCATCAAACAACGCACTGCCCATCTCGCGCAAACCTTTTTCCAACTCGGCGGCGCGAATGTAATCGGGTCCCTGAGGCCAATAATAGTAACGCTCGATATACCAGCGCAATTCGGTTAATGCTTTATCCGTCAGTGGGTTGGCAAACTCAAACGACTCCGTGTCCGAATCGTCGTAATGAACCGTCATCGGCACAGGCACGTCGAAGTCAGCATCTTTATTTTCAATTTTGGCAAAGCGGAGAGTTATTTCGGCGGGCATGGGTGTCCTCCCAAACGAAGATTGACGTGCGGCTTAAGACACCGAGTGTTTATAAAACACTCGGTGTCTTGAAAAAATTACGTCACTGAAAATTCGCCAAACCATCTTGCATAGTTTACATCAAAACAAACAGCGGCGACTGTGAGGTTTTGTAACTACTCAGCCACTCCGTCATTGCGAGGAGCGTTCTTTGCGACGAAGCAATCTCACGGCGCAACCGAGATTGCTTCGTGAAGAACACTCGCAATGACGTGAACGGCGGGATGTGCATAAGTCCAGTAAATAAACAAAACGCGCCAAGACTTTCATCTCGGCGCGTTTGGGTTTTTGGGATTTTGGAATTTGGGATCTTCCTACTCCGCCCACTCCGGTATCGGTCTACAACACAACACCAACTCCTTCGCCGCCCTCACTTCGTCCATGCGGGCAACGGGTGTGTTGTGCGGCGCAGACTTCAACACCTCAGGACTCTCGTGCGCTTCTTTGGCAATGGTCAACATCACATCGGCGAAACGATCTAATGTCTCTTTCGATTCTGTTTCCGTCGGTTCGATCATCAACGCTTCTTTGACGATCAACGGAAAATAATTCGTCGGCGGGTGAATGCCAAAGTCCAACAAACGTTTGCTGATGTCGAGGGCGTGAACTTCGGGCGCATCGCTCCAATGACCTTCTAAGACGAATTCGTGTTTGCACACGCGATCATATGCGACGTGATAGGCACCGCGTAATTTCGCCAGCAAATAATTGGCGTTCAACACCGCCATCTCAGAATTTTCGCGCAAGCCCGATGCGCCATGCACACGAATATACGTGTAAGCGCGGACGTGCATCCCGAATTGACCATTGAACGATTTAACTCGCCCGATAGATTTCTTCGGCGTGACGAAACCATACATCGGTGGCTCTTCGTCGTCGCCCTCGTCCACGATGTCAACCAACGGCGCGGGCAAAAAGTCTTTCAATTTGTCCGAGACGCCCACAGGTCCACTGCCGGGTCCGCCGCCGCCGTGTGGCGTGGAAAAAGTTTTGTGCAAGTTGTAGTGCATCACATCAAAACCCAAATCGCCCGGACGCGCCACGCCCACCATCGCGTTCATGTTCGCCCCGTCGCCATACACCAAGCCGCCGCAGTCATGCACTAACTTCGTCACTTCTTCAATGTGTTCTTCAAACAAACCCAGCGTATTCGGATTGGTGATCATGATGCCGACCACATCGGGTCCACAGGCTTTACGCAACGCTTCAAGATCAACGTTGCCGCGATCATCTGAAGGAAGCTCGACCACATCCAAACCCGCCATCGAACACGTTGCCGGATTTGTGCCGTGCGCCGAGTTCGGGATCAAAACTTTTCTGCGCGCCGTGTCGCCGCGATCCAAATGATAAGAGCGCATCATCAGCACGCCGGTGAATTCACCGTGCGCCCCCGCCGCAGGTTGCAGCGTCACTGCCGCGAAGCCGCCGATCTCCTTTAACCATTCTTGCAGCTGATACATCAGCGCCAGGTTGCCCTGCACGGTTGCCTCATGTTGCAGTGGATGTGAAAATGCAAAACCGGCGAAGCGCGCCGTCTCTTCGTTGAGACGCGGGTTGTATTTCATCGTGCATGATCCGAGCGGATAGAAATTTGCGTCAATCGAAAAATTCATAGTCGAGAGATGGGTGAAGTGGCGCATCACGTCGAGCTGCGATACTTCGGGCAGGTCAAGCGATTCGCGCACCAACCCGGAGGGCAATTCAGTCAGCGGCACATCGGGGTTAGGCATGGATACGCCGACGCGCCCCGCGGCAGAGAGTTCGTAAATTAAGGGTTCAGTCATAAATAATGATGAATGCTGAATGATGAATGATGAATGATCTCTCATTCAAACGTTCTCTATTCCGCATTCCGCATTCCACATTCTTCATTCTTTTATTTCTTCCAACGCATTCACCAACTCTTCAATATCTTCGCGGCTGTTCATCTCGGTCACGCAGACCAGCATACAATCTTTGAGATGCGGATAGTCTTTGCCAAGATCGTAGCCGCCGATGATGCCGTAATCGTCAAACAGTTTGGCGTTGATCTCTTCGACCGAGCGCGGACACTTAACGACAAATTCGTGGAAGAAAGTTTGGGAGCGGTTGACGGCATACCCGTCGATCTGATCGATCTGATCGGCAGCATAGTGCGCGCGTTGATAACATAATTCCGCCACGCGCCTTAATCCATTTTTGCCAAGCGTCGCCAGATAAATTGTCGCCGCCACTGCCATCAAACCCTGATTGGTGCAAATGTTGGACGTGGCTTTCTCGCGGCGGATGTGCTGCTCGCGTGTAGCCAGAGTCAGCACATAACCTTTTTTGCCGTTTGCGTCCACCGTCTCGCCGACGAGGCGCCCCGCCATTTTACGAACGTACTCTTTCTTCGTGGCGAAAAATCCGAGATAGGGTCCGCCGAATGAAAGCGGAATGCCGAGTGGTTGACCTTCACCCACGACGATGTCGGCACCGAAAGCGCCGGGCGGCGTGAGCAAGCCAAGCGAAACAGGATTGGTAACGACGCAGAACAACGCGCCCGCTTCGTGAACTTTATGGGCGATGGCTTTGAGGTCTTCGATGTTGCCAAAGAAGTCTGGATACTGCGCGACAAAGAGTGCAGTATTGTTATCCAGTAAAGGCAACAGATCTTTGAGGGATCGATCTAAGTGATCATCGCCCACAATGTTGATGCCCATGCCCTGCGTATAGGTGCGAGCAACCGCGCGATATTGCGGATGCACGGCAGGCGAGACGACCACTTTGGTTCGCTTCTCTTTGAAGTGATTGAAGCCCATGATTAACGCTTCGGCGAGTGAGGTTGCGCCATCGTAATGGCTGGCATTTGCCACATCCATGCCGGTCAACGAGCAGATCATGGATTGATATTCGTAGATCACTTGCAGTGTGCCTTGTGACGCTTCGGGCTGATACGGTGTATAGGCGGTGAGAAATTCGCCGCGCAACAAAAGTTGGCTGATGAGCGGCGGCGAAAAATGATGATACGCGCCCGCGCCCAAGAACGAGATGTAATGACTTACATCGGCGTTAGCTTCAGCAAGGTCGCGCAGTTCGCGCCACGTTTCGGGTTCAGAGAGTGGTTCGGGTAGATCGAGTTCGGGGAAGCGATGCTTTGAAGGAACATCGGCAAAGAGTTCAGCGACACTCTTAACGCCAATGGTCTTCAACATGGCTTCGCGATCGGGGTCGGTGTGAGGAACGTAAGACATAATTGATAGTAATCAGTGAACAGTGGACAGTGATCAGTAGTAACTGATTACTGATAACTGATGACTGATTACTAATGGGCGCGCTCGGCGCAATACTTCTCGTATGCAGCAGCGTCCATCAAGCCGCCGAGCTCAGAAGCATTGGTCACTTTAAATTTGATCATCCACGCTTTGCCGTATGGGTCTTGGTTGACGAGTTCGGGCGTTTCACTCAACGCTTCGTTGATCTCGGTGATTTCGCCGCTGATGGGCATATACACATCGCTTGCCGCTTTCACCGACTCCACCGAAGCAAACGTTTCGCCTTGCTTCAACGTTGCGCCGACGCCCGGCAATTCAACGAAAACAATATCGGATAGCTGCTCTTGGGCGTAAAAAGTTAAACCGGCGGTGGCGGCATCCCCGTTCACTTTCACCCATTCGTCGTTCTTGGTGTATTTCAGATCGGTTGGATAGTTGCTCATTGGTAGTCTCCTTGAAAGTTAGGTATGAAGGTAAAAAGGTATACAGGTAAACACGTATACAGGTCAACTTGTCTACGTGTTTACTTGTCTACGTGTTTACTTGTCTACGTGTTTACTTTTTTACTTGCCTATTTTTTAAACGAAAAGGGACGCAAACGGCACGAAGCAATTTGCGTCCCTCTGTTCATTGACCTGAGAGATTCGCCTCACTTGCGTGAGGGTTGCCCCATCGGTGTCGGGATGACTTTCCAGAGGAATCGGCGGCGAGG
>Ga0209514_10009292_pt1 | contig 10859 bp, 10 predicted proteins | sample Subgrocontami58m_FD_187452 | JGI IMG/M metagenome (GOLD analysis project Ga0209514, IMG submission 187452) | Subsurface groundwater microbial communities from S. Glens Falls, New York, USA - GMW37 contaminated, 5.8 m (SPAdes) (version 3) | ecosystem: Environmental > Aquatic > Deep subsurface >...
TCGCGCAAGGTGCGCGAGCAGCTCCCCGATGCGCAGCCGCTGCGGGTGGGCGAGGTGCTGCACTGGCCGGGAATCCTCGAGAACGACGCCGCCGGCACCGAGGCGCTGCGCGAGGCGAGCGTGGCGCTCGTCAAGGCCGCGCTCGAGGAATTCGCCGCGACCCGCGCGCGCGAGGGCGACAAGCTGAAGGGCATGCTGCTCGAGCGCATCGGGCTCATGCAGGCGCGCCTCACGCAGATACAGTCGCACGTCCCGGAGGCGATCGCCGCCTACCAGGAGAAGATCGCGGCGCGGCTGCGCGAGGCGCTCGCGGCGAGCGACGAGGAGCGCATCCGGCAGGAGATCGCCCTCTTCGGCGTGAAGATAGACGTCGCCGAGGAGCTGAACCGCCTCGGTGCGCACCTCGAGGAGGGGCGCCGCATCCTCGCCGCGGGCGGCGCCGTCGGCAAGCGCCTGGATTTCCTCATGCAGGAACTGAACCGGGAAGCGAACACCCTCGGCTCGAAATCGGTCTCGAAGGAGCTCTCCGACGCGAGCCTCGAGTTCAAGCTGCTCATCGAGCAGATGCGCGAGCAGATACAGAACATCGAATGAGTCCCGGGCCGGGCCGGTAGCCTCCGAACCGGCCTCCAGAACCGCGCTTTTCTCCCTGGGAATTGGTCCCGGCTTGTCTTGTAATGTCCGGCAGTGACGCCTCGACGATACGCAGCCAGACGTGTAGCCGAGCCGAAACCCGAACTATTTCGAAGCGCGCAAGCAGGCGCTGGAGGGCCGCGAGAAGTGCACGGCGGCAGCCTGACCATTGACTATATTCCCAGTTCTGATAACATGACGATTAAGCAAGTCAAGTGGATCGGCGACAGCCGAGAGCGGATTCGGGATTTTCCCGATGAGCCGAGACGTGAGACAGGGTATCAGCTTGAGCTCGTCCAGGCCGGCAAGGAGCCCGCGGACTGGAAGCCGATGCCCTCGGTCGGGCTCGGTGTCAACGAGATCCGCGTGCGCGATGCCGGCGGCGCCTTTCGCGTCATCTACGTCGCCAGACTTCCGGAGGCAGTGTATGTGATTCACGCCTTCCAGAAGAAGGCGCGCAAGACTCCGAAGCCGGACATCGAACTGGCCCGGAGGCGGTTCAGGGAATTGGTTCAGGAAAGGAATCAGCGATGAGCGAGAAATTGAAGATCACGAGGGGGAGCGGCAACATCTTCCTTGACCTCGGATTCGACAAGGACGAAGCCGAGAACCTGAAAATGCGCGCAGAATTGATGATGAGCATCGAGGATTTCTACAAGAAGAGCGGCATGACGCAAGCGAAAGCCGCGAAGCGGCTTGGCCTGACCACGCCACGGCTCAATGCCTTGCTCAAGGGAAAGATTGACCTGTTCAGCCTGGACGCGCTTGTCAACATCGCTACTCGGGCGGGGCTCAGTGTACGGCTGGTGGTGAAGAAGGCCGCGTAGGGACTTGCCTCCCTCGGTGCGGCTCGCCGGGAAGCGGGAACTTCGGGAGTCCTGTATGGGGTAAACAAGAGAACGCAGCGGAGGGACATCGCACGTGCGAAGACATACTTCGACGACTACGAGGACCGCTCAACGAAGAAGCCCGGCGGCCGCACCTAGCCTGCCCTACGAGGACTGGCTGGTCGAGAGCCTGAAAGACCCGAAAGAGGCGGCGGCCTACCTGGAAGCCGCGATCGCGGACGGCGACCAAGCGGTGCTCATGCTCGCGCTGCGCCACGTTGCTCAGGCCCGAGGAGGCATTGCCAAGATTGCCCGAAAAGCCAGGCTCACGCGCGAAGCTACCTACAAGATGCTGTCCAAGGCCGGCAATCCCGAACTGCGCAGTCTCACCGCAGTGCTTGCGGCAACCGGCCTGCGGCTCGCCGTGAAGCCGGTGGAGAAGCGCCGGCGGAAGGCAACCGCGCTCAAACCGGCCGCATAGAGTTACACGCCTTGCGGACGAAGGCGCAGAAGAGCGCGAAGCGGGCCTGCGCTCTTGCCAAGCAGCAATTTTGGAAATTGGTTCAGGTAGTTAAGAGAAACGAGAATTGAGCGATGAATGTCTACTCGAAACGACAAGATCCTCTATAGAGGTCGAGAATGGAAACTTACGTGTTCGGAGCTGGCGCATCTGCACCCTATGGTGCACCGATCATGGGGACGTTTCTGGGTAGGGCATTCGCCGGGTGGACCCTTACACCTCCAGATTGCACCCATTTTGAACAGGACCTCGCAATTGTTGCTGAAGCTATCGATGCCCACTACGGCACGAATCTGCTTGCCGCCCAGCAAGGTGGCGATTATGTTGCAGCCGCGACAGAGGTGGCATTAGGCAAGATCAATTTGGAAGAATTACTGGCGTTGGCTGACGAGGACGAGAACAACGCGGTACGAAAAGCTCTTGAAAGAGTGATCTTCAACACCATAGAGCGGAACATACAAGATGGCGGTAATCACAACTATTATGAACTGTTGATGAGCCAGCTCGTAAAATCTGGAAAAGACACTTGCTTAATCTCGTTCAACTACGATTTACTGCTCGATCGTGCGTTGACAAATGCGGCTCGCGATGCAACCAGAACATGGTCCTACGGTGTACCATTTCATGCAGGCGTTGAACAACTTCCGTCTTACCATCGTGACTCCACCGGACCCACCATTTTTCTCCTTAAACTGCACGGATCTTTGAATTGGGGCCAATGCCCAAGATGCAAATGCCTCAGGCTATGGGCCTACAAGACATACGACAACATTTTCCGCCAGACTTGGCCGAACTGTACAAATTGTTCGGGAATCTCTTCGGGATTCGAGCCAGTGCTGGTTGCACCGACTCCCGCGAAATTGGTTCCGCGCGCACTTGACGACGCGTGGAATGCTTCCGCGAAGTGCTTGCAAAGAACGAAGAAGCTGACAGTAATCGGATACTCTTTTCCGGCGTTTGACCGGCAATCTCGGGTCCTGTTTTTGAAGAACTTTATTATTCCACATCTGTTCGTTAATTCTCGTCCGAAATTAGCCATTGTTGATCGGGATCCCTCCACACGTAAGTCCATAAAATCCTGGTTTCTACCTGCCGTCGAAGAAAGTGTCGAGGAATATGATTCATTCGAAAACTATTGCACGACGCTTCAGTAATCGCCCGACGGATCCAATCTTTGACGCCATCTGACTTTAGCTGCTGCAGACAGGAAGCGGCGCACCTTGGTCAACCATCGCAGCCGCGCGCGGGTGGGTGCGGACGTTAGGCGAAAAGGAAACGTGGGATTATGGACGATCTACTTGTCATTGGCGGCGGCGTGCTGGCCGTAATCGTTATTATCCTTACGGTGGCCGCTTTGAGCCAACGCGAACGATGGAAGCGGTTTGAAGCCAGGTTTGGCGTCGGCGGAATCGGATTTGCGGTCGAGCTTCACGAAGAAGTGAAGCGGGAGGTGGCTCGCGTATCTCTTGCGTCCATGAGTCGAATGGCCCGCATTGACCGTCAGCTAATTGAGTTTTGGGAGCGCGAGAAGCTGTTGTCGCCAGAAGACGGCGCAAAGCGACTATCCCTTTTCGAGGCAGAGGTGACCGATCTTGAGACGAAGCTGGCCGCGGCATTTGTAGAGGATCAATATCAGCTATCAAGCCAGCTTCGCGGCCTTTATTGGGAGTATCTGCGCCATGCGCGTGCGTACTGGGCATCATCACCGGGGTATCATGCAATTCGCGCTCGCGTAATGCAGGGTTTGACCAGGATAGAAGCTTTGGGAGAAAAGCATGACCGGTCGGGGAGATAGGTACCGCATGCCAACTACCCCCACGCCCCACACGGACGCGGCGGGCGCCGTGCCATATTCGAGGATCAGGGGCGCGCCCCCGGGGCACGTGGACAAAGTGGCCGGTTGGACAGGATGTTCTCGGACTCACGGATTTGGCGTGACATTTTATCGCGATACCGCCTCTGGCCTGTTCGTCGCAGAGATTCACACTTATTCTGATCCGGAATGGACCGAATACGTTCCGGGGGATCTATCCATGCACAAGTATGATGATGATCCCGAGGAACTCACGCACACGGACCTTAACGCACTTTGTGTTCTCGCAGTACAGAGGATTGCAAGCCGCTGTGGACCCATAGACGATTTCGATTGCACGTAATCACGTCTCTGGAATTAGAGCTTTAGTCAAGAGCACGGTCGGAAACACGCAACGTGAGCTAGCATGGCATTACCCTAATCATGGATAGCGAGAGGGGAAGCGAGCCATGAGATACCAAATCAAGGCCGCACTTACGGTTCTCATTCTGTCCCTGAGCGCGTCCGCTCCCTTGGCCGCAGGGCCGCTCGAGGACGGAATGGCCGCCTATGAGCGCGGTGACTACACCACCGCGATCCAGTTCATCCGTCCGCTTGCCGGCCAGGGTTTCCACTTGGCCCAGTTCATCGTCGGGGACATGTATTCCAACGGCCTAGGCGTGGCGCAGGACGACGCCGAGGCGGCGAAGTGGTATCGCAAGGCAGCCGACCAGAGTGAAAACTCGGCCGATTTTGCCCTCGTGGTCAAATACGTCATAGCCCACGGTACACGTTGGGAAATCGCCGCAGTGAAGTGGTATCGCAAGGCCGCCGAACACGGCCGCGCCTGGGCCCAGTACCGTCTCGGGCTCATTTATGAGATAGGCCAACAAGGTGTGCCGCAGGACTACTCCGACGCGGTGAAGTGGTATCGAAAGGCAGCCGACCAAGGCCACGCCGTGGCTCAGTCTCGCCTCGGGCTCCTTTACGAAAAGGGTCAAGGCGTCGCCCCAAATTTCGTGCTGGCACATATGTGGTACAACCTCGCGAACTCCCGTGAAAATCGGGACAAGATTGCCCGGAGGATGACGCCGCAGCAAATCGCACACGCGCAGTCGTTAGCCGCGAAATGGCAGCCAAATTCGAATGAGTCAATCGTTGCTGGCGGTGATATTCCGAAGGAAGCCCCTGCCAAAGTGGAGGCGGTCTCCACCGGCACAGGGTTCTTCGTATCGCAACAAGGCCATCTGCTGACGAATCATCATGTGGTCGAGAAGTGCGCAAATTTGATGTTGCGCCCGCCAGGGCTGCCTCCCGCAAGCGCCGCCCTCGTGGCAAGTGACCCCCACAATGATCTGGCCCTGCTCAAATCCGCGTCACGCCCCCCGGCAGTGGCGGTCTTTTCCTCGAGAAAACGGCTGCAGCTCGGCCAGGCCGCAATCATTTTTGGGTTTCCCCTGTCCGGCGTGCTAAGTTCTTCGGGAAACCTGACTACTGGAGCGGTATCGGCAGTTTCAGGATTGCAGGACGATCCTCGGCTGTTTCAGATTTCCGCACCGGTTCAACCCGGCAACAGCGGCGGCCCCGTGCTAGACGCTTCGGGTGCGGTCATCGGGGTGGTGGTCGGGAAGCTCAACGCGAGAGCGGTGGAGAAGGCTATTGCGGATATCCCGCAGAACGTTAACTTCGCGATCAAGGGGGAAGTCGCCGTCAAGTTCCTCGGCAGCAATGTCATCCATTACGTCAGCGATACGAGCGACAACCCAATTTCTGTCGAGAATATCGCGACACGCGCCACCCGCTTCACGGTGCTGGTCGAATGCCTGAAATGAGACTTCTTAGGTCAGGGCCACTCGTAGCAACCAGGAGTTCTCCCTTTTTCTCGGACTGGGGTGCAGCACAGGGCTCGACCCGGTCCATTCGACTAATTCGGCCTCTCGCCAGCTCGCACACTCTGAGCGGAACGAAGTGCGGGGCGCGTTCAACCGGGTCGCCTACCCACGTCAATGAAACTGCCCATCCGCCGCGGCATGCGTACGGCAGGTAGCGGCTCCTTGGTTGGCCTTGCGACGGAAATAGAGAGAAGGACGTCACTACGTAGCGGAGCGGCAGTGCTACCGATGGTACGAACCTTACGTCATTGGGACAGCCCCCACCCCTGTTCCCGGTCAAGATATGTCCTTTAGTCAAGTTTACAGGCGGCTTCGCCGCCGCATCCGGCCCGGCTGGATATTTCTACCTCGTCGACGTAGTTATGGAATGCTCTGTTAGAAGCTTGTGCGCCCCGCTGGCGGTGCTCGCACCGCTGCGCTCCGGCAGTGGCGCGCGCGCCGGTCGGATGGAATGGCGCGACCCGACTCCTGTGGGCGATCAGACGGGAGTCACGGAAACAGTCGGGTAGAATCCGTGATGCTGGCAATTGAGCGAACTATTTTGTGTGGCTGGACGTGTAGCCAAGGTCGATCATGCGCCGGAATATTGAAACTAACGTGCTGAAATGCCGACGTTCTTGCAAGACCCGCGATAGTCAGATCCAGAACATCGAATGAACAGCCCGTACAGTCCAAGCTCATTGCGCCTATCTGTGACAAGCGCAAAGACGGCATGAGCAATGGTCCGTATTGAAGTGCGCGCTTTCAGCGCCGCGTCTGGCTGACGGCTCATGCCTTGGCCCGGGTTGAATAGCGTAGCAAACCGGCCGAGACTCTCCCCGATGCCGTGGAAAGCGTCACTCTGCGCGAGAAGGGAGAGGGCCATTGCCGGATCTGAAAGGCAGTAGAAGTTTGCGAGGATAATCTGCTGTGCGTGGCGGCACTCGTGGCCGATGCCGTGATCGTGAAGACTGTCATGCACCATTTCGATCCGGAGGGAACATGATGCACGCGACCTACTGGAAGGACGACGATATTCTGGAAGTTCGGTTCTCGGACAAGTCGATCGCCCGAGAATCGTCCGAGAGCTGGCACGTCCACAAGAGCTATGCGGCTGACGGCGAACTCGTTGCCGTGGTGTTTCTGGACGCCGTGAAGGAAGGCTACTTTACGCCCGAGGCCAACGGACGCAAGGCGGCGTGATGCAGGACAAGACTGCGATGAGCCAGAAATTGAAGATCACGCGAGGGAGCGGCAACGTCTTTCTCGATCTCGGTTTCGGCAAGGACGAATCCGCTACCGAACGAATCCGGGTACTTGTTACCGCTTCAGAAAAGGCGCAAATCGCCAAGATGGCGAAGGCCGCCGGGCTTTCGATGGGTGAGTTTCTTCGCCGTGCAGCTGCATCGTTTCGTCCCCTGGAGGACGACCGGGTTCTGGAAGGGATGATCGACCAAATGAACAAGACTACCGCGCAAGCGAGTGCCGCCCTCGACAAGGCACTGGCGTTCGTCGAAGCCTCGAACAAGCGGATCAGGGCGATGGAACGACGGAAGGCTGCCTGATGGGCGTCACTGACAAGATGTGGGACGCGATCACCACGATCATCGGCCAGCAACAGAAGATCGAGAGCCTGACGGAGCGGGTGATCCGCCTCGAAACGGCGTTGGAGATCGGTTTGGCGCGCGGCGGCAGAGGAAAGTCGCCACGCCGAATTGAACACAAGGGTTGACGGAAAGCTAAGCCGCCACCGAAGCTCGAAGCGATCCGGGTTCGCCCTCGATCGGCCGATCGAGTTCCCGATCAGCGCTTCTTGCGCTCCTCGATTTCCCGCTGTATCCGCTCGATTTCCATGCGCTTGGCTTCTTGCGTGCCCCATTTCGGCTTTTCCGTCTGCCGGGGTCGCCGGGCTGCGGCCTGCTCTTCCCGCCAGCGTTCGAGGGCGGCGCGCCGTTCCTCGTCACGCCTTTCCTGTTCGCGGGCCAAGGCCTCCTGCCGCGCGAGGGCGCGTTCGGCGGCGAGCGGAATCGAGGGCTCGGGCAGTCCCGCCATGGCCAGGTATTCGGCGATGCGGTCCCCGACACCTTCCCATCCATCATCAAAGGCAAACTCGTTGATCAGAGGCAGATTGAGTGCCGCATAGATCGGCATCCATAGTTCCTCGTCGCCCTGCAGGCGACGCACCGAGAGTTTCGGATTGAACTGATACCAGCCTTGGGAAACGCGCATGAACAGCGCCCGATTATAGGCGTAGTCGCGTTCGACCTCGTTGCGCGAGAGCACGCCGGAAAGATGCGCTCGCTTGTTGCGCTCGGGGCGCACCACGTTGGCGGGAAGATGCCGCCACGCGTCCAGAATCGCCTGCGTCTCGAAAGCGCCGTAGGATCGCCGCTGCCTGTGGGTGAAGCGCGACTTGAACAGCGTCCACAGCGTCTGGAACAGAAAGTACTCGGACAGATGCCGGTCTATGCGTACCAGCCTCTCGCCGGTATTGACGTCGATGCTCGCCGGCGCGAGCAATTCGTAGAGCGCGGCAAACGGGCCGCGGGCAAACGTCGGGTCGCGAAAGGCTTCGCGCAGGGCCCAGTGCAGGGCGTTGCTGCCGTAATGATCGACGGCCTCCCGATCCGCGCCGCGCTCCAGCAGCGCTTCCACCAGCGCCACGTTGCCTGCCGCCGCAGCCGCCATCAGCGGGGTCTGGTTCATGGGGAGACGGTGCTCGATGCCATGCTGGTCGCACTGCCGCAGGATGTCCCTGAAGCGGCTGGAAAAATACTGGACATAGGTCTTGCGCCCCAGCGTCGTGCGTTGCTGCTGGAAGCTTTTCGCGGCGTCGAACTTCACTTCCTGCGCAAGCCAGGCCGCCAGCACCGGCTCGTCAAAGCAGGTGGCGAATTCGTAGAGCTGTTGCTTCATCTTGCTGCCCGGTGCCTGTTCGCGAAACACCTTGAGCAGGAGTTCATTGATCTTCGCCTCGCCGAACACCGGCCAAGGCACGGGCGTCTGCTTGAGGATGGTGCGTCGGATCGCTTCGGCCTGCTCCTGCTTCCCCTGGAGTTCGAGCTTGCGCGCTTCCTTCTGCCAATCTTCCAGGGTCGATTGCGTCGCCTCCACTTTGATCTGGCCGATGGCCATGTCGAGCAGGCCAAAGAGCGGGTGCCCGGTGTCCGATTCGATGACGTACAGATTCCTGATGGCGCGCGTCAGCGCGACATAGAGGGCGTTGACGAAGAACTTATAGACCTCCAGCGACTTGTCGGTCTTATCCTTCGCTCTCCGGTAATCCAGGCTGTCGACGGCGAGATCGGCCTTGGCGACGCCTTCGACAATATCGGCGAACTCGGCCCGGTGATCCGAGACGAAGCGGTAGAGGACGATGTTTTCGTATTCGAGCCCCTTGGCTTCATGGATGGAGAACAGCAGCGGCGTGGCGAAGTGCTTTCTCGCCCCTGCCTTGTCTTCGTCGCGCATCACCAGCACGGCGAACTGGGTGGACTGACGAATTTTCTGGTCGAGCTCGCGCATCGTGGCGTCCCTGTCCGGCATGAGCGCCACCTGCCCGCCGTTATCGTCGCCCTCACCCCCGACCGCCTGCACCAGGAAGTTGCTCTCTCGGTCGATAGAGCCGAAGCGCCGCTGCTTGATCTTCAGCAGTTGGTTGGCTACGCGCGTTGCCTCCAGCCCATTGCGGAAGTTGGCGGTGAGCACGCGCAGTTCCTGCCTTTCGGCCAGTTTCGGGTCCTGCCAGAACAGGCTCTTCACCTGCCCCCAGGAGAAGAAATTCGGATGGACGATCTGGTTTGAATCGCCGCAGATCAGGAAGTGACCGGGCTTTTTGAGGGTTTTCAGCACCAGCGCTAGCTGGACGGTCGTAATGTCCTGCACTTCGTCGATGACGACGAAGTCGTAACGTGGCGCGGCCAGCCCCTGCCATTCCTGGGCGACGAGGTTCAGGTCGTAGAGCCTGCTCTCAATAAGCCAGGCCCGATATTTCTCGAACAGGTCGTAGAGCTTGTCGCGCTGATTTTCGGGAAAGATGGACTGGCGCACGCCCAGCGCCCGATAGTCGTCTCGCGACAGAACGCCGCCGGCACCGGCGGCAATCACCCCGCGGATCTCCTCGAAGACCTGGTGACCGTCGAACTCTTTGAAAGCCTGGCGCAGCCGCGGGAACCAGCCGGCAAAGTCGCGCCAGCTCGCTTCCCGCCCCTTCGGTACGCGGATGGATTCGACGAACTCGCGGTAGGAAAGGAATACGGCCTCCTGCCCGCCGTGTTCATAACCGTTGGCATAGTAGAGATCCCGGGCGCTTTGGGCGAGGTAGGCGGAGTGGGTGACGTAGAGCACCTCGCCTTCCACATGCTTGAGCTTTTCCAGGGTCAGCGCGGTCTTGCCGCTGCCGGCGCTGCCTACTACGATCAGGGGCGGCGGCAGGCGGTAAACAGCCTCCTGCGTGTCGTCGAAGGAAATCGGCTTGTCGAGCAGGTGTATCGCGGTGCGCTCCGGGTGCAGGTAGCGCACCGGCTGCGCCTCCTTGATGGCGTCAGCCGCATCGACGTCGGGAATCTTGGCTTCATCGACAGCCGCGCCACGCAGGAAGCGGGACTTGTCGTAATCGTGATTGGCGATCACTTCGAGCATCAGTGCGCAGACTTCGTCACCGTGGCGGACCAGGGAAAACAGCAGCCGGTCGGCGTCGTCGAGCTTCGCCCGGTAGAACCTGCCATGGCTGAGATTGGCGAGCTTCTTGACCTGTGCGGCGCGGAAGTCGCCGCGCGCGATGGCGTCAGTCACCTTGCGATAGCTGGCCCTGACACGGGAGATGTCGAGGTCGGTGTATTCGAGGATCTTCATCGGAAGCAATTGCGCGCCAGCGACAAGCGATTGGGTTGGCCGGGCAGTGGTCTGAAGTGCGACGCCGCGATGACGGGAGTTTAGCTGCTCCCGGAAGACTTCGTGATAGGGATCGTGCAGCCGAGATCTGTCGTCCTCGAATGTCCGCAGAAGTCGAAACCGGACCCGGCTGCCTCACCGTCCGACGCCGGCCCGGCGGCGGCCTTCGCAGCGCAGTCTCGGAGGCGGTATCATTCTGAATTGAGATCCTATCCAATGACCGGCAACCTCATCGTCGTCGCCGCCCCCTCGGGCGCGGGCAAGACCTCGCTGGTGAACGCGGTGCTCGCCGAGGACCCGGGGCTCGCGCTTTCGATCTCGTA
>Ga0209514_10009295_pt1 | contig 10859 bp, 10 predicted proteins | sample Subgrocontami58m_FD_187452 | JGI IMG/M metagenome (GOLD analysis project Ga0209514, IMG submission 187452) | Subsurface groundwater microbial communities from S. Glens Falls, New York, USA - GMW37 contaminated, 5.8 m (SPAdes) (version 3) | ecosystem: Environmental > Aquatic > Deep subsurface >...
ATGATTGTCTTGCCGCCGAGGGTCAGAAGCGGCTTGTCGCCTCCCCCCATCCGCCGAGCGGTGCCGCCGGCGAGGATAAGGGTGGGTGGGGGCATGGGGAGGAAACCCTCGGTAGGGAAGAGGGATGGGGCGAGCGATGGGATTCGAACCCACGGCATCCAAGACCACAACCTGGCGCTCTAACCAACTGAGCTACGCCCGCCATCCAGGGGGCGCGGTTTAGGACGGGCGGCGGGGTTCGTCAATGTTTGTTGGTTTGGGAAGGCGATGTTTAGCACCCGAAATGTCGGGATGGCCGTTTGCAGCATGAGCCGCGTTGGTTGAACGACGACATTCGCCTCGCGGCTGCGGGTCACGCCCTGTTGACGGTCCGGTGGATGTTCGATCTCAAATGCCGATACCCGTCGAGGTGCAGCCTTCGTGACCTGATCCCCATGACGGACGACTTCAAGCGACGCGGGGCCAAATGCCGTTCCCTCAGGGACACAAACGACATCGAGAGCCCGACCGGCTGCGGCATGCGGCAGATGATTGCGCCCTTGCCATGCCTGAACGGTCTCGAGTGGGCGGTACGAAATTGGAGCGGACATTCGTGGGCGCAGCCTTATGGCGCCCGCGTCACCCCGACCGCGACCTCGTTGCGGCGCAGGAAGGCCAGCGTCCAGGGTGGGTCGTAGAACCAGTCCACCATCTCCCCCACTATCGTCCAGGCGCTGCCCGACAGGGCTTGCCGCAACCGGGTTCGCCCCTCCGCCATGGCAACGGCCGAGCGACTGCCGGAGAAACGGTAAGCGGCGATGGTCTCGGCGGGGATGGCGACGAGCGTCACCGCGGGATCCAGCGGCTCTGGCAGGGTTGCCATCGTGTATTGCGCTGGCATGAAGAAGCGGATGACCCATTTGCCCTCGCTCGCCCGTTGCGCGACCACGGGGGCCGTCATCGCGATATCGATCGAGCGGGCGGCCGACTGGACCACGGGTGCGGTCATGGCGATGTCCGTCCGCGCTCGGTTCTCGCCGAAAATATAGGCCGCGACCTTGCGGAATCCGGCTGACCGTGCCGCTTCCTCGGCTCCCTCGACGACAGTCTGGGCGGCTATGCGGGATGCATATTGGCGAATTTCCGCTTCACCGACCTGCCCGATCACCGCATAGGCGGGTGATTCCGTGCCATCCCTGATGCCGAACACCGAGCACCCGGCCAGCAGCAGCGTTGCCGCCACGCTCGCCAGCCGCGTCATCGTCGACCGTATCGTGCCCAACCGTTGCGTCACTCCCAATCCTTTCCGTCGTTCTTGCCGTGGCCGCTCGCCCGGCGACTCGTCGCTCCATCAAAGCGCGCGCCGGAGCTTGGCCAGGCCGAGTGGGCAGGACCAGATAGGGGTTCCGGCGTTCGATAGGAGCGGCGGGGCGAGTTCGGGCAAATGGTCCGGTCGGCGGGAATTGCATCGGGCCGGCAGGAACTGGCGTTACGTTTAACCCGGTCGAGCCATGTGCGTTGCGGAGAAGGATTGAGAGCACGATCGCACCGAGCGGAACCGCCCCGGTATGATCATGCCCTGAGACAAGGGGCGGGGCATTAGAGCGGCTTCACCATGACTGGAAACGGCAACCCGCTCTGGCTTCTTGTTTTGTCGTATGATTCACACGCTGTTACGCTCCGCTCAGCGTGATCGCGGCCTAATCCTTCGGACGCCCGCCCGGCCAGACCGGACTGCCCGCCAATTGCGGCCAGGCGGCCGGAGCGCCCGCGGCCTCGGCTGCCTTCTCCACCGGCAAGGTGGGATCCCAATGCGCCGCCACGAAGCGGCGCGCCGTGACCCCGACGGCTGCATCCGAGAACAGATAAAGCATCGGCGGCGCCATCGCCTCTGGCCGGATCAGCGCCGATCGGTCCATGCCGCTGTCTGCCGGTACCATCGGCGTGTCGGTTGGTCCGCCAGGCACCACGACATTGGCGGTGATGCCGCTACCGGCCAGTTCGGCGCCGAAACTGGCGGTCCAGGCCTCCAATCCCGCCTTGGCGACGCCATACGGATAGAACCCCTGCCGCAGCATGGTGAAGAAACTGGTGGTGACATTGACGATCCGCCCCGACCGCGCCGCCCGGAACAACGGCATGGCAGCTTTCGCCATGTGGAAGGCGCCGTTCAGGTTGGTGTCGATGAAGCGGTGCCAGAGTTCGACGGAAACCTCCTCGAACTCGATCATGTGGGCGAAATGGTCCTGCCGGATGATGCCGGCGCCCAGGCCGGCATTGTTGACCAGGGCGTGCAAACCGCCGAACCGTTCTGCGACCGTGGTCACCGCGGCCTGACACGATTCGGGGTCGGCGACATTCGCCGCGACAGCGACCGCATGATCGTCCCCTAGGGCATCCGCCACCCGAGCGGCCCCCGCCGCATCCACATCGCACACCCCCACCCGCATCCCCGCCGCCACAAAAGCTCGGCAAAGCGCCTGGCCAATCCCGCCCGCCGCGCCGGTGACGAGCACCGCGCGTCCTGCGACATCCGACATGTCAGCCTCCTACTCGGCCGCGAGCGCCGCGGTGCCTGTCTGCGATGCGAGAGCGGCTCCGATTGGCGCGCGGGTGATCTCGCTCATGTTCTGCCGCACGTCGAAAATGCGGATGTCGAGCTCGGTCACATCCGGGTTGGCCTTCATGCGAGCCACGATCGGGCCGGCCACATAAGCCTCCGCCGCCGTCCGGTCCGCGAACAGATAGATCCCGCCCGCTCGGCGTTCATCGGACCCGTCCAGCCAGATTTTCCATTGCAGACCCTCGACGTCCAGGAACGGACGAGCACGCTCGGGTGTGTAGCGGGATTCCCAGTCGGCCTTTGGCATGTCGGGGCGGCGGTAGTTGATTTGCACGATGACCATGGTTGGTTTCCTCCTTGGGGTGATTTGCACGACGTCGATGGGTTCCGTCACAGGCCCTACGCCGGTCAGCCAATCCGATAGAACCGCGCGGCGGTGTCATGGAACAGCGCCGCTTTCTCCGAGGCGGAGGCCCCGGCCGCGATCCGCTTGAACGCGTTCCACATCGTCGGGTAGGCGCACATGCCCTTGTCCACCGGGAAATTGCTCTCGAACATGCAGCGCGAGGCACCAAACGCCTCGATCAGCGCGAGCATATAGGGGCGCCAGGCATCCGCCATCTCCCCCGATGACGGCGGCAGCACGTTTTCGTGGAAGTCGAAGCCGTTCACCACCATGGCAAGGCCGCCCAGCTTCATGTGGACGTTCGGGCAGGTGGCCAAGGTCTTGATGGCGGCGTGCCAATCGGCAAAAACCTCATCCCGCTTCCCGCGATAGGGGCCGACCCCGAGCGGGCCGCCGACATGGTTGAGGACGATGGGAGTGCCGGGGAAGGCGCGCGCCAGGTCCACGAGTTGGTCGATCTGGGTGTGATACAGCCAAGCATCGTAGCTGAGGCCCCGAGCGCCCAGGCGCGCAAAACCCTTGCGGAAGGTCGGATCCGCCATCAACCCGAAGGTCGGCGGCGTGGACATGCTGGCCAGAAAGCGGGGGTGGCGGGCCGTGATGTGGCGGATGCCGCGGAAGCGGCCGGCTCCGGCGACGGTGTGGGCTTCCAGCACCTCGTCCACCGCGTCACCCAGGCGCAGATCGGCGAAACCGACAATGCCGGCACAGACATTGGCGTGGGTCTTGCGGCGTTGGGCCTCGGCCGCGACGGAGGCGACGAACTCGGTCTCCCCGACCGGGCGCATGGCTTCGGGGCCAGTGGTACGGTAGGCCCAGAAGCATTGCAGGAAGACGGTGGCGACGATGTTGTGCCCGGAGGTCAGATCGCCCAGCAACTGGTCCAGGTAGTAGGTGTTGCCGTTATGGTCCCACAAATGGTGGTGTGGATCCACGATCGGGAGGTCGGGATCCAGGATGTCCTCGGACAGTTTCGCGAGCCAGGTCGGGTTCGGCAGCGGGTGGGTCAGGACCAGGGGTGGCATTTCGGGCATTGGTGTTTCCTCCTGTGGGTTGGTGTCAGGAAGCGCGGGGCTTCCGCCCCGGACCCCGACCAGGGCTCTGCCCTGGACCCGCCAAAGGCGCGGCCTTTGGAATGCGATTCTGTTGTTGCCTTGGAGGATGGTACCCTACGCCGACATATCACCGTCCGTGTAGGGTACCATCCTCCAAGGCAACCATGATCCGGTTCCAAGGGCCGTCGCCCTTGGCGGGGTCCAGGGCAGAGCCCCTGGTCGGGGTCCGGGGCGAAGCCCCGCACTTCTTGACGACATCCCCCCAAGGGGAGCATGCGAGACCCCAACGAGTCCACCCCGACCCCATGCTCCCACAAAGGAGGCGCCCATGCTGACCGAAGAGCAAGTCCGCCAGTTCCACAAAGAAGGCTACCTGTTCCTGCCGGAAACCTTCCGCCCCGAGGAAGTCGCCGTCCTGCGTGAGGAAGCTGAAATCGTCTACCGCCAGCAGCGCCCGGAGGTCTGGCGCGAGAGGTCCGGCGCCCCCCGCACCGCCTTCGCGGCGCATCTGTACAACGAGGGCTTCGGCCTCCTCGGCCGCCACCCGCGCATGATCAAGCCGGTCGAGCAGTTGTTCGGCGAGCCGGTCTACATGCACCAATACAAAGTCAACGCGAAAGCCTCATTCACCGGCGATGTCTGGCAGTGGCACCAGGATTACGGCACCTGGGCCCGCGACGACGGCATGCCCGAGCCTAGGGCCATGAACATCGCGGTTTTCCTGGATGAGGTCATGCCGATCAACGGCCCGCTGATGCTGGTGCCACGCAGCCACACCCAGGGCGTGCTGGCGGCCGAACATGACACGACAACGACGTCCTATCCCCTGTGGACCCTGGATGAGGCGACGGTCACGCGCCTGGTCGATGCCGGCGGGATCGTCGCGCCGACCGGCAAACCGGGCGGATTGCTGCTGTTCCACGGCAATCTGGTGCATGGATCGGCCGGCAATATCACGCCCTATCCGCGCAAGATCGTCTATCTGACGCTGAACGCGGTTTCCAACTACATTCGCACGCCGACGCGGAAGGAATGGATCGCGCACACGGATTTCGCGCCGATCGTTCCGAACGACGACGACGCGCTGCTCCGTTATGCCACGCGCTTCAAGCAGGCGGCGGAGTAGGCCCGGTCAGACCGGCTCCAACGGGGCGTGCAGCCTGGTGTCCTTGCAGATGATGCCGCCCCGGTTGCCCTCTTCCAGACTGCCATAGCGTTCCGCGTAGATCGGCGGGAGTGGGCGGGCGCCGGGGGCGGCAAGCCAGAGGCGGAGGAGATGGCGCTTGCGTTCGGGCTCGGGCCAATCCACGAAGGCGGTCCGGTCGTGGAGCAAAGTGTGGTTGTGCACCAACTGGATGTCACCGGCCTGGAACTGGATATCCAGGCGCAATTCGGGGCTTTCGGCGAGGGAGTCGAAGTAGTCCAGTGCCTCCAGGTCTTCCGGGGTTAACCGGCGCGCCTCCGGGAAACGCTGGGACGAACGGACATAGGTGCGTGAGTAGATTGCGGAGAGATAGCCCGCGTAATCGTTGAACACTGGCATGTCGAACCAGGGCAGCTTGCCTTCCGGTACCTCCCCCCGGCGATCCGTCGCGAATGGCTGGAACAGCCGCCGCACCAGATCCGGGCGGCGTTCGGCCATCACGTTGTAGATGGTGTTGGAGCTGGTCAACGACGACAAGCCGCCGGACTTCGCCGTTTTCAGGCAGAGCAGGCCCACGATGTCGCAGGAATCGGTGTGGAAGTGCTGCCGCTCGGTGGTCTGGTAGGTGCGGACTTTGGGGTCGTTGGTCGACAATCCCATGTCACGGACATGGCCCAGGATATGCCCCTTCGCGTTCTGCGAGCGGGCACTGCCGAAATGGGTGCCGATGCCGAAATAGGCGGTGGCGCTGTCGGCGATAGGGCGGTCTTGTACGGGAAGACCCCGGATCAGCACGAACCCGCGCCCGTTCAGGATGTCGTCGCGCATCCGGTCCAGGACCGGGGCCAAGGTCGGGAGTGGGAAATCGGCTTTCCGGATGTCGGCGATGTCGATGCCTTTAGCCCGGATCGCCGCCGTGGCAGCCTCGATCTCCTGAATTTCCGTCGCGGTGAGTTGGTGGATCCATTCGTCGGACCGCTTGGCCAGATCAGGTCCGAACCAGGCGGATGGGCCATCGATCAACGGGCGAGGCGGGTCCAGGGTCAGGTTCTGCGCGTGCGACATGATTGGCTGGCTCCTTGCATGCAATCGGTCCTCAGGCGAGGCCGAACCATGATCGTTTCCGGCACCGCGGGCAACTGCCTACGGGCTGGATGTCGGATCGGGGAACCCGCTTCAGGTCCTGGGCTGAGAGCGCGGAGTGGCATCGACAAGCGCCATGAGTTCTGTTTATGTTCTATAACCAACCTCCTTCGGTGGCAAGAGGAATCGAGAGCGCCCTAGATCGAGCGCAGGAACGCCACGTAGTTGATTGTAAAGATTGAATATGTAGAAATTCCGGGCAGTGGTTAACAAACCCTCTCAAGATTTTGAAGCGGGCGGCTCTAGCCTGTTCGACGTCATCGCCGTGGCTGAGACCGGATCTGAGGTGCATGTTCTAATCGACTGACAACATGGGCCATTCGTGCTCTTCCTGGGATGTGGGAGGAACCTGCGGCTGTTCGTATTTGATTACGAAAGTCGGTGAGAACCGGGGGTTTCCGTTTCGATTCAGCCCGAAAAACAGGGGGTATCGTTGCAAATTCCGGCCGTTAACCCATGCCTCCCGTTGATGCATGCTGGACACAAAACGGGCAGGCGTTCGCGACCGACGGGTACGCCCGACCGAGTCGGTGTGGCAACCGGACCTCCGTCTGGTCTGGTCGAACGCAACATTGTCATTCCATTCGCCTCTGTCGGCGGCCGGTATGCGCGCAGGGTTGCCCGGGGGAGACGGTGTGGGGCCGCCCGCAGCCGGCCGAACGTCTCCTGACCAGGCGACGTTTTGGCCGGCGGGTAGTACGCCCCATCCGACCTTGGGGCGCCAGGCGGGTCGGGGACCTGGTGCCCTGCTCAACGATCGCCGAGCGGTCAGGCCGAACGGACCGCCGGAAACACCTGCTCAGAGATCATCTGCATCTGCTCCATGGCCAGGCTGGCGGGCATGCCAGCCCAGTGGATGCCCAGGATCATCGTGTTCGCCCCGAACCGACGCTTCAAGGTCAGGATCTGCTCCACGACTTCGTTCGGGGAACCGAACAGGAAGCGGTCCTGCATCAGAGATTCGAAATCCATGCCGAAATGATCGCTGGCCGGCATGACCTTGTCCTGGCCCCAATCCTGGTAGGCCTTGTATTTGATCTCCAGATAGGGACCGGCGAGTCGGATCGCCTCGGCGCGCGTGGGGGCGACAAAGACTTCCCGCGCCATGGGCAATTCATCGGGAAACGGCTTGCCGGCGGCATCGAGCGCGCGCTTGTAGACCTCCATCTGTTCGGCGATCGTATCCAGCTTGTTGTGCGGGTTGATGAACCAGGTATCCGCCATGCGTGCGGCCCGTCTGATGCCGATATTGGCATTGGCGCCGATCCACACCGGCGGCATTGGTTTCTGCACCGGCATGACCGTGCAATTGGCATTGTCCAGCTTGAAATAGCTAGCCTCCATGGTCACGAAATCTTCCGACCACAGGCGCTTGATCGCGGTCAGGCATTCTTCGAACCGCTGGCCGGATTGTTTTGCAGTCGTCCCAAAAGCGTTGAATTCGACCTCCCGGTAGCCGATGCCGGCACCGAACACCAGTTTGCCGTCACACATCACGTCCAGCGAGGCAAGTTCTTCCGCCACGTGCAGCGGACTGTGCAGCGGCAGCAGCACCACGCCGGGGATCAACCGCAGCTTGGGCGCGATCATGGCGACCTGGCAAAGATAGGGGACCTGCTGGATATACTGAAACGGGTGGGAACTGTAGTGCGATCCTTTTCCGATGCAGTCGTAGCCGAGTTCCTCGGCGAATTTCGCGGCATCCAGATCTTCCTTCAGGCGCACACGCATGTCGTCGCCTTGGGGGTATTGGCCGCGGATGATCAGGCCGAAGCGCATGGTGGTGGCTCCTGGTGACGGTTGGATTGGGGGGAGGATACGTGGCGGGAGGGGAGGGGGGAAGGGCGGGGCTCCGCCCCGGACCCCGCCAGGGCTCCGCCCTGGACCCGCCAAAGGCGCGGCCTTTGGAATGCGATTCTTTTGTCGGTTGAATCCCCGGGGATTCAACCGACAATGTTCCGGTTCCAAGGGCCGTCGCCCTTGGTGGGGTCCAGGGGCAAAGCCCCGGTCGGGGTCCGGGGCGGAGCCCCGCGCCTCCCCATCCGCCTCGCTGACTCTCGGCTGCGCCGACCCACAAGCGGCCGCCCGCCGGATTTGGGTGCCACAACAGTCTATGTTACGAGGGACGGAAAGGGAGGACCGAGACCAATGGTTGGGAAATATCTGCTCGCGGGCGCGCTGGCCATCATGGCGGTACCAACGATGGCGCAGGACATCAAGCTGCCGCCATCGCTGACCGTCACCGCCTATGACACCGGAACATCCGGCTTCAATATCGCCATTGCCGTCGGCAAGGCGTTGAAGGACAAGCACGGCTCCGACCTGCGCGTCCTGCCCGCCGGCAACGATGTGGCTCGCCTGGCCCCGGTCCGAGCCGGTCGGGCGCAGTTCTCCTCCATGGGAATCGGCATCTACTACGCGCAGGAAGCCGTGTTCGAATTCGCGGTCAAGGAATGGGGACCGCAGAAGCTGCAACTGCTCTACACCTCCACCGACTGCAACGGCGCCGCGCTCGGCGTGGCCAAGGATACCGGCGTCACCCAGTTGAAGGACCTGAAGGGCAAGCGGGTTGCGATGGTCGTCGGCTCCCCGGCCTTGAACCAGAACATCTTCGCCGCCCTGACCTTCGGCGGCCTGACCCCAGCGGATGTGCGGCTGGTCGAATTCTCCAGTTTCGGCGCCGCCTGGAAAGGTTTCGTCAACAATGAGGTCGATGCCGCCTGGGCCTCCACCATCACCGGCCAGGCCAAGGAAGCCGAGACATCGCCGCGCGGCCTGGTCTGGATGCCGATGCCGCACGCCGACAAGGAATCCTGGGCCCGGATGTTGAAGCAGGCGAATTTCTTCGCCCCGCATATCGCCAGTTGTGGCGCCGCCGGGCTGAACACCACGCCGATGGAGAGTGCGACCTACCCCTATCCGATCTTCATGACCTATGAGACGCAATCCGCCGACCTCGTCTACTCCCTGACAAAGGCGATGATCATTCATTACGATCTGTACAAGGATAACGCCCCCGGAGCGGCCGGCATGTCGTTGGACAAGCAGAACCTGAAATGGGTCATTCCCTATCACCAGGGCGCGGTCAAGGCGTTGCGGGAATCCGGTATCTGGAAGGCCGAGCACGATGCCTATAACGACGCACTGTTGAAGCGGCAGGCTTTGCTGGTCTCGACCTGGGCGGATTTTATCAAGACCAATCCGTCCGAGGCCAATTTCCGAAAGGACTGGATGGCCGCCCGCAAGGCCGCTCTGACCACGGCCGGGATGGATGTGATTTTCGAATAGCCCACGAAAAAGAGAGGGAGGTTTCCATGTTTCGCACCGCGATCCTGGCTCTCGCCGCTTGTGCCACGCTTGGCAGTCCGGCGTTGGCACAAGAGATCAAATTACCGTCATCGCTGACGGTCACCGCCTATGAAACTGGGTCGAACGCCTTCAATCAGGCGGTTGCGGTCGGGCAGATGTTCAAGACCCGCTTCAACACCGATCTGCGCATCCTGCCGGCGGGCAACGATGTCGCACGCCTGGGTCCGTTGCGCCAGGGGCGAGCACAGGTGACATCGACGGGCGTGGGGATGTTCTTTGCGCAGGAAGGTGTGCTGGAATTCGCCGCGCGGGAATGGGGACCGCAGCCGATCCAGTTGCTGCTCGCTTCCCTGACCTGCAACGGCCAATCATTGGGTGCGGCCAAGGACTCCGGTGTCCGCACGGCCAAGGATGTCATCGGCAAGCGCGCCGGCGCGATCGTCGGCTCACCCGCGGCGACCTATTCCATGCAGGCGCTGCTGGCCTTCGGCGGCGGCAATTTCCAGAACGTAAGGATTGTGGAATTCGCCAGCTATGGCGCGCTGATGAAAGGCGTCGTCAACAACGAGATCGACCTGTTCTTTGCCTCCACCATTTCTGGGCAGTCGAAGGAGATCGAAAGCTCCCCGCGCGGGATCGTATGGGTGCCGATGCCGACCAGCGATACCGAAGGCTGGAAGAGAATGACCACGATCGCCCCCTATTTCTATCCGCACAAGGCAAGCTGCGGGGCCGGCATCAAGCCGGACGAACCGGTGGAAACCTCGGTCTATCCCTATCCGCTGTTCATGTCCTATGCGTCCCAGCCCGAGCCCCTGGTCCATGACATCGTCAAGGCGATGCTGGTGTATTACGATGAATACAAGAACAATGTCGTCGGCGCGGATGGCCTGGAAGGGAAGCGGCAGAACCTGAGCTGGATTCTGCCCTATCACCCCGGTTCGGTGCGCGCGCTGCGGGAGGTCGGCATCTGGACTGACGCTGCTCAGACCCACAACGACACGTTGCTGCGCCGTCAGAAGGTCCTGATCGAGGCATGGCAGACCTTCACCAAATCCCCACCCGCCGACGACAAAGCCTTCCGCACAGGCTGGATGGCCGCTCGGCGAGCCGCGTTGAAGGCGGCCGGATTGGACGTGGGTTTCGACGAGCCCGCCTGACGGGATAAGCACGGGCCGGCGCCAAGCGCCGGCCCCGGGGAGAAACGCGAATGAGTGACACAGCACCAACCAAAGTGGTGTTCGAAGACCCGCATGCCCT
>Ga0209514_10009296_pt1 | contig 10858 bp, 8 predicted proteins | sample Subgrocontami58m_FD_187452 | JGI IMG/M metagenome (GOLD analysis project Ga0209514, IMG submission 187452) | Subsurface groundwater microbial communities from S. Glens Falls, New York, USA - GMW37 contaminated, 5.8 m (SPAdes) (version 3) | ecosystem: Environmental > Aquatic > Deep subsurface >...
ATAATTGCCCTATAACGAACGCAATGCAGTCGGGGAGGGATCTACCTATGGGTCAAAATCAAGTGAGTGAGGATCTTGTACACTAATCTGCAACCGGGAAGTGTCTCATTCCATTGACAGGTTCCGGTCATCAACGACCGCCCGCTGAGAAACATCCACCAAGAGCTTAGAAAGAAGGGTGGTTAAGTCCCGCAGGTAAGATGTCAGTCAAAAAAAGCATCCTTTTAACGGGGGCTGGCTTCTCGGAGAGCTTCGGTGGTTATCTCTCAAGTCAAATGTGGGCTGCTATCTTTAACCAACCAAAAATATCTGATTTTCCTCGGCTGCAACAATGTTTCCGTGAAAACGTTGACTTCGAAGCAGTGTACGACACTGTGCTATACCCCAAGCGTAGTGGCCCCCGTTTGAATAATGACGAAAAAAACGCTTTCAAAGATGCGCTTTTGAAAAGCTATCAAGATATGGAGCGCAAGACTTACCGCTCGCGAGCTGAGGCGAGGCTAACGTGCAAATATTTTCTGAAGCGTTTTGCAGGCTCGGCTTCAGGCGAACATGGATTTATATTTACTCTCAATCAGGATCTTCTTATTGAGCGATATCTTGACTTTCCTGAATCTCTAGATAGCTTGTGGCCGCGATTGAGGCTCCCAGGAGTGAAACTCCCTAAAGACATTCCATACGACAAAGCAATTGAAATTATTTTACCTAATCGGGCAGCCGTTGAAAAACTTGAATCAAACTTTTGGGAAGATAAGACGCCCTGCCTATCCTACGTGAAGCTCCATGGATCTTATTGTTGGTACTCCCGACAAGGAGCAGTCATGGTTATAGGCAATCAAAAAAGCAGGATAATTAAGAACGAGCCTCTTCTTGTCTGGTATCTAAAATTGTTTAGGCAGGTGCTGAGAAGGACCCGTAACCTCGTTGTCGTTGGATACAGCTTTCGTGACCCGGACATCAACCGCGAGATTGCAAAAGCAATAAAGAGTGGTCTAAGGCTCTACGTCATTTCCCCTGAACTGCCTAGTAAATTTCGGAACCGATTGATTCCCCACCACGGTATTATTGAAGACACCGCGGGATATAGAATAAAAGAGTCCATTTGGAACGGCCTGGCTGGTTATTACCAGGGTACCGTCAAGGATTACCATAATTTGAAGCAGGCTCCTGAGGAAAGCATGACTGAATTTTTCGAGAGACTTTTTTAAAGTGCGAATAGGAAAGCAAAAGAAGACAGCCTACCTTCGGGGAGTGGATGTAGGTATATTAAATGATAGGAAATTGCTTTTGAGGCCTGACCGTCGTGAACTCGGGAATTGCCTCAACCACCGCGCGCCAGCTTACCTTTGAGAGCCCAAATTGGCTTTCAGACAGCATCGACTAGCCGCTGACCATCATTTAGGGGCAGATATATCCGATAAGGTAAAGTAAGGCTTATCCGCTTGACTCCACCTCATACAACCGGTTGTAGGTGGCGGGCAATACCGCTTGCCTTTTGAGGTGAAAGTATGCCAAAAGCAAAGCCAATATCGTTGCATCCATTAACCTTCGATGAAGCCCTTAAAGCTCTCATTTCTGTTGATCCTGATAGGGTCGGCTTTATTCCTAAACGGCGCAGGCGAAAGCACCGAGACTCCAAGCACGCAACAAAAGCAAAGAGCCGAGACTAAAACTTCCGCCCAGCAGCATGATTCCAACCCCAACCCATTTGAATCCCCTATCAAACAATCCCCCACCAAAATAGCCCCCGAAAGCAGCACCTACAACATACAGAATTATAACTATAATCCCCAAGATGGGGGGAATCTTCCGGCTTGGCTTCAGGCCATTGGCACAATCGGTCTTCTTATATTTGCTTGGTGGCAAATGTGGTTTATGCGCCGAGCTACTAAGGCCACTGAGACTGCTGCTAATGCTGCAAGAGATAATGCCATTGCAGCTAAAGAGTCCGCCGAGACTTCTAAAACCAACGTAGCTATTAGCAAGGTTTTGGCCGACGCCACTGTGCAAAGTGCTCATGCCGCACAACGTGCCGCCGAGGCTGCTCAAAAAAGCGCCGATGTTGCCGACACCAGTCTGAAACTTCTGGAACGCGCCCAAATCATTGTATTGTTTCACCGCCCATTTCGACCGACCTCGCCAGAGCTCTCTTATGAAATCAGAAATATTGGACGCACCTTCGCTAAAGTGAAAGATTCCGATTGCGGTTTTGGTGCTGCACTCGATTTGCGCCAACTTGAGTATGAAATTAAACCGAAGCCAATCGGAGATCTTCCAACCAAAATGATTGCTTATCCGAATATCCCCATAGAAATGCGTAACAGACCAGATATCCCATTGCCGCCAGAACGAGCCGAAGGAATAGAAGCAGGAAAAGAATTCCTCATCGTGCGTGGCTATGTAATCTATGATGACGTTTTTGATGTTCGCCACATCACTCGATTCTGCCAAGTTTACCGCCAAGCCGAAAATAACAGAGGTGGCGGTTTCGTTATTACGCAACAAATAAAGCCCGAATACAACGAAGCCGATTAGCATAGCTAGACATAACCATATCCGAATAGACCCTTGGGTACCAAGTCCGCCCCCATATCTTGTGGTCTGTGGAGTCAAGCGGATAAGCCTAAGGTAAAGTTATGTCAACCAGGGGTCAGCGTGAAGGCGCAGCTAGATATTTCCTCCCGCTTGGGGTAGTGAGAGGCTAAACCAATTGGGGGAAGGAAAGGTCAGGAACCTCAGCAATATGAGCCCCAGTAAAAATCGGATTCTTACTAACCTATCCAAGGACTACGAACAGCTCAAAGAATTAGTCCACCGGGATGCCAAGGCGGACGACGTGGGCACGCTCCTGGCAGAACTAACGACAAAAGCCCTGGATTTTCTGTTATCTGACTGCAAACAAATAGCTCTGGTCTCAAAAGTGCCAGGAAAGAGATATTTTTCCTTCTCGTTGCGGAGAGGGGAAAAGTTCTCCCGTGCTGTGAACTTGGAGCTTTTTGACCCAAGAGTTCGCAATAAATTGAATTCTTTTGTAGATGGATCGTTAACCAAATTGCCGTTGCCCGACCGGACTCGCCTCCTCTATACTATTGCCATCGCATACTGTTGTGCTTCCGACCTCCTCAAAACTAGGGACCAAAAGACCCCTGCGACATTTTTTGAGTGTTTGATAGGCCACCTAATTGCGCGTTCTTTTGGTGTGAACCCACGGACTCAGGTGGAGGTTCTGCATCTTGAGGATGAAGCGAGCACACTTCCGACTGATTTTATCTTTGACCTTGGTCCGGCCAAGCCTAAATTCCACATTCCCGTAAAGACATCAACGAGAGAAAGAGTCATCCAGGTCTTCGCGCATCAACGGGTGCTGGATGGAGTCCACGGTTTTGGTACATTTAAGGGTATACTCATCTGCCTGACGGAGACTAAGTTGGACCACAAGAACAGGGAGGTTATCGAAATCTGCGTCCCGAAGCAGTGGGTTCTTTACCATCGCTTCATTGCCCCAATGCATCGCTTCTATTATTTCGACATTCCCTCTCGCTACAGCGAACTTACCAAAGGAAATCCGCCGATGCCGATTGTAGCTTTCTCGAAGTTCTTTGAGGAGGTCGAAGATTTAGCGGCTGGCCGATGAAAGTCTTGGACCCATCCACCTAGTTTTTCCTGATGATTTGCGAAACACGAGGAAGTACGAATGATTCTTGCGGGCATGCACCTGCTTAATTATTCGACTGACGCCCGGACGATTTTGCCTCACAAGAACAAAAAGATCCTCTACAACAAACCCGTTTTTAGCGTACTCGTTAATAAGCTCCACATGAGTCAGCCGCTGTTGGTTCGCACAAACTTCATCAGCACATTTGACAATGAAAATACCATCGTTTTTTAACACGCGCCCGGCTTCAGTGCCCGCCGCAAAATACAAATCCAAAACGGCTTCGTGATATTTCTTCTCAGAGCCGTTCCTTGCGCTATTATTCCTGTAGTATCCCTCGTAGTTCTGGTGCCCAACGTGTGCCGTGCCTCCGGGAGTATGCATATATGGCGGATCTAACACTACGCAGTCAATCGACTTATCCTTATAGGACAAGGACCTACAATCGACTCCCGTCTCTATGTCCGTTGCCAGTACGCGATACTGATCTTTTGGCACCAATTTCCAGAAAACTCCTCTGCCATAGGTTACATCTGCCACTGTGCTCCCTAGGGCAACGTAAAGTGATAGGATTCTCGGAAACACCTCATCATTAGTCCCCACGTGTGAGCTAAAAGTAAGGTTGTTGGTGGGGATTCCATCCGGAGACTTGCGCTTGGGCTTAAAGCTCGTTTCTTGAGCAGCAAGCTCACTCAATCTCTCCCCGTTAGAGGGAATCGGAGATTTTTTCCCACTAGCGGAAGTGCCTATTCCATACTCCTCTAGTGACTCTCGAATAAGAGATGCCGTCTCCTGGGGAGCCTTCTTGATTGCCGATCGCCACCTTGGTGGGATTCGGTTGCCTAGAATCATCAGCTCGGCTTCATCGTGGTCGAGTGCTTTGGCGAGTTTGCGAATGATTTGCTCGGATGGGCGAACGCGAGCGGCTTCGATCCTAGAAAGATACGAGTGGTCTACTTTTACTTCTTTGGCCAAGGCTTTTATCCCTAACCCTTTCTTTCTCCTTAACTGTCGTAGCCATGTGCCGAATTCCATGTTAGGATTCTATAGCGCGGTGACAAAATAGTCAACCAAAATCTTTAAAGACAGGAAGTTCTTTTTCAGGCACGGCCACTGAAAACTCAAAAATTTCCTCTCCACCTTTAAAATCAATGGGGAGAACTATCCGTTGATCTTGTCGGCCAGCTTCTCGACCCTCTGGACCAGCTCGCGGATCTCATCGAACCCCTTCTGCCAAAACTTCGGATCGTGAATGTCGACGCCTAATGGCTTGAGCAGCGCCTCCGGGCTATCCGATCCCCCAGCCTCAAGCAAAGCGAGATATTTCGGGACAAAACTCTTTCCCTCTTCCCGATACATCCGATAGAGGGAAAGGACCAGAAGCTCGCCGAATATGTAGCTGTAGCAGTAAAATCGACTGTGGATGAAGTGAGGAATGTAGGACCACCCCCAGCGATACCCCTCGGGCATCTCCACCGCATCCCCGTAATACCTTGCGTTTGCCCCAACCCATAGATCCCCGATGGCCTGAGGGGTCAACCGACCAGCCCGGCGTTTCGAGAAAGCCGCCTGCTCAAAGCGGGTGAGAACATTCTGGCGATAGACCGTGGCGAAGGCGTCTTCGATCTTGCCGGCGATGAGAGCGATCTGTACTTGGGGATCGGTTTGGCGCTCTACCAGATAGTCGAACACCAGCATCTCCCCGAAAACCGACGCGGTCTCAGCGGTTGTGAGCGGCGTATCGTAGTTCAAAAAACTCTGCTTGCGGCTGAGGCAACCATGGAGGCCATGGCCCAGCTCATGCGCCACGGTCATAACGTCTCTCAGGTTATCGGTATAGTTGCAGAGGATATAGGGATGAAGCCGCGGAGAGGGGGAGGCGCAGAAGGCACCACCCCGTTTGCCTTTGCGTATTTCCGCGTCAATCCAACACTTGGCAAAAAATTCGGTCGCAATGGCGCGGAAAGCCGGCGCGAAGACCTCAAAGGCCTCCAGGATGACCTGCTGGGCCTGAGCAAAGGGAAAAGGGGTGAACTCTCTTCCTACGGGCGCGTATTGGTCATAAAGCGCGAGGTGCGGAAGCTTGAGAAGCTTCGCTTTAAAGCGGAAGTAGTCGTGAGCGATACTATAATTCGCCTCGGTCACCGCCATCATTTGGCTCACGGCCTCCGCATCAATCTCGTTGGAGAGGTGGCGCTCTCTCATGGGATCAGAGTAATGGCGCAGACGGTCCATTGTCAGGTGATCTTGAATGAGCGTGTCATAGATGAAGGTGAGGATCTGCTCATGCCGGGAAAGCCCCTGAAAAAGCGTTTCCCAGGCGCTCTTTCTCAGCTGCCGATCGGGCTGGTGCAATAGGGCAAGGAGCTCGCTCAGGGTTAGCTCATTTACCTTTCCCTCTTGTTCCAGCGAGAAGCTCAGGGATGAGGTAATCTCGGAAAAAAGGCGCCCAAAGGCGTTTCTGCCTGTGTTGTCCTTCTCATTAACGATTTTCTCTTCCGGTTCGGAGAGTCTGTGAGGGCGGGAGCGGCGCAGATTTTCCAAATAATGGCCGTAGGACTTTAACGTTGGATGGCCTACCAGGCGCTTCACCACGTCGTCACCCAGACCCAACCATTCGAGCTCGAAAAAAAGCAGGAGGTTTTTCACCTCTGTCACCCGCTGCTCAACTTTCTGCTCCAGGTCCTGATATTCGGGTTTTAAGGAGTCCGCCGCATAGAGCAGGCTGGAATAATTGGCCACCCGGCTTAGCGATTCTTCGATCTCTTCCAATTTATTAAGCCCTTGAAGGAGATGTTCCGGGTTTGGTCCGGCAGCGGTGTTAATGGTTCCGCGGAAAAGATTGGCGAAGCTCTCCGCTCTTCCCAGGCAGTCCTTAAGCATCGCCTCAATCCGCGGATCATCGCGAGAAGAAAACAGATCGCTCAGATCCCAACGGATGCCTTCAGCGCTATTGGTAGCCATAAAAACTCTTTAGCTTCCTTCCTTAATAATCATTTCTTTTGTAACGGGGCAAGAGGTCTCTGAGGATCGAGGATTGAGAATAGAGGATCGATCATCTATCCTCTATCTTCAGCTTAAAAGAAAGGAGAAACTCAGTGACACAGATCGATGAACTCAAGATAAAGGTGGCGATGGCGTGCCGGATGCTTTTTGTCGCCGAGTTGGTTGATTACAGCGGACATATCAGCGTGAGGATACCCGGGACGGACCGGTTTTTGATCCACGGTCATCCTGTGAGCCGCGCCGAAGTTACACCCGATGATATCGTCACCGTAGACCGGGACGGCAAACGGGTGGAGGGAAAGTGGAATCCCCCTTCTGAACTGCCCATGCACATCCGCACCTACCGCGCGCGGGACGACGTTCAAAGCGTTGCTCATCTCCATAACCGCATGGTGGTGGTCTTGAGCATGGCTGATCGGCCTCTTATTCCTGCTTCTAACCCGGGGGCCCTATTCGGCCCAGGTCCCATTCCCGTCTATCAAGACCCTGCCCTTATCCACACCAACGAGCAAGGGGACGCAGTCGCCCGGACCCTTGGTCCCGCCGACGCAGCGATTCTGCGCGGCCACGGTTCTATCGTCGTAGGCAATTCGATTGAGTGGACATTTGCCGCCTGCATTGACTTAGAGGAGAGCGCTACGAGGCTCTATTATGCCTCGCTGCTAGGACCGATCCGTTATTATACCGACGACGAGCTCCAGCGCGTATCGACGGGACGCAGGCGCATGCCGGTTATCCAGAAAATCTGGGATCATTATATTGCCAAGGCCAGGCTGGCTGGATTTATGGGCGGGCTTTAGCCTCTCTAACTCGTTAAATACATTGAGTTTTTTTGCCAGATCCCTCCTTCCGGTAGTCGCGAAGGTTTTCCTTGAAATATCAGGAGTTTTGTGATATTTATACCGATTCTTAGTTCCTAATCGAAGGTCCATATATGTACGACGATTTTCTAGCAAGAATTCTGGAGCCGGATACCTTCCTACCCTCCCAATTCTACGGCAACGGGGGATTGTCCCGTCAGCTTGAGGGAGAAAAGAGACTTATGCTCGCCATCCTCAAGGACGCGGTAGAATGTCTGGAAAAGTATCGGGAGGTGAGGAGCAGTTCCAGCAGGGAACTCTATCAAAACGCCCTGGAGTGGATCGGGGATAAAGGCACAGATTGGCTCTTTTCCTTCAACAACATCTGTGACCTGTTGGAATTCGATCCAGACTACCTGAGAGACTTTCTATTGAAGCGGGAGCTCAAGACCGCAAGGCCGGCTAAAGGTAAGGTCTACTCTTTCCCCCTTGGCAGCCGAGAATAAGGCTATCTTTTTCTCGCCCTTATAACATCAAGCTCCTCTTTGATGATTTCCCCTCGAGGCGTGGTTATTCCGGCGTACTTTAGCGCCCGCTCCAGAGCGGCAATCGCCATCTCGTCTTCATCCGACAACAGATGGGAACGGCCTAGGTAGTAATAGGCATCACCCAGGCGGTTCATCTTTCCATACGCCTCTCCCAAGCGGCGCGCCGGCACGGCCCACGCAGGCGAGAGTTTGGCGGCTCGCAGGTAAGCATCCACAGCCTCGGGAAGCTTCGACTCCTTATCGTACAGTTCCCCCTGGAAAAGATAGTTAAGAGTCTCGTTAGGCTCGGTAGCCAGCGCGCGCTCAAAAGCCAAATGAGCCAGACGAAATTCTCCGAGCTGGGTATAAACCCGGCCCAAGTCTCGATCGATCCCCGGGCTCTTGGGGTTGACAGCCTTTGCCCGTTCGTAATAGTCGCGAGCCTTCGCCCATCTCCCGTTGTAATAATGGGCCACTCCCAGGAGATGCATGGCCTCTGAGCTTTCGGGATTTTGACTGAGCTGCTTTTCATATTCAGCTATCACAGCATCCGATTCACGCCGCTCCAATCGCAGTATGGTCTGAATCTTTTTGAGCGGGTCGGGAAGCTCCGATTTCGGCCGTTTCAGATCAAGAGATCGAATCACCCCCTCTACATTGGCGATACGCTCTTGACTCACCGGGTGAGTCATCAGGTAGGGAGGGACTTCTATCGGGTTTAATACTCTCTCCTGATCGATAATCTTCAGAAAGACCAGAGCCGCCTTCGGTTCATAGCCCGCTTCAGCCATATATTTGACCCCCAGCGTGTCCGCCTCCTGTTCGAGCTGACGGCTATAGGCGAGCTGGCGCGTTAAAGCCAAGGCCTGGCCCAAAGCCAAGGCTGCTTGTGCATGACTGCTACCCCCGAGAAAAAGTCCAAGGAGCGCTAACAGGCTTGAAGGATCAGGGCCGGACATGCGGGACATATGATGTCCTTTCACGTGGATAATCTCGTGGCCCAAGACACCTGCGAGCTCATCCGTACTCCTGATCCGCTCCAGGAGGCCTGTATGCACGTAAATGGATCCACCCGGGACCGCAAAAGCGTTCAGTTGGGAATTCTCCACCACAAAAAAAAGGTATTCGAAGGGCCGCGGCCCCATAACGGAAAGGAGCCTCTGACCTAACTGGTTGACGTAGCGCTCAACCTCAATGTTCTGAACCAGCTTGAGGCTCTTCTTCGCCTCCCGGCGGAATTCCCGACTAATTCTTACCTCTGGGTCCTCGCCGATTGGCTGAAGGAATGGGGCTTTGGGAGGCTGATAGGAGCCGCACCCGGCCAGGAAATAGACACTTAAAAGAAATCCCAACAGTCTTCGAGACATCGGGCTGATTATAGACGGAGTTCCCTGAGGGGGCAATAGTGGATAAAGCAGTTGACCTGGGATCACTGAGGCAATATTCTATGTCTTATCAAAGATTGTGAGGAGAAATAGATGGCATCCCTTTTTCAGGTCCCACTAGAACGGCTTGCATGGCGTTGTGATCAATCCGTTTTGCCCTTTGCCTGTACCAAGGACATGACTCCATTGGAGGACTTCGTCGGGCAGGAAAGGGCCATGCGCGCCATCGAATTCGGCCTGGGAGTCAATAAACCGGGCTTCAATATCTTTGTCACCGGCCTTACCGGAACCGGAAAAACCACGATCATCAAGGCCTTCCTGAAAAAGGTTACAGCCGAAAAGACCCCGCCTGAGGAAGACTCTCCGTTTCCAGAGGACTGGTGTTATGTCTACAATTTCAGCGATCCTGATCGACCTCAAGCCCTAAATATCCGCCGTGGCTGGGGCAAGATCCTAAAAAAAGACATGGAAGTCTTAGTCCAGACCCTACAGCGCGAGGCCAAGAAGACCTTTGAGAGCGAGGAGTTTGCCCGGCAGCGCCAGGCCAATACCGAAAGGACCCAAAAACAGCAGCAGGAGCTGATGGAATCCTTAGTGGAAGAGGCGAGAAAAGATGGCTTCGCCTTGAGATTTTCACATTCCGGTATGGCCCTGATCCCTCTGAAAAATGGGAAACCGATGCAGGAGGAGGAGTATCTGGCCCTTTCTCCGGAAGAGAAGAAAGAGTTGGAAGAGAAGCGGAGCGAAATTGAAAAGAAAGTAGAGGAAGCCCTTCGAGAAGGAAAAAGATTAGAGCAGCAAATCACCGCTCAGCTTGAGACCTTGGAACAGCAGGCGGGGGAATCCTTGGTGCGTATCCCCTTATCCGATCTCAAGGAAAAATATCAAGGTTACCCCAAGGTGATCAGTTACCTCGATGCGGTACGAGACCATATTCTAAAGAACCTGCACCGCTTCAAGGGCGGCGATGGGGCCCAGGCGCTCGGCCCGCTCTCCCTGTTGCAACCGAGCGAGCCCCCTACGGACCCCTTCCTCCCCTACCGGGTCAATGTCTTCGTAGACAACAGCGATACCCAGGGACCGCCGATTGTGATCGAGACCAACCCGACTTATCACAACCTCTTTGGCGTGGTGGAAAAGCGGCCGATCATGGGAGGTTACGTTACCGATTTTACGATGATCAAGGCCGGCTCAATGATTCGCGCCAACGGCGGTTACCTGGTCCTTTACGACCGCGACGTGCTGGCCAATCCTGGGGTGTGGGAAGCGCTGAAAAGGGTGATCAAGAACCGCGAGCTGCGCATCGAAGAGCCGGCCACATTTTTTGGCTGGCTACCTCCGCAGGGATTAAGACCCGACCCGATTCCTACCGATACCAAGGTGATCATGATCGGAGAGCCGTTCCTCTATCACTATCTCTCGACCATGGACCCTGATTTCCGTGAGACCTTCAAGGTCAAGGCGGACTTCGACTTTGAGATCGAC